>Ga0247762_1000043_pt1 | contig 64705 bp, 48 predicted proteins | sample UWRJL081202R4_FD_181016 | JGI IMG/M metagenome (GOLD analysis project Ga0247762, IMG submission 181016) | Plant litter microbial communities from Arlington Agricultural Research Station in Wisconsin, United States - UWRJ-L081-202R-4 | ecosystem: Environmental > Terrestrial > Plant litter >...
GAGACGCGAGAGTATGTGCAGGCGATCATGCGGAATCGTGAGATGTATCGGCAGCTCTATAGCGGGGCCAAGTAGCTATTCGTGGTGCAGGGCGACGACGGGGTCGAGCTTGGAGGCTCGTAGCGCCGGAAGGAATCCGGAGATGAGACCGACGAAGGCGAGGATAACGAAAGACACACCGATGATGAGAAACGAGGGCGTAAGCACGATGTCGCCCTCGTGGTTCGCGGTCTTGTACATGTCCGAGTAAAGCGGCATCGGCGGCACGAGATGGGGCAGGATGAGAGCGACGACAAGTCCTGCGAGTCCCGCAAGGAAAGTAAGGGTTAGACCTTCGACGAGGAACTGCAGGAGCACATCTCTTCGTCGGGCACCGAGGGCCTTCATCAGGCCGATCTCTCGCGTCCGTTCGGTCACGGAGACGAGCATGATGTTCATCACGCCTACGCCTCCGACCATCAAGGTCATGACGCCGATGATGCCGAGCATGATTTTAAGGGCGAGCGTGAACTGCATGAGTTCGCCGGAGTCTTCGACGGTGTCCCAACTGTTGACGGCTTTTTTATCGTTCGGATCAAAGTGATGGCGACCCGCGATGATGGCGCGGACGGATTTGAGCGCCTTTGTGTGCAGGTCGGCAGAGAGTGGCTGGAAGACGATCATGCCAGGGTCGCGAATGCTGTCGACTTCGCGCATGGTGTCGAAGGGTAGAAAGACGTTTTGATTGTCTGGGCCGTTATTCGAAGAGTCCTGAATTTTGTTGCGCAGAACTCCGATGACATCGAACGAGTGGCCTGCGATGAGTACAGTCTGGCCGACGGCGGGGAAGCCGTTGAAGAGTTTTTCGGCGGCGCGCGGGCCGAAGATGCAGACCTTGCGATGTTCGGTGAAGTCGTCCTGCTGAAAGAAGCGGCCCTCTTCGACGTCGAGCTTACGCATGGCGCCGTAGGGTAGCTCGATGGCCTTGGTGTTGATGTTGACTGATTTAGCCTCCCACTTGAAGGCGTAGGTGTTGTCGTACTCAGCAGAGACTGCCCTGATGAGCGGCATGGATTCTTTCACGGCTTGGAGATCTTCGAGTTGCAGCTTGATCTTTTTGCCTGCACGTTCTCCGCCGCTTTGCATGCTGGTCTGTCCCCCGAAGACCATGACAACGTTGTTGCCGATGCCAAGGAAGCCGTTCAGAACGGTGCGACCGAGGTTATCGCCGTAGCTGATCAACAAAACGACGGTAACGAGACCCCAGGCGATACCAAGCATGGTGAGCCCCGATCTCATGCGGTTGCGGAGAAGGGAAGCGATGCTTTCGCGGATCGTTTCTACGAGGCGCATAATTACTCCGCTCTCAGGCATTCAAGGGGATTCAGGCTAGCGGCGCGCCGTGCGGGATACGTTCCAGCAAAGAGCGTGATGCCTGCGAGGGTGACGAGCGAAGCGACGATCGCTGCGCCGGAGATGGCCGGATGCGGAAGAAACTCCGGCAAGGGGAGGTAATTAAGAAGGAGGCACAGGCCCACGGCGAGGACGAAACCCGTCGTCCCCGAGAGGACGGTGATGATGCCGGATTCGATGAGGAACTGGCGGCGTATATCTGAGGGGCGCGCGCCAAGGGCCTTGCGAATGCCGATCTCGCGCGTCCGTTCGGTGACGGCGACGAGCATGATGTTCATGACTCCGATGCCACCGAGCGCGAGGGTGAGCACCGCAACGGCGCCGAAGAAGATGGTCATCACGCCGAAGATCCTGGCGGTGAACTTCGCCCCTTCGAGCGTGTCCCAGATCCAGAGGGCCTCCTGGTCCGCGGGATCGTAGTGATGGCGCGATGCGAGGATGCGGCGAACTTCCAGGATCGCTGCGGGGCTTGCATCGGCGCTGATGGGCTGGATCACGAGGTTGTTGATCAGATTGCGCGTGCTCGTCATCTTTTTGTCCAGGGGAGGGAAGTCGCGCGCCATCGCGGAGTAAGGAACGAAGAGCTGCGAACTATCCGGTCCCGAGCCGTAACTGCCATTTTGCTGCTTTTTTTTGAGGACGCCGATGACCTTGTAGGGATACCCGCCCATCATCAGTGTTTCGCCGATGGGCGAGAAGCTGCGAAAGAGTTGTGTGGCGCTCTCATCGCCCAGGACAGCCACGCGTTCCCCATTCTGCTCGTCCTGCTCGGAGATGCGGCGGCCAGCGGAGAGACGCAGGGAGCGGAAGTCCTGATAAGCAGGCCAGATGCCACGCACGGCGCGGTTGGCGGCGTTGTACTGCGAGACCTCCTGGACAGAGCGGCGGATCTCCGGGCTGACATTCTTTACGAGGATGGCCTGGTCGCGGATGGCGCGGGCATCGTCAATGGTAAGGCGTATCTCGCGGCCAGCGGCATAGCCCCCGGCCTGCGCTCCGGTGCGTCCGCCGAAGATGATGGCGATGTTTGTGCCGAGATTCTTCATCCGTTCCTGCTGGTCTTTTTGAAAGCCTATGCCGAGACCGACGAGAAGGATGACGGAGCTGATGCCCCAGACAATGCCAAACATGGTGAGAAAGCTGCGCAGCTTGGTCTGCCAGAGCGCTTGGATCGTCTGCCGAAAGATCTCAAAGAGGGGCATGATTTTTCTCAGAGACAGATACGCAGCTTGCGACCCTACGGTTCCACTTCATAGATTGCCTCGGAGTGGATAGGATAGAGGTAAGCCCAGATGGTGAAATCGGCAGACACAGCGGACTTAAAATCGTTATAGTCTGTGCTAGTATTTGCTGCAAATCGTTGCAAATAAAAGAGATATTGTCATCACGGCAAAATCAATTTCGTGACGCAACCCTTACACATTTTTCGTGTTATTTGTCGATATGTGGAGGTGAACGCGGATGTCGGAACATCACACAATCCTTGGCGGCAAAGTCCATATCTATAAGCGCCCCAATAGTCCTAGCTGGCAATGCGCAAGCTATCTCGGTGGAAAGAACCGTCGCACGACTACAAAAGAAGATAGCCTCTCAAAGGCAAAAGAGTTCGCGGAAGACTGGTACTTGCAGCTTCGAGGTAAACTTCGGGACCCCACCTATGCGCGAGGCCAGCACGCGCGAACGAATGGTCACCTAATTCCGTTCTTCGGCAGCATGGTGCTTCCGGAAATCACTGCCGGTAAAGTCAACGAGTATCGGATTTGTCGGCTTGACGAATGCAAGGCTCTACGCGGCAAGCCACCGGCGCACAATACCATGCACCAAGAAATCGTGACTCTACGACAGATATTCAAGACAGCTCTCCGGCATGGATGGATCGATCATCTGCCGGACTTGTCAGAACCGTATCGTTCGTCACCGAAATTTCTCATAGAGCATGGTTCTCACCGGAAGAGTACAAGCAGCTTTACGAGGCGACGCGAAAACGCGCCCTCGATCCGAAGCAGCCCCGCTTCCGTTGGGAAGCGGAGCAATTACATGATTATGTTCTTTTCTCCGCCAATACTGGTCTTCGTCCAGATGAAGCATTGCGTCTTCAGTTTCGCGATGTCACGGTGGTTGAAGATGAGGGAAGTGGCCAAACCATCCTAGAGATCGAAGTACGTGGAAAGCGTGGTGTTGGGTATTGCAAGAGTACGACCGGAGCTGTCCATCCATTTCAGCGCCTAAAGAGCCGCCAGCGGCCAGACGGGGGCCCCGGAAGATCAGGAAGCCGGACCGCTTCCATCGCGAACGGAGAGTGGCACGAGCCGGGTCCTACTGATCTTCTGTTTCCGAAATGGCCGCGCGACCTGTTCAACGCGATTCTTGAAGAAGAAAAGCTCCGCACTGACCGCGACGGCCGGCCGCGAACTGCCTATAGTCTGCGCCACACGTACATCTGCCTGCGCTTGCTCGAAGGAGCCGACATCTACCAGATTGCTAAGAACTGTCGAACAAGCGTAGAGATGATTGAAAAATATTACGCTGCCCATTTGAAGACGAGGCTAGACGCTTCCGCTATTAACATCATGAGGCCGCGTCCGAAGAACAAGGCGACTTTGAAGAAAGGCCCTCGCCGTGTGGAAACCTTTCGCTTGGCTGAAGAAGCGTAGACCGTCATTGCTTGCTTTATGATGGGGTGTGGTCAATTTCCCGCGGGCGTGGTGAAATCGGCAGACACAGCGGACTTAAGGAATTGAGTGCCCGCCAGGAAACCGGCGGAGTAGAACTGCTCAAAGTCGGGGAAACCTTAACTGGCAATCCCGAGCCAAGCCCGAATATTTTCGGGAAGGTGTAGAGACTAGATGGGCAGCACCTAAACCTCTCGCGAGGAATGGTGAAGGGATAGTCCAGACCACGAACTCGCGTAGCGGGGCGGCGAAAGCCGAAGTGGTACGAAAATCCGCAGACCCTAACAGGTCGTGGGGGTTCAAGTCCCCCCGCCCGCACCACACCCTTACTGGATTGGGCCAGGATGGAACCATCCTGGCATGTTTTGGGGCCGGAACCGGCCCGCTTCGGCCCGGCACCGGGCCGTTAGTGTAAGGCGCGTGCGAACGAGGCGAATTGGCGTTCGTTCATTGGGTCTTGCATCGCGGCGGAGATAGTAGTCGCCGACGGGAGTTGGGCAACTGCACATCACTACGGGGGCGAAGCACGGTGGATCGCTGCATATGCCGAGATCCGCCGTGCCACGAGTGATGCGACATAGCGGTTCTGGCGTTCATTTCGTCTGCACTCAGAACGAAGCCCAAACGCAGTCAATCTCAGGGTTTCGCTTTCATCAAGCCTCGCGTATCCTTTGTATCTTGAGTGAATCTGTCCAGAACTATAGCTCTACATTCCGGCCGCGAGCACGGCTCCTGCAACTACTTGGAGATCAGCTCATTGGGAGTGCGCGCCTAGCTGTTTTTGAACTTGTAAAGAACTCTTACGATGCTGACGCGTCCGAGGTCAATGTAGAAATCCTCGGACTGGGCACCGATGCGCCTAGGATATCGGTGACGGACGACGGTGAAGGCATGTCCCTTTCCACCTTGACTGACATCTGGCTCGTCCCTGGCCACGAGAACAGGGAGGTTCAGCGCCAGCAGCTCATTCGCAGTCCTAAGTTCCATCGCCTTCCTTTGGGAGAGAAAGGTGTGGGAAGATTTGCAGTCCACAAGCTCGGCAATTTTATCGAGCTTGTCACTCGGCACGTGAACTGCAAAGAATGTGTTGTCAGAATAGATTGGAACGAGATTATTGCTAAGCCGTTCCTGTCAGATGCACCTGTACAAATCGAAGAGCGTACGCCAGAGGTATTCAAAGGAACGCGAACAGGAACACAAATCACTATTCGTGATCTACGTCAGAAGGACTGGTCCCGTGGTGACATCCGCCGCCTGCAGCGCCAGATCACCACCATTGTGTCGCCATTTGACGAGCCCGGCTCATTCTCGGCGGCGCTATTGGTCCCAGGCCGAGAGATGTGGATTTCCGACATTCCTGACGTTGGTACGATCCTCGCCCGTGCAACTTGGAAATTCACGTTCGAGCTGGTGGACGGAGAGTACAACTGGTTTTACCAGTTCATGCGCCTACCCCTTCTCAAGCTGGAGGGACGAGAACTCGTCGGAACCGGCGATAAGCTTCTTCTGCCGCAAAGGAACAAACGCGACAGAGTTACGGCAACCGGTGACTTCCAAGAAGGGATCGGACCCGTCTCGGGCGAATTTTATGTCTACGACAGGGACCGTGACTTCTTGCGCCTTCTTACGGAGAGCAAGCTAGTCACTGGCTACCTCGATGAGAACGGCGGTATTCGGGTCTACCGCGATGGCATCCGCGTATACAACTATGGCGAGCCTACTGATGATTGGCTTGGTCTCGATATGCGTCGAGTGAACACGCCCACGAGGAGCATCAGCAGGAACATCATCATCGGCGCGATCAATCTCCGACTAGACTCCAGCGAGGGGTTGGTTGAGAAGACAAATCGTGAAGGCTTTGTTGAAGACGACGCGCTCTCACGCTTGAAGGAGATCGTGCTCGGAGCTCTCATGACCTTGGAGGTCGAACGCCAGAAAGACAAGGAGACGATCAGAAGCCTCACCGGCAAGGCCTCCGACATTGAAACCGAAAAGATCAGACGACCTCTAGAAGAGTTGCGCCGCGCGATAAAGCGTGAAGGCCTGCAAGATAAGCTCTTCAAGTACATAGACAAGATCGAGCTTGATTACGAGGATATGCAGCATACCCTTCTGCATGCTGGCATGGCCGGCATAAATCTTGGAGTAGTGTTCCACGAGGTTGAGCGAGGGGTGAAAACCCTCCATCGGGCAGTACAGATGGGGGAGAGCAGAGAGACGGTCGAAGAGCAATCGGAAGGCCTCATGGGACTTTTAGATGGCTTTGCCACTATCCTCCGCCGCGATGACGGAGCGGTTCAGAGCGCGAAAAAGGTCATAGATCGCGCCAGACGTAACAATTCGCTCCGATTCGGTCATCACCGTGTCCGATTTGAGGCACCGATTTTGGAAGGGGCTCTCGGCGACTTCGAAGCACAAATGTCATTCGGGTTGGTGGTGGGTGCCGTTGGCAATCTTATCGACAATGCACTCTACTGGGTTAGGGTGAGATGGCCGGATGTGCCGCCGAAGGGCCAACCAACGCCACGAAAGATTTATGCAGGAATCACAAATGAATTGGAAGAAGGCCCAGCCATTATCATCGCAGACAATGGGCCGGGCCTGATTGATTCACCAGAGCGCGTTGTTTCTCCCTTTTACACACGTCGGCCGGGCGGGATGGGGTTGGGGCTTTACTACGTAAACATGGTTATGCAGCTCAGTGGAGGGGCACTACGGTTCTTGGAGCCGAACGAGATTGAGTTGCCAGATGGATATGACGGCACGATTGCGGCACTAATCTTCAAGGAGAAAGTTTAATGCTGCCAAGACCCCGCATCGCTGCAATAGACAATGAACTCAGTGCGCTTATTGCAATCGCGGATGCCCTGAACGACTCCGGTTCTGCATGTCTCAAACTTCTCTACAGTGGCGCACTACCCGAAGGCTCAACGCTTGAGCACGTTCGGGTACTATTTATGGACTTGCATTTAAGCCATGCCAGCAATGATCCGACAACGCATTTCGGGACCATCGGTGGCTTGCTTAAGGAGCATATTGCTCCCAACAATGGGCCTTTCCTGTTGATAGTTTGGACCCTTTATCCGAACCAAGTTGAGGGTCTCGAAGGCTTTTTGTGCGAGAGACTACAAGACTCTCCGTACGCCATTCCAGCGCAAATCAAAACCCTTTCAAAGATCGACCACATCCGCCAAGATAAGGTCATCGCGCCGGAAAAATTAGTCCAAGCCGTGCGAGCAATGGTGACCTCAAAACCACAGATCGCAGCTCTGATCAATTGGGAAAATCGTGTCAGTGATGCTGCGGCAGAAACAGTAGCCGAACTCGTGAAGCTGGTGCCCGACGACAAACGTGACACTGCTTCGCTTGTAGTGGAATTAGGGCGCTTGCTGAACGCACTGGCGACTGAAGCAGTCGGTTCGAGCAATGTTTCCAAAGATCGTTTTGCAGCAGTAAACGAAGCTCTGCTACCGATCCTGTACGACCGAGTTTCGCGATTGCGTATGGCAGCTCCTGATGAAAGGCTTTGGAAAGAGGCGATAGCGTCGCCAAGTAAGAAGGCGGATCTGTCAGGCGAAGAAGCAGCGCATCTGAATACCATGCTTCATCTTGACTTTGACGTACAAACAACTAAGCCCACCGATCGAGGAATAGTGCTCGAATATCCAGCTTCTATGCTGGACGAAAATCCTTTCCGCGAAGCCTTTGGAATGGACACAAAGGGTTTCTTGGAAAGCCAACTTTCACTGGATCCTACGGCTGACCTCCGATGGGTTATGGTTCAGATTGAAGGAATCTGTGACTATGCGCAAGCACAAGCGGGACCAGCGCTTTACCTATTGGGAGTCGAGACTGCTGCAAAGCCCACGAAGGCTGTCCCTCAGGCAGTCTGGCAGAGCCCTATGGTGATCATCGACAATGAAGAGAAACAGATTCTCGTTAATTACCGGTTTGGACGCACATTCACCGATGCGCTCGTCAAAAACAACAGCAAACGATACCGGCTCAGAGAAGCTCTGACTAATGACCTTGTCTCACGTTTTCACAGCTACGGAGCACGGCCCGGGATCATCGCGTTCAAGCAGAGCTCGATACCTTCTTCGGGGGGAAGCATCGCTCGAGCGGTTCCTGCTGAGAGCATCAGTGCTACGCATAGTGCCATCGATAATCCGCCTTCTGTTGCATCTTCAGATACAGCACCTATCCATCAAATGGATTCAGGGGCCAATTGCGAAATTGGGCCTGGACTGCCCGCCGGTAACCTGGAATAATTTCACCAGCGAGGATTACAACGTATGCCGAAACAGGAACCGTTTTTTGAGCAAAAGTTTGGCGACCTCCGTATTGAGGTTATAAAGACCTACGATCAGTCGTATGCCCGCGAAGTGTTCAAAGGTGTGGATGAAGAGGCGTACAGGGCGCTAGCAGAGTCCTTGGAACTCGATAAGAATTTCGACGTCGATGACATCCCATCGCCAGATGCGGTCGATTATGACGACTTCCTTTGGGAAGAGCTCCATGAAGCCGCTCGCGAAGACGTGCGGAATGATCCCAATCTGTATTCGTTCTTCGTCGTCGCAGAAACTAGGGCTGGTAAAACCCGTGAGCTTTATGTTTCGCCGGACTGGCCAGGTGCCGAAGCTTTCGCAAAGAAGCGCATTGTTGCCGTTCGGTAAGGATGCCCTACCTAAAGAGCCTTTCGGCCCGAAACCCGGTCATGCAATTCCGCTACGCTTCCAGCGAAGCATCGCCGGATCAAGGTAGCTCAAGAAAAAGTCTTCAAACGTTATAACGTTCTTTGCTGTCTTGTATCGAGCAATTTCTACCTTGTATCTGGCCGGAACGACGAGGAAGATTTTTTGCTTCTGCATAGCCTTCAGATCGACCGCCGAGACGGCATCATCAATCGTAGCTAAATAGAAGCCCAGCCCCTTCGCACCCTCCGTTACGATTTGTCGCCACCGTTCGCGAAGACTTCTCTTGACGGTGAAAATGATCACCGTAAGTGGATCGGCATCGTAATGCTCCACGGACGGCAGAACGAAATCCGGATTGCCGTCAATCCGCGGTTGTGACGTAAACGGATAATTCAGGTGTATGAAGAACTCCCTGATCAAGACTTCGAATGCGGTCCCCGCCCTGACCCTCCTGCTTTGCGTGAGACTTAGGAAAAATTTGTCGAGGGCATAAAAGTTGTTGCTGATGAGGTCCGCAGCCTCGCCAGGTGTAGTGCATTTTCCGTGAAGAGGTCCGAAAACAGTGGAGAATGTGGTTTTCCACGCTTCCCGCTCAGCTGTGAGATATCGCTCGTACGCGTCTTCCTGAATGCTTTCGACAAGAGCGCTGAAATTTTTCTTGACCCATTCCGGAGTGGCCCTCTTGTTGCGGAGAACATGTTTTACGGCGTCGTTGGCTATGGTCTTTCCGGACGGAATTACGGCCCTGAAGGCACTCCTCAGCTCCTCATATGTTTCAAGCTCCTGATCAGTCGCCAACGCTGTGCTCCGATTCGAGAATATGGTCGAGATCCAAGCATATTTGAGGGGCAGCTATCTCCGGCACAAAACTTCAAGCTAAGACGTGCATGAGTTAAGGGTTAGCATCCGACTGTCGGAGGTGCAGTACGGTTTCAGTGGGAGAGCGTATCCACCTTAACTAGCTACATCAATTTCGGTCACATTCGTATAAAGAAGTGGGATACTCGCGGACCGGATGCGGAACTGGCTTCGCTTCTTGACCTCCGGCTTAGCCGACGAGACGTTTACGATTTTGATGCCTGGATCATAATAAACATCGCCGCTCGCTACGGCGTTCAGAAACAACCTGAACTCTGTTACCTCGGCAATCCGAACATGACTGCTGTACTGATACTGATTTCTGGGCTCCCTCCGCACAATCGAGGGAATGTAAGCAGCCTTTGCGTGTTTGCGTGTCCAGTGATGCAGTAAGTCCTTGTAATGCCATACTGCAGCCGCAGTGCCTTCCGGATCAACCAGCGAAATGCCACCTGAGAAATCCGTGATTTTCCGTGTCACCGGGTCGTATCCTTGGAGTGTAAGCGCCAGATTCGTGGCCGTGCAGATCCTGAGTGCATTATGAATGCCGCCGAAGTTCCGACGATCAATAATTGTTCTGTCAGGGTAACCGTAGCGGCGAATGAACTCTTTTATACCCGCATCAACATATAGTCCCCCGGTCGGTTCCGGTGTCATAAGAGTGATGGGGCCGCCGCTTGCTGGTCGCAAGAGATTTGCGACGGCGTGCTGCTTGATTTCCCACCCGTGAAAGTCTGGGTCTGAAATACCATTCGGGCGAATTCCGAGCTCTGCTTCTAGCGTGTAGCCGCCGCAGTTGGGAGCGTTGCATTCAACGGTCTCTCCCCGGGTGTTGAGGCGCTTGGAATCGATCCATTCCAAAGCCGCGATGCGCGCGAGCTGGGCGATCAGGATCTTGCGATCGTCTGCGTGGTCTTCGAGAGGAATCTGCGAAAAGACGCCTGTGTCTGCCTGCAGATTCAGAGCCGCGATTTCTCTAGCCAGCGCGGAGTTATGGGACGCCGCAAACCCCAGAATTTTACCCTCGGCGGTAATCCCGAAGAAGAGGACCCGCCCTGCCTGTCTCACCGTCATGACATCGTTCGGAGCTGCTGCACTGCCTCTGAGAAAGCCTGAGAACCGCACCTCCGGATATTGCGGATAGAGAATCAGCTGGGCGTGCGGGGCCGGTGCGATGACACCCGTGGAAGAGAGCCAGCTAAAGCTGAGTGTTCCTTTGAGGCGCGATGGCCTTTCAGGGTCACCGATTAGTTCTCCGGTCGGCAGGACGTTCAGGGCTGTGAAATCTGGCCCGAGATAAACCTGATTTTTTGAATTGTCGTTCTCGGCCAGACGTTTCAGATATAGCTGGGTGACGCCCGCTGCGCGCATCAGTTGTTTAACTCGGTCAAGGTTCAGCTCGTTCGGCGCCATCGTTCAATGTGCTCCCTGACCAACTTTACACAGTATCTTCCAAGAATCTCTGAGGGTCTTGGGAGAGGGGGCATGTTGGTTCAGACGATCCTGAAGAAGCTGGTTCAACGCTCCCGCCTCCCGCGTCTCGCATTCCCAGACTGTCAGCACCTGCCAGCCGTGCTCCTTCAGCGCCTCAATTTTTCTTTGATCTCTCGCGACGGTTCCAGCCCGCTTTTGCGACCAGAACTCGGAACGTGTTGCAGGCGTGACGCGACCATACCGGCAGTCATGCGAATGCCAGAAGCAACCATGAACGAAGATGACGGTCCTGTACTTCGGGAGGACGATATCGGGTGTGCCCGGGAGGTCTTTGCGATGCAGTCTGAAGCGATAGCCGAGGGAATGAAGAGCGGCCCGCACAATGATTTCGGGCTTTGTATCCTTGCCGCGTATCGCGGCCATATTCTGACTTCGCTGCTCTGGTGTGTGAACGTCTGTCATGCACCGCTTGCTGCCAGCAGCGGAGTCTGCAGTGTCCCGAATCTCTCATAGTCTTTCAGAACCCGGATGTGCGGCAGCATGATCCGGGCGAGCTCAGTCACTACCGGAACGATGACGCTATTGCCGAACTGTTTATAAGATTGCGTATCGGATACCGGAATCCTATACGTGTCCGGGTAGCCCATCAGCCGCGCGCATTCGCGTGGCGTGAGGCGTCGTGGATTCTTCCCCTTGCCACGGCTAATGAGAATTTCCGAGCCATCTTTGTAGTAGCGCGCGGACAGAGTCCGCGAAATCATGTCCGGCGTGACCAGCCCGAAGCCGAAACCGTTGCCAGCTTTACGGTGCTTTTCCGCGTAGGCCTGCAAATACGCCCACAGCTTATCCGTCAGAACATATTTTGGATTGACCTTCGCCTTCGCCCCCGTCGTGTATGGCGTCTCCGCCGACTCAGATCCATCCTCAGGATGCAGGATGGATCCGAGTCGGGGGCCGATTTGAGGGAGGCGGAAGTCATCGAACGTGAATCCAGTTTGCTCCCGAAAGCCAACGATCAAAATACGTTCACGATGCTGGGGAACAAACCCCTGCCCGTCCACAATCTTTGCCTGAACGTGATAACCAAGCTCCTTTTCGAGAGTTTCCCTGATAACGCGGAACGTATTGCCCTTGTCGTGATTGAGAAGATTCTTGACGTTCTCCAAGAGAAAAGCTTTGGGCTTTTTCCTTTTGATTATCCGGGCGACATCGAAAAACAGCGTACCTTGAGTCGTGCATTCAAAGCCATGCGGCCGGCCGAGGGCATTTTTCTTACTCACGCCTGCAATCGAAAATGGCTGGCACGGAAACCCGGCCAGCAGTACGTCATGATCTGGGACATTTCTCTCATTGAATTCCGTGATGTCACCGACTAAGGGATGACCGCTGTCGAAGTTTTCGACGTAGGTCTTGTTGGCATATGTGTTCCACTCGCTGGTAAATACGCATCGTCCGCCTGCAGCCTCAAAGCCAAGCCTCATGCCGCCTATACCGGCAAAGAGATCGATGAACGTAAACTCCGCAGCGCCAGGCTCCGATCTGGTGCCTGAGCGAAGTAAATCTCGCAGCGCCGCCTGAACATATACCGGACAGTCGGTTAGCTTGTTTTCCCAACGCGAGATCGTCTTCGGCGTGACGTCTAGGTGTGTCGCAAGATCGCGCTGAGTCAGTCTTTGCCTCACTTGAGCAAGGAGCGACAAGGAATCGGAGGCGGGAAACGGTAATAGTTCGCTGGGCATCTCAGAGGACATTTTGTCCTAAAAAGATCCCAAAGTCCAGTACCGTTTCAAAATCTGAGGTTTGCGGACGTTCCTTGATCCAAACATCAGAGACAAATACCCCTAGAATCTGCAACCGTTTAAACGGTCTATTCAACGATTCTGATGAAGGCGTCGAATTCACCCGTCAATCTCTGGTAGACCTGCTCAATCTCAACCGGATAAGACCACGTTTCGCCGTAATAGATCCGACGTACTCCTGCCGCCTTCGCGATGGCAAGGCATTGAAGGCAGGGACGAAGGTTTACGTAAAGATCCGTCCCGTCTGTCTCGATTCCTTTTCTCGCAGCGTCTGCAATTGCGCGCTGTTCAGCATGAATGCAGATACAAGTTTCGTAGCCGCTGCCAGTGTCGCCCCCGCCAATGCACCGAGGACAACCGGCTTGACGGCAATCTTGGTAAGCATCTGAAGTCCCGTTCCAGCCGGTAGAAACTGTCTGCTCTCCACGGACAAGAATCGCGCCAACGTGTCGCCGAATACAATTCGAATTGTGCGAAGTTTCATTCGCATTCGCCATATGCACGTCGTGATCTATCAAACTCATGGTGTCGATGTGCTTCCGGTGTTTGATGCTTTGTTGCCTCTAGAAGCTTCAGTAGAAGACTGCTTTAGACGGTCAACCTCATCTGAGAGCTTCTTGAGTCGATCCGCGTAGCGTTCCTCGACCCTTTTTTCGATATTCTGCTCCATCTGAAGTTCACGTTGCTCGTCCTTCGTGACATGCTTGTCCACAAACGAAGCTCCCAATGGGGCAAAGATGGCAAGGAGCGCCACAAACACACCGACGACAGTAGCCCAGCCGAACAGCGCATTTTTGAAAGACTCGAACGCGGTCGCGGCGGCTTTCGCTGCCGTTGCATCCATATTCAAGAATGTCGGACCAGAATACGCAAGGACTTCCTGCTTGACGCGCTTGAGATACGTCTCGCGATCGTATTTCTGTGCGGCATCCGCAAGTTTCGTTCTCGGGCAGTTGTGAAAGCTCACGCGGAGAAATGGTGTTCCTTTTTCCACAACAAAATCCGCCCGGCCGAAGTTGATCAACGTGCTCGAGATCGGACCCTCGAATCCAGGATCGACGACACCAATGTTGATGGCGAGTACGCCCTTTGTGCAGAGATCATTCTTTAGAAGGACGTGCCCTGTGATGTTATCGGGCAGCCTCAGGGCTTCCGTCGAAATCACACGGACCATACCGCCTGGCTTCAACTCATAGAATGACTTTTCCCAGATCTTCCCGCCGTCTAGGATGATGTCTCCAACGGTGAGGTCATAGGTGGTTGCACGATAGAACCGGTCATCGCTTTGCTCCACGAGTCCGATTGATCGGATTTCTTCCCCGCTCAGGAGCCCATATCTTTGGTCTGTCATATCTCACCATTTTCGCAGAGGCGCATCACCGAAGCCTCGCTTTGATTGTCTTCCCTAATTTCATTGCCAATACGAAGCTTTGCTTCAACCTAATCTTCTCGCCGAGCGAGGGCAACAACCGTTCTCAGTCTTGGTTGACTACAATCGTAGTGGTAAAAGACCGTCGCGGGGGACACTATGAGTCAAGGCCCCAACCTCAACGCGGTGAATGAAATCACCGAAGCCATCCTCGATACACTCGCCCGCGCCGATCAAGCAGAGGAACGCGGGGAGGACGCGGCTTGGCTAATCGAAAGCGCGTTTGTGCAAACCAGAATCCTCTTGGAGTCGCTTGGACTGCTAAATGTCCTGCCAGTGGACGGGACTCTTCACGATTTGCCGGTCGACGCCGGTGTCGGAACGAAGGTGGTCTCGTTCTGCCCAATCTTCGAGGTTGAACAAATAGCTGAAGAACTGAAACGCCTCATCTTTCGCCAGGCGTCGAAGCCCGAGAGACGTTCTGAGATTGCCGGCCAGCAACGTCGCTGTCTTCCCAAGATCCACGAGCATCCGCGTGTTCGCGACAGCGTTGTCGTTAGGATTCTGCTCGGACGCCTTCGCTTTCGAAGGTTCGAGCGTCAGACACCAATGCAGATCGATCCTGCGGAACCCTGCATTGTTGTGAAGGAAGGCCAGACGATCTTCGACGAAGGCCTGAGTAACCTCGTTGCTATAGCGATCTTTGCGCGGCAGATCGCAACCGCTCATCACCCGCGTGTACTGGTAGAGGCATGAGCCTTGCTCTGATTCAAGCTGCTGGTCGGTGAGGCATTCTTCATCAATTCCTGTCAGCGAGAAAAGGCACCCGTAGCCCCCACCCTTGAGAGCGAAGACGTGCTCGTTGACGAAGCGCGCGATCGGTACGACGCTGCACGCTGCGCCTGCCTTGGCAAACCACGGAGTATGTTTGATCTGTTCAGTTTTTGCGTGGGTCATCTACCCCGATAACTCCCAGTTATCACCCGATAAATGAAAAGTATTGGACAGCGCTCTGTTCTCGGGAGAACCTAGCCACATTTCCTCGTGAGCTTTCGATGCCGGGTTCCGAGGGGATATGGCTTACGACGAAACGCGACAGTGGAAAAAGGTTAAGACCGACCTCTTTCCCGAGACCTCTTGCGAGTATGAATAGGAGAAGACCATGGCAATTTCAGAGACAAGACTTACGGCACCTCGACAGATTGAAACTCAAATCCTGCTTTACCCGAGACGAGAGGCGGCCAGAAGCCTTGGTATTTCTTCGCGGACACTCGACTACCTCATATCCAACAAGAAAATAGCGACGCGACGGATTGGAAGCCGAGTACTCATACCCTTTGCAGAACTCAAGCGTTTTGCCGCGAACGATCACCCTTTCACCGTGACTCAACCCTGATCACAGAAGAGCAACAGCATCTGAGAGGGCTGTGTCTGTTGCCTTTGCATAGCGCGCCGTCATGGCAATCGTCTTGTGCCCGGCCAGCTTTTGAATCACCTTGAGTGCCACTCCCTTTTCACTCAAAACAGTACAGAAGGTGTGACGATTGCAATGCCAAACGTAATCTTCAATCTCCGCTTTCTTTCGTACATCGTCCCACCAGTCCCCGGGCGCCTTGAAGTTGAAAACGGCGTCTCCATTCCTGGCTTTCTTAAGGGCTTCAAAACAAGTCCTCACATCTTTCGCCATCGGAATCGAACGCGAAGTTCCGTTCTTTGTATCACTAAGATGAATCTGACCCTGCCCTCTGAAATCGATGTCTTTCCACTTCAGTCCATACTGTTCTGAAAGGCGCATCCCAGATCGTAGAGAAATGATGAGTTCTGGTAGATGCTCTGGGTAATGCTTTCCAACCACGCGGAGAAGACGGGCACGTTCGTCGTGCTGTAGCCACCGGATCCGCTCATTTCGTTCTCTGGCCGGAGAAACTAAACGAGCAGGGTTGAAGCTGACCTTGCGATTTCGAATTGCTTCGCGAAAGATGAGAGAAAAAACTGCTTTGTACCGATTGGACGTTGCTGGCGAAGATGTGTTCTTCGCAAGCCAAGCCGTTATGTCTTCCGGCAGCATCTTTGACGCTTCCATGGATCCGAAGTGCTCACAGATGCGTTTCACACGAGAAATGACGTTCCTCTTGTCCTTGTAGTCCTTGTGCTCAACGTGAACAAGGATGGCGCAGCACTTCTACGTGAGCACCCAGGCCGGTAAAGACCGTTCGCTCTTCCTGTGTGTCTTGCAACGCCGACAAGCGCATCTGGAGCTCGGAGCTGCTCTTCGCACAGGCATATTGCGAAAGCAAGAGGATGCTCGTCTGCTTCTGCTCCGCAGCCACGCGGTAGCGATGCCAGGCTGCTAGATCGATACGGGACACGACCTCGCTTGCGATTTCGCCCAAGTCGAGAACGATCGCGCTGAAGCCACCCGTCTGAATGAGCAAGTCTGCGCTCTTCATGGCTTGCTCCACCACGTCATACACGCGCGCTCGTTTAGGCGCACGAACGGGAGCTGAAGTCGGCTGCAGGGTTGGCTCAAAAGTTTGCGGCGTCGGTCGAGGTTTCAAAATTGGTTCGGCGCAACGAGCCTTCACCTTCTCGTCGCTCAGGAATTTGTCTACCGCTGCGGATAGACCCTTCACCTCGTTACGTGGATGCGTTCCGTGTCCGCCGCCATGCAGTCCCTTCAAGATGGCTTTCGGTGTGAAGCACTCCGAGGGAAGTACAAACTTGCGCGTCTCTTGTTCGGCGATGCTTTCGGCCACACCGCAGCGCACCCAAAGCAAACGCCGAAGATCAACTCCAACGGCAGCGGCTGCTGCCGGGTTGAAGGTGTTCGAAGCATCAATCCAGACACACACCTTCTCCGCCGCCGTCACGCGCGACAGGAAGGACAGCGCCACGGACATGCGGCCAGAGCATGACTCGCCGACCAGCTCCGTCATTGCACCCACCGGAAACCCTCCCTGAATCAGATCGTCCAAAGCGGTGATCCCAGAAGGCATCACCGGACGAACCAACCGCGCGCGCGGCGTCAGAGCTGACGGAAACCTGTTCGCGAGAGCGGACTCGACTTGATCCCGGATTTTGGTACTAGCGCGCATAATATCGTCGCCTTATCTTCGCCTATCAGGGTGGTCTTCAGTCAAGCGAGACTTGCACCGAGAACTGTGCTCATCCTTCTAGTGCATTGATATGCATAGGGTTACGGGCTACAAATATGTGAATCGCCCCCTGAAACCTATAATGGTTCGCTATGTGTTACTCAGCCCGAGTACGCCAAAATCTCAAGCACCTCTCACGCAAGTACGAAGCTGAGGTCGATTACGAGGCGTTTGAGGATCTATACCGCCGCCGCGCCGAAGGGGAGGACATCAAGATATCCCGTGACCTCCAACGGAATTTCCAGAATCCGGAAACCGATATCGAGCGTTGTACTGCCGCGTACATCACGCAGTATCTACAAGCGAAACGAAGTGAGTGGGAAAAGGCCGTCTTCGTCCAGAAGCGTCGCGTCGCAGAGGCTGAGGAATCGCTCGCGAGGCGCGAAACCAAGAAGGCCCGAGAAGACATCCGCATCGGCACCAAGAAAGCGCAAGAGTTTCTGGATCGCCTCGCCGATCTGCGCCGAACAGAGCCCAACAACGAGGATGCGCGGATCTTTCCGCTTAGCTACGCGCCTGTGTTGATTTACGACGAAGACCATAGAGTCATCAAGCCGATGCGTTACACCTGCCGACTTTCTGGCAAGCCTGCGGACGTGGAGAAGCGCTTCCCCGGCATTTACAATGCGCGTCGCGACAGTCTCGATGACTACTGGAGGGGAGTGTACGGGCGCAAGCACGCCGTCATCGTCATCAGCGGTTTCTACGAAAATGTCCCAGAACGTGCGAGACCGCTTGCAAGACGCTGATCTGGATCAGCGCGGCACCACACTTTGTATGTGTATGCGCTGCGCAATTCTTTAACAAGCGTGAATACGCCTTCCACGATGATCGGCGCGTCGTCAGGCACACCAATCCAGTCGGCAAGCTTGTCTTGTATCCAGTCATAACGCTGATAGCTGAACGCTTCGACTCCGCGGGCAGGCATGATGACCTGGCTAGCGAGTCTCGGAAGATCAAACAACGAACCTACATCGGCTGCTCTGTCACTGCGCAGTGCTTTCGGCAGGAAGAAGTCGTCTACATGAACGATGTGTGCGCCGTCCAGTGAGATTGCCAACTGCTTCGCGAAGGTACTTTTACCCGAAGCACCGGGGCCATCTATACCGACTAGGATACGGGGATAGCCCTCAGCAACTTGTTTGACTCGCTGAGCGAGTGCCCGAAAATCGACAATTTCGGATTTGCCCGGACATAAGTAAACGATAAATGCTCTTCTCGTCAGCTGTGATCTCGACGAGCGCAAAATCTCCGATGCACTCATGGAGCCGTCAACTGTGGAAAGGTGCATTGGCCTGAAGTCAACTGTTGAGATCCGAGCTGTTTGGGATCGATGGACGCAATCAGACATTTCTTGAGCAGGTCATAGCTGCTGTTGCTCGGTTGAATATTTCTTATAATATTCAGCGATGCACGAAGCCGGAATAGAACCCAAGCATGGTCAAGGCGATCCATACGTCATTCGGAGCCGGAAACAGCTTGCCACGCTCAAAGCCGCCGCACGCCAAGAACTGCTCGACGTACTTTCCTCGATGGGGACGGTTTCTGTCGCACAGTTAGCAGCCGCGTTGGGTAAGCCAGCCGACAGTTTGTACTATCACTTGCGCATTCTTCAGAAAACCGGGCTCGTGGTGGAAGAGGGCACTCGTCAGGAAGCAGGCCGCAGCGAGCGACTTTACCGTGCTGTCGCTGTGGATCTTCGGCTCGCATATACGCCTGGACTGAAGGGAAATGCGGAAGCGGTTACGCCCATCGTGGACTCTATGCTGCGACTTACGTCGCGAGACTTCAGAGCTGCCTTTGAAAACGGGACCACAGTGGTTGAGGGGCCGCAAAGAGAACTTTGGGCAGCACGAACCACTGGCTGGCTTACCGAGCAGCAGGTAGAGGAACTGAATCGACATCTCGCATCTATGCGGCAGATAACTGTCTCCTCGCCTCCGCGCGACGGAGGTGAGCGACTTTATGCGTTGACGATGGTGCTTACGCCACTGAATCGCTAGCAAAGCTCCATTCAACGTAAATCGGCCAAATCGATAGAGGACCAGCTATGACACGATCAGGATGTACAAAACTGCTGCTTGCATTTCTATGGATCGCCGTAAGCGACGTTTGTTCTCAAAAAATGACCGCAGCCAAGGGTCAATTTGCGAACGTCAGCATCAACGATGTTCCGATTGCTCAACTCATGTCTGAAATCACGAAGTCCATTCCCGGCCCGCTGCGTGACTACTTCGCCGGGGTGCTCGCCGCGCGTGAAGGAAAAGATGGAGAGGCCATTCAACTTTTAGCGCAGGCATGGCCACCGCTACGCCGCACAGCCCCGGACAAGGCGGCGCTCGCCTTGCGCCTGCTTGCGGATGTTTACGACCGGGCAGGCCTCTATGCGCGGTCCAGTCCCTTGTACGATGAGTTGGAAACATCCGGTCTCTTGAACAGACTGCCCGAGACATATCGTCAGGGGGCAAAAGACGATGCCGAATTGGCGCGGGTTCTAGCCGACTCCCCCGTACAGACGATTACGCGCAACGGACCGGTGCATCTGGTCACGAGCCGCAACAATCCCCTTGGATTGATTACAACGGAGCTCACCGTGAATGGCGTTCGCTCAGAGTGGCTTCTTGACACAGGCGCAAACGAGTCCGTCATCAGCCGGAGCCTTGCATCGCAGTTGCATCTTCCAATGCTTCCAGGGGTGGCTCACACTTCGGGCGGTGTTACTGGGATCGAGAATGAGCTGCACGTAGCGCTTTTGCCCAGCCTTTCCCTGGGCGGCGTCACCGCCCACAACGTCGTTCTGCTGGTACTGGATGACACCAACCTCACCATTCCTAATGGCAACGGGGGCTCCTACCGCATTGCGGGAATCATTGGCTTCCCGGTCCTTCGCGCTCTGGGACGCATTACGTTCCATCACGACGGCACGCTTGACGCGACGGTAGATGGCGGAAGTGCGTCTGCGGGTTCTGCACTGGAACTGCACATGCTCAATCCAGTTATCGAGGCCATAGTAGAGGGCGAGCCCCTTCCCTTCACACTCGATACCGGAGCCTCTGGGACGAACCTCTCGGTGCGTTTCTTCGATCATTTCCAAGCACAAGAGCCGACGTGGAAGAAGACGCAAACAAAAAACTTTGGTGCAGGTGGAGAGACGACAACGCAGAGTTATCTTGTCCCCTCTATCGCTCTTGAGGCTGGAGGCCGCACAATCACTTTGCACAACCTCGCCGTCGCGCCTGCCTCGCAACATGCCGACATCGATACGCTCTTCGGAAATGTGGGCGAAGATCTGTTCCAGTCTGTGCAAAGTTTTACCTTCGATTTTCCGAATATGCGCTTCGTAATGGGTCCGCCGCTATCTGACTCTAACGCGACCAGGAAACATTAGCCCCAAGTAACGCCCATGTCGTCAGATCGATTCTGGATTGTTGCGAAATCGCCAGGGCGCTCATCGATTACTCGAACCGCTCGTTGTCGCGTCTCTCGGACTTCAGCTCCTCTTGCCGAAGTTCGTCTAATGTGGTCCTCAGCTTTTCTCGTTCGTTCCGCGCGAACTCCGCTAGTTCAGCATTGGCATGATTCTCGAATACATCGAGCAGGTTCGCGTTGGCTTCCCACGCGGCCGACTGTGAACCCGAGTAGCTCCAGGGACGAAACTGATAAATGTATTGTTTCAGGACTGCGATCTGGTCCGGGGCGCGCTCCAGCAAAGCGAGAGCGACCTCTTTCCACGAGCGCACGTCCGTTGTCTGATGCTTGTGGAACGGGCAAAATCTGGCTGCAATCAAGGGATATCGAAACACACGATCCTCATCGCACCACGCAAGCAAAATCGTCTGGGGCACGCGATCCAGAGGAGAGCCGACCGTCCTGTGATTGTCGAAGAAACCCCGCATGCCACCTTCGTCTCCGGGGGCGCAGAGACGAACAGTCGATTCAGCACGGTGAGAGGCTGAACAGCCAAGAGTACCCCCAAAATCGTGCTCTCCTCCATGAAGCCGAGGCCGTATATAGAATGCGACACTTTGAGACGATCAAAGAGTCTCTCGGCAGTCGCAATGCCTCCCGGACCGGCCAGACACGCTTCGACGACGTCCTGTAGCTCATGCGCTTCGCGATTTAACCGTCGGTCGAACTCGCAGGCTTCGACAACCAACCGACCTGCTGCCTCGAGTTCTGGAGTCGGGTCCTTCTTCTCGTGGCGCAGTTGAATGATCCGTATCCACACCATATTCAACGCGACATCGAAACCGTCCGCCAAACCTAGGAGCAATGGGACGAGTTCCAGGACCGCGGTGTCTTCCGGTCTGCCGAGCCATCCAAGTTCTCGATATCGTTCCGTGGGGGCCTTTCCATCGGTAAGCGACTGCTTCAATCTCGGCAGCGCCTCGCCGACGATTCCGACGCGACCCTGGAAGGACGGAAACCACTCGGAGAGTAATGGATCGTCCAATACTTCATCCAAAACTGTTTCTGTGAGTTCTGGATCTTCCGACCGGAGATTGTAGAGGAAGCAGGCTAGCAATTCCGGGGAGCGAGTTTTCGGGTCGGAGGATCCGAAGGCAACAACGAGCCGGTCCCACAACCCACGACGGTCGGTGGTCGCGTCAACCAACCCCTTGGCAAAAGCACCTAACGTCATACCTGTACTGCACAGGAAGAGTTCGGGCATCAGCGTATCGAGCGTTTCTGTCTCCGCTGCCATCGTCTTTCCAAGCTCGACGAGCGTGCTCTCCCGATGTGCGATCTGCGCTTCATAATCGCGGAAATAGATATCGTCGTAGGCATCCCGCGTGCTGCGGAGGACTTGGCCACGAACCTGTTCCGCCAACGACTTTGGAGCCATCACTTCTTCCAGCGTCGAAAGGCGAGCGTCTTCTTCTTCCGGCAGGGGCTCCTCGCGATATCGCCGTATCGAGCGGATGGCCGTCCAGCCTTCCGGCCAGAAACGGGCCTGATGGAATTGCTGACAGATCGCTTCGATTCCGTCGTACAACTGGACGTTCAACCACAGTCCCCACAGGTGCTCGCTCAAAATGGTGCGGATGCGAGACGAAGTTCTCTCATCACGCCGGTCATGGGAAGCGCACAGCGCGAGGGCCGCACTATACCAATCCACGACGTCCTGCCCGCTCCGTGGAAACCATCCATAGTCACGCGAACGTCCGCCGAACCCAAAGTGTTGGGACGAGGAGAAATGAGACGTCAAAAGCATTGCTTTCAGCGCGCCAAACCCGAGCTCCCAGCGCACTTCGCTGTCGGAGCGCAATAGGCCATCGATGACGGCGATCCGTTGGGGGATAGTCGCATGCGTGCCGGACAGGTAGAGATGGAAGAGAGACGGAAAGCTGTTGCGGACCTGGTTAGAGAAGCGACCCGGCTCCTCAAACTCGATCAACACCAGAATGAGAGCGACAGAACGATCAAAAAGCTTGGGGTCGAAGGCCAGCGACAAGAGAAGCGTGCGGAATTCTTCGCCAACTAATTGTTCTCCGGCTGCCTGGCGCCGCTCAATCGAGCGTTCAATCGCATCCAGGGTTGCAACCGGGTCGACCGGAGCCACGTTAGCCAACATGGCCCTTCGATCTTCATCGAGGTTCTCCGTCCGTCCGAGCAGCCCGTCGTCGGCGAGCCATCGATAGACGATCTTCTGGGCGGCCTCGGAGGTGTGCAGATATCCGAGCCGTCGAGAAATCGACCGTAGCAGCCGCGGTGAAGCTGTCGCGAAGAGCTGCTCGAGGTCTTGGGGGAAGATGTTTTCCAGTGCCATCGCTGCCAAGCGGTTGGCAATGGCGTGAGGCAGGAGCGCTCTCCAGACGCCTCGTTTCTGGATCAGGTCTCTCCGGCGCAGCTCCGCGATATCGGTATGGAGCGCACGAATGTCCTTCCCAACAACCGTCGCGAGCTTCGAGATCTCCGCGTCCTGGTCTGTCGTCAGCTCTTCTCCCTGGAAGGAGTAAGGAAGGGAACAAGCTTGCGCGGACAGCAGAAGCGAGCTGCTCAACTCGTGGCGCTGGCGAAAGAGCCTCTCGAACAGATCGGCGTCGTTCAGCGATGCGACTGACTCACCGCTTTCAATCGTCTTGGCCAGAGCCAGCGCAACGCGGGCGTTGCCACTTGCAAACTTTGCGATAGAAGCAGCGTTGACCTGCGACAGTCCCTCAACCCGGCGGAGCAGAAGCTTTTCGATCAGATCGTCGGAAGAGGGCTGGAGTTCATAAACGTCTGTGCCCTCCGGCTGGTCCTCCCGAACGTTGTACTCGATGGTGAGCAGACTTACCTTGCTTTCTGCTTTCCCACAAACTTCAGAGAGCCTTCTGTGGAGGTCCGGAGGGCAGTTGTCGATGACGAGCACTTGTCGGCGGTGCTGCGCCACCAGTTCCGTAGCGACAGCAACAGGCTGCGGACTTGGATCGTCCGAGAGGTTGGTGTAAATTGCCAAGTCCGGAGCCAGCCCGTTGGCTCCAACCCGATCATCGAAGAGGGCCTGAGCGAAGCGAGTTTTCCTGGTGCCGGAGAGCCCGACGAGCCGAACAACTCCCTGTTCCCCTGACAGGACGGCGCGGATACGTTCCATGCCTTCGAGGGCAGGTAGACTATCTCCCTTCAGGTGAGGGCCCTGCATACGAAGTTGGTTGTCCACCAAATATTCGCCGGTGACGCCTTCCTGTGAGCCAGCCCAATCCTCGTAAGGACGCCATCCGACGATAGGCCAGATGGAGCGACTGGTTGGCAGGAAGTGCGCTCACGGCAGGATCGGTGGTGGAGGCATTGCTCCGCATTGACAGCTGACGGCGCTGGGCGAATGCGGGTTGCATAGAAATAGCGATTGCGGACACAAACATGACGGACAGCAACGTGAAACGGGGGAAACCTGATCTCTTTTGCATAAGGCTCCTTCACACGGTTCGAGCAGCGTTGAGTTTCAGATTGATGAAATAGCCAGGACTCACAAGAACATCCGATCAGCCTCGGTAGTCCTCATCATCAAAAGGGAATCGCCTCAGATGGTGAGGCTTCATTGCGCGAGTAACGTATCCGCCCGACGGATAAAAGTCTTTGAAGGGTACGGTTACTCTCGCAACCAAATCTTGCGGGAGTAGGAAAATAAAATATTTTCACGCTTGCTCCTCACCATTGTTCGCAACAGATACACGACTCCGACCACATGGATATCTGTGGGCGATTCAAGCTGAGCTTTCATTGCATGACCAGGGAGCAAGAGTTATCTGCGAATCTCCACGTGCTGCATGGATAAAGAAACAGTGAGCATCGTGGATCATCCTTCTTCTATCTTCAGCAATGTGGAGCGTCCGTAAATCCGTAATTACCAGTGGAAATTTTGAGAGCTACGAGCTCTGCCGCTTCTGGAAGACCACTCGGGTTTCCAGAAACGGCAGATCGAGCCTATTTGGGATCTGACAGATCGGTTTTAGGGAAAGCATCGTAGAGCGGTTGTACGGTTTGCACTTCATCCGCTTGCCTTGCCACACTCAGCGCAAGGATCTTGATGTCTTTGTTCTGTGGGAGCTTGATCGTTGTGGCGCCAGCGGGAATGTGAATGCGGTACGCGAAAAGATACGAGTAGGCATAAGGCTCGTTGTTTCCAGCGGAATCGTGTCGGTGAGAGGCGAACCATGCCACAGGCGCTGGCTTGATGAAGCCAGGGGTCAACCCGACAAACTCATCCTTCGTGATTGGCCCATTCTCCTTCACATATGCGCGGATGCGACGCGCTCGCTCGGCGGCATGACTTTTGTCGTCTGGCTTTGGTTCGTCGGGAGTGGCGACCTCCACAGTCTTCCATTGCCGGTTGTCCCACTGTCCGATGAAGCCTCCCCAGTCCTGCACATTGACCTTTGCATCCTCGTTGCCTACATGGAACACGGCAGCGTGATCTCCGTCGGCCGCAGCAGCCAGCAGATAAATTGTGTTGAAGTGGCCTGCAGGCAATGCGATGGTCTGCCCCTGAGCGCGAACAGCGTCAGGAAATCCTGTGCCGGCTGGTGCGAGCCTGAAGTGCACTCCGTTGTAGTCGATTTCGGAGGAGAGCATCTCCGCGGGGTAGGCCTTCCCTCCATTGTCGAAACTTCCGCTGGTCGGATGTCCATCATTGGTGGCCACCGATTGGTCGTAAGGCAACTCGACGGTTTCGGACTCAACAGGGGCGATTTGTACAGGCGCCGCCGCAAGCTTCAAAGCAAAGGATCTTGGTTGATAGCCTGTGAAGTCCGTAACAAGATCGCCGTTCGCGAGTTGAGCCGGGCCGACAGGTTCCTCAGCGCCATTGATTTCGCGCGCGCTGACGATCTGTGACGGGAAGTGGACGTGAACGCCCTGCTGCCGCGCACCGTCCAACTCAACGAGACGCACAACCACCTCATCCGAACCCTCTGCTTTCTTCAGAGCTAACACGCGTACACGGTTGTTGCTTACCCTGAGGAGCGAGAAGTCTTTGCCCAGGCCGCCCGTATGCTTGCTGCTGGCAAAACCGATCAGAGGTTGATTCAGGCGTTCAGCCTCCCAATTGGTCTGTCCCTTGCGCCAGTCATCGCCATGACCGGCGATGCCATAGACGAACTCATGATGTCCCCAGTCCTGCGTGGCCTGATCTTCATAGCCGCCTCTAGTTCCCGGGCTGCGAAGCAGGGTAAGACGGAGCGTATGGTCGTCCGGTTTGTCGGATCCGTTCTTGCAGTCCGTCAAGATTGTGAGGCCGAACTTTCCCGAACTATCCGTCAGGTCGACCCACTGGTGCGACGCCACCTCATACTTCTTCGGCTCGTCGTTTCCACGCTGAATCGTGCCGATGTCCCAGTTGTAGGTGGCGAGAGGATTTGCGGCGTTGAGGGGGAAGGTCGCCTTGAGATTGGCCTCCTTGGTCTTCCAGTCGATCGAGTTGGCGAACTCAAGGTGGTTCCCCGCCTCGCCTGCCGACAGTCGAACCGTCTGGACGAACCTGGACCCCTCCGATTCGCGCGTGATCTCAAGGGCAACGCGGACAGGCCCGTTTTCGATTATTTTGATGCTCGGGGTTCCCTGCACGTACGCTCGAGGAGCACGCGTCTGATCGCTGTAGTCCATGTTCCAAGCGGGCCACTGCGAAGGATTGTCTGTGCTGATTGCCATCCGAATCGGGGCAGAGAGCATCTCCTTCGCGACCTGTTTGTCGTAGAAGCTGGATACGTCACCGTTCTTGTCCAGTTGCACTCGATACCGGCTGTTTTCCAGTGAGGTCTCAGTGATCTTCAATGTGGATGGCTGAACACCTGTGGCATCGACAGGCTGCACGTCATAGACGGCATAACCAACGGACGGCACTCTTGCGAGGAACAACACCTTCGTCTTGCCGCCGGTGGTCGAGACGATCTGTCCGGGGATCGCCTTCCCATTCGGACCGACAACGCGGACGACCTTCGGAGCATCACCGGGGAACGACAGGTTCGCTTCCACGACATCTTCACGAGCCACATTCAACGGGTTATAGATGACAACCGGAATACCCTTCGCCTGCGTATCCAGACCAGACGCGATGGAGTCCGTCGCGCTCGTCAACACGTCCGCGAACTGATTCATCGCGAGCACTTCGTCATTCCACGAATACGTGTACGCCTTCGGTGTAGCCGTTCCCGGAATCACATCGTGGAACTGCCCACCCATCACCAGCGTCCACGCCTTGGTCAGGCGCTCCAGCGGATAAGGCCGCCCACCCATCCAATCTGCTCCGACAGAGGCGCGTTCCGCAGCATCCGCAAGCAACTCGTTCTTGCGGTTCCAACGCTTAATGTAGGCCTCCGAAGTCAAAGAACCGGCAGAGTGCTCTACAAGTTCCAGATCTCCGGTATAACGCGGTAGCAGGGACGCCTGTTTTGGAGTGATCTTATTGAACATTGTCTCGGCCGTCGCCTGCACGATATGCAGAGGACCGTCGCCAACCTGCACAGCAGGAGCGGGATCTGCATAGACCCCGTTCACGATGTCGCCGCTCTTCTTCTTTACCTCCGGCAGCACGGCCGTGCCCTTCGTGAGCATCGCCTCCATGAGGCGAACGGATTCTTCCTGCGGTGCACCGCCGGTATCGCCCGTTCCGTAGTAACGAAAGTCCAGGGCAAGTCCACTCGACGCTGCAACATTTTCATTTCGCTTGATCCAGTAAGGACTCTTGGTAAGGTCTTCGATCACATCGCTGTCGTACGCCGTACCGTTGAGCGCCGCGATCACCGTCTTGCCGTCCGGCCCCTGCCAGACGCCTACGTTGAACGGAATGCCGACGGGAGTTTTTTGCGGAGAGTCCTGCCCACCAACGTGCGATCCTGAATGCCAGGACAGTTTTTGCGTTGAGAAACCCTTTATGCCAGCGTGCGCGAGGATGCTGGGAAGGGAAGCGGGAAAGCCAAAGCAGTCCGGCAGCATGTACTCAGAGCTCGTCTTGCCGAAGTCTTTGCGGAAGTATTCTTTGCCGTAGAGGATTTCGCGAAGGATGGCTTCAGCCGATGGGTTGTTGACGTCGTTTTCTTCCATCGACGACCCTGCCGGGAACCAACGTCCTGCAGCCACATATTGCTTTACCTTTTCGTAGTCAGCTGGGTAGTATTCCTTCATCATGCGGTAGCGATTGGCACCGCTGAAGTTGAAGAGATAGTGCGGATACTTCTCGAACAGCGCAAAGTTATCGCGCATCGTCTTCGGCAGAAATTCACCGATCGTCTGCGGGTATTCCCAACGCCACTGCGTATCGAGGTGGGCATAGGGTGTGACGTAGAGCGTAGGGACATCGTTCCCATTCACAGCCGCAATCGGATTCTTGGTTCCGGGTGCCGGGGACGCGCCTGCCTGCAGCTGCGCAGTTGCTGCGGGGGAAAAACCTGCAAACAGAAGTGCTAAAAGAAATGCGCCCTGTGCGGTCGGCCACTGCTGCGGAAGTTTCATCAGCTTCATGCTTCGTTCTCCTGGTGCTTGTGACACGGGGGAACGCTCAAGCGTCCCCCGGCCTGTTGATACTCTCGTCTGGGATGTTGAGTAAGATTCTCTAGAAGAGAATTTTTCCGGAGAACTGCGTCTGCCGTGGGAAGTTTAGCTGGGTTGAGCCGATGGTGCCGTATCCAGACCAGGCACCAGGTTGATTTGGATCGGCAACGCTGTCAACGCGTGTAACGCGACCGGTTGTACCGCTCGTGGTTGGCCCAGGAAACTGCGGTGTGTTTGTGGCGTTGAACATCTCAGCTTTGAATTGAAACTTCACGCGTTCGGTAATAGTGAATGCTTTCTGAACACCAAGCGCTGTCTGCTGAGCCCACGGAGCGCGCACTGAGGCGGTGACAGGAAGCTGCGTTATGGTCGTATATTGCGGGAAGCTTTGGAAGCAGGAGCCTCCGCCCGCAGTGCTCGTTTGCGCGGCATTGTTGAGATAGCTCTTGTAGGTGTGGGCTGAACTGGCTATGTCGTAGGTTCCGCAGTTGTATAGCGTGTTGTAGGGGTAAGTGCCGGACGAGTTCGGGTAAGAGATGGGAGTACCGGACTGGTTGGTGAAAATGAAGCTCAGTTGCCACCCTCCAACGGCCCCCTGCACGATTCGATTCGCGTTCGGCAAGAGCAAGGATCCCCTGCCAATCGGCAAGCCGTAAAGTCCACCCAGGGTAAAAACCCATGACCGGTCGTCGGTGGAGAGGGCGTAGTAAGGCTGGGCATCTACGAGGCCTTTATTGTTGTTATTCAGGCGATTGGTCGCGTTCATCGCCTTTGACCACGTGAAAGAGCTGAGGACGCTCAAACTCTTGAGCAGAGGGTTCGTTCCTCCGACGCGACGTTCGAGTTTGGTGATGAGAGAGTTGTAATAGTTGTACCCCTGAGGGTTAGCGTAGTCGTAGACATATTCGTACTGCGAGTAAGGTGACATCAGGTTCTTTGCGGCGATGGTTGGCGAAGAACCGATGGTGGTTGAAGTCGGAATAGCGCCATAGTACGGATTGGCGACCTGTTGGTTGAGGTACGCAGGATTTGCGTGACCTGCATTCCAATCTGAAAGGGAAAGCTGATCCAGATATTGTCCGGAGCGTAGTCGGCTACCGTGACTTCCAACATATTCAATGTCGAGCACAAACTGTTGTGGAAGCTGGCCCTGGAAGCCGAAGGAGTACTGCTGCACCCGCGGAATCTTGCGTTCGCGGCGATCAAATCCAAGACTGTTACCGATGCCCGCGAGCAATCCGAGAGAGGCTCCATCGGGCGCCACAACGCCGTTGGAGAAGGGCGTGCCGCTGCGGAAGTAATTTGAAGGCGTCACGCTCCCATCCAAGGAGGTCGTGTAGCTCGTTGATTGTTGCCAGCTGGACTGCGCACCAAGTTCAATGCCGAGAGCTGTGCTCAGCCCCCAGCCACCGCGCATGACAAGGTTTGGAGCGATGAGATATGCAAAACCGACCTTGGGCAGAAATGATCCGACGTAGTTCGCATAGGGGCTAAGAGAAGGGCTGGAGAACTGTGGCCCTCCAAGCACCGGACCCGCAAAAGTCCGTCCGTTGGGCAACACGGGACTCGCTGTCAGGGAGTTAGAGACCGGATTGGTACAGGTGTAGCAAAAACCTGCATTCAGACGATAATTCCGATCTTCCGGAGATGTTTCCTGCTCATAACGAATCCCGAGGTTCAGGGTGAGTTTCGAAAGGATCTTCCAGTCGTCCTGGACATAGCCGGCGTAGCTGTTGTAGCTTTCGTAGTTTGTGAGGAAGTAGTCGACGCTGCCACTCTCGGGATAGCCAAGCAGCAGATCGGCCATTGCTGATCCATCGCTGTTGCCGACAAAAGGATCCTGTTGCGTGAATCCTGGGCCAAAGGTGAACACTCCGTTCGGCTTACCAACGCCTCCGGGGACATCGTGGAAGAGCATCAGATCGGCGCCGTAATGTAAATTATGGCGTCCTATGGTTTGCGAGACGGACGGGCTGAGATCGTAGGTCTCGAACAGCGAGGGGCTGATCGAGTTTCCGATGATGTTCGCGATGCAACAGTCGTCCATATCAATTTCAGGTGCAAGGTCTTTTGAGGTGGTCGGGATCGACGGCATGTTTAGACCTAGATCGCCAGCCGTTAGTTTGGCGCTTCCCGCCGCAACGGAACCGTTCGGATCGACGTTATAGGACCGGTTATATGAGGCACGCATGTCAAGGAAAAGACGTGGCCCAAAGGTATGGGTGAAGTCGACGACGGGAGCGTAGGTAAGGCGGTGGTTGTCAATGTCGCCCTGTGCCGCTGCTCCGGGAAGAGCAGACGAGTTGCGATATTCGCTTCCCGTGAAGTAGGTGAAGACGGCATACATGCGTGTCTTATCGCTGAACACATGATCGACACGAGCGATAGGCTGGCTGTAGCCATATCGCCCCGGGTCCTGCGCGACATAATTATTGATGTATCCGGGACGATTCGGTAAGGGGAAAACATTGAGAATTTTCGCAGCGATGGGCGTGATGCGACCGGCGGGGATCGTATTGTTAGAAAACTGAGCGCGCTGATACTGGTCGCACCCGGCAGTCGATGGATTTGTGCAGGTCACATTCGCTGGGTCGTAGATATTGCCGAGCCCGACAGCATTCTGATAGTTCGTCAGGTTTACGTCGCCATTGCCGGGCCGCATGTCTGCTGTCGGAACGGTAGTGGTTCTCGTAACGGGGAGAACTTCGCGCCAACCTTCGTAGCTGAAGAAGAAGAAGGTTTTGTCCTTCCAGACAGGGCCGCCTATTGTCCCACCGAATTGGTGTTGGTTGTGGAAGGGCTTGGCTTGTCCCTGTTGTTTGTACTGGTAATAGTTGGCGTCGAACAAGGAGTTGCGCCAGAAGTCGAAGACGGTACCGTGGAATGCGTCCGTTCCGCTCTTCAGGATCGTGTTAACCGTGCCACCTCCTGTACGGCCATACTGGGCGTCGTAGGTGTTGCTCATTACCTTGAATTCTTCCACGGCGTCGACGCTGGGAGCCACATTCCAGGTACCGGCCCCGCCGCCGCCCTGCTGTGAGACCGGGGCTCCGTTGAGGGAAAACTGGTTGTAATTGCCCGATTGCCCGTTGATGGAAGTAGCGTTGGACTGATCCCAGGCCCGGGTGCCGGAGTTTCCGGTCGGACCGTACTGTTGCGTCGTGATCTTTACGCCAGGAGTAAGTGGAAGGAGCTGGTAGATCTGGCGCCCATTGAGTGGAAGCGACTGCACTTTTTCAGGATCCATAACGGTTCCACCTGAGCCGTCCGAAGTGTTCAACGCGACAGACTGGTCAGCCGTCACGGTTACAGACTCTGTACCCCCAGCGAGGAGGGAGAAGTCCACGGTTAGCTTTGCGGATACATCCACATTTACCTGGTTTTTGGTGACCTGATTGAAGCCCTTAGCGGTAGCTGTGATGGAGTATTTCCCCGGCTGAATAAAGGGGATCGTGAACTCGCCATTGCCGCTGGTGGTTGTCTTGAAGGTCTGTTGCGGTCCGACTGCTGTCACCGAAGCATGTGGAATGACAGCTCCGTTGGCATCCGTCACGTGGCCAAAGAGAACACCGCGATATTCCTGGGCTGCCATGACATAGGGAAGACTCAAACACAGAGTCATCACCCAAAGAAGGTGAGAACGCACTCTCAGCAGGTACGACATAGACGACCCCCTCGGAAGACTTCAATGGCCGCATTGCGGCTTTTCTATGGATCTTGTGAACTGAAATTTATCGGCAGGTGGCGCGAGAAGTAGTGAGGAGTTGTGAAATTTCATGAAACAGCAGTGATATTCTCGTCACACCAAGAACAATGAACTCCGCGCAAGTCATGAGGTCCTATGACAGACGAGAGCAGAACGACCCTTCTTGGGCATGGTTCTTTTCAGATCGACCCTGTCCGGGAATGCCTTATTTTTGAGGGAGAGCCGCAGACTTTGCGTCACCAGTCATTCCAGGTGCTGTATTACCTGGCTTGCCATCCGTGCCGTACTGTTACCAAGGACGAGCTGCAGTCCGCGATCTGGAGAGAGACCTGCGTCACTGACAATGCGTTGGTGCAATGTATTGCGGAGGTGCGGCGTGCATTGCGCGATGACCCCAGGACTCCGACCTACATCAAGACTGTGCCCCGACAGGGCTATCGTTTCTTGGTCTCTTTTGTAGAGGAGAAAGTGGCATCCGAAAAATCCTTCTCAGTGATACGCGAGATGTCGGCAGTTCACCTGATGACACCACCAGCCGTATCAACTGCATTGAAGCAACCCCTGCGTTTTCGTGCTGTCGCTGCCTCCTTGGCGTTTCTTGTCTTCCTGGGACTTACAGGCCCGAAGCTCTTCACACGCCATTCGATTCATCTCAAACGGGAAGCCGAACTGCCCAAGGTCGCAAGGGTGAAACGGATTCGGATGGAAAATATACGCAATGAGACTGGAGACCCTGAATTCAACTGGGTTGATTCCGGGATGCCAGAGATGCTCAAAGCCGGGCTGCGGAACATCCCCGGAGTCGAGATTTCAGATGATGAGCAAAGCGCAGGCCAGCCGCAGACGGTCGTATCGGGTTCGATGATTCGCCAGAACAACGGCTATACGCTGAAAATAGACACGCGTGCCGTGGATGGGCATTTGCTTAGTTCGGATCTGATACCGACAGAGCGCAGAAAATTTCCCCTGGAGGCAAACCTTATTGCTTCGCTGGTTGCGGAGCACCTCGGTCTTTCGGTCCCCGACGGGGCTCTGCAGGAAGAAGCGGTCACCGCGGATTCTATGGATGCGGCGGGATATTACCAGCAAGGTGTCGCCCTTGCTGAACGGTTCGAAACAAAGGAAGCGATCGAACTTCTAAAAAAGGCCGTTACGCTGGATCCAGGTTTTGCGATGGCCTATGCACGCATCGGCTACGCGTACGCGGTGGTAGATTTCGCGCCAAAGCAAGGATTGCCTTACCTGCTGAAGGCATCCTCGCTGTCGGGTAGCCTGACGGAAAAACAGCGACTTTACATTGCGGCGTGGCGTGCAACGGCTGAGGGGAATTACGACGAAGCCACAAGAATTTACTCAACTATCACGCAGCGGTGTCCGCATGATCCAGAGGCTTTTCGGCAGCTTGCAAAATTACAGCGCTCGCTTGAGCAATTAGATGCAGCCAACGCTACGCTCCGACGCGGTCTTGCCGCGAATCCGGATGCGAGTTCTCTCTTCAATGTGAAGGCCATAGTTGAGCTTGCTCAACACCATTATTCCGAGGCAATCGTGTCCGCGCAGGAATATCTGCGTTTATCACCGAACGAGTCAAACGCGCACGACACGCTCGGAATGACGTATCAGCAAGCTGGCAAACTTTATCAGGCGATTGCGGAGTTCTCCGCCGCGCTTTCACTTGATCCGGAGTTTGAGCCCGCCATTGTTCACATGGGAGACGTCTATTTTCAGTCAGGTCGTTACGACGAAGCTATACAGCAATATCGGCGATACATTGGAGCCGCCCACACGGATGCTGCGCGAGCGATCGGCTACGGCAACCTAGCGGCGGTATACCGACAGCAACAAAATTTGAAGGAGGCATCCAAGGCGGCCGAACGCGAGATCCACTACGATCCGCACGCTATTTGGAACTCCTTAGTAATTGCCGTGGATGAGAAACAGGAAGCTAAGGCTCGTCATTATGAAGCCGCTCTTCAAAGCGCACCGAACAGCCAAGAGCGGGGAACACCCGGCGATCGCCGCACCATCGCCTACCAACAGGGCTGGTTGGCGATGCACCGTGGTGACCGTACCAAAGCCATCGCTTCGTTTGAGGAGGCTCTACAACATATTCCCGCGACGTCAGGAATTGATTTACATGACTCCTGCCTCGCGGACGCCTTCATGCAGTTGGGCATGCCACAAAAAGCAGAGAGGGAGTACCGTAGGCTCCTTGCAACTAATCCCAATGATCCGTTTGCCCTTCGTGGCATTCATTCCATCGCTCACAATATGTAATAAGTCGGATGTCGTTCAAGCGACACGAACTACAACTTTTACTCTCCGACTGATCTGTATACCCATCACTCTACAAGAAAGAACTCTTGCTTCCCAGATTCATCCTCTCCCGAAGTCAGGCCACGTGCGCGAGGGTTTTTGCAATGGCGCGGGCTCAACGGCCGTGAAATATTATGAAATTTTCTGAAATCAGGATGGAGATATGAAAATGGGAGACTTCATCGTCTTCCACAATTTTATTAGCGCCTAGAATCGCACCTATGGAAGGGAAAAAGGGATTCAGGCGAAGCGGTAACAAAAGTTGACCACGAAAGGGAACGACGATGAAGAAGGTTGATGAGATTCTGCAGGACACCAGCCGGCGCTCCTTTCTGAAGAGCACTGGGTTGGCGGTCACCGCGGCAATCGCTTCGCCCGCGCTGGGCATGGAGTCGCAATCATCCGTGGTGCAACATGCCTCGGGAGACGGTGCCAGCCTCGCCAGTCCGGTCACCTTGGTTAACATTCTGCAAGGCACGGATTCGACGCCGTATTTTTCTCGAGGAAACACGCTGCCCATTGCGGCACGACCTTTTGGCATGGGGCACTGGACGATTCAGACGACGCCGAATACACCCTGGATGTTCCAGCCGGGACAGCGACGGATCCAGGGCTTCCGTTCGACGCACCAATTGAGTCCGTGGCTCGGTGATTATGGTCACGCCACCTTTCTGCCAATCTGCGGTGCGCCGGGGGTGGATTACGGTGCGCGTGCCAGCTCTTATCGGCCGGAAGACTCGACGCTCTCGCCCCACACGCTGCGGATGCGGCTACTGCGTTACGGCATCAACGCGGAGTTGGTGCCGACCGAACGTTGCGCACTCATCCATGCAAGCTTTATGAAGCCTGAGGCGCCCGGCTTCATCTTTGATGTGCCCGGAGAAAAGCCGCCAGCGCATGAGCTGGACGAGCAGCAGCGCACGATCCGATTCCGATCGACCGCAAACTCTGGTGGCGTGCCGGAAGGCTTTGCATGCTATTACGTGCTGCATTTCTCCGAGTCATGGATGAAGTTGGAGGACAAGGATGAGCGCGGTCACAGCACGACACACCTGACCTTTAAGGATGGCGTGAGCGCGTTGGATGTGCGAATTGGTACATCGTTTATCTCGTTCGAGCAGGCCGCGCGCAACCTGCAGAGCGAGCTCGGTTCGAAACCGGCAGCGACCTTGCGAGCCGAGGGCGAGCGCGCTTGGAATGAGTTGTTGAAGCGTATTGAGATTGAGGGAGCAACAGAGACGCAGCAACGCACGTTCTACTCCTGCCTGTACCGGACGCTGCTGTTCCCACGCATCTGGCATGAGCCGGACACGAACGGAGTGATGTGGCATCGCAGTCCCTACACCGGGAAGGTGATGGCGGGCGTGATGTACGCAGATCACGGCTACTGGGACGTCTACCGCGCATGGTATCCGTTGATGACGGTGCTCTTTCCCGAGCGGCTTGGCGAGATTCTGCAGGCATGGGTAAACGCATACAAAGAAGGCGGCTGGTTGCCACAGTTCCCATGTCCAGGCTATCGCGCATGCATGACCGGCAGCCTGATCGATTCGCTTTTTGGTGAAGCGGCGTCCAAAGGCATAAAGGGATTTGACATGGCTGCGGCATATGACGGGCTGAAGAAGCACGCTACACAGCCGGGCAATCCAGACGCTGGCTACGGTCGTCGCGGCATTCAGGAGTATCTGCAGTATGGATACGATCCCGCCGACAAGGTTGAGCAATCGGCAGCAGAGACCGTGGACGCTGCGTACGGCGACTTCTGCATCGCGCAGGTCGCGAAGGCCTTGGGCAAGACGGACGACTATGCGATGTTCATGAAGCGAGCAGGGAACTGGCGCAACATCTTCGACCCGACGACCGGTTACTTCCGCGGCAAGAACTCTGATGGATCCTTCGTGGAGCCTTTTAGTCCCATACGCTGGGGCGACCCCTACGTTGAGGGCGCGGCGTGGCAACACCGCTTCGACGCACCGCACGATATGGCTGCGCTGATCGATGCGATGGGTGGCAAGGAAAAAGTTGTGGCGGAGCTGGAGAGGATGCTGACCATCTTCCCGGAGTTCGACACCGGCTCTTACGGCAGTGAGATTCACGAAATGTCGGAGATGGCTGCGGTCAACTTCGGTCAGTACGCACACAGTAACCAACCTTCGCACCATATTCTTTACATCTTCAGCGCTGCCGGGCGTCAGGATCGCGCGGCGTACTGGGCGCGGCGCGTGATGAACGAACTCTATACGCCGGACCTCTTTGCCGGGGATGAGGACACGGGCTCCATGGCGGCGTGGTACATCCTTAGTTCGCTGGGCTTTTATCCGTTGTGTCCTGGCAAGCCGGAATACATGCTGGGCGCGCCGTTGTTTCCGCGTGCAAAAGTGCATTTGCCTGGAGGCAAAATGCTGCTCGTCGAGAACGTATACAAGGGGGATAAGACCGTACGCACGACGCTCAATGGGAAGCCCCTTGCCAACGCAACAATTCAGCATACGGAGTTAACAAACGGCGGAACCCTTCGCTTCGCCTAGGTGGCACTCTCAACTGAAACAATGCTCCCGGGTGGGACCCAACGGGAGAAGGCCGTATAAAGTTCGTTTTCAGCGCCATCGAAAAACTAAAGGCAGGCATCACGGTTGAACGAGTTTGAGCAGCAATTTGCCAGCGACAATTATGCGGGGATATGTCCCGACGCCTGGGCGGCCATGGCTGAAGCCAACCGTGGTCACGCTATAGCGTACGGCGCGGACCAATGGACCGCGAAAGCTTCCGACGCTTTCCGCGACTTATTCGAGACACGGTGCGAAGTCTTCTTCGCGTTCAACGGCACCGCGGCCAACTCGTTGGTTCTGGCGTCGCTGTGTCAGAGCTATCACAGCGTCATCTGTTCGGACTCGGCGCATATCGAGACGGATGAATGCGGCGCGCCGGAGTTTTTCTCGAATGGGTCGAAGCTCTTACTTGCTCCATCCACAAACGGCAAGCTTACGGCGGAGGCCATACGGTCGATTGCCGCCAAACGAAACGACATCCACTTCCCCAAGCCAAGAGTTGTTTCCATTACCCAACCTACGGAGATGGGCGAGGTATATGCGGTCGAGGAGATCAAAGCCATCTCCGTGGTATGCCGCGAGCTTGGGCTACGTCTTCACATGGATGGAGCGAGGTTTGCGAACGCGTGCGCCAGTTTGGAGTGCAGCCCTGCGGAGATGACCTGGCGAGCTGGCGTAGACGTTCTTTGCTTCGGTGGAACGAAGAACGGCATGGCCGTGGGTGAGGCTGTAATCTTCTTTGACTCCAGCCTGGCCGAGGACTTTGACTATCGCTGCAAGCAGGCCGGTCAGCTTGCTTCGAAGATGCGCTTTCTTGCCGCGCCTTGGGTGCGCATGCTGGGTAACGGTTCGTGGCTGCGGAATGCGGCGCATGCAAACGCCTGTGCGCACCGATTTGCCGAAGCGGCGGCTCATGTCCAAGGGGTCCAGTTGATCTCGAAGGTCGAAGCAAATGCTGTGTTTCTAAAGATGCCGGAGCCGATGATGGAAGGGCTTCGGATTAAGGGCTGGGTTTTCTATACGTTCATCGGAGGAGGCGCGCGGTTCATGTTCGCTTGGGACTCGTTGCCGGCAAGAATTGATGCACTGGTGAACGATCTGAAAAATATGGGACGTTCTGCGGTTTGACTGTTGCATGGTAATTGTCCGAAGGAGAAGAGAGTGAGCTTTAGCCGAAGAGAATTTAACTATGGCCTACTTTCAGCGACGGCATTGAAAGGGCCCGCCGGACTTGTGCCGTCGCATGCGGAAGCCCGAGAGTCAAACACATTGTTGGAGTTGCAGCGAAAATTTGTAGAACTTCGTTTTGGCATGTTCCTGCACTTCAATATGGCCACCTACCAGGATCGTGAGTGGGGTGATCCGACTTCGCCGGCGAAACTCTTCCACCCGACAGCGCTTGATACAGACCAATGGGCAGCGGCAGCGAGATCCGCGAAGATGACCTGGGGCTGCCTCACCACTCGCCATCATGATGGCTTTTGTATTTGGCCTACGAAAACGGTGGGCGACAGCGTTGCTAAAACTGCGCCTAAGATTGATGTAGTGCGCTCGTACGTTGACTCGTTCCGTAAAGCTGGCCTCCGCGTAGGGCTTTATTACTCGATCTTGTCTTTGCGTGATGACATTCGACATTTCAATGTGACCCCTGAGAAGCTTCGGCTGATCAAAGATCAACTCACAGAGCTCTTCACGAACTATGGTGAAATCGACATCCTCATCACGGACGGCTGGGATGCGCCGTGGAGCCGCATCACGTATGAAGAAGTGTCTTTCCGTGAGATATACGTCCACATCAAGTCAATGCAGCCGAACTGCCTGATCTGCGATCTCAACGCTGTCAGCTATCCAACGGGCGGTCTTTACTATTCTGACATCAAGGCCTTCGAACAAAATGCTGGTCAGCGGGTGCCGCAGGATAGCGATTTGCCTGCGCTTTCCTGCGTAACACTTACCGATGGATGGTTCTGGAAACAGCAGGATCTTCATGGCAGCCTCAAGGCCGCAGAGACCGTCGTGAACGAATGGCTGGTTCCTCTGAACCGCCGGCACTGCAATCTCATCCTCAACTCGCCTCCCACGCGTGAAGGCAAGCTTGCTCCGAATGTAGTGCAGCGTCTTGCGGAAATTGGACGTCTATGGAGTCCCGAGCAGCCTGCGGCACCGGTCACTCAGCATCCAGTGATCACTACTCGGAACCTCGCGAAGGGGAAACCGATCCACGCAAGCTCCAGCCCCGATACTGTCGGTCCAGATCTAGCCAACGACGGGAACATCCGGTCTTCCTGGTCGCCCGACGACTCCGACACCGCGCCCTGGCTGGAAGTTGATCTTCAATCCGAACATCGCGTCTCAGTCATAGCTCTCGTTCAAGCGCAGCGGGGAGATTCGCTTTTCAGGGTCAAGAGTTTCAAGTTTGAATGCTGGACCGGATCAGGCTGGGAGACCATCGTCGATAGCTCAACGCATAGCGCAACGGTAGTCCTCGAGGTGCGACCTGTCACTGCACGCAGGTTCCGCGTAAGCCTGACGCCCGACGGAGGCTCACTGTCCATTGCAGAAATAGGTCTGTACAACGAACCGTAGGGATGCAAAGTCGTGACCGAAGCAGTTGGTCGGCTCAAACTTGAAGTCGAAAGGGATGGACAAAGCCAATGCATGCTTGCTTAAACCTTCGAAGGATGATGTTGAAAGCGACGATCTCGCTTTTGGCATTCCTTCCTGCAAATCCAACATCAGCGCAGCGCTCGGCGCTTAGTCTTGAAGAAGTGTTGCAGCACCTCGAAAGTAATTCCCGCCTATATGAAGCCACCGCGCCGGATTTTTTCTGCGACGAGCATGTTATTTCGATCAAAAGTTCCCTCCATGTCCGAGAGCGCACTGTAACCGATTCTATTTTTCGCGTGGAGCGTCGCACCAGCGGACCTATTAAAAGACTCATCGAGTCCCGGGAGATCAAGGCAGTCAATGGTCACCCCTCGACCAAGAACGAATTGCCTGGTCCCATTACTCTCCAAGGTGTTTTTTCAGGCGGTCTGGATGTGGTTTCTACTGCTCAAACCTCGTGTATGCGTTATGCTTTTAATCCCCGCAATTCCGATCCCTCCACTAAGTATTACGCTATCGAATTTGCCACCTTGCCCGATGTGCAGCGGCGGCCAAGATGCTCCTTTTCCGAGGACACCAACGGTCATATCTTGATTGATAAAGGCACTATGCAGGTTGAAAGGATGGATCTCGTTACTCCCCATCATGCCTTCCTGCCTGGTTTGGAGGGGATTTGGCGTATCTCCATCACATACGGGTCGGTGGACCTGGACAGCCGTCGATTTCGAATGCCTCAAACGATAGCTTCAACACTGACGTGGAGCGATAGTGGAGGATTGACAGTGTGGTCATTTGATGCGATGTACTCTAACTATCATAAGTTTGGAGTAACAGCATATATCTTGCCAGTACAGTAACTCTTCGATCTTAGCTGCGGGGCTGAAATTTTTCGGTCAGCCCGGTTTGCAAGTTGAAGATCAGCACCGGCTCGTCCCTCAGGCTGGGCACGAGCAGCACATCCACTTCGGTGAAGATCCGCGCGAGCGCCGCGCGATCCACATCCGTAGCCTCTTTTGTCCAGTTCTAGATGTACCCCACCTTCAGGCCGTTCACCCCGGCATTCGCGTCGAAGACCACGGCACGGGACGCGCAGTCCGGGTCCCCGACGTCGTTGCCAGAGATCACGTTTAGCACCAGCATCGTATCCTCTACGCCTCTGGCCATCGGACCTAGCTTATCCAGGGACCAAGAAAACGACATTGCGCCAGTCCTCGGCACCTGCCCGTAGGTAGGTCGCAGACCCGTCACACCGCACCGCATGCTCGGCCCAATAATGCTTCCGCCCGTCTCGCTGCCGATGGCAAATCCAACTAGCCCCGCCGCCACGGCCGCTCCCGGTCCCGCGCTCGATCCAGACGATCCCTCCTCTAGTAGCCACGGGTTCATCGTTTGCCCGCCAAACCACACATCGTTCAACGCCAACGATCCCAAACTCAGCTTGGACACAAGCACCGCACCCGCCTGGTTCAGCTTCGCCGTCACCGCCGCGTCGACCGAAGGTACGCGGTCAGGATGAAACTCTGCGCCCCACGTCGTGCGAATCCCGGCTGTGTCCAGCAAATCCTTTGCACCCCACGGAATCCCGTGCAAGGGACCGCGATATCTCCCCGCTGCAATCTCTCTGTCCGATACCTTGGCCTGTTCCAAAGCGTGGTCCTCGCACAGCGTAATCACGCACCGAAGCTTCGGGTCGTACTTCTTTAAGCGTGCATGATAAATCTTCGTCAATCGTTCCGAAGTAATTTGCTTGGTCTCGATCCACCGCGAAAGTTGCGCGACCGTAGCAAACGCTATCGCTGCATCGTTCTTCGGCAACGCCGCTTCGTATCCCGTGCTTCTTACCAACACTGCGGACGTCGGCCCCGCATGGACACCCAGCGTCGGATCTCACACAGTGGCAGGAGCCTCATCATTTCGCGGAATGAGCTTGCGTGGACCAACGTGACGCTCGTAGACCGGGGCCATCGCTTGCCGCTAGTTGCTTGGGACCTCGGTCTGGTCCATAGCCGACAGAGGAGCCTGCACCAGCTTCTCCTCCTCGGCAAAGGTAGCGACCGTCACCTAAGGGCCAACGGGAGGCGCTGTGCCATAAGTCGGTGGGGCCCCGGAGGTCGGCTGCTGCGTTCCCGTCACCTGCCCAACCCCCTGAAAGCCCAAATCCAGCCACTCCCATTTCCATCGCGGAAGCCTCTATTGCCGCCGTGTCTTTTTCATAGCTTGGATAGTAGAGCAGAATCCGACCAGACCTTGGCGCTAGGAAAGTTGGTGCTACTGTGGTGCTATTGGTCGCCGATTTCCTTGCTATTGCTTGCGACAGATTGCGAAGATCGAAAGTTCACAAAAGGCCCGTGAGTATTGAACTAAACGTTGCATTTTTGCCTCTTGCGATACCTTGCAAAAGTCTGCAAAAACGCCCGAATTCGCACTTAAAATCCGCAGACCTTAACCGGTCGTGGGGGTTCAAGTCCCCCTCTGGGCACCAAGGAATCAATTGAGATGCAAGCGTGTCATCCGACGCGCTGTGAAGCTGAAATCGGTCGGTGGCAGTAGAGGTGGCATTTGGGGTACCGATTTTCCTCGCCTTGGATTTTGGAACGGCAGCGACCTCTCCATCTCTAGGGTTTTGTGTTCTGCCCAGAGATGGGCGTACCTCGCCATGATCGCGATGGTTTTGTGTCCAGCAGTTCCTCTATTGTCTTGAGCAGAACACCGGCAATGGCCAGCCAGGAGCAGAAGGTATGGCGGTCGTGGTGCCATGTGGAATCTCCAATGCCTACCGAGCGGAGGCATTGCCGCCGGAATGTCCGTCGCTTTTCAACCAACGAATCTTTGGAACCGTGTCGGTCTTTGGCATCCTAATAGGGCCACTCCCTACTGCACTGTGAGCAGCGCTTGCCGCCGCCGTGACCATCAACAAATCGGTGGTTGCCGATGAGCTTTCCGTGCCGCCCACATGGTTCTGAGATATCCAGTTCGCACGCCGGGATGTTCAGCTTGTGCACAGACGGCGACTTTCGCAGTAGTCCGATCCGCTTCCAAAAAGGAAAACGGATCGTTCCTGAGGCGGAGGGATTCAGCCATTCGGCAACATGGGGTGCGGTTATACCTTCCGGTGTTAGCGAGCAAGTTACGCGCAGAGCCGTAATCAAGCGATCTTTCTCTTCGGCAAATGAAGCCTTCTGTTTGCGGAGATCCAGAAGCTCGTAGAGCAGGGAAGGGAGGCACTTCAAAAGCCCGTCTGGAATTGGCTTGCTCCAGTTGATGATGTCCAAGACTATTTGTTCATCGACTTCCAACTGCGTCGTCAAACTTCTCTGCATGACCTAATCCTCAGAAGTCGCAACGAGAAAAACGCTACGGGGTGTGATTGATGGGCGACTCCATTTTTTCTGTTGATGGACGATACGGCAATCGCTTTTAGCCTTCCCGTCATGCTGCAATCCCATAACGGGAATATGCGCACTGCAAGCAGGTTTAGCTGTGACTCCGGTGGAAGTAGAGGTGGCACCTGTAGCCTTTTTCGGATCTTGGCGGGCGTTGAGTAGTTGAACGGTAAGCGATCTGCGAACCCATCCGCGAAGGCGCCGGCAACCGAGCGAGCGTCGTGTGAGCCCGCAGTCGGATCCGATTTTCTATCTCGATGCCAAGCACTGGCCGCTAGGTGTCACCGCAATCCATGCAAACACTTATTGTCCACATGCACCCAGATCAACTTTGAGACACAGGGATGGTAGCGCCAATGTCTGGCATAGTATTCTGTCATCTCTCGTTCCGCCTTCCGGTCATTGGGGGAGGCAAACTCTGGAGCTTCCGAAAGCGCCGGCACCTGACTCATTTCTCCCTTGAGTCGATAGGTCGAGCGACGCTACCGTGATGCTGGCAACCCCGCCCGCGAAGATCGCACGTGCCAACATGTGAAGGGGACAAGAGGGTCGTAATCGGGGCGTTATTAACATAACGCTGCAAGGTCTTCTACGTGAATTGACCTATCCCAAAAGCACCTGCGAATTCGTCCGTTCGACTTGCACCTGTAAGGAACTAACACGGACGTAATTCGGGCGGATACAGCAATCGGCGGTTTATGGCGCGATGGTTTGTAGGGCATATTACTTACTCATGCTGTGAACCTTAGATTTATTCTCGGTACAACCACGGGATCTTAGGCATTTGCCGATAGTACATGGTCTCTTTACCCCTTTGCCCTTTACTGAAGTCCTTTTGAGGAGGCAGTTCTTGCAGTCCATTTCCAAATATCTTTGTCGCATCGCATCAGCGGCGGCTTTGCTGGCAGGTTCGATCGCTGGCACCGCGCAAACCATCACCGGGAGCATCTCCGGTACGGTCACTGACTCCACTGGAGCAGCTGTCCGAGGCGCGAGCGTGACGGCGACCAGCATTCAGACCAACGTCCAATCCAAGACTCAGACTAACGACTCCGGCCTTTATAACCTTCGCTTTCTCCAGGTGGGTCAGTATAAGGTGACGGTGGAAGCTGTGGGCTTCGGTCTGCAAACACTTGGCCCCTTCGCCCTCGAATCCGGCCAGGACGCCAAGTTCGACGCCAAATTGGGCGTAGAAGGTTCCACCCAGAGCGTTGACATCAACGCCTCTCTCATCCCTCTACTCAACACGGAAAACCCCACGCTTGGCACGACGCTGGACACGAACGCGATCAATTCCATCCCCCTTCTCGGACGTAACTTCACATCGCTCACAGTCTTTACCCCCGGTGCGGTAACGAGCGAACCCAGCTCCCTCACTGGCTCCAACGCCATCGAGCGCAACACCAACGGTGCCGGCCAAGCCTCCGTCAACGGCAACCGTCAGCAGTCGAACAACTTCCTTCTCGATGGCGTGGACATCAACGAGACCATTAATAACTCGGTTGGTTATAGCCCGAGTCCCGACGCCCTCGACCAGGTCCGCATCATCACCGCGAACGCTAATGCCGAATATGGCAATGTGAACGGCGGCGATGTGATCGCTCTACTTAAGAGCGGCACCAACGCGTTTCACGGCTCCATTTACGACTACTTCACCAACCAGAACCTGACGGCCAACACCTGGGTTAACAAACACTCCGCCAACCCGATCGACCGCAACAAGTACACGCAGCAGGTCTTCGGTGCGACTCTTGGCGGACCCATCTTCAAGGATCGCCTCTTCTTCTTCATGGACTACACAGGTGCCCGCTTTCATCAGGGCGGAGCGTCCTTCGCTTCGGTTGCCACCGCTAAAATGCGCGCGGGCGACTTCAGCGAACTACTCGACCGGAACCTCACTGCGGGCAGCCCGATTCAGCTCTACAACACGCAGGCTGGATTTGCTCCCTACGTGAACAACCAGCTTGGTGCACCCACTAACCCCGTTGCACGCTACCTCTACGCTCACCCTGAGCTCTACCCTCTACCAAACGCGACCCCCCTCACCGGCACGGTTATTACCAACAACTACGTAGGTGCCTCCTCTACAAGGCGCTTCAATGATCAGGGCGACATCAAGATCAACGGCAAGATCAAGGGCGATACCTTCTTCGGCCGCTATAGCCAGAGCAACGCAGGGGACGTTTCGACGGTGCCGCTTGCGCTGCAGTTCCCGGGTCCGTCGGTCTACCCCACAGGGAGTCGCGCTGGACTGGGTCCACCCCTTCTCGTCCACGCTCATTAATGAACTGCAGGCTGGCTTCACCCGTACCCGCTGGGAGCAGGGACAGCCGGTCGATACGACGGGCGTCTTCGGCTTCAACGGCAATTCGATTTTAGGAATCAATGCGACTCAGCCTTACCAGGGCTTTGTCGCGCAAAACTTTTCCGGTCCGAATGGAAAGCTCACCAACCCTGGAAACTCTGCTACGAGCGTAAGTCTTATCTCGAACAACTTCACCTACTTCGACAACCTGACGTATCAGAAGGGTCGCCATCTTCTGAAAGCCGGTGTGCAGTTCCTTCGTTATCAGCAGAACACCTTCTATCCGGGCAATGACGGCGCCATGGGTAACTTCAACTACAACGGCAACTTCACGCAGTCAGCCAGCGGCACAGGCGGATACAACGTGGCCGATTTCAATCAGGACCATGTCTTTTCCATCGGTCGCGGAGCCGTCGCTGGCCGTAGTGGGCAGCGCCAATGGCGTGATGCTCTGTTCTTCCAGGACGATTGGAAAGCGACGTCGAACCTCACTTTGAATCTCGGTCTGCGTTGGGAGTTTGACCAGCCCATCTATGAAGTCAACAATAAGCAGGCAAACATCGATTTCGCAACCAAGTCGGTTCAACTCGCTGGTGTGAACGGCGCCTCGCGCGCTCTCTACAACCCGGTGTGGACGAACTTCATGCCTCGTGTCGGCTTTGCTTACAACCCCATGCCGCGGGTTGTTGTACGCGGTGGTTACGGCATTACAACGTATCTCGAAGGCACAGGCGCAAACCTCCGCTTGAACTACAACCCGCCGTTCCTTACCGCGATTACCGCTACTGGCTCTGCACCTACCGCGACCGACCCCGGCCGTTTTTACACCGCGGAAAATGGCTTTGCCCTCCCCGGTTCTCCCATTACTACCTATCGCGCGTGGCAGCAAAACTTGAGGCCCGCATTCCTGCAGGAGTTCAGTCTCACGACGGAATATCAACTCAATAACGCGACATCCCTCGTGGTGGGTTATGTTGGCGAATCCGGTCAACACCTGATCACGGCAGGTGCTGCGAATCAGCTTGCATCTCCCTGCGTCCTCAACGGCGTACGCCAGACCAACTACCAGGCGGCGGGCTGCACCAACGCTCCCTTCTCGAACCTGGTCGGGCAGAGTGGCGCTGTGATCCTCACTGCGTCCAACGCCATGATGAACTACAACGCTCTGCAGATCAGCCTGCGGGAACGTGAGTATCACGGCATCTCCGGCACTTTCAACTACACCTACGGTCGCGCTATGACCAACAGCACCGGCTTCTATGGCGTCCCCAGCGTCAGCGGCGCCAGTGCGTATGCTCAGAACTTCTACGACAACCACGCGGAGTATGGTCCTGCCGGTCAGGACATCCGTCATAACTTCAACGCAAACATGACCTACAAACTGCCCTTCGGTCGCGGACGCCAGTTCGGCGGCAACATGAACCGTGCTGTAGACGAAGTCATCGGCGGCTGGCAGGTTGCTGCCACGGCGCTCGTCTACTCCGGCTTCCCGGTAACCATGAACAGCACCACCAGCTTCGCAGGAACCAATAACAATGCCAACCGCCCCAACCAGTACCGCAAGCTGCGGATCGTGAACCAATCCACGGACCACTGGTTCGGTACCGATCCCTCCACAACGCTCTGCGGCTCCGGTGTGGATAACGGCACCTGCGCCTACGGCGCACCGGCGCAGTTCACCTACGGAAGCGCTGCGGTCGGAACAGAGCGTTCCCCTCGCTACAACCAGATGGACGCCTCCGTGTTCAAGGACTTCCACACGTTCCGCGAGCAGTCGCTCAACGTCCGTGTAGATGCCGCCAACGTCCTGAACATGACCAGCCTCGGCAACCCGGATAACACGCCCGGATCATCCACCTTTGGACAGATCACCACTACGCGTTCGGTACCGCGTCAACTCCAGGTCTCAGCTAAGTACATCTTCTGAGCCTAGCCAAATCAAAAGTCCGGCATCCTCAAGATGCCGGACTTTTTTTGTGTCAACTTCCTATCAGCCTCTGCACTTCCCTCAGTCACCATTGCGTCGCTCACCTTACACAGGAATGCACCTTCAAGAATCACCACCTACTCAACTGCGTGGAAAACGACATTGTCAGCACGTTTTTACAGCAGATTTGCTGCACTGACATGAGGGAGTTCTGCAGCAGTTTTGCGAGCGAAGGCATGCCATGGCCAGGCTATCTCCACCGGCCACGAAATCCACACTGTTATTGAGACGAATATCCGTTCCCATGAAGGATGCCGCAGAGGAAAATTTTTCCCAAACTACGAATAAAAGTCTAGGTAAGTGCAGAATTTTGCTTATGTGCTGAGAACAAATACTTCTTTTCTTCCAGTGGAATGTGCAAGTTAGTGCACACATTCTTTTGGTCGCGAAATTGCAGTTTTCATAGCATACATCCGCCAAATCTGAGTTCCATGGATGAAACGAAGCTGCTAACAAGCCAGGTTTCTTGAGGGACGAGTTACGTTCGGAACTGATCGTTCCCTCAGCATGTTGAGCTTTTTACGGATCAGGAAAGATACTTTAAATGAAAATATCGGTACACGATCACGGGAAACCACTTCCCACTCGTCTTTTTGTGGGTCCCTTTTACTCGTTACGGACCTTTGCCCTTCCCACGTTTATGCTGTTTGTCTTTGCTTTAGCGGTTATACCCTCGAGCTCCGCGCAGCGTTGGCGTCGCCCGACTAGTGGGTCTACGGCTACTCCGACTAGTACTACTCCCACGGCAACTGGCTTTGCGCTAAGTGGTCTGATCAGTCCGGCCACGGTGGCGGAATCTATCTTCGTCTCGCCGACCGGGCTTACCTCCGCCAGCAGCGTCTCATATTTTGTGGACGATGTGCTTCGAACAACTGAGACGGTTTCTCCTTTTTGGATGGGGGGACTGGCGGGTTCTTCTCCGAAGGGCTTTTCCGTTGCAGGCCTGAGTACAGGCATCCACAACCTGCGTGCGTCTGCCACCCTGACCAATGGCAGCACGGTGAATTCGAATGTCATTTCCCTAAATGTGGTGCCTTCTCTCAACAGCCAGCTGAGCGCGACACTTACGCCATATGCTAATCAATTGACGGCTCAGCAGCTGGGACTTAACGCCATTCTTGCAAACGTCACGACGCCGGGTGCCGCGGTTACTTCAAATGAGGTTTTGGCACGCCAGGCCGTTCTAACGATGTACATGAATTGGGGAATTGATCCTTCCCTGGATTCCACAAATGACATATCGAGCGTGCTCGCTTCGCTCAAGCCAAAGGCGTGGCAGGCTCCTTCTAAACCAGTCGCGGCGAACACGGTCTTGAGTATGGCCTTTTCTCCGGATGCGCCTTACTACCATGCAATCCCAGCTCAGTGGCCCAGAGTGGCCTTACCCAGTGGATATATACAGCAGCTTCAACTGAATGCAGCTTATGGTGGGGACGGAATTGGTTACGGAGAGACGATAGCATCGGCTACTGATCCGCAACTAACGGTAACGAGTCAGTGGTATACGGACAAAAGCACACTTCGCCAGTTTCCCTATCGGATGAAGAGTACCTGGAAGACTAGCCTTCCGACGCTTCCAGCCGGCGATAGCCACGTAATCTTCACGGACCCGACTACAGGGACTTACGTCAGCACTTACAAAACGACCTATGACCAGAGCACCGGGGGGCCTGATGCTCTTTATGCAAGTCCGCCCACCTCTTTCAACTCGCTAGGGGATGCGGGAGGGTCTAATGCTGCACAATTTGCCGAGCTGCCCGTGATGGTGCAGCCTGGCGAAGCTACGAATCAGACGAAGCCAATCCCTCATGCGATCGGCGGACCCGTCGGTCGCACGTGGGCGGCTCGCGTGTATCCGGCCATCGCGCGGGACGATGGAATGATGAAAAGTATCAACCCCTGCAATGGAACCGGGTACACGAACACCGGTCTCGTCCCTTATGGTGGAGTTATTCAGTTGGATCCGGAAGTTGATCTGACGAAGCTATCGCTATCACTTCCCGCCCTACGAATTCTGCAGGCGATGCAGACTTACGGCTATTACGTGATGGACTTTGGATGCGGAGATATGGACATCTACACGGCAGTCTCTGAGACAGAGTTTGAACCCTATGGCGGCATGTACGGCAATAGCAAAGGTCCGGGAATTCAAAACGAAGTACAGCGTGTCATTCTCTCCAACAACCTGTATGTAGTCGCACCGCTTATCAAGAAGCAATAGACCGTAATACCTGCGACGAGGTGCGGACCTCAACCCGTTTCAACCCGCACCTCGTCGAGGTATAGGGAGCAACTCGTGCATTCTCCGTTTGGAGTTTCATTATCTTTTTGAAAAAAGGTGACTTACGGGTCTTCCGGCATGGGACCTTAGGGATGAGTCTGTGTCGAAACTTTATAGGTATTCTCCACTTATAAACCGGGATCTCCGTTGATCCTCGCAGGAGTGCTGAGAGTTGCACGCGTAATCCCTCTTTCGCTATGGTCAGAATCAGGCAGAATGAGATTGCAGAATGGTAAGATTTTGACGACCGTGGCTCGGGCGTTGTAGTTGCCACACACGGCATGGGCCCAAACAAGCAGACGAACTAAATATCTGCGAACAAGCATCGCTCTATGAGGAATAGCGTGGAGTTTGTGTCGACACAACGAAGTGTATTTCTTTCACTCTTAACCTTTCTGTTGCCTTCAAGCAGGCAATACTTCAAACATCGTGGATTGGATGTATGCGTGTTAATATCGCTTCGCGCCGACTCAAGCCGTATACTTGGAACTCCATAGTAAAGACAAGAAAGTGAAAAATTTGTATCACTCATAAATACCTGTCTTGGAGGACATCATGTTGAATGTGAGTTCAGGACGTCAGGTTCCCAGGTTTAATGGAAGAAGTGGATTTGTTGAGCGCAGATTCATGCACGTCACCATTGCTCACAGGGAACGTCGCATCACGCCCCAAGTACTGCACTTGCGACCTGCAGCAATCCCGGGTAGGTCTTTTCCGCACTATAAATCCTCTGATGTTCTTCCTCTGGTCGGAGCTTACCGCCACGTGGGACAGCGTTTTGGGGAGCGACTGCGTGAACTGCGCAGGCAGCACCAAATGACCCAGATTGATATGGCGGTGGAGTTCGGCATCGACCGCAGCTACATCAGCGATATTGAATGTGGCAAAAAAGGCATCTCACTGGCCACACTCGAGGTAATAGCAATCGGCTTCCAAATCAAACTCGCCGATCTACTTCGAGACATCTAGCTGAAAGAAAACAGCTGGCTCAGTCGCATGATGTTGCAGAAGACCTTCAAGAGTTCTGGACTTTAAAAGAGCCAAAATGGTTCGCCGGCCGGATTATATCGGCCAACTGAATTGATAAAGCGCGATGGAATGGAACGCTAAACATGCTTCCTTTCCATCGCGCCTTCTTATGGGATATGTGTGGTATCACGACTCTCTGAAATTTCCAGGTAGTCGTGATCCAGATCAAAATTGGCCATATGAACTCCAGATCAATTCAACAGACCGTGCGCTCCCTGCACAGGGGAGTTCATGGTGTTGCTGTAGTTGGGGGTGAGAGTATTAGTTATCGTCCAATTTCTGTTGGTCCCATCTGGCAGCAGTGTGCCATTAGTTTGAATGTAGCCGCGCGCCTGGTTCATGGTCATACAGGTGCCTCCGATCTGTTGGTTGATCTGGAAGAGCTGTTCCCATTGCGCGAGGGTAAACTCATCGTATCCATGGGAGTAGATCCCAAAAACCGCGCCTACTGCACCCAGGCCTTCTACTAATGCGCCCACAGAGCCGGCTGGATGGCTCAAGTCGTAACCGTTAGGAAGCCATTCTGAACCGATGTTGTATACGTCCAGATTGGAGAAAAGCCAGTTGCCATTCGGCTGCCCGGTTCCTGTGACGGTACCGTTTCGGTTGGCTGTAAAACCGGCGTCCCGGATGTGATTTTCAACAGTGATATTCGAAGAGGTGAAAGGGGTGGCGAAGGTGGTTGCGGTGTATCCAGGCAGATTGGCTGCAATATCGGCTTTGGAGCCTTCTATCTCCCATGTGAGATATCCTGCGGATGCCTTCGCTGTATAGGTGCTTTTGATGTTGACCAGTGATGCATTCGCCAGGTTGAATGGAGTGAAGAAGTCCTGATTTGGCTGATCGGTGCAGGTGTACGCGGAATTTGCATTGATTTGCGAGCACACGTTCTGCATGCTGTTGTATTTGTCTAATAACGGGATGTTGAGATCGGGTGTAGTCGAACCATTCAAGAAGGTTTGAATAGTTCCTCCGACCGTGTCAATCGTCATCTTCGCTGTGATTGCCGGGCCATGATAGAGAACCGTAAAAACATTATTATTCGCCAGGTCCGAATGGCTCCGTGTGTGGGACACAATCTCGTTGCCCGCCAACTGCAGGGCACTGACACGCGCCCAATCTGTAGGTGTTACAAGTTTTGTATTGATCGCATAGCTGATGTGACAGCCGTAGTTTGCAGCAGTGGCGGCAAGAGACTCTGCAACCGAGAGATTGTTGTAGTCGTCAATGTAAGGGACGATGATGAGCGGCGCCGCTCGTGCGGTGAATAGAGGGCTTTGCTGAACGTTCGTGCCGTCATCCGTGAGGCCGAAAAAATTCCAGTGCAGACTGCTGTATGGATTCCCGAGAAGAATCGAGTTGCTGGCGGTGAGAGGGTAAGAAGCCCAGTTTTGAATGGTGGCTCCGGTGCTATCGTCAGTTGAGTTGCCGGAGATAGTTGAACTCTCAATTCTGCTTGGACCAGTTGTTCCGTATATTTCGATAGCATCCTGATGATTGCCACTCAAAAGAGAGTTCGTCAAGGTGAAGCCGGTCCCGCCGCCAACAGCTAACGCGGTCAGGTTATATAGCCCAAGACTGCTGTTGATCAACGGTGTGCCGGATGCAGCATAGAAACCCTCGTATTTTGCACCGCTCCATAGGACGTCATTGAAGGTTTGCGTGCTGGTCAATCCACCTGCCAGGTAGATGTTGATGTAGTGCGCATTGACAAAACCGAGGTGCTCCACCGTGATAGAGCCGATGTTGCTCAACACAAGTGCCTCATCTCTGCGCGTGATCTCGACGCCTGGAGCAGTGAGAGTCGTCGCAGGATTAGCTGTCTGGTAAACGTAGAGCCTGTTTCCATTCCAATACCATTGTCCAGGAGCAATGATGGCTGCGACAGACGTTACGTGCCTACCAATAACCGTGTTGAACCAGACGTTTGTCAGATCGCTGCCGCCGACAACGCTGGACCAAACATTTGTCCCAACCTGTGTCCAGGTTGTCTTAACGAGATCTGCGCCAGAGATAATTGGCCGTGCGCCTGTGCCGTATGCGCCAAACGTGAGGCCGCTCGCATGAGGAGTAAGCATCTCCCGCCAGGTTCCACCACGGAGGAACAGAACCTGATCCCCTGATCCGAGGTTCGCGGCGTTGACTTTAGCAACAGTTTTCCATGGGGCAGAGGTTGAAGTACCAGCTGAGGCATCACTACCAACCGGGCTTACATAGTAGATCGTTGCCTGAGCCTCTTTATGAAGTAATAACGAAAGGAACAAGAATGTCATAACACGTAAAAATCGCATTTGAATGTCTCCAGTTGCATCTTCAAAAGAGGTCGATGCCATTTGAGTGTAGAGATTGATAAAGGTGAAAGTGGAACGATTAATTTGACATTCCACTCATTACATTTGTAGGAAAGCGATCTATCGTGGACTGTACTAAATCGTCGGAACAAATCGGTCGTGACGAGGAGGTAGCCTGATCGAATTGTTCCGTAGGGAGCAGCGTCATGGGGGGCCTAACTGATTTGAATATTGCGGGATTTCCCGAATAGATCAAATTGGAAGGGATGCTTGAAGAGACGACGCTTCCAATTCCGGCGATAGCGTTCCTGCCCACTGACACGCCCGGGGCCAAAACCGAACGCGAGGCGATCCAGCAGCCGTCGCCAAGTGTGATCTCCATGGCAAACATGCGAAAAGCGGGGTCTTTCCAGTCGTGGTTCCCGGTGCATAGGTAGACCCCCTGGGAGATGCAGACATTGTTTCCGATGGTCACCATAGCCATGTTATCGATCCAGCAATCTTCGCCGATCCAACTGTGTTCACCAATCTTGAGCAGCCACGGAGCTGTCACTCTGACACCGGTCTTAATTTGGACGCCTTCTCCTATGTGTGCGCCGAAGCTTTTTAGCAGCAACACTCTCCAGTGCGTTCCATAGAGCAAAGAACTTCGTAAAAGTGGAAGCCCAAGCAATTTCCATACCGCTCGGAAGGCAAATGGCTTTGTATAGATGGTTCTGTTGTACTGAAATAAAGCGAGATTGACTGTCATTTGCGTATGCCTTTCCATGCGCAGCTAATCGGATTAACTAAGGACTTGATTCACTTTTGTCTTAGACGGCGATGTGAGGTGTAGTTCTCTGGCGACATGTCGCGTATGGGCGACACGCGCATAAGATCCTTCCCGCAGTCTACAAAGACAACTTGATCAGCAACGATAAGTTCACGCAGTGCCTTTGAGGGCAAGGGACACACAGGAACGCCTGCACTTAGCTCTGCTAGCAGTGCTGATGTTATGGAGGAGGTATCGTGGAGACGCTTGGACTTTCAGTAGCCGACAGGAGATACATCGCTTCGCCAACTAGACCAAATAGCTTCGGGAGAGTGTTGTTCAAAAGATGGCGGCTGGCACTGACTGCATTCTTTGTTTTGTTTGGGATAACGCTACTGCTTGCAGCGTTGTTGCCGCGTCGATATGAAGCAACGATGCGGCTTTTGGTCAAGAACGAACGTGTAGACGCCCTTATCAATCCGGACAAAGGGACGCAGGGAATTTTCTACCTGGACGACATTGCAGAGTCGCGAGTCAATACCGAGGTGGCATTACTTCTCAGCAATGACTTGCTCAGGCAAGTTGTACAGCGATGCGGCCTGGGAGATGCGGTGCACGCATCACATGCAACGTCGGCGGCGCGTGAAGAACTGGCCCTGAATCAGTTAAAAAAAGACCTGTCGGTTACGCCACTAAGGAAGTCAGCCATCATTCAGCTTCGCTACGAGTCTCCAGATCGTGCCCGATCCGTCAAAGTTCTTCGCTCTCTCTCGGAGTTATATCTGGACTCGCATTTACGATTACGTGGTGCTCCGGGATCGTACGCATTTTTTCGCGAGTTATCGCGGCGATATACCGCTGAGAGAGAAGAGGCAGATGAGGCTCTAGCCCAGTTCAAACGTGAACACAATATCGTCACGTTGCCGGAAGAAAAAACCATCGCCCTGCAACGGGAAGCCGACCTTGATAAGCACTATGCTGACGCAGCAGCTGCCGCCGCACGGAGTATGCAACAGAGTACGAAGCTTTCCTCCCTTGTAAGTCAGACTCCGGCGAGGGTAGTGAACGAGCTCAAAACTATCCCGAACCAGTACGAAACGCAGCAACTCAGTACTTTGTTGGTCAATCTCCAGAATAAGCGTGTGGAGGCGGCGGCCCGCTACAAGCCAGACGATCGGATCGTTCAGGATCTTGATCAGCAGATTGCACAGACCGAGGCCGCTCTGTCAGGAGCGACGTCCAGAAAGGCGGAAGAGGTCTCAACGATCGCAAATCCTGTTCTTGGCGGCGCTCAGAGCGAATTTGTACGCGCACAATATGAGTCAGCCGGGTATCAAGCGGAGATGCTCTCGGTGAGACGACGGCTCGCCACGAATAAGCTTCGGCTCGCAGAACTCGACTCGCAGACCGCCGCTTACAACCAACTGAATCAGGACGTTCTTCGGTTAACTGTTCTGGATCACGATTATCGCGAAAAGGCAGATCAGGCGCGGGTGAGCCAGTTGCTGGATGAGCAGCGTATCTCGAACGTGGCTGTGGCCGAGGAGGCATATTCGCCTCTAAAGGCAAGCTCGCCGAAGACTGGGGCAATTGTTGCGGTCGGTCTCGTCTGGTCTCTCTTCGGGGCGCTCGGCACAGCAATCTTGGTCGACCGGACCAGACCACGTATCCAAACGGCGTTCGATGTAGAGAGGACGCTTGGGGCACCGGTATTGGCCTTTCTGGGGTCCGATGGACTTTTACCAAGATATGGTGGCGCATTGTCCGAAGTGTATCTCTCGATGGACAGGCCGGCTGACAAAAGGAATTGGAGGATCGCGTGACATCAACGATACCGGTAGATCACCACATTGAGCGTGAGGCGGGGGCGGCCACGTTTCTTCATCCGCGCCTATATAACGAACTTTCTGGGCTACTGAACAAAGTTTGCTCCGAAGGCTTGCATGCTCCAGTTTGCAGTCTCATGTTGACGGCCCCACAACCACGGAGCGGGGTGTCTTATCTGGCAAGCTGTATAACGATCATGCTGGCGGAGCGTCATGGAACTACTCTTCTTGTCGATGCTCTGGCAATCTTACAGCTGGCCCGTAAAGGAAGGGCTCCAACGCGCAATATGTGCGTTCAAATCAACCACGGTCCTCTGTGGGTTCTTAGTTCCGCTTCAGTTGCATTGATGTCAATGGACACCTTGGAGGTACCCCTCACTGTGCGTCAGATAGTAGAAAAACTTGAGCTCTTGTTTAGCTACGTCATGGTAGACGCGCCAGCTATGTCTATCTCCAATGCGGCGGAGTCTCTCTCCACTGCAGTGAACGGCAGCATTTTAGTTGTGATGCCAAATGTCACGGAAGTGCGCGAAGTGTCCGCTGTTCGAAGTAAGCTAGCCGCCCGGGGGGGACGTGTTTTCGGCGCTATCTACAACAGAGTTGGTGGTAACTCGGAGAGTGGGGAATTGCTATGAATCGGTATTTAGTCGCTATATTTTCGCTTGTACTTATCCCGGTGAGCCGGAGTAGCGCACAAGCGCTCTCAGAGCACAACCCAGAGTATCGCCTGCAGTACAGTGACAGTTTGAATGTTAAATATCGGTACACTCCCGAACTCGACCAAGTAGTCGTGATTGGACCCGATGGCCGCGCAGCAATAGCCGGCGTGGGCACGCTGCTTGGAAGGGGGCTGACGCTCAATGAGTTTCAGAAGCAGCTCACGACGCTCTCGGAGGCCCACTTAGTCAGGCCAGTCGTATCAGTGTCTTTAAAAGACTATGTGAAACCCCAGGTTTATGTTGAGGGAGAGGTCAACACTCCAGGGCGCGTAGAGCTTCGTACAGACATATCGGTTCTAGACGCCATTGCGCTTGCCGGTGGTTTCAAAGATTCGGGCGCGAAGAGCAACGTTCTCCTGTTACGCCCAGATCCCGCTAAAGGTGCACAGACGCGAGTAGTGAATCTGACCCATCTTCTTCAGAGCCATCACCTCGAAGAGGTCCCACAGTTGCGTTCTGGCGATGTCATCTATGTGTCTGCAACCAAGTTCAGCACCCTTCAAAAGATTGTCCACTTAGGAGCGTTTGGTGCCACTTACAATCCAGCCCGCTAATGCTCCAGACGACATCGTCACTGCGCAGCTTCAGCAGCGGGGAGGGGATAGACTGCGTGAGCATCTAATTGCACTGCACGCTCCCGAGGAGCTGGAGAGTGTAGCGCGGCGGCGCTCCGTGGAACGATATCGACGGATCACTCTTACGGCGCTGACATCTCTTGGTGCCAAGGGGATTACGCTGCTGACTGCTGTCATAGTTGTTCCGCTCACCTTTCGATACCTCGGACCGGAGCGCTATGGACTTTGGATGACGATCACTTCCTTCGTCCTGTTTCTCGGATTTGCAGATCTTGGCATAGGGAATGGACTTACGACACGAGTTGCCGAGTCTCATGGCCGAGAGAATCAAGCCGAGGCCGAGAAGTATGTCTCGTGTGCCTTTTATTGTCTGTTACCACTCAGCATAATCCTAATGTTGGTCTTCGTTGGCGTATTTCGCCACATTAACTGGGGGAGCGTCTATGGGATTCAAACTCCTCTTGCCGTGCGAGAGGCCGGATTTGCCACTGCGGTATTGCTGGTGTGTAGTGCTCTGAACATGCCGCTAGGCACAGCACTGCGTGTAGAGTTGGGCTATCAGGAAGGGTTTGTTGCGGATATCTGGAATGCTTCAGGCAGCCTTCTTGCGCTAATTGGCATTATTTTCGTGGTTGGACGCGGCGGTGGCCTGCCTCAGTTGGTACTGGCGGTAGCGGGCTTACCGCTCGTCGTAAACGCCGTAAATTGGATTGTTCAATTTTGGTTTATTCGTCCAGAACTACGTCCGCGGAGTCGTCTTTTCAACTTTGGGACCGCACGTCAGTTACTCGCGATTGGGGGAATATTCTTCATTCAACAGTGCTTCGGCCTCGTCTATTACCTGAGCGATAACATCGTCATCGCGCGCACGATGGGCGCTACCGAGGTCGCACATTATGCGATAGTACAGCGAATTTTTTCGATCGGGCTCGTTACGCAATACTTTGTAGCGCCTCTTTGGCCCGCTATTAGTGAAGCTGTGGCCAGGAACGATTTGCACTGGGCCGCACACTCCGCGCGTCGGGCTCTCGCGGGGATATTGCTACTGGGAACGGTGTGTTCGGTGTCTCTACTCCTGGCAAGTCGGTACTTGATTAAGCGCTGGTCCGGTTTCGATCCAGGGCCTATCGACTCATTACGCGTGGGCTTTGCTGTCTGGGTTGTTCTGGTTGGATACATCGCGACGATGAACGCTCTCCTCAACCAGAAAGGGGTCATGAAGCAACATGTTTTGATCTTCGGGCTCGCAGCGTTAGCCAGTTTGGGGTTGAAATTAGTTTTTGCTACACATGGCTCAATAGCAGGGGTTATCTGGGCGACGAATATTAGTTTTGGGATGTTCTATGTTGTCCCCGCCGCTCTCCTATCTTTCAGAAGCCTATCCGTTCACGCGCTGGAGACGGAACTATGAAACAGCATCCAACGCAAAAGGTTGAACACCGCGAGATACTTCTGGCGCTTGCCTCCCTTCCTCTCCTCGATTGCGTTCTCAATCAACTCAATAATGCATTCCAGTTAAATGTCGGGTCATTCAGCATCTTGCAATTGTTTCGGGGCGTCATCATGTTGGTGTTTGTTATCTCGTGTTCATGGCTCGTGAGTCGCGATCCCGGAGGATTGTCGAGGATCCCATTGCCTGCGGTTGCAGCATTTGGGCTGCTTGCTGTGGTGATCTCAAAAGAATTGGTCTTGACCGGAACTATTGCGATGACAGGGGCAATTCCTTACGGACAGATGATCTATTGGCTTCTCCTTTGGATCACTGTGTCGATTCTTTGTACTCAGGTAGAACAGGCAGAATTTTTACTTAAAGGGCTGGCTGTCGGCGCTGTGCTGACAGCAATATCAGTGATCGTCGGGTATTTTTATGGAGGACTTAATTATTACGAAGATGACTCGATCCGTTCATCGTCCGGATGGTTTGACACAGCAAAGATGATCACCGGAGTTCTTGTCACCGGCGGGGTCGTAATTCTCTATTTAGGGCGCGGAAGGAAAGGTCTGACCTATCCCCTGGTGACCCTTAGTTGCTTTGTAGCATGCATCTTGACATATGCGCGGGCGGGTACCGTGGCTCTGGGAGTTGTCATTGTCTGGCTTTTTGCCTGGTGTGCCGTCGAGGGTCGGAAGCAAAAGTGGCTTTCACTTCCGAGGTTCCTGGGGTTGGGATCAGTTGCTGTTCTGGCAACGGCGATGTTTGTTCCCGCACAGACTCTCTTTGCCCGTTGGGGGGATATTGACGAGGGAGATAAGGCCGGTTCCGGACGAGCAAGCTTCTGGAAAGTGGCGGTAACCGGATATGTTGACGCGGAGACATCGGAACAAATAATCGGGCGTGGTTACAGTTCGATGTCGGCGTTGCTCTTCGACAACTATGGCGCGGACGTCAAGCACACTCACAATGACGCTCTCGATATGCTTCTCGTGGCTGGAGGGGCAGGTGGTATCTGGCTTTTGTTTCTTATAGGTGATCGCGTCGTTAGAGTCGCAAAGCTTTCTCTTGCAACTGCTGAAGGCGCAGCTAGCACTGCGATTCTATTGACCTACCTATGTCATGCACAGTTTACCGGGCAGTTGTGGGGGACTGACTCCATGACGTACTACATGGTGTCACTTGAGTCGCTCTATGTCATTGGGAAATTACGGAGAGCCGGAGAGCCTTGTGTCTACAGATACAACAGTGCTATTGAAGCGGCTATGGTCGCTTAGTGAGAAGTTAACGGAAGAGAGGTCGTATGGTGACCAAAATGAATGGCAAGGCAGCTAATCTGCTCGGATCAAAAATTGTTGCGATGACCTTAGGTGAGTTGCGCGACAGTATATTTTCGTTGGCCTCGATACAGAGACCCGCCTATGTTTGTTTCGCGACTGCACACATGTTGGTAGAAACCACCCGCGATGCAAAGATCAGGTCTGCTTATCAGAACGCAAGCATGATCAGTCCAGATGGAGTTCCGGTCATGTGGTTTGTGCGGATGCTAGGTTACGCGAGTGCGGAGTGCATCAGCGGGCCAAGAGCCATGTCGGTTCTACTGCACGAGGCTGCTGAGCGCGGTGTTAGCGTGGGCTTCTATGGCGGACGTGAACAGACGCTCACACTAGTGCAGGAACGCATCGCTCTGGAGTTCCCCACATTGAAAATCGCTTATTGTTTCTCGCCGCCATTCCGCGCTCTCACCCAGGATGAGCAGGAGCAACATCTCGAAGAAATTAATAGATCTGGAGCCCAGCTCTTATTTGTGGGATTAGGTTCTCCGAAGCAAGAGTGCTGGATGGATCGATTTAGCCCTCGTCTTAAATGTGTTTGTCTCGGCATTGGAGCGGCGCTTGAATTTTTTAGTGGGGAGAAAGTGCTTCCACCGGTGTGGATTCAGAAGTGCGGTCTGACTTGGTTCGTTCGACTGTGTCAGGAACCGCGTCGACTGGCGCGACGCAATCTCTACTCGCCCGTATTCCTGATCCTTGCGTTTGGCTGGACATTCATGAACGAGGCCCGGCGGAATCGCTGGGATGCCTCGCTGAGTCGTCGCTTAAGCGGCGCCACCTCCGCTGCGCAAGGACAACCACTTTCGGGTTAGCGCACGAATTTCTCAGGACATTTGAGGTGTTACTTCTCTTGAAGTCACGAGCAGAGTGTTAAGTACGGATTGTTCGGAGGTAAGTCTGTGAGTGCGATGGTAATCATTACCTGTCTTTTGGCCTGTGTCTGGATCTCCTGGTACATCACGCGCGGGTTTGTTGTTTTTGCCTTGGAGCGTCATGTGGTAGATGTTCCCAACGGAAGGAGTTCTCATTCCTTTACAACGCCGCGCGGAGGGGGTGTCTCTTTCGTTCTAGTGTTGTTGGGGGCGACCGTAGCGCTCGCCGCAATGCATAGGCTCCAAACACTGGAGGCAGTAGGTCTTCTTGTCGCGGCTTTCGTAGCAGTGGTAGGTTATCTGGATGATTGCGGCGGGCTCTCCATCCGGGCACGCCTGTTGGTTCATTCAGCCGCTTCGGCGATAGCTCTATATTGCTTTATTGGAGCGCCACTTCGCGGATCTGTCTATTTGAAGGTGTTTGTGGCTCTGGGCTTTTTCATTGCAATTATGGCGTTTACCTGGGTCGTCAATCTCGTCAACTTTATGGATGGACTCGATGGTCTGGCAGCATCCGAGGCAGTCTGCGTCGGATCTGTATGCTCTATCCTAGTTTCATTCCGTAGCGGCTTTGATGGAGCCTCATTTCTCTTCGCAGTATTAGCGGGTGCTGCCTTGGGTTTTCTGATCTGGAATTGGCCTCCTGCGCGAATTTTCATGGGAGATGCCGGGAGTGGTTTTCTGGGATTTAGCCTGGGGGCACTTTCGCTGCTCGCTGTCCATCGCCATGAGCTTTCCATTTGGACCCCCGTGATTCTGCTAGGTGTCTTTGCAATCGATGCAACGATGACCTTGCTCAAGCGCGTTTTGCGACGCGAGCGTTGGTACAAGCCTCATCGGTTGCACGCCTTTCAACATGCTTCACGTCACTTCGGTCACCGGAATGTGACTGTAACAGTGATCGCGATCAATCTACTGTGGCTTACACCCTGGGCGATTCTTGCCGAAGTTCATCCAAGCTTGGGACCGCTTCTGCTGCTGTGTGCCTGGGCTCCGCTGGCATTTCTTGCCTATCTGTTTCACGCGGGTGAAGTTGTCTGGGACAACGGAATTCCGCGCTGGAAAACCGTGATGCTCATCGCTCAGGTTGGCGTGGACGATAGAGGGGACCGCCTGAGTCATAAAATTCGAGCTCTAATGCCAGCCCAGATGCTGCTCTGTAAAGCGTTGATGCTTGGGACACTTTGTCTTACTTGTACTGGTCTTTCGTTACTTATAGGCGAGAAAAACCCAGGTCACGAAATCGCGGTCAGCCTGTCTCCGCTGGCACTTTTGTGCAGCGCGGGGCAGTTGGTCACACTTCTGTCGTTTGGTTTGCACCGTTGCCACTGGCACCTGGTTTCCATTGAAGAAATTCCCAATATTGTCGGTATGTCTTTTGCCGCAAATCTGGCAGGTGGCCTGGGCGGATTGGCTATCACGCGCAGTGACATTGGAACACTGCCAAGCGCGGTGTTTGTTCTTGACGCGTTTCTTCTCTCGGGAGCTTTGGTTTCGGCGCAAATAGCGATGAGGTATCTTGCACACACGGCAGAGCGAGGAAGGGTAAAGTCGCGTTCGAAGCGCGTTGTTGTTTATGGTGCGGATGCTGCAGGGGTCATAATCTCAGCTGAAATCCGCAGGCTAGGCTCTATGTATCAGCTTCTCGGTTTTGTAGATTCACGTCGGGCTATGAAAGGAGTTCAGATTGCGGGCGGCCGGGTTCTCGGAGCGCCCGGCGAGATTAAAAGACTTGTGGAGACATACACCATAGATCAGGTGTTGATTTCATCCAGTTCTATCTCCTCTCAAACTGACCGCTCATTCTTAGATTACTGTCGCACAGAAAACGTCGACTTTCGCATTGTTCCTTCATTATCGGAAGACATCGAAATGTTCCACGAATTAGAACAACCAATTCCTGCAGGCTACTTATGAAGACAAAGTCTCGCAAACGGGTATTAGTGGTGGGGCCATCCATCGGTAAAGGAGGAATCGCCTCTGTTATTCGAATGCATAGCAGAACCAGACTTTGGAAAACGATGAACTGCTATCTGCTGCCGACCTTTCACGACCACAATCTGTGGATGAAGTTGTTGGTGATCTTCAGAGCCTATATATTTGCACCATTTCTGATTCTGCGCTCCACTCTTGTCCATATTCATCTTGCTGGTCAAACCAGCATGATACGCAAGCTTCCGATTGTTCTGCTTTGCAAGATCATGCGAAGGCCGCTCATTGTCCATCTACATGCGGCTGGGGAGGTTTCTTTGTTTGAAATGACTCCTCAATGGATTGTGCGTCTCACTTTTTTACTCGCAAATCGGGTGGTGGTACTATCGAGAGCTTGGTCCAAGATTGTCCTGACCCATATACCAGAGACGCGGGTAGTGATATTGCACAATCCCGTGGCTATCCCGCTTGATCTGCATAAGCGTGGTGCTGATGATCCTCCGGTCGTGATTTACGTTGGCAAACTGGAGGCGCGAAAGGGCTATGCAGATCTCCTTGACGCCGTTGCTGAAGTACTCCCTGGGTTCCCGAATCTACAGGTGTGGCTGCTAGGGAATGGTGAAGTGTCGGAAGCGCGGCAGCGTGCCAAGGGTCTTGGCATTGAGAGATCGGTATTGATCCCGGGATGGGTCGACGCGTGCGAGTTGGACGCATACTACCGTAAAGCTTCCATTTTCTGTCTTCCGAGCTTCGATGAAGGCCTTCCGATGGCGCTCTTAGAGGCCATGAGCTATGCACTTCCAGTTGTATGTACACGGGTCGGCGGAGTACCGGACATTATCAGCGATGGAAAAAACGGACTTTTCGCTCAGGCCGGCGACCCCGCATCGATTCGAGATCAGCTCTTGCTCTTGCTTGGTCTGCCGAATCTTGCTGACAGGCTCGGTGCAAACGCCGCGCGCACCGTAGAGGAGCAGTGCGGACTGGAACGCATCGAGATTCAACTTAGGGACCTTTATGAGACTGTTGATTCCGAATGGCTCATTCGACGGCGGGGAATTCGAGAGGCCTCTCAGGCGGCTGAATAAGAGTATCTGACGTCCGTTGTTGGGAACGCATGTCGGACGCGAAGCACACTTTCTGATGGGCACATTTCTCTCGTAGGCATCGGCTAGGTTTTCTAAATTCCTGTCTTCACACTCCATACGAACAAGGCCGTTGCAATAGTGAGCATCATGACGCGCAAGCGATGTAATCTATCCCATCTTCGATGCTCATTCTGCCAGTTCTGAGACAGCGAGTTAGGATCCAACTTCACTATTCGATTGTTGATAGGCACGAGTGTAGTGACGGTAAAAGCAATGGTGAGGATCCATATCGCGAGAGAGACTTGGAGCAAATATACTTGCGAAGTATGGCGCCTCATGTATACCTCGGCAATCAATAAGATAAGACAAATCGCATACCAGACAGGCATGACCGTGCCAAGTGAGCGAGCTAGAAGGCTGAGGGCTTCGGCCCGCGAGGTTGCCTGTAGTTTTGCCACGGCGGGGTTGAAGAAGGCTGAGACCGCAAGCTCGTTGCCTGTCATGAGGCCAACGCAAAGGATCGTGATGAGATCGAGTAGTGGCATGTAGCGTCCCCGCGGCTTCCGTTCAGACATCAATTATCGCTATACTGGCACGAAAGACGCAGTGCCAAATTTGTCAGTTGCTGCGTTCGTCATCTGGACACAATACTATTGCGCATGGCCGTTTGAAAAAAGGGATGTTCCCTTGCCCGATTGACGCGATGTTTCCGTAATCGATGGGTGGTGAGGAACGATTCTCTGGCGTCTTGTGGACGGCCCTATGAGGACCAGCGAACTGCGCAGTAGCATTCCTGGCATCACGGAACGCGTCTTGATTCGTCACTTACAGGATCTCATACGAGATGGCATTGTCCTCCCGCGGGAAGAGCGGAGTTCTCCAGCGATCGTGCGGTATGCGATTTCGAAGTACGGAAAGCCCATGCTTCCGGTAATGAAGGGATCTGCGAGTGGGGTCCAAGCACATTGCGCGCGTGAAAGAGCAAACCGCAGGCTCACATGCATTAAGCTAGGTGTGCTTAAGCACGCTGAGCGCTTCGAAATGATAGAGGGACCCTCGTTCTTACACTCTACCGTCGGATGTCGGTGAACCTTGGCGACACGAATCCGAACCGTAAGTGTGTGATGTTCCCATCTTGTATTGGGTTTAGTGGTGGGTTGACGATGAACTTATGGAAGTCTCCGAAGTATTGGTTCGTCAGGTTCGGTGCCGTCGTTCTGCTGCAGAGAAGCGTTCGATTGTGGAGCAGCTGTAAGCGTGTGATCTTCCCATCTGGCGGGACTTCTGTTCTGTGTTGACGATAGTCGGATGGATGATTCTGGAGCTTTGATTCGGCAGGTTCGTAAGCGGCGGTCAGCCGCTGAGAAGCGGCTGATCG
>Ga0247762_1000044_pt1 | contig 64539 bp, 57 predicted proteins | sample UWRJL081202R4_FD_181016 | JGI IMG/M metagenome (GOLD analysis project Ga0247762, IMG submission 181016) | Plant litter microbial communities from Arlington Agricultural Research Station in Wisconsin, United States - UWRJ-L081-202R-4 | ecosystem: Environmental > Terrestrial > Plant litter >...
GGGGCTCAAGGGCACCCTGCGCTATACAGGAAGATACATTTACCAGCAGAAGAACGGAGAGGATATAAAGCGAATTACGTTTCATCATAGCTTAAAGATAAGTACTCTTTAGAATGCATCTAAACGATAACATTGGTTTTTCATTTCGTTAATGCTATTGATCTCATAATAAAGGGTTAACTATCTCACTAATAATGTTTTCTGTGTTTATAGATGGTAACCGATACACATTCCATTATTAACGCAGCGATAAATTGACGATGATATTCTCGTATTCACATGGGGCTAACTTCGGGCAAACTTAAACCCCAAAAAACAATACTTAAGTTATGAAGAAAATTCTGCTAAAACTGCTGTGCCTGTCAATGGCGTTAACCGTTGCTCTTACAGCCTGCGAAGGCCCCGAAGGCGACGCCGGTGCTAACGGCAAAGACGGTACTAACGGCGCAAAAGGCGACAAGGGAGACAAAGGCGATCAAGGCGATCAGGGAGAAGGTGCAAACCAAGTTGTGTTGGCAAACCACTCTACGACTTCTACTTTCGTTAAGAAGGCCCCTGGCTTTGAAAGCGTGGAAGTTTACTCATTGCTGGGTAGCGCTGATTTCTTTCCCGAATCTCCGTCATACGTATTCGGTGGCTCTGCTGATGGTACAGGCCTGCTGAAAACTACAGATGGTTTTGTTATGATGGTAAATAACGAAGACAACATCGCAGTGTCACGCATTACCTTCGACAAAACTTTCCGCCCCATAAAAGGCGAATACTACTTGAACTCGAACGGTGGTGTGAAAAGACTTTGCTCAGCAACGCTCGCCACACCAGAAGAACATGGCTTCGGCCCGCTGTTCCTGACTTGCAGCGAAAATGCTGACGCTCAAATCCATGGATTGGATCCTTTCGCGGTAAACCCTGACCCCACAGCACCTAAATTCCTCTCCGGATTAGGCCGCTGGGCTGCCGAGAATGCTGTTCCGCTACCCAAAACAGCATATACAGGTAAAACCGTAATAATCATTGGCGATGATGACTCTGGCGCACAGGGTGGACAGGTTGGAATGTATGTTGCTAATACAGTTGGTGATCTTGAAAATGGCACCTTGCATGTTCTGCGCAGAACAGATGCGAACATACGCGAGATGGATCTTGTAGTAAATGAGCCGGTTGCTGTAGAGTTTGCAAAGATCGACGACCACAAAAACCTTTCAGGTGCACAAATGAACGCTGAATGCGTAGAGTTGAATTCTATTCAATTTGGCCGCGTGGAAGACATCGACTACCGTAAGAACGGTGTTGGTCGTGAGATCTATTTTAACGTTACAGGCCAGTCAGGTGATGGCAGCCGTACATACTGGGGACGCACGTACAAACTGGTACTCGATGCCCAGGATCCTACAAAAGGAACCCTGACACTCGTATTGGACGGTGATAACCGGACGGGTGTAGCAAAAACTTTTCAGAACCCAGATAACATCTTGGTTACTGAAAATTATGCATACATTACTGAAGACCCCAATGGCAACACCGGTATAGATCACGACGCCTACATGTATCAGTATAACCTGAATACTGGAGCGTTGAAGAGAGTTTTCGAGTTGAACCACTATCGTAATGATCCTGAAGCTTCAGCGCTGTATGGTACCAATACTGCCGATGGTTCAAAGTTTGGTGCATGGGAATATGGCGCAATGCTTGATGTGTCCGACATCCTGGGCATTCCAAACACCTTTACCCTGAATATTCAGGTTCATACCTGGAGATCACCCGCATTCAAAGGTGTAGACGGCGGCAATGGCGCAACTAATTATGATGAAGGCAGCCAGATCCTCGTACTTAGAAACCTTCCCCGTTAATAAATCTTTAACTGTATATTGATGAAACTGCCCAAGCTATTGGGCAGTTTTTTTATCTATGTATATGAAATTCTATCGTTATCTATTTCTGCTTGCTCCGGTGTTCCTGGCATTTTTTTCGTGCACACCGGAAAAAAAGCGTGAGCCCATGCAAGATGTGTCTGCTTACTTGAATAAAGAAGCCGATTCTCTGGAGCTGTTTGTCTTGGTCTTGGCAAATCAGGCTGAAAAGGGAGCATCGCCCGACTCCCTGTTCAAAGCATTTGCCAAAGCCCGGAAACACTTTAAACATATCGAACCCATTGTAGTATTCTATTTCCCTGAAGAGAATAAACGCATTAACGGCCCTGCCATCGTAAAAGCCGAAGAATATGATGATAAGGTCGTTTCGCCCACGGGATTCCAGGTTATTGAAGAAACATTATATGCGGCAGAGGATAGTATACATCTGAAGGAACTCGCCGGCGAGGCGCTTAACCTGCATGCTATACTCGGCAATCTTAAACGGATGATGGCAAACAGCACGTTTACAGATAAAAGTATCTTTGAAGCCATTCGCCTCGAAATGCTCACACTGTCAAGCCTTGGGATTACCGGATTTGATTCTCCGATAAGCTTTCAATCGCTCGCGGAAGCCAGAGAAGCACTCAAAGGAGTCGAGACTGTTGCTGATTTTTATCAGGGTAGAGACGGTCACAAAGACCTTGAAGCGACGTTTGATGCAGCGTATCAATACCTCATGGAGCATCCTGACTTTGATTCATTTGATCGTGCGACCTTTATTACGCGCCATTTGAATAAATTGTCTGCAGAGATCTATCATTACCAGCAAGCGCTTCATATCCCCAACAATACAGTGAAGATGGCACTCAATATGGATGTGGAGAATTTTTTTCAGGCAGATGCGTTCATACCGGATTTCTTCGTGCCAGGATACAACCGGAACCTGAGACCAGAAGTTGCTGACCTCGGCAGGATGCTCTTCTTTGACCCCGTGCTTTCGGGTAACAATTCCCGGGCATGTTCGTCATGTCACAATCCGGATAAAGCTTTTTCCGATGGGCAGGTTAAAAGCGTAGCCTTTAATTTTCAAGGGCAGGTGACGCGCAATGCACCGACATTGATCAACTCCATATACCAGCGTTCTCAGTTCTGGGATCAACGGGTTCACGTTATAGAAGATCAGATTACTGATGTAATGGCCAACCCGCTCGAAATGCACGGCGGCATTCAGCATGCACCGGCAAAGCTGGAGAAGAGCGCTGCATATCAAAAACTTTTTCAGGATGCCTTTGGCGGCCAAAAGCCGATAACCGATCGAAACATCCAAAGCGCTTTAGCTACGTATATCCGCTCCTTGCGTGGCCTCAACTCACGCTTCGATCAGTTTATACACGGAGATTCTTCAACGCTCAATGCTGATGAACTGGTTGGCTTCAACCTTTTTATGGGTAAAGCAAAGTGTGGTACTTGCCATTTTGCACCGCTCTTTAACGGTACCGCAGTGCCACTTTTTAACGATACGGAATCCGAAGTATTAGGCGTGCCGCAGAAACCGGATACAACTCATGCCGTTGTTGATGCCGACCTTGGGAAATATAACATCACGAAACGTGAGCCGTACAAACATGCTTTTAAAACCCCTACTGTGCGCAATGCGGCGCTAACGGCGCCCTATATGCATAACGGTGTTTACCGAACACTGGAAGAAGTAGTCGATTTCTATAATCGCGGTGGAGGAGCAGGTATCGGCATCCAGCTCTCCAATCAAACCCTGCCACCCGACGAGCTTCACCTGTCGGCAAGAGAACAACGGCAGATTGTAGCATTTATCAATACACTTACAGATACCACCGGGATCACAAAAATCCCAGCCGCTCTGCCAGCATTTGGCGATAAGGGCCTTGACCAACGTAAAATAGGCGGCAAATATTAACGGTAGCCAGTTCGGTACGTATTTTTTAGAAGCAGGCGAAGTCATTACTTTTGCCTAATGACTCGCCCTGCTTTTGATGACATTTACATGGAACTGGCAGTGAACCTCGCCAGACGTTCCCATTGCATAAAGCGCCATGTAGGCGCAGTGCTGACAAAAGACACCCGGATAATCTCCATAGGCTATAACGGCCCGCCGCCAGGTACGCATAATTGCGATGAGGAGTGGCCTGAGGCTGGTTGCCCCCGCGATTCGAAAGGAGGGTGTTCGCTCGCTATACATGCTGAGCAAAATGCTATCCTCTACGCAGTGAAAAATCATACCTCTGTAGACGGGGCTACGCTGTACGTGACTCTTTCGCCGTGCCTGGCCTGTGCCCGTATAATATTTACTATGGGGATAAAACGTGTAATCTATCTCCGCTCGTATGCCGAATACAAGGGAATAAGCTCGGATGAAGGGATCGATTTTTTACGAAAGTTCGGAATACAGGCCGATAAATATGCAGGGCAACTGTCCAACGTAACGCATATGATTTAAGCCCGCTCCAGAAGATTGGGTAGAGCGAGTAGGAGGGATGGAAAAGAGAAAAGGAGGTATAGAGTAGAGTTCCGGCCGACTGTTTAGATCATCAGACGCGTTCTTTAAGAACACTTTCGATGTCGCCAAGCAGCTTGGTTGTTACTCCTTTCGTCTTTTTGTTCTTCTCGTCGGTCAAAACAGAAAGCGCACGCACAGCCATTTCGTAAAGGCCTGAAGGATTTTGATCCGCGCGATAGCTTCCCAAACACCACTCCAGCTCCGACTGCAGCTGCTGGTCAATGCCGAGTGATTGAAGCTTTTGCAATACTTCTTCTGAAACTTTTTCGATTTTATTACCTGGTACGTTAGCCTTCGGTTTGGCCGAAGATGACTTGGCGGCTGTCTTCGCTGCCGTTTTTACTGCTGTTTTTGCCATAGATATTTTGTATTAATACATTTCTGATCAGAAAGTTACACCTGTTCCATGGCGTAGACAAGCGTCTTAAATATAAAATTTATGCAACCGGATGAAGAATGAGCTTACTAAGGTTGAGACAACAGATCGACGTACCATACTGACAGTCTTGCAGCGAACATGTGGTGATCAATCAATGACGGACAACAGAGGGCTCCACTGAGCTTATGTAGATGTTGGTTGTCTTTTATAAACGTATTACGTGATAATATTTGCAGACCACTACACGTTATAAAAAACGAAAGGGAAGTAAATCCTATTTACTTCCCTTCGCAAAGTCTCTTAGGCTAAACCTAATTACTTCTTCTTCTTGGCAGCCTTCTTAGCAGTCTTCTTAACTGCTTTCTTTGCTGCCTTCTTCGCTGTTTTTGCCATAGCGTTTTTAATTTTTTGTTAAACGATACGAAAAGTTATAACAAAAATTTTATTCTCGAAAATTTTTACTTGAAAATTTTTCGAATCAAGATTTTTTTACGAACTAATAATCACTCGAAAAGATGCAAGTAAAGATGTGATGAAGATGATCAGGCTATCGTCTCATCTCGTCATCTCACATCAAACAATGTTCACTTCAGGGTGAAGCACGATGTTGAACTTCTCTTGAACACTCTTCTGAATATCCATTGCCAAAGCCCAGATCTCACTGCCTTCGCCGCCTCCATGGTTCACGAGAACAAGCGCCTGATGTTGATGAACGCCAATGTTACCAATGGTTTTACCCTTCCAGCCACATTGCTCAATAAGCCAACCTGCAGGTACCTTAACGGTTCCATCGTCGTTCTGAAAGCCAGGAACAGTAGGGAAATTTGTCTTTATAGAATTATATAGACCAGAAGAAACAGAAGGATTTTTGAAGAAGCTTCCGGCGTTACCAATCACCGCAGGATCAGGAAGCTTGCTTCTTCGGATGTGAATGACGGCATCACTGATGGCTTTTACGGATAGTTCTTGATAACCAAGTTGTTTGAGAGTATCTTGAATAGCTCCATACGAAGTATTAAAGCGATGATTTCTTTTTGTCAGACTTAAAGTAACGCTTGAGATAAAGTACTTGTCCTTTGCTTCGTGCTTGAAAATACTTTCGCGATAACCGAAGCGGCAGGCTTCATTAGAAAATGTCGTAGTCTTTCCGGTGGTGAGGTCGATAGCTTCCACTTCCGTAATGACTTCCTTCACCTCGACACCGTAAGCTCCGATGTTTTGCATAGGTGCCGCACCAACAGTACCCGGTATCAGCGAGAGATTCTCCACACCACCCAGGTTATTCGCCACGCAATGCGTAACAAACGCATGCCAGTTCTCGCCTGAACCAACCTTGAGTAGAGTAGCCTCGTCATTTTCGGTTACGACTTCAATTCCCTTCAACGCATTTTGGATAACGAGACCGTTGAAGTCTCCCGTAAAAAGAATATTGCTGCCTCCTCCCAGGAAAAGTCGCTTTTCCCGGGTGAAGGCAGCAATATTGAGAAGCTCCAGAACATCAGCGCGGTTTGTAACCGTAACGAAGTGCCTGGCGGCAGCTTTTATCTTGAAAGTATTTAAGGCAGACAGATCTGCGTTTTGATAGATCTCAGGCATGTTCAATGATTCACCGCAAGGTAACAAATGACGGTGAGTTGAAAAACCTGTCTACAGCTTTACGTTTTCAGCAAGCTCGTCTTTTGAAAATTTGAAGAGACAAACACGCGCAAACCGGCCGGCTACGTATGTGGTACCACTTACTGCGATGCCGCCGTCTTCCGTTTGCAACATACTGCCGATTTCGTAGGGGTTCGAGAACCCGAGATAGTGACTGCCCAGTAATTTCCCCGTAGCTTCATCGTAAAAGAGAAGACCAATCTGACCCGACTTGGTGTTGACACCATATATCAGCACAGGTTTGTCATTCACTGTGGCGCGTAAGATCTTAACAGCAGAGTTTGATACCATTTCAGGAAAACTGAGGCCTCCTAAATCAGTAGCTTGAACATTTGCCACGGTTTCTGTAGAAAGATTAGGGAGCAGGTAATTTTCCTTGAACATGAAACGCGCGCTAGCAAACTTGCCACCACCAAGCGGCACCAGCGCACTCATGCCGCCGTCATCTTGTTGACCCAAAATAGACCCCGTAATATTACCACTACCATCATCGCCGTTACCACCACTCGTGAATATCAATGAAAGTGTGTAGTTCGTGAAGCCATTGAAAAAGTACGAGCTGCCCGGAATACGGCCTACGAAGTAAGGGAACTTACGTCCATCGACTAAAAAGCTCTCGATGATATAGGCGTCCACAATATCTTCTCCACCGGCTCCAAGGTCGTATTGCGCTGAGCGGCTCACTTCACCACTGGCCGCTACCGAGGAAATCACCGTCTTCTTATTGGCATGATCGTACGATAGAAGTACGATATTCGAACCGTCCAGCGCAGCAGCCATGGGGTAGGTGAGCCCAAGGTCTGTAGTCCCGGTGATGTCTCCATCAGGGCTTACGGCCACAAGCTTGGCCTGCGTCGTAATATTCATACAAACAAAATAGTATTGTTCGCCGATCAGCATAAGTTCGGGGGCAGCGCTGACAAAATCCGTAAACGCAGGGTCTACTTCAAGTTCCTTCAAAAACTTGCCGTATTTATCAGTCTTAAGAAGATAAACACCCGGAAACGACGCCCCCGAAGTATCAGTACGCATACTGGCCAGGATCAGGTAGCCACCATCGGCGGTTTGCTCCACATCAAGTGGTGAATACCGCATGTTGAACTGGTTATTGTCGTATACGCGTATAAAGTTATCAGCTTCGAATTGCGGATTAGAGTCCTCCGAACAGGAAATAAATACGAACGAAAGGACAAGAAGTATGAAAGGGAAATATAAAATTCGTTGCATAGCTTTAGTAAGTAGGGCAGATTTACTTTTTACGGTCAAATGATTTGAAGCCGCTTTCCAGGAATCGCAGAGGGAACAGACATCCCAGCGAGAATGAAAGGTTATCGAGTGTCAGATCGTCCAGGGCGTCACCTACCCCTGAAAGGCGATCGCTGCTATACCGGTTCTTGGTAGACGATATATTGCTCATACCATACCGATACATAATGTCCAGGTTTATGCGGACGTTGTTAGGCAGGCTGTAGTATGCGCCCGCACCACCGATTAGCCCCCAATGATTTTTGGCAAACAGATCTTTTGCACCAAGGGTGATCGGCTCGTTCGTAAACTCGTTTGTACCGCCCGAGGCATAATCAATCCCGGACACAGTAACTGATTTGTTCGCGTTAACCAGTATGCCCGAATAAAAGCCAGCTTGCAGATAGGGTCTCACTTTGTGGCCCACGAGTTCGTACTTGATCACAAACGGAATAATGGCGTGATCTACCCGCTGTTCCTGCTGGTAGTTGAGAACGACGTTGTCAGTAGCCTTGGTTGCCGATATCCATTCGTAAGAATTGCTGTACGCAAAGGCTGCGTGTTGAAACGTGGGTTGTAAACTAAACGAAAAACCTCTGTAGTAGAACGTGATCTCCAGAGTTGCCTGGCTACCCATCTGCTTGAAGCTGTCATACTTTTTACGGGTTACCGAAGTTTCGTAATTAGTGGGCGACAGAACAGAGTAAGCTGTTTCTACGTGCGGTTTGGATAGATTTCCTCCGACTTTAAGACCAAGCCAGAATTGTTTCTCGAGATATTTCTCATTGTCCTTATTCGCCTTGTTGTAGGCGGCATTATTGCGTTTCCGCTTGGGCTGTTTTTCTTGAGCCGAAGCACCGGTCAGCAGCATGACTATGCATAGTGCGATCAGGTAGAGTCTTTTCATCCTTGTAGTGAGTTCCTGGGTTAAAAAATATACCTATAGTTTCTTACTTATCAAGGGTACAAGATAAGTAAGAAACTATAGGGAATGAATGTGTATGGATTATTTAACGATTACCAATTTTTTGGCTTCCTGATAAAATCCTGATTTGAACTGGCATATATAATTGCCGGTAGGTAAACCGGTAAGGTCCACCTCAACGCGGTGCTCGCCTTGCTCATAAGTACCGTTAACCATAACTTTCACAGTCTGGCCAAGGTTATCGATCAGGTTAACCGTTACCGCGTTCGACGCATTAACAGAGAAGTGAACCGTTGTCTTGTCCTTGGTAGGGTTAGGGTAGCAGCCCTCGAACACGAATCGTGAGCTGATGAAATCATCAACACCCGTAATGGTCCGCTGTGCAATAGGAAGCTCCTGGAAGGTAACACCGTCTGTTGTACCAGAACCCATGATGCCAGGGAAGATTACATTGAGACGTATGTCGTCTACGCCCATCCAGTCGCGCATGATGTTACTGTAGACCAGGCGGTAATCGTATTGCATTTCAACATTACCGTTGTCAGTATCAAGATTAGGATTGGTACCGAGTACGCCGGGCTGAACGCCCTTACCAAACATAAACAACGGAGCCGCGTCACCATGGTCAGTGCCATAGCTGCCATTAGACTTTATACGTCTTCCGAACTCTGAAGTAGTAACGGTAAGCACACGGTCTTCCAGGCCACGGGCACGAAGATCCTCCTGGAAAGCCTTCATCGCAGTAGACATATGATACATCAATGCCGCGTGTCCTCCCATAGAAGGCGAGTCGCGCTCCACCTGGTCGGCGTGAGTGTCAAATCCACCCACTCTGATCGTGAATACCTTGGTCTGGCTGCCTCCGGCCAGCATACGTGCTACCATTTTCAGCTTGTCGGTAAATGGATTGTTTAGCGCGCCATCGGGAGCATGGAAAGGATAAATTTCAGGATACGTTGTTGCTCCTTCTCCACCATTTTTCCATACCTCGTACATCCGTTTTGCATAATCTTTTGACTTGTCTTCAAGACTGAGGATCCAGCTGAGCTCCTTCCAGTAAGGAGATCCTGTGAGATAGTCAGGAGGAATGCCACGTGAGTCCCTGTTACGTTCGTCGTAAAAACCCTCAAGGCCATCGACTAGATCGTTGAACTGTTCAGGGTTGTTAATCGAAATGGAAGTAGGAATATTACCGGTCTGGAAGAAAATCGGTGATAGATCACTTCCGAACTCGATAGCAAGAGGGTCAGGCACACCCGCCGTATCGGGGAAGTCCTTTGGATACTGATAGGGCGCGTACTCCCCCTGGAAGTAGCGGCCAAGCCATCCGTCCAGCAGATAATCCTGAGAGCTGCCTCCCATAGACCAGATGTCGTGGCTACGGAAGTGAGAGCCGTTATTGTTTTTATACGACACACCCTGTACAATCTTAACACGCCCGATATCATACATGGCCTTCATCGCCTGCATGTCTGGGTGAAGACCTACCTGATCTTCTGGTTTAAGTGTATCATCTACAGGGATCAGGCCACGTGTCTTATTCCGGGCCGGCACAGCAATATTAGGACGGTACTTATAATATTGATCATAATTCGATATGGGGATAACAGCATTGAGGCCGTCGTTTCCACCGAATAGATCGAGTATGATCAGCACGCGGTCGTTTGTACTGGCTGCAGCCATCTTCGAAAACGAGCTATCACTCGCCAGGGCACGCATGGAAATACCGCCGATTGTGAACGGTATACTCATGGCGAGCGGTAATTTCTTTAAGAAATCTCTTCTTGACTTGTTCATGGTTTTGTTCCGGTTAGCCGAGCTGATATTCGGGGGTTTGTAGAATGGCGTCGAAAAAAGTGGCCAGCCATGGCGTTAATTCCTGTTCATTATAGGAGGCCCATGTAGTGCCCCAATAAACTTCAGGATTTGCATTTCCGGTACTCTCTACGAAACGACCCAGGAAATAATTCAATCGCTCTGCGGTGAGTGTCGTAAAATCGTCCTGGTCTGTATTAAGATCGAAAGAAAGCTTATCGATGTTGGGGAGTAGGTAAGTCACCACCTTAATCATCAGATCTCGTGCACTCGGGGCAACATCACCAAAGTTGTTACGGATAAACTCATGCGGATTTACTTTGACCAGTCCGGGTTGCTCTGCTCTGAATAGTCGCTGTATAAAATTATAACGTTCCGTCAGCGTATTTGGCGTGATCCATGCACGGTGATAGGTAGAATACTGGTAGTATGCATCATATCCCGCAATATCAAATGGCTCGTAGAACATCATGCCATGGTCTTCCAGTATCCCCAGAACATCCTTGGTGGCAGCATAAAAATCTACAGGATTGGTTTTCATATCCGGTAACTGTACGTCGAAGAAACGATAGGTACCAACGACCAGATCGATAGGCGATTTGATGATACCCCCGAAGTTGTCATCGGTTACTTCTCTTGCTCCGCCCGCAGCTTCGTAGAAATGCTGGCTGCGTAACAGGTTTTCAATAACAGGTTGTAGCTTGTAATTGTTGGCTATAAAAGTGTTAGCCATCTCTTTGATGATCGTCTCATCGATAGGATTCATATCCTCGGGCGTGTGGGGTGCCCATACGAAGAAGCGATAGATCTTACGGCAGATGTTCTGTGGTGTTTCGGGGTTGGCATAAACAGCGTCAACAAGTTGCCGGATCTCATCCAGTGCGCTTTCCTCTGTAGGATTCGTTCCATTGGTAAGCGTGGGATCGGGCGTAATCTGCACGACGGGAGCAAGGTCCCGAGGACCATACTGGAACCTTTTCCTGGCAGTATCGTTGTTGTGCTGAGTAGCGTTGTCAGTACTGCCTTTCACCTTGCCACGGGGCAGTAGCGTATCAGGATCAATGGTTTCTAACGTCATGTCGGAATCCCACCCGGAAAATACCAGGGCCGCTGCTTTTACTTCTGCCTCTGTATAATAGTAGTAGTCACCTTGACCGGTTACCGGCGGCACTTTCCCCTCAAGGCCACGGCCTATTGTATAAAGCTCATGGAACTCGCGGGCATAGTTCTCGTTGGGTTCGCCCTTAACATTAAGAACGCCGTCCAGTACACGCAGCATCGCGTTGTCAACACAAAGCTTAACCGTGAGCGTCTTGAAGTCTTTGTCTGGCGTAGTCGTTGCGCCATCCAAAGCAAATATCCGGAACAATTGATTCTGAAAGTACAATGCCTGCGCAGTCCTTACACGCGACATGATAGTAGTAAAATGCGTATGCAGGAAGTAAACAATCCGCTCGCGGGCAGCATAAGGAAGAGATAGCGATTCGTCAACACCCTGGCTCATCATCTGACCGATAAACCAACCCCGGAAATAGTTTTCCATGTTAATGTTGTTGACAGAATCATCAAAGGGGGCCGAAACCCAGTCCGTCCCGGTATCGGGGTCGATTGGCAGTGGTGGATCAGGTAGGGTGGCGCCATAAAGCCTGTCGACAGCCGCTGCTGCGGTAAGATTTGCAAAATCGTCGATCTGTTGCTTAGTGCCCCCAAAGGCAGCCCGTCTGAGAAGGTGTGCGGCACGTCTCAATCCAAGTGAGCCGCCAGTGAATTCGGGTAAAGGCATATTTAGTGTAGAGTGGTTTCGATAGGTCTATTTATATCTTAAACTTCAGCAATTTATTTAAAATGGGGACGAAGTGCATTAGCAGCCGTTCATCGTAGATATTTTCCTGTTACACAGGGTTACTTTTTTACGATCAGGGGTTAAAATTGCCTTAGATTATCTTCAGATAGGCAGTTTTTAGACCCGGTGTTATCCCTGTTCGCATAAATAATCTCTGTTATATTTGGCTCATGGATGCGGTTAGATACACAGAGGTAACAAGCCGTAACCGTATAAATGACAGCTTTTGCAATCCTATAATTTTACGATCGCTTTATGAAGATCATCGAGTGTCCACGAGACGCCATGCAGGGCCTTAGCGAGTTTATACCGACGGCAGAAAAGATTCGATATATTAATCAACTGTTAACAGTCGGTTTTGATACCATTGACTTCGGAAGCTTCGTCTCACCCAAGGCCATCCCTCAGCTTCGCGATACACACGAGGTATTGCAACAAATTAACTGGAAAAGCAGTACCTCGAAGCTATTGGCTATCGTAGCCAATACACGCGGCGCAGAAGAAGCATCGCAGCACGAAGGCATCCGTTACCTGGGGTTTCCGTTGTCCGTGTCAGAAACCTTCCAGCAACGGAATACAAACAAGTCTGTAAAGGAGGCGTTGGATACCGTAAAAGCGATACAGGAAATCTGCATATCCAGCAATAAAGAGCTCGTTACCTACATCAGCATGGGCTTCGGTAATCCGTATGGCGATCCCTATAGCGTAGAGCTTGTCGGAAACTTTGCTGAAACGCTCGCCTCGCTGGGCGTGCGGATAATATCGCTGGCCGATACCATCGGAGTCTCTACCCCGGACGTTATAAAATATCTTTTTACCTCGCTGTCAACTCGTTATCCGGATATAGAATGGGGCGCGCATTTGCATTCCAATCCTCGGTATGCCATCGACCGTATTGAAGCAGCCTATCAGTCAGGCTGTAAGCGTTTTGACGGAGCTATACGCGGCTTTGGCGGCTGTCCTATGGCAGATGATGATCTGGTCGGGAACCTCGCCACTGAAACTATCGTTTTTTGGCTTGAAAAAGAAGGCGTTCAGACCGGACTCGACAAAGTATCCTTCGGAAAGGCGCTGTTAATAGCGGATGAAATATTTCCAAAGCACTGAAAATATTACTTACCAGGACATCAGGCACGATATTCGCGTAACTTTGCTTAAATTAGATAATATGAAGTGTTTAAGCTCCGTCGCTGTTCTATTTTTTACCTTCTCCTTTGCAATAGCCCAGAACTCAAAGGATTTGACTCAAAAGGGAAGAGAACTGTATGAAAAACGCGAATTCATGGAGGCCCTCCTCAATCTTAACAAGGCGATTGAGGTAGATGCAAACTATGCGCCCGCGTATTACTTGAGAGCTAACATTAAAGATAACTTCGACGACCGTCATGGTGCTATGAAAGACTATAACCTGGCGATCGAAAAGAATGCCAAGTTTGCGGATGCATTCTTCGCCCGCGGCAATGTCAAAATGAAGCTGCAGGACTACTACGGAGCTATCGCCGACTACACGTCAGCAATCACAATCAACGAGAACTATATTGAAGCGTACTTCAATCGTGGCAAAGCCAAACAGTTCCTACAGGCTTACGAAGACGCCATCAATGACTGCTCAAAGATCATCCAGATCAATTCTAAAAACGTCGACGCTTATTACATGCGTGGCATCCTTCGCCTTGACTTTGGTGATATGAAGAATGGTTGTCTCGACCTTAGCAAGGCCGGTGAACTCGGAGATCTTAAAGCCTACGAGGTTATCAAAGAGAAGTGTAATCAGAAAAATCAGGAAGAAGGTGGCTACTGAGCCGGCTCAAGTTCTCTGACAAGCCTGAACCTTTTCCCGGGTAATGAAGTTATAAGCCCTCTGAACTCCAGATTAAGCAAAATCGAAGCAACTCGGTTCACCAGCAGCCCACAGCGTTGGCTGAGCTCGTCGATCACAAGCTCGTTGTCGTTTTCCAGTAGCGTTTTGATTACCGCGTGTTCGTCTGGCGAGCATCCTTCAGGAATACGCGGTACGATCATAGGTGCTTCCTGTTTTTGATTCGGAAGCCAGCTCATCAGGTATTCGAGATCTTTTATCGATGTTATAAGGTGGGCCTTATTTGATTTGATCAGGTTGTTACAGCCAGCCGAATAGTTTTGCCCGATATTCCCGGGAAAAGCAAACACATCTTTGTTATAGCTATTGGCAATTTCGGCCGTTATCAATGCTCCTCCCTTTTCAGCAGCTTCAATAACCACCAACGCATCTGCAAGCCCCGCAATAATCCGGTTTCGCGCAGGAAAGAGATGTGCATCAGGCTTCGTGCCGAATGGATTTTCGGTGACAATCCCTCCGCACTCAAGCATTTTTCGCGCCGTTTCCGAATGAGAGGAAGGATATATAACGTCAAGTCCGCTTCCCATAACACCAATGGTTTGCATGGTGTTCTTAAGGGCGTGTTTGTGAGCATGAATGTCGATGCCATAGGCTAAACCGCTCACAATAGTAGCATCATGCTCTGCCAGCGCTTCCAGAAGCTCCTCTACACAACGTTTCCCATAGGCAGTGGCATTTCGCGTGCCGACGATTGCCACCATCTTTTGCTTTTCGAAGTCTATAGTTCCCTTGGTGTAAAGCAGGGTAGGAGCATCAGCAATTGATTTTAGGCGCGCCGGATAATCCTTATCATAAAAGAATACAATCTGTGCATTCTCCGCTTCCATTTTCCGAATCTCATTCTCCGCCTCCTGAAACGGCCTCCCTTTCACTATCGAAGCTGCCGTAATCGCACCAATGCCCGGAACGTTCACCAGCTTGCCACGTGGCGTTTTAAATACGGCCTCCGCCGAACCACGATATGCTATCAATTGTTTGATCAACTGATTGCCAATTCCCGGAATAAAATGAAGAGCCAATAATGCAATTCTTTCCTGATCCATATTTCTTCAACGAATGTTTAAGACAATTATTAATACAAACAAAAGGGTTGCCCTTATAAAAGACCTGTCTCCAGAAAATGAAACTTGCCATAGATGACAATTTCAATATCAGTAAAATCTTGTTGGTTAAACAAGTACTCATCAACGATTGGCAAACTTCTTACAAGTGCCAGTGGTTCATATAACGTTCATCCACTCAAATCAATTCACAATACCTAAAGCGGATTTTTCCTCAGACTTATAAACAATAGTATCCTGATCTTAATGAAGTTTTTCTCGCAGCTCAGTTAGAAACGATCTTACCCTCTTCAATGATTCAATCATTTCCATTTTATCCTTAACGGCTTGCGAATCATTGCGAAGCATTTCCTTTGCCCCCTGAAGCGTAAAACCTTTCTCCTTTACAAGGTGGTAGATCGTGCGAACATTGTCGATATCCTCACGGGTAAATTGGCGATTGCCTTTACGATTCTTTTTCGGCTTGATGATGTCGAACTCGGATTCCCAAAAGCGAATGAGCGAAGGGGCAACGTTAAATACCTCTGCAACTTCTCCTATGGAGTAGTAAAGCTTCTCGATTTCCTTTTCCTTATACGCCATCTTACTGAGCAAGATAAGTAATTAATCCATGCTCGTCAATCCGAATTCGCGATTCAGGAAAATCTTTTTTCGTCAATTCCTGTATCTTCTTAATGACTTGTCCATTCGGGTCGATTTTAACCCCCGTGCCATAGCTTTGATAGGTAGGCGTTACCTGCGCCTTAAAAAAATTCCCCGAATGATCTGTATATACCTTTATAATAGGCGCTAAACCATTGATACCCGACACGCTGATCCCACGGTATGTACAGAAGTTACCCATACTGTACGTTATAAACCGGTCCTTATATACTTCCACCGCGCGTGTAACGTGAGGTCCATGACCAAAAACTACGTCCGCGCCGGCGTCGATTAATGTATGGGCGAATTTATAAACATCGCCACGATTCTCGCCGTGGAAAATCTCCGTTGTCTTCGGAACATTCTGGTATTGAGCGCCCTCAGCGCCGCCGTGAAAAGATACAATCACAATGTCACACTGCGTGGTCAGCTCTTCTACGATCTTCTTCGCCCCCTCAAGGTCATTTAAAGGAACACAATTGCTGTTCGGAGCAAAGGCTACCAATCCGTAACGGATGCCGTCCTTGACAAATATGGTGGTTTTACGCTCCATCTGTCCCGCGTGCAGTATACCTGCTACATCCAGGGTTTTCATGCTGCTTTTTCGGCCGGTTTCACCAAAGTCGCCGGCATGATTGTTCGCAAGGCTCATGATATCGAAGCCGGCGCTGATCAGGTGCTTTACATAACGTGTGGGCGTACGGAATACATAACATACTTTCGGATCCTTGCAGGTCTTAGGTGTTCCACCCTCGTCCAGAAGAGTGCCTTCCAGGTTACCAAAGGTTACGTCCGCATCGCGTAATACAGGCTCGACATCCCGCAGCAGAAAATCGCCGTCGTTCGGGGGAAGCTTGTCCTCCGGATAGCTGGTGCCCATCATGATGTCACCTACACCGATAATAGTCAGCGTGTCATGAGGAACAGTCGGACTAATCGCCTGGAGAGAATCCTGGGCGAATGAAACTTGAAACGTCGTAAAAAAAAGGATCAGAAAGGGCAAGCAGCGCATAGCATGAAAATATGAAACAAATAAAAAGCTTTTTTGCCAGACAGGACAAGCGTTGGCCGATTGTATTTGCCTTTAATCGCTACAATTTTTCCCGGTAAAGATTTAACTTAATCCAGAACCTCATTCTGCTTGCTGGCCAGCTCAAGAAGCTTCTCGTACTCCTTGTTGCTGAGGTCGCGCTGGAAGAAGTTGATCGGGTTAACGTGGTCACCCTTATAAAGAACTTCATAGTGAAGGTGAGACGCTACCGAGTTGCCCGTATTCCCAACGTATCCTATAACCTGCCCACGCTTTACATGGTCGCCTTCTTTGATGGCAAAGGCCGAAAGGTGGGCGTAGCGTGTTTCGTAATCGTAGCCGTGGTTAAGGTAGATCACATTGCCATAAGAACCCGAGAAATACGCCATTGCGATCTTGCCGTCGCCGGTGGCATAAACCGGCGTGCCGCGCGGAGCAGCAAAGTCCAGCCCCTTGTGTTGTAGATAACGGTGGAAGATAGGGTGGAACCGCGTACCGTAAGTAAGGTGAAGCTGGTCGAGTTGTTTATTGCTGATAGGTTGTATAGCCGGACGGGATGCCCACATTGCTGTACGTTCCTTCAGCATTCGGTTAAGCTCTTCAAAGGATTGCAGTTCTACTTCTACGCGGTGCTCCAGGTTCTGCAGCGCGATATAATTGTTGCGAATAGTAGGATACTGCTTTAACGCAGCATCATCTAGCTTCTCGCTACCACCGATACCCGCCTCGCGGATGGAAGGTTGCAGCGGGCTCGAGTCAAGGATAACCCGGTAGTTATTATCGTCTTTCTCCGTTAAGTCGTGCAGCTCGCCGTATGAATGCGTGATCTGCTCTTCAAGGATCTGCCACTCCGCCTTAAGCGTCTGGTTCTTCTTCGAGAGCACGATCTCCTGCAGTGAACCGTAGTTCATGAAGTAGCCAATATATCCGGCAACGGCTATACCAAACGATACGCCGATAAAGCTGAGTACACGCGTTCTTAATTGCTTACCCTTGAGATACCAGGGCTCGTACTTACACGTTTCAGGATTATAACGGTATTTTATCTTCGCCATTAGTCCAATGCCTGGTTTTGTTTTTTACTTAATTCCAGTAGTTGATAATGCTGTCTGCCGCTCAGACCTTCGATAATGTATAAGGCTGGGTCAACGGATTCGTTGTCCCGTAAGATTTCATAATGAAGGTGAGGAGCCATCGAACCGCCGCTGCTACCTGCAGTACCGATAACCATTCCCTTGGTTACACGTTGTCCGCGTCTTACATTAACATTTTCCAGGTGAGCATAACGGGTCGAGAATCCGTTGCCGTGTCTGATCTCGATAATGTTCCCATAACCGGCCTGAAGGTCGCTGGTATTGGCCGTAACTACTTCGCCATCAGCCGCCGCGAGTACCTCCGTGCCACGGGAGGTAGCAAAATCGATTCCTTCGTGTTTATACATACCCTTGTGAAAGGGATTTACACGTTTGCCAAAGCCTGACACCAGCTTGTCAAGCTCAAGCTGCGCAATAGGAGAGGCGGAAGGAATCGAGCGTATAAAATCAAGATCGGTCTTGTCGATGTGAATGGCGTCGCTGAAGGCGGCGTTGCTTCGACCGGATTTTTCAAGTAATCTGGATGACGAACTTCTGACAACCTCCATCCAGTCACTAAAGCTGGAAGCGTCCGCGAGAAGGATCTGCTCCTTTGATATTGTAGCCCCGACGCTGGAAGACTGTTCGGGTGGGGCGCTGAAAAGACGCGTATAAAAGTCCTGGTCTTCTTTTTTGAGAGTCGATAATGTCTCCTCAATAGAGGCAAGTTGCTGATTCAGAATCTTTTTGTGCTCTGACAGCATCTTGTTCTCCTGGCGAAGCGCTCGCTCGTTCTCCGTTACGATCACATAATCGTTCAAAATGATCAGCCCGGAAAGGAAGAGCGCGCTGACCACGATAACCCCTAGTGCATACACGATGATGCCACCGGGATTTATCCGGGCGCGTTCATACTGACACGTCTTGGAATTGTAGTAGTATTTGGCGTTGTCCATCAAGTTCCAAAATCAAAAAGTGCCGTAATTGCCAAGCGGTAAAAAAATGTCAAATACCTGCTTAATCTCGGCCATCTGCTTATTTTTGTGGCTAATCGTCTCAATTTTGATCACTTCCAGACGGGTTTGTGATCCCTTTTTAAGACTTTAGCGGGGGCTAATATAGGTAAAAATAGATTGACTCCCTTAACGTTGCACTTATGGTGACAATCTGAGGATACTAGAACAAAACAGCTTTATAACATAATAGAATGGATTCCGGCTCAATTAGACGCAAATTTTTAGAGTTTTTCGAGAAGAAAGGGCATACAATCGTTCCCTCCGCACCCCTCGTGCTCAAGAATGACCCAACCCTGTTATTTACCAACTCCGGAATGGTCCAGTTCAAGGACTATTTCCTGGGCAATGCCGAGCCGAAAGCCACCCGGATAGCGGACACCCAAAAATGTCTGCGCGTTAGCGGAAAACACAATGACCTTGAGGAAGTAGGTATTGATACCTACCACCACACCATGTTCGAAATGCTCGGCAACTGGTCTTTCGGCGACTACTTTAAGAAAGAAGCTATTGCATGGGCATGGGAGCTGCTCACCGAAGAATATAAGCTTCCCAAAGATCGCCTGTATGTAACCGTATTTGGTGGCGACAAAGACGATAACCTCCCGCTCGACCAGGAGGCATATGATCTTTGGAAAGCCTTTATTGATGAAAGCCATATCCTTCACGGTAATAAGAAAGATAACTTCTGGGAAATGGCCGATGTAGGCCCCTGCGGTCCTTGTTCGGAAATACACGTAGATCTTCGGACAGACGAAGAAATAAAGAAAGTACCGGGTAAAGACCTGGTGAATAACGATCACCCCCAGGTAATTGAGATTTGGAATAACGTGTTCATGGAGTTCGAGCGCTTCTGGACACCCGGAAAGGGCGGCTCCGGCGAGCTTGTAAAGTTCGATCTCGAATACCGCGGCGAAGACAAGAAAGTAGCGCGCGAGAAGCTGCGCTCACAGCTCACTACACTGAAGCCGCTTCCCTCGAAGAACGTCGATACAGGTATGGGCTTTGAACGTCTGTGTATGGCTATACAGCGTAAAACGTCTAACTACGATACAGACGTATTTATGCCGATGCTCGACTTTATCGGAAAGGCGGCAAACATCCCCTATAAGCAAGATGAAAAGACCGATATAGCGATGCGTGTTATGGCCGATCACATTCGCGCCGTATCGTTTGCTATCGCTGATGGACAGCTGCCGTCGAATACAGGCGCGGGATACGTGATCCGCCGTATTCTGCGTCGCGCCGTTCGCTATGGCTTTACATTCCTGAATTTCAAAGAGCCCTTCATGTACAAGCTGGTAGCGGTATTGGCAAACCAACTGAAGGATGTATTTACAGAGCTGGACTCGCAGAGAGATTATGTGAGCAAGGTGATCTTCGAAGAAGAAACATCATTCCTGCGCACACTGGAAAAAGGATTGAAGCGCATCGAGCTGATACAAACAGAACTGAAAGATAATACGATCTCTGGCGAGCTGGCGTTCGAACTGTACGATACCTTCGGCTTTCCACTGGACCTTACCTCGCTGATCGCACGCGAAAAAGGATTCACCGTGGATGAACGTGGATTCACCACCGAGATGGAAAAACAAAAGTCTCGATCCAAGGCAGATGCCGCGAAAGAGACTGGCGATTGGGTATTGACAGGCGCAGACCAGAAGACCGAATTTATCGGTTACGATAACCTGAATGCCGAGGTTAGAATTGTAAAATATCGCAAGATCAAACAGAAGAATAAAGAGCTTTTTCAGTTGGTTTTTGATAAGACACCTTTCTACGCAGAAAGTGGTGGGCAAACCGGGGATACCGGCTTTATCGAAAATGCTAACGAGAAAATAGAGGTGACGGATACAAAGAAAGAGAACGATCTCATCATTCATCTCGTAGAAAAACTACCTTCCAGTCTCACATCGATATTTACAGCAGCCGTTGACGGTCAGAAGCGCGAGCTTACTACCGATAACCACTCGGCTACACACTTACTGCATGCCGCCTTGCGCCAGGTATTGGGTAAGCACGTAGAGCAGAAAGGATCACTTGTAAACGAGAAGATCCTGCGTTTCGACTTCTCCCATTTTACCGCCATGACAGCAGACGAGCTGCGTCAGGTAGAAGATATTGTGAACCGGAAGATCCGTGAAAATATAAAGCTCGACGAAAAACGTAACGTTCCGATAGACCAGGCCAAAGCCTTTGGTGCCATGGCATTGTTCGGTGAGAAATATGGCGATTTTGTACGCGTAATCACCTTCGATCCGAAGTATTCGGTAGAGCTTTGTGGAGGAACACACGTACCGTCTACTGGCCAGATCGGCTTGTTTAAGATCGTATCGGAAAGCTCTGTGGCGGCCGGTGTAAGAAGAATCGAGGCCATCACAGCGCTCGAAGCAGAACAATATGTTCGCGAAGAGCTTGCTCTCCTGGGCGAGGTGCGCGGTCTGCTGAAGAACCCGAAAGATCTGGTAGCATCAACACGTGGTCTGCTGGAAGAAAAGCACGCTCTTGAGAAGAAGCTCGAAGCAATTCAGCAGGAACAAGCCAACATGCTGAAGGACCAGTTGGCACAGAAAGTTGTGCGCAGCGATCGTTACAGCCTTATCGTAGAAAAGGTAAGCGTACCGAATGCCGACGCCCTGAAGAATATAGCCTATGGTCTGCGAAACCAGTTTAACGACCTGTTGCTGGTATTGGCTGCCGATGTAGATAGCAAACCCCAGGTTGCAGTGATGATCGGGGAGAAGCTTATGGAAACAAATACATTCCACGCAGGTAACATGGTAAAAGAATTGGCGAAAGCAATAGAAGGTGGCGGTGGCGGTCAGCCCTTCTTTGCAACGGCCGGTGGTAAAAATCTGAACGGCCTGGATGCCGTTATTGAAAAGGCCCGTCAAATGGTAAATTGATCACCACGAAGTCGGCCAAAGAATTACGCAAAGAATAAAGATATCTATGGAAAAATCAGTTCGCGATAAATATACACTCGTAGTAGGGCTTGAAGTACACGCACAGCTACTTACAAAAAGTAAGATCTATAATAGTGATTCGACAGAATATGGCAGCCTGCCCAATACCAACGTAGGCGTAGTAACGCTTGCTCACCCCGGCGCAATGCCAAAGCTGAACAAACGTGCCGTAGAATATGCAATAAAGATGGGTGTGGCGTGTCATTGCGACATAACCCGCTTCAATATATTCGACCGTAAAAATTATTTTTATCCCGATCTTCCGAAAGGCTATCAGATCACACAGGACAGAACACCGATATGCAAAGGCGGTCATGTGATAATCAATACCAAAGAAGGAGAGAGGAAAGTCCAGCTCAACCGCATACACATAGAAGAAGATGCCGGTAAGTCTATGCACTTGGCTGCGGAAACCGATACCCTTGTTGACTTCAACCGCGCCGGCGTTGCGCTGATCGAAATAGTTAGTGAGCCCGATATGCGTACCTCAGACGAAGCCTATGCTTTCCTGACAGAAGTGCGTAAGCTGGTGCGCTATCTGGACATCTGCGATGGTAATATGGAAGAAGGTTCGCTGCGCTGCGATGCTAACATCTCGGTGATGCTGAAGGGCGCAAAGGAATACGGTAAGAAGGTGGAGGTAAAGAACATGAACTCTATCCGTAACGTGCAGCGCGCAATCGAGCACGAGTTCGAGCGGCAGATCGAAGCGATTGAGAATGGTGAGCCGATCATTTCAGAAACCCGTACGTTCGATGCAGGCGATGGCCTTACCTACGGCATGCGTACCAAGGAAGAGTTGAACGACTACCGCTATTTCCCCGACCCCGATCTTAGCCCGATGGAAGTGTCAGACAAGTGGTTGGCGCAGATCAAGGCAGAGATGCCATCGCTGCCGCGTGAGCTGTATCATAAATACGTTACAGAATTCAAGCTTCCAGAGTATGATGCGCATGTATTGACAGATACCAAAGACGTTGCGTTGTACTTTGAGGCGATCTGCCAGCACACCACCAACTTCAAGGCAGCCTCTAACTGGGTCATGGGCCCGATAAAATCGTACCTGAATGAGCTTACGCTTTCCGCAGATGAGTTCCCGCTTTCTCCTCAGCGTATAGCCGAAGTGATTGCGCTCATCGATGAGGGGAAGATAAACTTCGCCACAGCCTCTCAGCGCGTATTCCCCGAGTTACTGAAGAGCCCGGAAAAATCGGTACTCGAAGTAGCGCAGAAGCTTAACGTAATACAGGACAGCAGCCAGGATTCTATCATGCCGATCGTAGAAGACGTACTCAAGGAATTTCCCCTGAAAGTAGAAGAATATAAGAACGGTAAAAAAGGACTACTCAGCATGTTTATGGGAGAGGTAATGAAGCGAAGCAAGGGCAAGGCAGATCCGAAGGTAGCCACCGCGCTCATCACGAAAAAACTCGAAGAAGTATAAACACACCCCTAACGCGATAGCGCTATGAAACAATTATTGAACAGACTGATAGCCGTATGCTTTACGCTCGTGGCTTTTTGCATATCATGCTCGTCTACAACCAGCAAGGAAGAACCGGTTGCCGATGCGCAGGGAAGCTGGACCGTAACCGTAAAAGGTAAGGTAGCATCTCCTCAGGCAGGCCAGCAGATCACGATCCAGGAGCTCACCAACGGCGGCGGAGGATGGCGCGATACCATCACACTGAAGAAAGACAATACGTTTGCCAAGCAGGTAAAGCTGTCTCAGCCCGGATACTATAAGGTAACGTTCTATGGCCGTCAGGCGATAGACCTTATCCTGTTCAAGAACAATGTGGAGGTAAATGTAGATGGAAGTGATGCCCAGGGATTCCAGGAAGTGAAAGGCTCGCCGGAGATCGACCTTATCGTAAAGGTGCAGCAAAAACTACAGGACGCCGGGCAATCACCAACAATAGCCAAACTCGGTGAGGATTTTAATGCTGCCGTACAAGCCAAGGACCAGGCAAAGATTGCCCAGTTGCAGGAAGCCTACAGGCTGGAAATGAAGAAGACCACCGACGCAGTTGCTGCGGATCTGCGCAATTCCCCGCCATCACTCGGGGTGGTTAACCTTCTGATGTCCGGCAATGTCCTCGATCGCGATCAATATTTTGATACCTACAAGGCGGTAGCCGACAAGCTTAAAAAAGAGTGGCCGAACTACACGCATGCAAAAGACCTCATCAGCATGGTGGACAAAATGAAAGCCACCGCCATCGGCCAGCCAGCCCCCGAGATATCACTACCAGACCCCTCAGGAAAGGTAATCCCGTTGTCTTCTATGAAGGGCAAATATGTACTGGTTGATTTTTGGGCTAAATGGTGCGGACCTTGCCGTGGTGAGAACCCTAACGTAGTAAGTGCATACAAAAAGTATAGCGACAAAGGATTCACCGTATACGGTGTTTCTCTTGATCGTTCCAAGGAAGATTGGGAAAAAGCCATTGCCGAAGACGGACTTACCTGGACGCACGTGTCGGATCTTAAATACTGGCAGTCTGAAGCCGCTCGTACCTATAACATATCCAGCATTCCTTTCTCAGTACTGCTGGATCCCAACGGAATCATCATCGGTAAGAATCTTCGCGGCAAGGCGCTGCATGATAAGCTGGCGGAGATTTTTGACAAGAAGACTAATTGATCCGGCTTAAATTGATCATTAGCTGTCGTGTCTACTCCTGTCGGAGAGTATGTTGATAAATTGCTCATCACGATAGGAGGAGACACGACAGCTCGTTACAACAACTGCGGGATCCGTTCTTAAGCCCTCATCGGGCTGCCCATTCGTTATAGTGAGCTCATTGATTTATTTCCCGCACGCTGATCGATTGAGTCCGGTCGATATAAGCGGTTCTTTAGGTACAGAACGGAAACAGGGCGCTTGGTCCATTTATTGAACAGCGCGTCTGGTACACCATTGTTGAAATTGATAGAACCCAGCAAAATATCAGGGTCGCCGTCGGCATCCACATCGGCCACATCCATTGTAATCCATCGCCCGTCAGCAGCAGCAGGGGTTTCATGGGCAATGAAGTTTCCTCCCATGTTTTCAAAATAAAGAAAGCCTTTTTGTGGGTTTTTGTTAAAATCAGCGAAGAAAGCTATAGCAGCTATATCAATATCACCATCCCCATCAAAATCGGCAGCCGTGGCCTGCGAGGCGCCATCCATAGGCAGAAATGTTTTCTCAGAAAATGCGTTGTTGCCGTCGTTCAGGTACAACCGGATACCATGATAAGGTTTAAGGACGATGGAATAATCCAGGTTATCGCCTTGAGCTACCAGGAGGTCAAACTTGCCATCGTGATTGAAATCGGCCACGTCGAAATAGCTCGAACCGTATATCGGCGGAAACCGAAGCAGAGTAGTAAGTCTGAACTTGAAATCGCCATGATTATGCAGCAGTACCAGCTTCTCATCACCTTGCGTCATGAGGCAGAGAATATCAGGTAGCTTATTCCCGTCGACATCCTTGATAACCACTCGTCTCGCGCCAGGTAGCGCTTGAATAATGTGTTTCTTGAACTTCCCGTTGGCATCCTGCTCAAACACAGAAAGCATCCCCGTATAGTTACCGAATTCACATACAATATAGTCTTCACGTCCATCGTCGTTGAGATCAGCCTTTTCCAGGTACACCGGGCGTTGTAAAGAAGCAATCTGTTGTGTGCCGGTATGTTTTGTCAACGATAAGCTTAAGATTTCGCCGCGCGATTGTTCATTCGGATCCATGATGCCCATGCAGGTTATCGTAGGATCTGTATTACGTTCCGTTAGGATATTCGACGGTGGGCTGGGAAGCATAAAAGAATCCTCCAGTTCCAGCGACGTATTGAACTGATATAACGACGACATGCGGTTCCCGGCAAAGACCCGGTGATTGGCAGTGTCTGCTTTCACCACGGTGATCGTTGGTAATGCCGACCCTGGCAACCGTACAGCCAGTGTGTCGAAAAGGGTAAGCCCTTCTGCGGCCAGGGGAGAAGTAGGTAACAAAGAATCCGGCGCCATATTGGCATAATACCGCTTGATGCTTTCCCACTCTTCTACAGTAACCATAGGTTTGCCGGGTAGCGAGCTGAGTATAATAGTGCGGTCTGCTTCGCTCATGCGCATCAGCATATTCATATCCGGCAGGCCCATCCGGAAAGCCATTTGAGGCAAAACATGTTGATCCCAGGTTTTTCTGTCCAACAGCGAAGGGTCAGGGAACATATGGCACGACGAACAGTAGCGCCTGGCCAGGTGTTCTTCCTTCTGCCGCGGCGACTCGCAGCCAGCCAGAAAGGCTACAGCGCCCGATAGGGCTAAAAGCAGGTATAGCCTCATCAGATATTAGAAGGAATTTGTAAAACAGTAGCTTATAATATTTGCCCCCATACGTAGAGCCTGTTGACGAATAGCATCGGGATCGTTGTGAATACGCTGATCTTCCCAGCCATTGCCAAGATCACACTCGTACGAATAAAAGGCAACCAGTCGTCCGTTGTAGATAAGGCCCCAACCCTGGGCGGGTTTGCCATCGTGCTCATGGATCTTGGGAAGACCACGAGGAAAGTCAAATTTCTGATGATAAATAGGATGATCAAAAGGAAGCTCGATCAGCTCGAGTTCGGGGAAAACCTTCTTTAGCTCCAGGCGGACAAACTTGTCGAGACCATAATTATCGTCAATGTGTAGAAATCCGCCACCGACGAGATATTTCCGGAGATTAGCGGCTTCTGCATCTGAGAAGACCACATTGCCATGCCCCGTCATATAGACATAGGGATATAAAAAGATATCCCGGCTGCCTACTTCCACAACATCTTCCTCCGGCGCGATCAGCATGGACAGCTCTTGGTTGGTAAAACGTATAAGATTCGGTAAAGCGGTCTTATTAGCATACCAATCACCGCCGCCATTATATTTCAGTTTGGCGATCTTTACCGGCAATTGCGCCCGTACGGCTAACGAGATCACAGCAAAGAATATAAAAAAGCTTAAAAAACGCATATCTGTTGGCATTCCCTCCCCTGGAAATGATTTAACAGCTTAAAAATGGTGAAAAATGTTTGTATTTAAACCTTTTTTGAAACAGGCGGTCTAATCGCTAAATTATTATAAAACGAGAACTATCATGAAACTAACTGTGTCCCTGAAAACCACTACATTACTCCTGAGCGGTATACTCGCATTAGTCGTCGGTTGTCGCGACAACGAAGATCGCCTGACGTTGCAAGATACGCAGGACATCTCAGAAGAAGCCTCCGTAGATTCCTACTACCAGGATGTAGATGACCTGGCCGGTGTCACGCTGGGTGCTTCTACAGATGCTCAATTTAGCGGAGGCCGGACAGCCGCAACAATTACCGTTCAGGACAGCCGTTTCAAGTGCTCGGGCATTGTCGTAACGATCACACCGGCTGCAGGTTCCACAAAAGATAAGCCCCAGGGCGTTATCGTGGCAGATTTTGGAACCGGCTGCACCGACCTCTCCGGTAATGTACGGGCAGGAAAGCTCATCTTTACATACTCTGGTTGGCGTTTCCAACCCGGTTCTACCGTAGTGACAACAACCGACAATTACTCGATCAACGGTATCAAACTAAACGGTACACGTACCCTAACCAATGTAACAGGCAGCACTACTGACGCCCCTAAGTTCAATGCCGTACTAACCGGCGGAGTGGCAACTTTCACCGATGGCCGCACAGCTTCACGGGAGTCGAACATTACCTGGTCCTGGATAAAAGGTCAGGGTCTTGGCGGTATAAACGACAAACTGATTATCGATCAGAGCAGCACCGCCAGCGGCACCACGCGCGCCGGTCGCTCATACACAGTCTCACTTCAGAAGGAATTGACATACAACCGGTTCTGTGGGATCGCCGTTTCCGGTATAAAGAAATACATACTGGACGGAGACAAAGACGTGATCATCGATTACGGTGATGGAACCTGCGATAATTCAATTACAGTAACTGTCAATGGAGTAACCCGTAACTTGTCTATATAATAGCTAGTTATAACTGTATCAACGAACCCGGCCGAACATGCGCCGGGTTTTTTATTTTGTGACCATGAAGCCTTGTCTTATTTTTGTCCGCTATGAAGCAGTACCTCGACCTCATGCAGGATATCCTTGACAACGGCGCGCATAAAAGCGATCGCACCGGAACCGGAACGTTGTCTGTTTTCGGAAGACAAATGAGGTTCGACCTGTCAGCCGGCTTTCCGCTGGTTACCACCAAAAAGCTGCATCTACGCTCCATCATTCACGAGCTCCTTTGGTTCCTCAAAGGCGAAACCAATGTGAAATACCTTCGCGACAACGGCGTCACCATATGGGACGAATGGGCCGATGAAAACGGCGAGCTGGGACCGGTCTACGGCTCCCAATGGAGAAGCTGGCCCGCACCCGACGGTCGTTCTATCGACCAGATCACCCAGGTACTCGATCAGATCAAACAAAAGCCGGACTCCCGCCGTCATATCGTCACCGCCTGGAACCCGGCCGAAGTAGATAAAATGGCATTACCGCCATGCCACGCCCTTTTCCAGTTCTATGTTGCCGATGGTAAGCTCTCCTGTCAGCTTTACCAACGAAGTGCGGACTTCTTCCTCGGTGTTCCCTTTAATATTGCTTCCTACGCCTTACTGACCCATCTGTTCGCCGAACAGTGCGATCTTGCTCCTGGTGAGTTCGTATGGACTGGCGGAGACGTTCATCTCTACACCAATCACATCGAACAGGCTCGTCTCCAGCTTACCCGTGAGCCTCACGCGTTGCCAAGGCTGGTGATCAAACAAAAGCCGGCCACAGTATTTGAATACCAGTTCGAAGACTTCGAGATCCAGAACTACGTTCCCCATCCCTCGATCAAAGCACCCATCGCAGTATAACAGGCTTTTGAGATGCCCGGTAAAGCAAATAATATTCTGTTTTCAGATGCTTATTTAGGCTCGGGAGAGTATCTTGTTATCTCTTTGCTATGCTGGTTACAGCCATTCCTGTTAACGTTCAGCACACCCTTATAGAGGCCTTATACAGACGTTATAGAGACCTTATACAGACCTTATAGAGACTTATATCCCTAATACACTCATAGTATGGTCGTTACACCAATACTTGCCCTGGTCGTCACACCCATCCCCGGCACATAACACTTCCGTCAACACTTTACCCAAACGAAATAATATATCGCCGCGAAGCAGGCTGATCCCTCGCACCATATATTCATTCATTAGTCTGAACACCTTCCGATACTCCTTGTTCAGACAATCCACACCTCACACCCATGCTCACACATCCTCGCACTCGCACCTCACACTCACGCTGATTCCGCCGTGGGTTAAATTTTGTTTAAACTTTTCCTGTAACAATTTCATCTTTCTTACGACAGATTGCGTAATTGAACCCCTGTATGACAGAAAAAAGCAGTGTATTTGATATGATCGGTCCAATAATGATCGGTCCATCGAGCTCGCATACGGCGGGGGTAGTTCGTATCGCGCGTACAGCGCTTAAACTTCTGGGCGGAGTTCCGGAGGAAGCCGAGATAACGTTTTATAACTCTTTTGCCAGAACCTACGAAGGCCACGGCAGCGACAGGGCCATCATAGCAGGATTGCTGGATTTTAAAACGGACGACAAACGGATCCGCGAGTCGTTGGACCTGGCCAAGGAAAACGGCCTCATCTACCGTTTCAAGTCCATCGGCAATGCGTCCACCATGCACCCGAACACGATCAAGCTGAACCTGACAAAAGGGGAGGACCGGATCGAGGTTATTGGCGAAAGCCGCGGTGGTGGGCTTATAAACATTGCCGAGGTAAATGGTTTCCGCGCGGATTTTAGCGCCAGCCTTCATACTATCATCATTACGGCCAACGATGTAAAAGGCAGTATTGCCTTTATTTCCGACGTTCTCGCCCACGACGACTGTAACATTGCCACGATGTCCGTGTCGCGTAAGGGTAAGAATGACGTGGCGTGTCTGGTAATAGAGATGGATTCTGGCCTCAAGCCTGTAACATTAGAGTATCTCCGGAGTCTTAGCTGGGTAAAACAAGTCGTAATTTATATACCCGATTTTTGATCGATAATGATCCCATAACAACCCCTATGAAGAAAATAGCAGCAGCAACGTTTATTCTGCTGGCGTCCTATTCCGCTTTTGCTCAGATCGATACGCTGAAGCAGGAAAAGCAAACGCCACCTTCGCCTGTAAAATGGACACTGAAACAGTGTGTCGATTACGCGCTCGCTAATAACCTCAACGTAAAGCGAGGTATTTATACCGTCGAGAGCAGCGAGGTCGATCTGCGCCAATCCAGATTTTCTCGTCTGCCAACGGTTAACGGCAGCGGGTCATATGGTTATAGCTGGGGTCGCGGTCTTGACCCGGTAAACAACAACTTCGTAACGCAGGAGATCCGCTCCTCAAACCTCGCAGCGCAGGCCTCACTACCGCTATACAATGGTATGCGTATCCATAACTCGATCAAGCAATATGAAGCGACAAACTCGGCTGCTGAATACGATCTGGGTAAAACCAAGAATGATGTGATCCTGAATGTGGCAAACCTCTTCATAAACGTAGTTTTCAATAAAGAACTGGTTGAGAATGCCAAATTTCAGTTAGCCTCCAGCCAGCAACAATTGGAACGTACACGCAAGCAGGTGTTGGCCGGCGCGCTCCCCAAGTCCGAAGAATTAAACCTGGACGCGCAGGCAGCCGGTAATGAGGTGACGCTGGTACAGCAGGAGAATGCTCTTGCATTATCGATTCTCCAGCTTAAACAGGCGCTACAGATACCCGCATCGGATCCACTCGATGTAGAAATCCCGGAACTCAGCCCGGAAGATCTGGTGGTAGAACAGACACGTGACGAAATATTCGACGCCGCCCGTCAGACAATGCCAGAGATAAAAAGTGCCACCCTGAAAATCCAAAGCGCCGAATACGGTATCCGGTCGGCTCGAGGCAATCTGTATCCTCGCCTAAGTTTGACCGGTTCTGTTAATACGAACTACTCTTCAATTAACGAAGCGGTGTTTTATCCTGACGGGGGCTTCCAGTTTTCAAATAATCCTGTGGCCTACGTTGGCAATGAGAATATTGGAACGCCCGTGTACACGATCAGTCCTACAGGCTTGTATCGGAAGACGAACACATTCAGTACCCAGTTAAAGGACAACGTATACCGTACCCTCGGGCTTCAGTTATCAATCCCTATCTTTAACGGATACACAGCCAGGGCAAGTTTGCAACGTGCCGTAATTCAGAAGAGTCAGGCCGAAATAAACGCTGTTGAGATATCCAATACACTGCGTCAAACGGTTGAGCGTGTCTACAACGATGCAGTAGCATCATCAAAAACCTATAATTCATCGGTCCGTCAGGTGTCAGCGCGCGAAGAAGCATTCCGGATGATGAACCAGCGATATACAGCCGGTTCAGCCAACTCGTTTGAATTCCAGGTAGCGCAAAACAATCTGTTCCAGGCACAGACGGATCTGGCCCGCGCTAAATACGACTTTATATACAAGAAGAAAGTTCTTGACTTCTACCAAGGTAAAACCATCGAATATTAATACCCCTACGCAATGGCAAAGCAAAAACGCAAGTCAAACAAATTGATTTACTGGCTTATCGGAACGTTGGTCGTTCTGGTACTTATTTTAGTCATCGGAAAGTCCGCTGGCTGGATCGGTAAGCCGAAGGAACTGGAGGTGGAGTTGGCAAAGGCGAAGAGGGTAACGATCGTAGAGAAAGTGAGCGCCTCTGGAACAGTACAACCTGTAACTGAGGTAAAGATAGCCCCCGAAGTGTCCGGAGAGATCATAAGTCTTCTTATTGAAGAGGGAGATTCCGTACGCAAAGGACAGACATTGGTTAAGATCCGCCCGGATACCTGGCAAAGCCAGCTCGATCGCGCGGAAGCCGGCCGGAGCCAACAGCTGGCAAATGTGGAACAATCAAAGGCAAGTCTGTTACGTGCACAAGCTCAGTTCGTTCGTGCCGAGGCTGATTATAAGCGCCAGGAAAGATTATGGAATGAGAAGGTTATATCTGAAGCAGATTGGCAAATGGCGCAACAGAACTACCTGGTAGCGAAGAATGATGTGGCTGCCTCCGAACAAACCGTAGAGGCGGCGCGCTCCACAGCCCGCAGTACACAAGCATCGTTAAACGAAGCACGCGAGAACTTCCGTAAAACCACCGTTGATGCGCCGATGAACGGTATAATCTCGAAGCTTATCGTAAAGAATGGCGAGCGCGTGGTAGGAACAGCAACCATGGCTGGTACAGAAATGCTTCGTATTGCAGACCTTAATACCATGGAGGTTCGTGTTAACGTGAATGAAAACGACATCGTGCGTGTTCACCTCGGAGACACGGCGATCATCGACGTAGACTCTTACTCAAGCCAGAAAAAGGAATTTAAGGGACTGGTTACGCTCATTGCCAATACAGCCAAGGACAAGGCATCAGCTGATGCGATCACTGAATTCGAGGTTCGTATCCTGATCCTCCGTTCATCATATGATGATCTGGTAAAGGCAGGTAACCGCTTCCCGTTCCGCCCTGGCATGACAGCGAGTGTTGATATTATTACAACCCGGAAGGAGAACGCGTTATCGGTTCCGCTGGCGGCCGTGACAACACGAAATCCTGAAAAGAAAGAAACGGAGGATAAAGGTGCTCCTGCCCAGAATCAAAACACCGGTAACAGCGGCGGAGCCGGAGTTAAAAAGAGCGATGACAAAACCGTTATTTTCGTGAATGACAAGGGCGTAGCGAAACAGATTGAGGTAAAAACCGGCATAAGCGACTATGATAATATCGAAATTCTGAGCGGTGTAAGCGACAGCACGGAAGTTATTACAGGGCCGTTTTTGGCAGTATCCAAACGTTTGAAGGACGGAGATAAGGTTCGCAGCCAGGAGAAAAAGGAAGAAAAGAAGAAAGAGGCCGGAAGCAAATAATAAAACAGAGCCCCGACTAGTCGGGGCTTTTTGTTTAATATTGCCGTTCGAAATAAGAAAAATTAACGACAATTATGGCAAAGCATCCGTGGCATGAGGTATCCGCAGGGGAAAATCCCCCGGAGAACATAAATGCAATAATCGAAATTCCGAAGGGCTCCCGTGCAAAATATGAGATTGACAAGGACAGTGGATTGATCAAGCTGGACCGTGTTATTTACTCGTCTATGTTCTATCCCCTCAACTATGGCTTCATCCCCCAAACGTTGGGTGAGGACCATGATCCATTGGATGTTGTTGTTTTGACACAAGTTACCGTAGTGCCGGTTTGTCTTATTCCCTGCAAAGTGATCGGTGTAATGCAAATGATCGACCACGGTGAGGCTGACGACAAAATTATTGCCGTTGCCGAAGGCGACCCCAGCGTAAGCCATATCAAAGATGTAAAAGACCTGCCAGACCACCTGCGCAACGAGTTGAAGCACTTCTTTGAGAACTATAAAACGCTCGAAAACAAGGTTGTTAAGGTAGACGAGTTCCTGTCCAAGGAAAAGGCGGAACAGATCATCCAGGCCAGTATTGCACGGTACAACGAAACGTACGTACAGTAAGAAATAATGCGGGTTGGCTTCGAGGCAAAGCGGCTGTTTACCAACTTTACCGGTTTGGGTAACTATGCCCGTTTTGTAGTAGGAGCACTCAGCGAATTCATTCCCCAGGATCACTATACCCTGTATACGCCGCGCGTGAGGTCTCATCCCGAGATCGATCCGATCGTTGCGCGACCCAACGTGGAGGTTATAAGCCCCACGGGAGCGTACAGGCTGTTCAAGGGATTATGGCGGTCGTGGGGAGTGAGTCGCGATGAGAGTATCGATACATTATCCGTATATCATGGTCTGAGTCAGGAACTTCCGGGCGGCTTACCGAAGCATGTCCGAAGGGTTGTTACAGTCCATGACCTGATCTACATCCGTTATCCGCAGTTCTATAAACCGATTGATGTGGCTATCTATAAAGCCAAGGTTCGCGCGGCATGCCGGACGGCCGATAGGATTATCGCTATAAGCAAGCAGACTGCCGAAGATCTCATCGAATACATAAAGGTAGATCCTGACAAGATAGATGTTGTGTACCAGGGCTGTCACCCTATTTTCAAGCGCCAGGTCTCGACAGAGGAAAAAGCACAGGTTCGCGCAAAGTATAAGTTACCCGAGAATTATATCTTGAATGTAGGCACGATCGAGCCTCGTAAGAACGTAAGCCTGCTCGTAAAGGCGCTCGCGCTGCTGCCAAAGGAAAGCCGTGTACCGGTAGTCCTGGTGGGGCGGGCCACCGCATATAAGGAAGAGATTGTGCAAACGGCCCACGTATTAGGCGTGTCGGATGATGTTATATTCATCCATGGCGCATCGTTTCAGGACTTTCCTGCTATTTATCAGAGCGCCCGGGTATTTGTGTATCCATCGTTGTTTGAAGGATTCGGTATACCATTGGTGGAAGCCATTGAGTCTGGTATACCGGTAGTTACGTCCATAGGGTCATGCTTTCAGGAGGCCGCCGGACCGGACGCGCTTTATGCTGATCCTGCTTCGGCCGGCGAGCTCGCTCAACACCTGGAGCGTGTATTGGAAGACCAAAGCTTACGCGGGCAAATGATTTCGAAATCCAAGGAATACATAGCCCAGTTTGAGCCGGAATTGATAGCCCGCGATTTGCAGAGCGTTTATAAATCGCTATAATGCAGCTATCTTTGCCGTCTGACGATGAGCAGAGTATCAAAGAACTGAAGTCCATGGCCAGCCCTAAGTTATCAGCAGTAATCATTGCGTTCAATGAAGAGCGGAACATCACGCGTTGTATCCATTCCTTGCAAAGGGTTGCCGACGAGGTTGTTGTCGTGGATAGTTACTCTACGGATAAAACCCGTGAGCTGGCTGTTGCGCTGGGAGCCCGCGTTGTGGAGCACCCTTTTCGCGGATTTACAGAACAAAAAAACTATGCTGTAGCCCAGGCTCAATACGATATTATTCTGTCACTGGATGCCGACGAGTATTTATCAGACACACTGGTGACCTCCATTCTCGCGGCCAGGACAACAGGAACTGCCGATGGCTATACATTCAATCGGCTTAATTACTTCAAGGGCCGGCCTGTAAAATCTTGCGGTTGGTACCCCGATGCTAAGATCCGTATGTGGGACCGGCGGAAGGGCCGGTGGGTAGGCGATCTGCTTCACGAGGTTGTTACCCTCGATAAGGGGGCTACACAAAAACATCTCGCGGGAGATCTCCTTCATGATGCCTACCGCAGTGTCTCCGAACTGGTGGGGAAGGTGCAAAAGTATTCCGATATCTATGCACAGCAGTATGCTTTCCGAAAGAAGGTGACATCATTCAAAGTACTGTATAAGACTGCCGCCGCTTTTTTTAAGAACTATATTCTCCAGCAGGGGATCTTCGATGGTTACGCCGGGCTGGTGATTGCCGCTTCCAATGCCAATGGGGTCTTTTATAAATACGCTAAACTTCAGGAGCTCAACCGTATGTTCACTGTATCATTGATCGTTACGACCTATAACCGTGCAGATGCCCTCAAGCAGTCGTTGCTTAGTGTGTTGGATCAATCGGTGCTGCCGCTCGAGGTTCTTGTAGCCGACGACGGTTCCCGAAGTGACACACGAGATATGGTCGAGAGCCTCGCGGTAACATACCCGGTGCCGTTGAAGCACGTTTGGCATGAGGATACCGGCTTCCGACTGGCGGCGATCCGTAACAGGGCGATTGCTCAGGCAAAGGGAGATTATATTATTAATATAGACGGGGACATACTCCTCGAGCGGCATTTTATTGCAGACCATCAGCGGAATGCCATCAAAGGACGGTTTTTACAGGGATCTCGTGTACTGTTGTCGGAAGAGCTTACAAAGAAGGCCCTGATACAAGAGATAAGGGGCTTTGGCTTTTTTCAGTCCGGTATAATCAACCGGATGAATACGATACACTCGACGTTGCTGTCGAACCTGTTCTCGTATTACAACACAAATATATATCGCGTACGGGGCGCTAACCTTTCTTTCTGGCGCGAGGACTTACAAAAGGTAAATGGCTTCAATGAAGACTTCGAAGGGTGGGGGCGTGAGGATTCCGAATTTGTATCCCGTATGCTCAACGCCGGGATAAAGAAATTTCATTTGAAATTCGCAGGCTTCGGTTATCATCTATATCACCCGGAAAGCTCACGTGAGACGTTGCCTAAAAATCAGCAAATTCTCGACACCACCGTAGAACAAGAATTGACACGATGCAGCAATGGCCTTGATAAATATGCTGGAAGCATAAAGTGATTACCAATTGGTAAGGTGCTGATACACTTTATGTATAGGTAAACCCATTACATTAAAGTATGAGCCTTTTATGCCTTCGATAGCCACCATGCCGATCCAATCCTGGGCGCCATAAGCACCTGCCTTGTCATAAGGTTTGTAATTATCTACGTAAAAGGCGATCTCCTTCTCGGTTAGTGATACGAAAGTCACCTCGGTAGTGTCGTCAAAGCTCTCTTCGCGTTCTTTTGACAGTATACATACGCCCGTCATAACCCGGTGCGTACGGCCCGATAGCGCTGTGAGCATACCGATAGCCTCGGTGCGGTCCTGTGGTTTATTCATGATCCGGTCTCCCAGGATAACAACCGTATCGGCAGTAACGATAATTTCGTCGTGCATGCGCGGACGGAAGTATTCGGCTTTTTTGGATGCCAGGTATTTGGCTACCTGTTCTACCGGCAAAGTATCAGGAAAATCTTCTTCTACATCGGGTTTCTCGATAGTAAAAGTAAAGCCCGCTTCTTTCATGAGGTATTGCCGGCGGGGAGAACTTGAGGCTAATATGATGGGACGGTCCATGGCATTCTGAGGATTTGTATTTTACGAAAAGGGTGAATAAGCCGGAGCTTTGAACTCTTCCTCACGGATCGAGCTGAACAGGAAGCCACAGATCACCTTTGGGTAAAAATATGTCGATTTCTGTGGCATAGTAAAGCCGCTATGGCAAACACGCTTCACATCGTCAATCGATACTTCATTGGTGATAATGGCCATCTGAGCAACACCCTGGCTTACTTTCTGCAGGCAGTCGGAGAAGCTTCTGTCGAAGTCAATGTATTCGGACTGGCGTTGGTCTTTGCCTGGTATGCCAAGGACCTTTTCTATAATGAAGTAGTGCATCACGGTCAGATCCAGCATCTTAACTTCTTCGGGGAAAGGCCACTTCAATTTGGCAAATGCTTCCGGGCGAAGGCGTATGGTGTAAGCATTGTCGTTCAATAGTATGCCAAAGGTCCAGCGCTTGCCGGTAATGATCTCGTTGAGTGTGTCGGCGTCTTCAACGGGCTTTACCACGAAGTTTTTCTCCAGCCGGGCGAGTACATCCTGCGCGTTGAACTGTGGCAGGTCTTTTATGAGGCGATGTGTCGGCAGAATGCGGAGGTCATCAGACTCTGTGTTAGTAAAATACATCAGGTGATAGTTGTATCCTTCTTTACCGGTATGGCCAGGGTTGTCCTTCATCCGGGTATGCATATTAGCCAGCGAACCCTCATAGCGGTGGTGGCCGTCGGCCAGTATGATAGGCTGAGGCTTGATCAGGCCGATAAACTTCTGAATGATCGAGGCATCGTGAATTACGGCAAGCACATCGCGAACGCCTTGATAATCCTCCGTCGCATAGATCGGATTGGTTATCGCTTCGTCCATATAACGCTCCAACTCGAATGTACTATCCGTATACAAGCCGTGAGTAGGACTGACCTGTAGCTCGGTTTTTTTCAGCAGCTCGATCCTGTCGTTTACGGCTTTGGGAATAGTATTCTCATGTCGTAGAATAACGTTATCCTGCCAGTCATGAATACGGATATGGCAAATAAAGCCTTTACGGCAATATTCTTTTGTCGAGCCAGCCAGTTTGAAGTATTGGTAGTATACATATATACCTGGCAACCTGTCTTGTACGAGCGTGCCCTGTGATTTCCACTCTTGCAGGAGCATAGCGGCACGTTGGGATGCATCGGGAGGCATCGGTACAGACAGGTGTATGCTATTCAGCGGATTCTGATATAATGCCCGGCGTTGTTTCTCCGACACTACGTCAAAAAGCGGCGACGTCAAGGCGTCGATATCACGGGATAATTCGGAATTATATCGCCAGGGGCGAAGAGGTAAAATTTCGGCCATTACGTTCGTTCAGTAGATCTTGGTTTTATCCTCGATCATCAGTCTTAAAAATTAGGAATTGGATTTGGGAATTACTGCGGTTCAGAGCCGGTTTTTTCGCCATTTGCTTTGTGCCGGAGCAACTGTAGTGGTTTCAGCTTTGGTGTTACTTCCTCCATTACCGTTGAAGATCGTCGTAGCCAGCACAGCCGCCAGCATCTCTTCATGGCCGAAGTCTTCGGATTGCAGCACCGAGGGTTTAAAATAGTTCTCTACAAATCGTGTGTCGAAGTCGCCGGAGCGGAAGGCAGGGTGCTCCATAACGAACCGGCAAAAACCGAGCGTTGTCTCAAGACCAGTAATTTCGTATTCGCGGATGGCACGTATCATTTTCTCAATGGCCGCCTCGCGGTTTTCGGCGTGGCATATGAGCTTGGCGATCATCGGGTCGTAGTAGAAGGGGATGGCCATGCCTTGTTCAAAGCCGTCATCTACACGTATACCATGTCCCTGGGGACGTTTGTAGGTTTCGAGAGTGCCAATGTCTGGCAAAAAGTTATTGGCCGGGTCTTCTGCATATACCCTGATCTCCACGGCATGACCGTTTATCTTCAGGTCTTCCTGTCTAAATGGGATCTTTTCGCCTTCAGCAATACGGATCTGGAGCTTTACCAGGTCCAGACCGGTAACCTCTTCTGTTACCGGGTGCTCTACCTGCAGACGCGTGTTCATCTCGAGAAAATAGAAATCAAGATTCTGGTCGAGGATAAACTCTACCGTACCTGCGCCATAATATCCGCAGGCTTTGGCAACATTTATGGCCGCCTCGCCCATAGCCTTACGTTTCTCAGGCGTGAGTACCGACGAGGGTGCTTCCTCTACCACTTTTTGGTGACGACGTTGAATCGAACACTCGCGTTCGAAGAGGTGTACCACGTTACCGTGTTTATCACCAAAGATCTGGAACTCAATGTGACGAGGCTTGGTGATATATTTTTCGATAAAGACCGACCCATCTCCAAATGCTGATTTGGCCTCGCTTACAGCACGTTCCATCTGTTCGGTAAAGCTGGCTTCGTCCTCCACAACACGCATACCTTTACCCCCGCCGCCCGCGCTTGCTTTGATCAGGATAGGATAACGCACCTCGGCGGCAATCTTTTTAGCGTCGTCGATATTGGTGATCGGCTCAGCCGTGCCAGGTACAAGCGGCACATTGAATTTGGCAACTGCTGCCTTTGCCGCAAGCTTGCTGCCCATCAGTTCGATGGCTTTTGCCGAGGGACCGATGAAGATCAGGCCGTTGTCTTCTACAGCCTGCGCAAAGTCTTCATTTTCGGAGAGAAATCCGTATCCCGGGTGTATAGCATCGGCACCGGTTTCCTTGGCGGCGGCTATTATCTTCTCTATTTTAAGATATGATTCTGATGAGGCTGGCGGACCGATACATATAGCTTCGCCGGCATAGCGAACGTGTAGGGCGTTGCGGTCGGCCTCGCTGTATACGGCCACGGTTTGTATTCCCATTTCGTGCGCGGACCGCATTACGCGTAGTGCTATCTCGCCGCGGTTGGCTACCAGGATCTTCTTGATCTTTGTCATGCAGTGAAAGTCTTAGAGGGTTGAGGCGGCAGTGCAGGTACGAAGTCGATATAAATCATAGCGTGGTGATGCATGCCAGGGATATGTTCTTGTATTGGTATTTAATTGGATAAAGCTCGTCATTTTTTTTGGATTGCAAGACGGGATCCTTACAGTTGTATGGTAAAGCAAGTAACAACACATAGAAGGGCTGTCCCTCTAGCGGATAAAAGTCCACACCTGCGGGAGACAATGTAGTGACTGCTTGCGCGTGGTACGGGTTTTGAGACATTTTTTCAAAAAATGTTACAATAAGGCATATTCAGAGCGACGAGGGGAGGAATATGCGGCTTTTTTGTTACTTTTGCGCCAATTTAATCCACATTCATCAATGGTAGATTTATTCGAAAAGCTGAGAATGGAAGCTGGTCCGCTGGCCAAATATTCACACCTTCCTGACGACTATTTCTTTTTTCCGAAGCTGGAAGGAGAGATTGGTCCGCGTATGAAATTCAATGGTAAGGACGTTCTGAATTGGAGCTTGAATAATTATCTGGGGCTTGCCAACCATCCCGAAGTCCGTAAGGCTGATGCAGATGCAGCCGCGCAGTATGGTATGGGATTGCCCATGGGAGCCCGGATGATGTCTGGTAACTCGGTAAATCACCTTGCGTTCGAGCGTCAGTTGTCGGATTTTGTGAAGAAGGAAGACGCTATGCTGCTTAACTTCGGTTATCAGGGTGTGGTGTCAATTATCGACGCGCTGGTAGACCGTAAGGACGTGATCGTATATGACGCAGAGTCGCATGCCTGTATAATAGACGGCGTACGTCTTCACATGGGTAAGCGTTTTGTATATGCTCACAATGATATGGACAGCCTCGAGAAGCAGCTGCAGCGTGCTACCAAGCTTGCTGATGAGACTGGCGGTGGTATATTGGTTATTACTGAAGGTGTTTTCGGTATGTCCGGTAAGCAAGGCGACCTTAAAGGGGTAGTAGCGCTGAAGGATAAATATAAGTTCCGTTTATTTGTGGATGACGCTCACGGTTTCGGTACAATGGGTAAAACAGGTGCTGGAGCTGGTGAAGAGCAAGGTGTTCAGGACCAGATCGATCTGTATTTCTCGACATTCGCGAAGTCTATGGCCAGCATCGGTGCCTTTGTAGCTGGAGATAAGCACATTGTGAAGTATCTACGCTATAGCGTACGCTCGCAGATTTATGCGAAGAGCCTTCCAATGCCTTTGGTAGTCGGTGGTATGAAGCGCCTGGAGCTGCTCCGCACGAAGCCTGAGCTGAAAGACAATCTTTGGAAGATCGTAAATGCGATGCAGAGCGGTCTTGTTGAGCGCGGTTTCAATATCGGCACCACAACATCGCCGGTAACACCTATATTGTTCAAGGGTGGTGTAGGAGAGGCCGCAAATATGTCAATGGACCTGCGTGAGAATTTCAATATATTCTGCTCTGTAGTTATATATCCGGTTGTCCCTAAGGACATTATTATGTTCCGGATCATCCCGACTGCAGCCCATACGATGGCAGATGTTGAGGAGACCTTACAGGCGTTCTCGAAGCTCAAGACGAAGCTCGACAGCGGGTATTATAAGGAGGAAGCGTTAGTTTCGGTAACCAAGGAACTTTAAAAAAAACCGCGTTTTTGGTTGTTTTTTAAGGTTTTTATTTAAATTGGCATTAAGAAACTAATTTTTAATCCTAAAACTCTAATACAATGCAAAAGTTTCAAGAGCTAAAAGACCTCATTGCTTCTCTCGAGGGGGATATCGACAAATTCTATAATAAAGGAAATAGTGCTGCAGGTACCCGCGTTAGAAAGGGTATGCAGGATCTTAAAAACCTGGCTCAAGAAATCCGCGCAGAAGTGCAGGATATCAAGAACAAAGCTTAAGAAGACTACAGTCTTTGTGAACGATAAAGAGGGGATAGCCGGCTGGCTATCCCTTTACTTTTATATATTATTTCTTCACAAGGGCGTTAAGTTCTTTGATCTTGCGCTGGAGTGGGGCAGAGGCCGTTATCAGAGGAAGGCGTACATATTGTCCGCATATATTCATTTCAGATAACAAATATTTCACACCAACCGGATTTCCTTCTTCGTACATCGGCCCGTTTATATCCAGTATTTTGAATTGCTCCTGCTGCGCTCGGGCAAAGTTCGAGGCCTCGGCGTACTCTCTCATTTTACGGAAGACAGTAGGGTAGGCGTTGGCCAGTACCGAGATTATCCCCTTTCCGCCAATAGAATATAACGGCACTGTAAGCATGTCGTCGCCTGAGATCAACAGGAAGTTGCGAGGGGCATTTTTAGCTATTTTCATACATTGCTCGAGGTTACCCGAGGCTTCTTTTATGCCGATAATGTTGGGGTGCTGTGCCAGGCGCAACGTGGTCTCTGCCGTTATATTGGATGACGTTCTGGCGGGGACATTATATAATATTACCGGTACGGGTGATGCATCGGCTACCGCCTTAAAGTGCTGATATATACCCTCCTGTGATGGTTTGTTGTAATATGGGCTTACAGACAGGATAGCGTCTACTCCCTGAAAGTCGGTATTGTGTATGATCTCTACGATTTCCCTGGTGTGGTTGCCGCCGATGCCGTATACGATAGGAAGCTTCTGAGCATTGTTAGCCTTTACAAACTCAAGCACTTGCTCTTTCTCGTCGGCTGTGCATGTAGCAGATTCGCCGGTTGTACCCATCACTACGTAGTAGTCTACTCCCTTGGCAGTATGGGCCAGCAGTTTCTTAAGCGCTTTATAGTCGATGTCGAGTTTATCTGTAAAAGGTGTTACTAATGCTACTCCGGTTCCGTGAAGCTTTTTCATTTATTTTAATTGTGTGGTATAATTATACATGTTGTCGAGCAGGGCCTGGTTGTTGCTTACCGATTCGATCATAAAATCAAGGTATTTATCTCCCTCGTCGAAGTATCTTCCGACCCGGCATTTGGCCTTGCTTCTGGCCAATACATGGGCGACAAATGGATTGGGCTCAAGATCCAGGTAATACAGGAAGTCGAACGGCGCGTCACAAAACTGTATCGCGGCATGCGAAGACAGGTTGCCCCAGAAAGAAATATCCTTTTGTGAAAAGAAATCGAATTTAAACTCGTAGTTATCTCTCTGCTCAGGGAGGAACTCAAGTATCTGCACGTGCTTGCCGTTGGCCTCAAATCTTTTGATAAACTCCTTTACTACGTGATGCTTCTGCTTGTCTTCTACCGTGAAGATTATGCCGATGGTTTTTGCCTGATCGTAAGGGACGTTTGTACGTGCGGTTCGGTTCTTTTTGAGAAGCGCGTTCGTCTTCATCCTGAGTAGTTTAAGCTTCATTGTAGTAACTGTCCCTGCAGTAGTTTTTCAAAGTCCTGTTCCGATATGATTTTAACGCCCAGCTTTTCTGCTTTTTCACGTTTTGATGGCCCCATATTATCACCTGCGACCAAATAATCCAATTTTCCGGATACTGAAGAGAGTATTCGCCCGCCGTTTTTTAGGATTATATCGTGGAGTTGATCACGTTCATAGTTTTGGAACGTGCCCGAGATCACGAACGATTTATTACCCAGTGCATCACTCTCCTTTTCGGGGTCTTGTGTTGTGCTCTCAAGCTGGAGGCCAGCTGTGCGAAGGCGGGCTATCTCGTTCTGGCTTTCTGGATTACGGAAGAACTGGTAAACACTCTGCGCTATCTTTTCTCCGATCTCCGGTGCTGCGAGCAGCTCTTCCTGTGTGGCCTGCGCTATCTTTTCGATGCTTTTGAAGTAGCGGGCGAGTTTCTCAGCAACAGTTTTTCCGACATAACGGATACCGATAGCGAACAGCACATTTTCGAAAGGAGTGGTCTTGGAATTTTGAATACCATCCAGTAAGTTCTTGACGGACTTATCCTTAAAGCCTTCAAGCCGTAGTACGTCTTCTGCTTTAAGATCATAGAGATCGGCAGGACTTTTCACCAGGCCCAGCTTGTACATCTGTTCGATGGTCCTACCGCCGAGGGAGTCGATATCCATGGCCTTGCGCTGTATGAAGTGTTCGATACGACCCGTGATCTGTGGATGGCAACCGTTGGCGTTCGGACAGTAGTGAGCGGCTTCTCCTTCAACACGCACCAGGAGGGTATCGCACTCCGGGCATCGCTCAATATATTGTACCGGCACGCTGTCCGCCGGACGCTTGGCGATATCTACAGCTGTTACTTTGGGAATGATCTCCCCACCTTTTTCTACGAATACATAATCACCTATGCGCAGATCGAGGCGTGCTATCTCGTTTGCGTTGTGAAGCGAGGCGCGCTTTACTGTGGTGCCTGCCAGGAAGATAGGCTCAAGCTCGGCCACGGGCGTTACCGCCCCGGTGCGGCCCACCTGGTAGGTTATACCGTTGAGGCGGGTGCTCGTGCTTTCCGCCTTGTATTTATAAGCGATAGCCCAGCGCGGGCTCTTGGCTGTAAAACCAAGAGCTTCCTGCTGTGCAATGCTGTTTACTTTTATTACAACACCATCCGTTTCCAGCGGTAAGGTTGAACGTTTAGTATCCCATTCGTTAATGTATGCCAGTACTTCCTGTATGCTGCGGCATTTTCTGTAAGTAGGCGATACGTTGAAACCCATAGATTCGAGCTTGTGTATAGCCTCCTCGTGAGTTGTAATGCCGGACTCGTCTCCCAGGAGATAGTAGGCATAGCAGTCCAGCTTTCGCTGTGCTACGATGGATGAGTCCTGCATTTTTACAGTGCCGGATGCCGTGTTACGGGCGTTGGCATATCGCTCTTCCCCGATATCTTCCCGTTCTTTATTTATCTGGAGGAATACTTCTTTTGGCAAGAAGATTTCTCCCCGTACTTCGAACGAGACGGGAACACCTTCTCCCCTGGCCTTAAGGGGCACCGTACGTATGGTCTTTATATTGCTGGTTACTTCATCGCCACGCACGCCGTCTCCACGTGTAACCCCCCTGGCAAGCACGCCGTTTTCGTACGTGAGGCTGATGGATACTCCATCGAATTTGAGCTCGCAAAAGTATTCATAAGGCTCACCTTCAAGGCCTTTCGCCACACGGCCGTCGAACTCTTCAAGCTCTTCCTGGCTATACGTATTGCCCAGTGAGAGCATGGGGTATTTGTGATAGACAGATGAGAACTCCTTGGTTATCGTGCCTCCCACCCGTTGAGAAGGAGAGTCAGGGCTTTTTAGGTCCGGGTGTTCCTTTTCAAGCTGGATAAGTTTCTCAAGCAGTTTGTCGAACTCGAAGTCACTGATCTCCGTACGATTTTTCTGATAGTACAGGTCATTGTGATAGTTGATCTGTTCGGTTAACTTCTGAATCTCTTTTTGGACCTGGTCTTTAGTCATGCGTACGGGTTGAGGGCCTAAAGTTAGGGCAGTATGAAGCACATTTCAAGCTTCGGAAGCCGGATTTGACAATAGGAGAGCGCTTGTGGAAAATAAAAAACAGCCCCGGGCAGGTTCGGGGCTGTTTTTACGATGTGGATTTCTATTTCGTCGGATCTTCGTAGGCCTTAAGCGAGCCTATTTCAACCTTGTTATTCTTCCGCTCTACATCGGCCATTCGCAACGTAGGATCTATTTCGATAGATGCGATGTCGCTGGCCTTGCGGTTGATCTTGAGCGTGTAGGTCGGGTTTACCCACGGCCAGGCTTCAAGGTCGCGGCGTTGCATAGCCTGATCTTCCACCGGTTTGTTACCAAGTGTTTCGTTCAGGGGAATGTAGTACAATTCTTTAGAGCCATCCTTGTAGGTTACGACCAGATCTACCGGCATAGGGAAGGTGCCGATACGCTCCAGGGTGGCATACGTAGCGCCTTCATACTCAATGATATTGTCGATGCCGTAGTCGATTGTTTTGGTCGTATTGACCCAATAGCTCATGTACCACTTTAACTGCAAACCGGAGGCTTTTTCCATTACGCGGATAAAGTCATTAGGTTCCGGGTGTTTGAATTTCCAGCTATTGTAGTACGTGCGCATGCCCTTGTAGAAGGTATCTTCTCCGATGATGTATTTGAGCTGGTGCAGGAATACGGTGCCCATAGAATAGGCAGCAGTACTATACGCGCGATTCGTGTTGTAGTGGTCAGAATGCTGGCTGATAGGCTCCTGCAAGCCACTTTTTACCAGGCCGAAATAGCTGCCGTAGCTGCCCTGGTGAGTAGGCTTCTCGTTAACCACCGAAGATTCGAACTCCTGGGAGGCGAAGTCTGTAAAGCCCTCATCCATCCACGGATAGAGCGATTCGTTTGAAGCTAATACGCCCTGGTACCAGCTGTGTGCTACCTCGTGAGCCATTACACCAATGAGACCTTCCAGCGACCCCTCACCCAATATGAGCGTACACATCGGGTACTCCATGCCTCCGTCTCCGCCTTGTATGATAGAGTATGTCTCGTAAGGATATTTTCCGAAAGTCTTATTGAGAAACTCGAAGTGACGGGTGGCGAATCCTTCCATTTTCTTCCAGTTGTCCGCTGTTTTCGATTGGTAGAAGAAGTGAAGTTCAGGACCATCGGGTACCTGTACGCGGTCGTGGATATAGTCAGGATCTGCAGCCCACGCGAAGTCGATTACGTTCTTTGCAATGAAATGCCAGGTGAGTTCACCAGATCCGGTCTTTACAGTAGTGCCAGCTTTTTCATAGCCATGGCCGATCTTGTCAGGGTTCTGAAGTTTGCCTGTTCCCCCGATGAGGTAGGAAGGATCGATTGTGATCTTCACATCAAAGTCGCCCCATACGCCATGAAACTCACGTGCAACATACGGGTAAGCATGCCAACCCTGATGGTCGTATTCCGCCATTTTGGGGTACCATTGAGTCATGGAGTACGCTATACCTTCTTTGTTATTACGTCCTGAGCGTCTGATCTGTACCGGCACCTGTGACTCGTATTTCATATCGAATACGGTTTTGGTTCCGGGCAGTATGGGTTTGGCCAGTGTTACTTCCAGTATGGTTCCGTCTACTTTGTAGGTAAGATCCTTGCCATCTTGTTTCAGGGTTTGTACGTGCTGGTAGCCGATCTCGTCTGCTTTGAGCTTCGATATGCGCTCACCTACACGGCGATCGGGGTCGGGAATGTTACGCGAGCGTACGTCCATCATGCTTCCTGGCTGGAAAGCATTGAAGTAGAGGTGATAATACACTTTCCGAAGGGTGTCCCTCGAGTTATTATAATACGTAAGCTTCTGTGTTCCCGCTACTTTATGGGTCTTTACATCGAGACGAACTTCCATTGCATATTCTGCACGTTGTTGCCACCGGTAATCTTGCGCCTGGGTAAGTTGACTTAATGTTGCTGTTGCGAGAGTGAGTAATAGGGCTTTAAATTTCAGCATTTTACAGGTTTGGGATGTTAACAAATTGCAAAATATTCAAAGCCGTGGGTTTTACAAACTTCTTTTATGCAGGTTTACCGTGGACCACGTAACCGGTGATCCGGGCGGCCCTGCCTTCGTTGCTTTATTTGCTCGAGTACCAATTGACGGAACTTCTGCTCAACTTCAGGCAGCATGCGGACCTTTTGCGCCGGTATGACTTTGAGTAGTTTTTCAGAGTATTCTTTCTCAAGGTCGAGTTGCTGCTGCTTGATCTTGAATCCCAGCTCTACCAGTGCCCGGTCATTCTCTTCGGCGGTTTTGTCGGTGGATGGGCTTTTACGTGCATGGCGTAACTCCTTTTCTGTTTGTCTGTACTTTTCGGAGTACTCGCGATAAATGGGCCAGAACTTCTCGGCTTCTTCGGGGGTCAGCGCGAGTTGCTCGGTAATGTAGGCCACCCGGGCGGCTTGTATGCGGTCGCGTATTTCCTTGTTTTTAGCGTGTTGCTGATTATCGTCACCGTCGCCTTGTGCCCAGGCCGGGGAGGAGAGTAGTACGAGCAGGGCTATCGTTTTGAATAATGTTTTCATTTTCGGATACTATAAGCTGTTGGGATCTATGTCGATGATCTCGTCGAGGACGGATTGTATATCGGTAGTGTCTGGTGTATCGATGCTATATACGGTTTGCTGTATCGTACTGATGTCTTGTTCGTCCAGTGGAGCCTGTTCAAGCAATTCGTCAAGAGTAAATTCGTCGTCCTTGAGGTAGGCTACCAGGTCGCTAGTATCAATAGAAGCAAGGATGCCCTCGGCCGTTGTAGCGTGATTTGAAGGAGTAAGCCAGAAGATGATGGCTGCCAGCAGTATAACCACCGGAAGCGCGTAACGTAAAGCATAGTAAGAGAATGAATGTACAGATCGAGCATTCTCTTTTGCTATACGCGACTGGATAACCCCGGGAAGTTTATCGAAGTAACCTTCAGGAGTTTTAAAGATGTCTGTTTTCGGTATGTCTTCCAGTTTCTTCATGGTTGGCTATTAGACGTTTCCTTGTACTAATGGTTTAATTCCCTTCCAGATATTCCTCTATTTTCTTCACGGCGTGATGGTAGCTGGCCTTGAGTGCGCCCACGCTGGTGCCGGTTACTTCGGCAATCTGCTCATAGGTCATATCGTCGTTGTATTTCAGGTTGAATACAAGGCGCTGTTTATCGGGCAGCTTGAGGAGTGCCTTCTGGAGCTTTCGTTGTATTTCATCGCCGGATATATGGGGTGATGTATCGATCTTCTGCGCGAGCTCGCTTTCCAGGTCTACGATGGGGAGGAAGAAGCGGCGTTTTTTTCGTTGAAGAAACGTGAGGCATTCGTTTGTCGCAATGCGGTAGATCCAGGTAAACAGTTGGGCGTCCTCACGGAAGTCCTGAATGTACCGGTGAATCTTGATGAAAATATCCTGGGTAACGTCGTCAGCGTCATCGTGATCGATGACCATTTTGCGCACGTGGCTGTAAATGCGCTGTTGGTACTTTCGTACAAGCAGGTTAAAGCCATAGTTCCGGGTTTCCGGGTTACGTATTTTCTCTAACAGTTCTTTATCTTCCAAAAGGGCGAGCTTAAGCCTTGTACAAAGTAGGACATTTTGTAGTAGTAAAGGTTTAACGGGGGTACTGAATTTTGTTAGAATTCGATGAGAAAACCTTTGTTTAGTGTGCAATTGATTCTGCCTATCAGCTAACGATGCCCTTAAAGTCAGATGGTTCTCTTGGTATAAAGAAGCCCTTAACGCAGTTAGGATTCCGTATACAGATTTGTATGTGGTTCTTGTCCTTGAACCCAGCTGTAGGATATACCGGCGAGCCTTCCCAAAAGGCACCTCGAACGGAGTCGAAGGGTGGGAGGTTAAGCCCTCGATTGATGTTGTGAACAGTTTCCAGTACTGCGCAGTCTAACTCACGGAGCAGAAAGTCTTCACGTATCGCATTTTTCGCATTTCTATTTGTGGGTAAACTCAACTCGGTATCTGCATTGACAAGCGCTGAAAACGCGTCTCTCAGATATTCAAAATTTCGATAGTCCAATAAATCCAGACAATGACCCAAATCTAAGACTGCACCTAATACGGCCGGTCTTTTAATCTTGGATTTCGGGTTTCGTTGTGCGGACCGGGCAAATTCCATCGCGCGATAAGGACTGTACTCCCAGAAGTAAACTCCATGACCTAGCCAGTCCCATTTATTTTTACTGGCTTTCAGATCTTGAGTGTTAGATACAACCTGGGTTACAACGTCTTCGTCGGTGCCATGAAATCCCAGTATTAATCCGGAACGTGTGGTATACATACAACGATAAATATAACTTACTTGACAATCTTAGATTTGATCTTTTTGCGCTTCGACGTAGCTACTCTGGGTTTGGCTTTGGGCTTTACGGTTCTGGATCTGCGCATTTTAGGAAGTTTGTAATCGGCAGGCAAATAGCCTACTGAAATTAGAAATTCCAGCGCCGCTTCTTTAGAAGCAGTAACTTTCTTAGTAAAAGCGATCGCAGCCTTTTTGAATCGGGCTAACTCTTCCTCTTTGCTTATCCACTCGGTATACATATACATTATTGGTTAACTGGTATATCAAAAATACCGCAACAAATAATTTCATCCAAGGATAAACACTAATAAAATTAGTGATAGTTGTTAAGTGATTTCAGCGTACATGACTGATTAAGTGCACTTTAAAGGTCATCCCTTATACTCAGCCAGACTATCCACCAGACATTCAAATTGTTCCTTTGAATGGGCGGGGAAGTTGGCAAATCGCAGATGTTGTTTTTTAAAAGGACCATAACCGTCACCGGGGAACAATCCTCTCGGCTGCAAATGCTTCACTACATTTTCGGTATGAGTACCGCAGTCAGCGACGATGACCGTTTTCGATTGCACGGCCTTATCAACAACAAAAGTATTCAGTAGCGGATGATCGTGCAGGGTCTGATATAGTACAGCAGCTTTATACTCTGTTTCCTTGCGGATCGTGTGTATACCCCGGCGCAGCATATCGCCAACAACTTTGCTGAGTAAGTATATGCCGAGCACGTTTGGCGTCTCAGGGGTCTGGTCTTTGAGTGCATGTGTATAAAGGCTGGGCAGGTTATGATACGAGCCAATGGAGATTCCTTTCGCGAGGAGTTGCTCCGCTTTTGCCAGGCAGCGATCGTTCACTATCCAAACACCAAGTCCGGCGGGCAGGCCGAATCCTTTTTGCACCGAGAAGAATACAGAATCAAGCTTACTATAATCGAAGTCCGGGTAGGGCAGTGCTGACACGGCATCTACCGCGAGAAGCGCATCAGGTGTCTGCTCTTTGAGGGCATAGATCTGCTGCAAGGGCAGCGATACGCCAGTACTCGTTTCATTGTGAGTAACGGCTATCAGTTCTGTTCCCGAAGGAACGGTTATAGCGTCGAAGCCCTTTCCAAAGTCAACCTCGAGTTTCGTGGGTTTCTTATTCAATTGCTGAGCGATCTCGAAGAATCGTTTTGAGAACGATCCGTTCACAAGGTGAAAAGATTTTTCTTCTACAAGATTCTGTATGATACGCTCCCATATTTCGGTGGCCGAGCCGGTAAAGAAAATGTGATATCCGGCGGGGATGTTCAGTAGCTCACGCAAGCCGTTTGCTGTATCGCGATAAATCGCTTCGAATTGTTTAGTACGGTGTGAGAGCGAGGGGATACCTTCACGAAAGGCTGTTCGTATATGATCTTCTACGGTGAAGTAGAGTTGCGCGGGACCGGGCGTGAAATTCGTGTTGTGGTTTTTCATACAGGGTTGTAAGCAAATGTATAATACTTTAACAAAAGTTCACTGATTAAAAACCGGTTTTAATAGCTGTTAAAAAGCTTTGTTAACACGAGCTAACTTACAAACGAACAATGGGTTGGGTGATATTTCGGCAAGCGGTACCTTTAGTTAAAAAATAGTTTCGGTGCAAGATTGATGCGTATCGGTGTTTTATCTAAGTTCGCACATCCCCTGGATTTGGGACACGTTTGCTGAACCTAACAATTTTATACAATACCGAGTGAAGCTTCTAACCGAAAGCAGGCCTCATCCGTACATTCGTCCGGACATCGCCCAAAAAGCATGTTAACGGTGGAAGCTTGAGGTTAGCGGTAGCTCAAAACTTGTCATTTATGGGGTTCAGAAACACCTCTCCAAATCCAGTGGGTTTTTTCCTCCCCCAAAATACGTAAGCTCTAGTACAGCATCCTGAATTTGATGGTCTGGTCAATCACGCGGAGCTTGGCAATCACTTCCTTATCGTAATTTTTGTTGATGTCGGTAATCACATATCCTACGGACTCGTTGGTCTTCAGGTATTGCCCCATAATGTTGATGCCGTGGTCCGCCAGGGTTTTGTTTATGCTAGCGAGTATACCCGGTACGTTGTTGTGTACGTGGATAAGGCGGTGCGCATTTTCCAGTATCGGCAGCGTTATGTTGGGGAAGTTCACGCTGTTAGAGGTGCTTCCTGTATTGATATAATCATTGATCTTGCCGGGTACGAAGTTGCCGATATTCTCCTGCGCTTCCAGGGTGGAGCCACCGATGTGAGGAGTGAGGATTGTGTTGGGCAGACCGCGGAGCTCAGACTTGAACTCTTCGTCGTTGCTTACGGGCTCGTAGGGGAACACGTCTACGGAGCAACCCGCCACCTTACCGCTGAGGATGTTCTCACGGAGAGCCTGGATGTCAACTACATGACCTCTGCTCAGGTTCATAAAGATCACGCCCTGCTTCATCCACCCGAACTCGCGGGAGCTGATCAGATTTGTGTTTGATTCGCGGCCGTCCACGTGCAGGGATACTACATCAGCCTGTTCGAGAACTTCCTTCATGGTCTTGCATTTCACGGCGTTGCCGAGTGAAAGCTTTTCTTCCGCATCGTAGTATAACACCTTCATACCGAGCGATTCCGCAATAACAGATAGCTGCGTGCCGATATTCCCATAGCCGATAAGACCAAGTTTTTTGCCTCGAACCTCGAAGCTGCCCTTGGCAGATTTATCCCATACGCCGTTATGCATCTTATTCGACTTGTCGACGATGTTACGGATCAGTATGATCATCTGAGCAATAGCAAGCTCTACCACTGAGCGGGTATTGCTAAAAGGAGCATTAAAAACAGCTATACCACGGCGTGTAGCTTCCTGCAGATCGATCTGGTTCGTACCGATACAGAAGGCGCCGATTGTCATCAGGCGGTTCGCATTCTCCAGCACTTTAGCGGTAACCTGCGTCTTAGAGCGGATGCCAAGCACAGATACATTCTTTATTCGCTGCGCCAGCTCGTCTTCGGTGAGGGCGGCGTGATAGGTCTCAACATTGAAGCCTTCAGATTTGAGAAGCTCGACCGCTACGGGGTGTACATTCTCCAGTAGGAGCACATTGATACGATTCTTCGGATAGGATATGGCCGTATTGAGTTTGTTGAGGTACAGGAACTCATCCAGGCTTGGCGTGATGTGATCGGCTTTGGTCGTAACGTTCTCACGCTCTACATTTTCAGTAAATGCGTAGAATTTATTTGCGAGGCCGGCGTGCTTGATCTCGTAATCTGTGTAGCCGTCGCCTATTACGTAGACATCACCGGGCAGGTTGAGCTTCTTGAGCTGTTCTACCTTGCCACCATTGGCAGAGAGTGGATTGTCTATATCAAAACCTGATACGTGGCCTTCGTTGTCAAAGCGGAATTCGTTGGCCAGAATGTTTTCGGATTTGATACCGAACTCGGTCACGATTGGTTCAATGAATTCCTTGAAGCCGTTGGATATAATATATATGTTATCAGCGTATTTATGAAAAAACTCCTTGTTGCGTTTAAAGGATTCAGATACGCTTTCTTTTAACGTCGAAATGAGTATAGGGAGATGCTGGCGGCTTGGAGCAAGCAGATTTAATCTCCGCTCAAGCGATTCGCGAAACGAGATAGAACCATCCATGCCCTGATTCGTGATGGCTACAATTTGCTTTTTACGTTCTTCACGCTCGGGGTGATCTTTTAAGGAGATGTCGGCAAGGACATCAAAGGCTTCAACTTTTGTAAAGGTACTGTCGAAATCGATAACGAAATACTTGTTGAGCTTCATAGGGTTATTTTCCGATGGCAAATGTAATAAAGTCTACAGTGATTGTAGAGTAGACATGAGGAGTTCTTTCGATTAAATTGTAAACGTATCGGCTAACACATGCTTGTATGTTAGGCTGTTACAGCTTCAGGTACATCACCGATGCAGACTGAGGACATACTCCGGAAAACTCGGAGGAGGCACTAAGCTCTTGAGGAACAGCTTCGCGTGTTGTGTCCGTAAAGTTCATTTTGAGGAAGAAGTCACGAGCTCTTTCTGTCAGCAGGTAAATAGCTTTGAGGTTCCGGGTACGTGCCTCATGAATAAGGTATTCGGTAATGGTTGTTCCAACGGAGCGGCCACGTATGCCGAGCTTTACGGAAAGCGATCTCAGCAACGCATAATGTCCATAGATCTCCAACGCGCCAGTACCCACCAGTTCATTGCCTTCATAATATCCTACGAGCAGGTCTTTCTGATAATTGAGGTCATCAGCGGGCAGGCCGGATGCTTTGAGAAGCGTGCGGAAAGTCTGGAAGCTATCAGCATCGGCGATGGTTTTGTAGGTCAGTTCCATAGTTCTTCCATTGGTGTCTTGTCCAAATAAACGGATAAAAGGAACGTGGCGCAAGATTGATTCGGTTGAGATAACGGGCATTAAAAAAGCCTTCCCCGAGTGCTCGGGGAAGGCTTTTTGATATATTCCTTATTTCTTTCGTTTCATTACTTTCTCAACTGCGGCTACGATGTTCTCGGGGCCAAGTCCGTATTTCTTGAGAAGCTGAGTAGGCGTTCCACTTTCGCCGAAGGAGTCGTTCACGGCTACCATCTCGAGCGGAGAGGGGTTAAAGCGTGCCAGTACCTGAGCCACGCTGTCGCCAAGACCACCGTTTATCTGGTGCTCTTCGCATGTTACGGCGCATCCGGTTTTTTGTACTGAAGTGAGTATAGCTTCAACGTCCAGGGGCTTGATTGTGTGTATGTTGATGAGCTCGACGCTGATCCCTTTTTCAGCCAGGATAGCTTCTGCTTCAATGGCTTGCCATACCATGTGTCCGCACGCGAAGATGGTTACGTCTTTGCCTTCGATCATCTTGTCTGCTTTACCGATGGTGAAAGGTCTGTCCGCAGTAAAGATGGGCCATACAGGGCGACCGAAGCGCAGGTAAGTAGGACCATCGTGATCGCCAAGGGCTATCGTGGCAGCCTTAGTCTGGGCATAGTCCGCGGGTACGATCACGGTCATACCAGGAAGCATCTTCATCATGCCGATATCCTCGAGGATCTGGTGTGTCGCGCCATCTTCACCCAGTGTAAGGCCGGCGTGCGAGGCACATATTTTCACGTTCTTACCGGAATACGCCACCGACTGACGAATCTGGTCGTATACACGGCCGGTCGAAAAGTTAGCGAATGTACCAGTGAATGGAATTTTACCGTTGATGGAGAGGCCTGCGGCCATACCGATCATGTTGGCTTCGGCGATACCGGTCTGGAAGAAGCGCTCCGGGAATTCCTTTTTGAACGCATCCATTTTCAGTGAACCCGTAAGGTCGGCGCAAAGGGCTACCACTTGTGCATTAGCTTTTCCCAGCTCGTGTAAGCCTACGCCAAAGCCTGAGCGTGTATCTTTCTTTTCGGTGAAGGTGAATTTTGTCATGGATATTGTTGGTTCACTGTTCTTGGTACAGAATGCGTGTGTAGTTCAGGGTGTGTATTGAGTGCTGCGAAAGTCGTAAAAAAAGAATTAACAGGCCACTGATTTTTGCGATTTCGGCTGGCTAAGTCATTATATAAATACATCAATTGAAGACATTGAGGGTTACAGTTTTACCCGCCTGCACCTGAAATGTTTTAAAAGCTGTGTATTTGCTACCCGTCGTATTTTTTACCCGGAACACAATCTTGTACCAGCCTGGAAGGATGTTTAACGAGAACTGCGGTTTAAGCTCGTTCAGGTTGCAAACCCATTCCTGGGTGCCGCCCTCCCGGATCTCGTAAAGGCTTCCATAGCCGGTGGCGGAGGTATTGAAGTTCACGGTTCCCGGAGCTGGCAGCATTACTGTTTGCGTCTTGTTCGGTTGAATCTCTACCGGGAACGTACGCCGTGGCAGCGTGAGCGTCTCTACCTCATATTTGCCGGTCAGGTACCGGAAGGTTTCCTGGTTGCGTTGCGTATTGATTGTTGCCGGTTTTCCTTTCTCACGGACTATGGCCTGCAGGTCTTTACGTCCTTCCTGTTGAATTAACAGATTGCCTTGTGGGGCCGGAATGGTTATGACGTTGTGCTTTCCGACGTTGAGTGCTACGTTCCTTTTGTAAACCGGCGGGACGGTATTTACCACCAGGTCGTAGTCTACAACCGGGTCAATCTGTACAGAGTCGGGTTTACCCTGGCTGTTGCGGTAATGCACGAACTCATAAAGTGGTACGCCGGTCAGGGAATTATTGAATGTCACGTTGACGTTGGTTTCTGTAGGCTGCCCGGAAGCATCGAGCAGTTCTACGCTGACGGTAGTTTTTGCAAACGAAGACTCGATCGCCTGGTTAAGCACGTCGTGGAACTTGCCGGGCGTATCTGCGTCTATGAACTTGCCGGCGCATTCCAGGGTTTTCTCCGCCTTCATGCCAAGACCTATTATATAAGGTCTGAGGAACACGCCCTTCTTTTGGAGCTCGCGCGAAACGGCGCAAACATCACCACCGCACGACTCGATGCCGTCGGTTATCAGAATGATAATGTTGCGGTAGCCAGGACCTGCTGGAAAGTCTTTGGCCGATTCCAGTAGCGAATATGCAATAGGTGTTACCCCTTTAGGTTTTAGCTCCCTCATCTTTTGGATGATCAGGTCATGATTTTTGGGTTTAAAGGGTACCTCCAGCCATGTGTCTTTACAATTGTTTATTTCCCTTGGAGAACGGTGGCCATAGACGCGGAGCCCGAGCTCCAGCTTATTGTTCTGTTTGAGTGAGTCGATGATCTGGATAAGAATAGTGCGCGCAATGTTGATCTTTGGTTGATTGGGTTTCGCCCAGTTTTCAAGCATACTACCCGAGCCGTCGAAAAGAAAAAGGATCCGTGTCTTTTCAGGAATCTTCTGCTGGATTTTGTTTTGGGCTAGCAGGGGTAACGTGAGAATTGCGAGGACGAGAAGTATGGTTAGTGAGCGTAATGTCATGGGGGTAAATATCAGAACAGGATTTGTAAGATCCCGATAGTCGGGACAAGTTTTGAGGATGGGCAGGATTAATTAATCAGATTTCCATCTTTGTGATATGAGTTGATGTGAATCGATTTAATCTGTTGATTTAAAGGTACTTATTGTGATTTTTATTTCAATATACAGAAATGACAAAAAATGGCCATATTGACAAACGCGAATTACTTTGTTTAGTGTGTTTAAATTGTTAGTAATCAATGCTTTATATCCAAAATCGTTATATGTATCGTAAAAACGTCCACTATCCTTGTAATTGATTTAATTTATTAATAATCAGTTATTTATTTTATCTTATTTAAAGTTATTGTTGTGATGATATTTTAAGCGTAATAAAAAAGGCGTCCTGAGATCAGGACGCCTTGTTATTTTGTGCTGGAGTTTGCTAGTAGTCGCCGAGAGTTTCGGGGAGTTGGGCGAGGGCTTTCTGAAGCTCCTCATCGTTGGGAGCAACGCCGTGCCATTTGTGAGAGCCCATCATGAAGTCTACTCCGAAGCCCATTTCGGTCTTCATCAGGTTCATAACGGGCTTGCCTTGTTTGGCAAGTTTATGTGCATTCTCGATGCCGGCAATCACTTCTTCCATTTTGTTACCGTTAAACTCCTGAACAGTCCAGCCGAAGGATTCCCATTTGGCTTTAAGGTTAAGGAGTGACAGGATCTTATCTACCGGGCCGTCGATCTGCTGGCCGTTATAATCTATCGTAGCGATTACGTTATCGAGTTTGTTGTGGGCGGCATACATGGCCGCTTCCCAGATCTGTCCTTCCTGTTGCTCACCGTCACCCATCAGCACGTATACGAAGCTGTCGTCTTTTTCGAGCTTTTTACCTTGTGCAGCGCCGAGTGCTACCGATAGTCCCTGGCCAAGCGAGCCTGAAGCTATACGTATACCGGGCAGGTGTTCGTGGGTTGCCGGGTGGCCCTGGAGACGTGAGTCGAGCTTACGGAAAGTAGCGAGCTCTTTTACGTCAAAGTATCCTGAGCGGGCAAGGGTAGAATAGAAAACAGGAGATATGTGACCGTTTGAGAGGAAGAAGATGTCTTCTCCTTTACCGGCCATATTGAACTTAGGATCGTGCTTCATGAATTTGAAGTAGAGCGCCACGAAGAAGTCTGTGCATCCGAGCGAGCCTCCGGGGTGACCGGACTGGCAAGCGTGTACCATACGTACAATGTCTCTGCGGACCTGGGAGCTGAGTTTTTTGAGTTGTTCGATGTCTGTGGTCTGGCTCATATAGCGTTGTCGTGAAGTTTGCGTTTTTACTGCGGGCGAATATAAGACTAGGATTTGTAGGATTTTAGGATTGCCGGGATAAAATACAGATGGGCCTATTTCTTTTTGGCGGCTTTTTTAGCGGAGACCTTTTTTGCTGCTGCTGTCTTTTTGGGAGCCACTTTTTTAGCTGAGCTTACCTTTTTAGCAGTTTTTTTGACGGACCTTGAGGCCATCTTCTTTATGGATTTGGCTGTTTGGGTAACTGTTTTCGAAGCTGCGGGTGCTGGGGCAGAGGTTTTCAGGATTTGAGAAGTATGGTCGGCAGTATCCACCTTTTGAATGATTTCCTCAATCATGCCGTTCTCGTCTATGACGAAGGTTACGCGGGCGGTGCCCATGTATTTGCGGCCATACATTGATTTCTCGACCCAGGTATCGTAGGCTTCATGGATCTGCTTGTCGGTATCGGCCAGCAGGCGGAAGGGGAGCTTCTCTTTGGCAATGAACTTCTTGTGTGATTTCTCGTCGTCAGTGCTTACGCCAAGAATTTCATAGCCTTGTTTCTGGAGCAGCTTGTAGTTGTCGCGAAGATTGCAGGCCTCAGCCGTGCAGCCGGGCGTCATATCTTTCGGGTAGAAGTAGAGAACTACCTTTTTACCTTTCAGGTCGGAAAGTTTTACCGGGTTTCCATCCTGGTCGTTTACGTTAAATTCAGGGGCTTTGTCGCCGACTTGTAGTGCCATGATCAGGGTATTTTTTTAGTGAATTTGCTCTGGTTGCCGGCGTTATCGGTTACGATCAGCTGCAGGTCGCCTTTCAGGGATGCTTTTTTGTCGAGCTGTTCGGACCAGATGGTCGCGGTCTTGGCATCGTAGTGCATTAGCAGCCATTGGCCGTTAATGCTGGCTTCGAAGGACGCGATGCCTGATAGCTCGTCGCGGATCTTGAAGCGTGCGCCTGCCTGGTCAGCATTGACTACCCTGATGGTTGGGGGAACAATGTCGGATAGTATTGTAAAGTCGCCGAAGTCGCGGGTGTTGAAAAGTATTCTTCCGTTAACTACCTCACCTTTGTCTACATACGCAAAGCTTCTTCCTGCAACGCGGTAAATACCGAGATTTTTTGTCCAGTTGGGATATTGCTGTTGTGGGCGAATGGCTACGGTTATACTCTTGTGAAGAGGTACTGTACGGTCGCCAATAGAGAATATCTCGCCGCCGTTAGGTTGAATAGCCGAAGAGGCGTTAAGGTACAGTGTGTCGTAGAGGGCCTGTGCGGGAAACTGGATATCCAGGTTGTCGCTATAGTATTTGTATTCGGTTCCGGAGGGTATGGCCTGGCGGAGATTTGTGATAGTGGTCTGACCGGCGGCGATGATCGAATCCGGCAGGGTTTTCCGTAAATCGATGAGGTATATAGCGCGGTTCTGGTTGCTGTAGTCAGGCTCTACTTCGGTCGCAACTCCCTTTACATAGATCTTTGCTTTGTTAGCCGTGGCGGCGTATGGCCTGGCGGCCACGGTCATGATATTGTCGTTTATGTCGTATGTCAGCGGGACCGTAAGGGGTTCGAGCGTCCTGACTTCTTTTACCGGCTTAACAGGGTGTAGCCTGAACGTTATCACACTACTGTTACCATGGCTGTCTTTCAGCGTGATATCTATCCGTGATTCTTTGTTTGGATTAACAGTGATCTTGCCCGGGCCGGGAGACTTGCCGTAGAATTTCAGGGTGTTGCCGTCGTCGATATAGAGTTTATAGAAGCGGGTTCCCTTGTTGCGCATGGTTTTAAAATCCATCACGGTGTAGATCGCGCGCGTTTCTGTAACGTCCAGTTTTTCAATAGCCTGGCTGAACACGAGTTGGCTGTCCACACGCATTTCGATATAATTTACGCCACCATAGAATGATGTGGTGGGAGACATTTTATCTTTTGCCAAGATCTCAACGCCAAGGGTGCCGCATGCGAGGATAGGACTCGCTATTGAATAATTGGAGCCGGAGCGTGTACCGGCGTAGAATTCATAACGCCCGAATCTATCGTTTATGCGCCCGTTTTTATCGAGTGTTATCAACGCTATTTTTTCAGGAGTAGGAGGAAGGCTTTCGGCTACCTCTCTGAATCCGCCTACCTTGAGCGGATCGAGCGCATAGTTGTTTGAATCGCGTATGTCGAAGTGAACGTGTGGGCCGCCCGACGAACCGGTGTTGCCGGAGCGCGCGATTACGTCTCCCTGTTTTACGGGGAATTGATCTTTTGTAAAATAGAGATCGATGTCGAAGGTTTTTCGTTTGTATTGCTCTTGTCGCACGTAGTCGGCTAAAGGACCGACAAATTCGTTAAGGTGGGCATAAAGCGTAGTATTGCCATCCGGATGAGCTACGTAAACGATATTGCCGTAGCCGGTGGGTGTCATTGTGATGCGGGAGATGTATCCACTTTTCGAGGCATGCACGGGAAACCCGATCATGTTGTTTGTGCGGATATCTATACCGGAGTGAAAGTGCGTTGTCCGAAGTTCGCCCATGTTACCGGCCAGCGAACCAGGCTGGCCGGGATTAATGGGGTAGATATATTTTTCGCCATCGTTGGCAGTTTGTATCTCAGGTTTGCTGAACTGTGCTGTGGTTATAAGCGGACATGACAGCAGGAGCAGGGTGATGAAGTTATTTAATTTCGAATTCGAGGAGTTTCTCATTTTCAATGTAAGCGGATAACACGTTTCCCACAGAGACGGGCCCGACACCTTTTGGTGTTCCCGTAAAAATCAAATCGCCGGTTCGCAGGGTGAAAAATCGCGACAGGTACGAAATTATATAATCGAAATTAAAAAGCATAAGACTTGTATTGCCTTGTTGTTTAATTTCATCATTCACCTTTAAACTGAAGTTAATGTCGGCGAGATTTTTAAAGTCGTCTATCGGAATGAATTTGTCGCTGATGGGAGCAGAGCCGTTGAAGCCTTTGGCGATATCCCATGGCAATCCTTTGTCTTTCGCTTTCTGCTGAAGATCGCGGGCGGTAAAATCTACACCGATTCCGATGGCATCATAGTACTTTGAGGCGAACTTCTCCTGGATGTTTTTGCCTTCTTTGGCGATGCGCAGCACGAGCTCAACTTCGTAATGCACGTCTTTTGAAAACTCGGGATAATAGAACGGGGTATTATTGCGCAGAACGGCGGTGTCTGGTTTGGTGAAAATTACCGGTTCGTCAGGTCTTTCGTTGTTGAGTTCTTTAATGTGTTCCGCGTAGTTGCGACCGATGGCAAAGATTCTCATGCGATTTCAGGTGTTTAGGTATAAAATTGTATAGGTAGTTATAAATCAGTTTCCAGGTCGGTGTTGGCCAAATTTATGAAACAATCTTCGGGCGGATTTGTATTTTTGGTGAAAAATAAACCTTATGCTGAAGAAGATATTGTTTTTTTCCACTGTCGGTCTGGTTATCTGGGCATGTGCATCGGTTCCAGTAACGGGCCGCAGGCAGTTGAACCTGGTATCAAACTCCGATATTCTCCCTACTGTCCGTTTGCAATATGACTCGGTGGTTCGCACCGGTCCATTGTCCAAAAACCAGGAACAAACGGAAATGGTAAAACGTGTTGGTGTTAAGATTCAGAAGGCTGTTGAAAAGTATATGGCTGACAAGGGTTTGTCGTCTCAACTTGACGGCTTTGCCTGGGAGTTCAATCTTATCGACGATCCGAAGACCGTCAATGCCTGGTGCATGCCTGGTGGTAAGGTGGCTTTTTACACAGGTATCATGCCGATCTGTAAAGATGAGAATGGTGTTGCTGTGGTTATGGGACACGAAGTAGCCCACGCCATTGCCAATCATGGCCGGGAGCGTATGAGCCAGCAAATGGTGGCTCAATATGGGCTTACTGCGTTCAGCACGGTAATGGGTCAGAGCGCCAGCGCTGGTAAAAATCTCTTAATGCAGGCTGTAGGCGCAGGCACCAACCTGGGGATGTTAAAATTCAGCCGTGAGCACGAGTCAGAAGCCGACCACATGGGGTTGATTTTTATGACTATGGCCGGTTACGACCCTAATCTTGCCCCGGCGTTCTGGGAACGTATGGCACAGACCAGCAGTGGAGGCAGCACGCCGCCGGAATTCCTCTCTACTCACCCCTCGCACGAGACCCGGATTAAAGATCTCCAGGGATGGGTACCCGAGGCTTTGACTTATAAGAATAAGTAATCAGATTAGAGTTTCTCGATTATATAAAAGAGGCTGGAGCAAATGCTACCAGCCTCTTTTACTGTTATTTCCGGAAGGACCTGAGCTTGATCTCGGTGAGCTTACGTTTTGTGTCCAGCGGGAAATCGCCATTCATCATCCAGTCGTAATAGGCTGGCTCTTCTTTAAAAACGGCTGTTACCACCTTGTTTTTATGTTTGCCGAAGTTGAAGATCTCTTCGCCCTTGTCGTTTTTCAGCATACGGCCTGCGAGGTCTACAAGCTCTGAAGATGTCAATTTGGAGAGTACATCCATATCGTTTTTAATCTCCCCGATTTTGCGATTCAGGCTGTCCGTCACGGGCTGACCTTCATAGCGTTCCACCTGGGCTATAAGCACTTCCATGGTAGCTTCGGTGTCGGCTTCGGCGGTGTGAGAATCTACAAGCTCCTTGTTCAGGTAGAACTTGTATGCGGCGCTCAGGGTTCGTTTTTCCATCATGTGGAAAATCTTCTGGGCGTCTACGATCTTCCTGCGGCTGTAGTCGAACTCGACCCCCGCGCGAAGAAATTCCTCCACCAGCATCGGAATATCAAATTTCAGTACGTTGAAGCCGGCAAGGTCTGCACCTTCCATAAATTTAGCGTACTCTTTGGCGACTTCTTTGAATGTGGGTTTTCCCTTTACATCCTCATCGGTAAGGCCGTGAAAAATAGTAGACTCCGCGGGTATTGGAATAACTGGGTTGAGCACACTTGCCTTGCGGACAATCTCCCCGTTGGGCATCATTTTTACCACGGCGATTTCTATGATCCTGTCCTGGGTGATATTTGTACCCGTTGTTTCGAGATCGAAGACGCAGAGTGGGTTTCGGAGGTTAAGCTTCACGTATTTAGCAGATTAAAAAGGATTCCTAGTGTCAGTAATGTGGGGCTCAGGCGGTTATCTTTTCAGCGAGGGCCGGTATGTTCAGGCCACCAAAGTTGCCGCTGCTCATCAATAACAAGTCTTTATTTTTCCACGACTGCCCGGACAGGAATGTTTCCAAATCATTGGCGTTGTTGAACACTTTGATGGCCGGGTTCGCGAATGCTGTTTGGATTTCAGTGTCAGTTATGGGCTCGAGGTTTTTGTCTTTGATCTTGTCGGGGTTGATGTATACCACCGGTACCTGTGCAGCCTTCATGCTGTCGCGGTATTGCGGGATGAACTTCTTGCTAAGACTACTGAACGTGTGAAGCTCCAGGCAGGCGACCAGGTCGCGGGAGGGATGAACTTCCTTGACGGCTTTTACCGTTGCTTTTACTTTCGACGGTGCGTGCGCGAAGTCTTTGTATACCGTTACCGTGGTGTTGTCTTTTATTTTCTCAAGACGGCCTGCGGCGCCTTCAAAGCTTTGTATGGCTTCAATGAATTGCTCATTGGTGATGCCGATCTTTTTCAAGACCTCTTTAGCTGCGCTGATATTCTGGAAGTTATGACTTCCGAACACGCGGATAGGATAACGTTCCTTTCCATTCGTCAGGAAGAAGTGTCCGTTGTTATCAGACGCATGGGGATGGCTTTTATATGAAATGCTCGTTACATCGTTACGTTCCTTTTTACCGATCATAAGCGCCATCGAATCTTGCTCGCAATAGATCAGGATACCGCCCTTGGGTGACTGGTCCGCAAACCGGTCGAATTCCTCAACGTACTCTTCCTCAGTAGGGAATACGTTGGCGTGATCCCAGGCAATACCGCTTATCACCCCGATATGATGCTGATAGCGAAGGAATTTTGGTGTTGGGTCTAATGGAGAGGCGAAGTATTCGTCACCCTCGATTATAATCAACGGAGCTTCTTTCGAAAGCTGTATGGCATTTTCGATGCCCTTTACCCGGGCGCCGATTACGTAGTCGAATTTACGTTTATAGTGATTGAGTACGTGGATCACCATTGCGGTGATAGTCGTTTTGCCATGGCTGCCGGCAATTACGATACGCTCCTTGTCTTTGGAGTGCTCATATATATACTCCGGGAAAGACAGTATTCGCAGGCCGAGCTGCTGTGCTTTCAGCAACTCAGGATTGTCTTTACGGGCATGCATACCCAGTATGACAAGGTCGATAGAGGCATCGATCTTATCAACGTTCCATCCCTCTTTATCAGGAAGTAAGCCATGTTTAGCTAATGCAGAGCGTGAAGGTTCGAAGATTTCGTCGTCGGCACCTGTAACGGTATGGCCAGCTTGTTTCAGCGCGATGGCGAGATTGTGCATGACGCTTCCGCCGATGGCGATAAAGTGAATCTTTTGTATTGTGTTATGCATCGAATATGGAATTCCGGGGTAAAATAAGGGAAAAGTGAAGAGGAATCAAAGATCAGTGCGAGTGTGAGCGTGAGAGCGACAATGTAAAAAGTAGTGTCGTGAATTTATATCGAGGTGTGGGATTACCGGTTGCCGGTTGGAGGCGCATGGATCGGGACTTTATAGAAATAGTTATCCAGCGAAATAATATTCTGTTTTGGTGTTGTTATGAGACCAGGTGAGTGTATTTTAGAGTGTCTTTTCCGGGGCGGTTCCAGCCCTAAAATCCTGAAGAATTTCGTGTCGTTCGAGTGGCCCCAAAGTGGAGGATGACTGGAGGGAGTGTGGAGGGAGTCTGGACAATCTTAGTGTTAGAGATGAAGTAGAAGGCAGTCAGAGGCGAAGCAGAAGGCAATTAGAGGGGAATCAGAACGCCGATAGAGGTATTGTAAAC
>Ga0247762_1000045_pt1 | contig 63794 bp, 61 predicted proteins | sample UWRJL081202R4_FD_181016 | JGI IMG/M metagenome (GOLD analysis project Ga0247762, IMG submission 181016) | Plant litter microbial communities from Arlington Agricultural Research Station in Wisconsin, United States - UWRJ-L081-202R-4 | ecosystem: Environmental > Terrestrial > Plant litter >...
TGGAAAGAGACATCCCAACCATCGACGACTCTGAGTGGCTCCACTTGCTCCGTCCCGCTTCCGTTCCCCGCAACAGAAGGCTGCTGCACAAAGAGCACGAACGTCGATTGAAATGCAGACAAAGTCAAAGGGACATCCATTGTTCCATCAGGATTGGGCCGCGATACAACACCACGCTTCATCGCATCGACAAGAAGAGCTCCGCCGAATCCCGCAGAACCGATTTTCTGAATGCGCATGGTTCCTGGTCTCGCCTGCGATCAGGCATAGTTCAACAGAGGTATAAAGAAAGAATAGGCCGCAATTGGTCCGAGTTTACTTCCGGCCAACTGCGGCATAGTGAGAGTTAGAAGTTGATACAACCAGTCAGTTGACCAATGCGCGGATCGTTTGCTTGCGTGTAGTAGGTCACGCCGCCGATGCTGGTATACAGTGACACTCCAAACTGCGCGTTGCCAATCGTGGTGTTTGGTCCGTTAAGTTCGGAGTATTCAGCACATTAAAGAGCTCTCCTCGAATCTCAAAGCTGACTCCCTCACGGACCTCAACCTCTTGAACATCGAAAAATCCAGCAACGGATAGATCCGCTGGCGAACGCCGATGTACGTACTGTTCGTCTGCAGATCGTAGGCATATCGCTGGCGATACGCAGGGTTAGGTGAGAGTGAATCGCATGCAGGTGCCGACGTAGTGGAAGCCACATTAGCCCCCCTGGTTCTGGTAGCAGGTATTAATGTAGCGGCTGTAGGTCTGCTACCCTGACTCGGGGCACCGATAATATTCACCGTCGTCGGTGCTGCAACCAGATTCCCGTTCTGCGCATGCAAGACAGAGTTAAGCTGCCATCCGCCAATCAACAGGCGCTCATACGCCGGGCGATTCATAATCGTGGCAACTGCACGGTACCAAAGATATTTGCGATGAACATGGCGTTGGGGTCCTGTACCGAGTAGAGATTCGGATTAATCACTTGAGGGGTGGTACCCGGAGGAGACGTGGACTGATTGCTGTCGTTGAAAAATCCATTCCGCAGCATGATCTTCTGCCAGGTGAAGTTGCCCTGAATCGAAAAATAGTTTTTCATCGGACGCACCTGACTTTGCAAAGAGTTATAAGGCGCGCTGCCAATCGAAGAGTACTGTTCCGTGCCCGCACCAAACTCAGGAAACGGCGACAACAACTGGTACTGCGGAACGGTGGCATTGTTGAGAGAAGTAGTGCCTGTACCGGTGAACTTCCTGACCATCGGATTCGCGACGGCGGCGTTCAGGAACGAGACTCTCGCCGTCCCTGATTGAGATATTGTGCGGGCAACACGTTGATGTTGTAATTGACCTCCAACCGCGTAGGTCTGGCTCCGATGTATGCGACCTGCAGGACAAACCTACCCGTAAACTGCTGTTGTACGCTTGCCGAGTACTGCGCGCTCTTTGGCGTGACGTGTTTCGGATCGACGAAACTTATATTCTTGTCCAAGACCTGTTCCAAGTCCCAGCGAACTGCCCGAAGGCAACGTGACGCCCGAAGGATATGGCGCAGTGCTCGCGGTAGTATGCATCGTCCAGTAGTTTGCCCAGACGCGCTTCTTGAATGCGCCATCGCGGGCCTGGATGGATAGACCGAGCGTGATCGCGTTCTGGACGGAATTTACAAGAGCCAACACAGCCACCAACATCGTTCTACCCGATGAAGCCGTCAGCATGAGCGAGGAGATAGTCGGCCACCCGATCACGCTGAGTGACTATCTGGATAAGGCGTATATCCAGGAATTTGAGTCGTCTTCGAAGATGAGCGCCGAACGCAAAGCCGACCTGCGCACTATCTTCAATCATAACCTGGTCACCTTCGGCGGCTTTCACGCGGCGCAGGAGATCATCGCGATGGGACCAATCGCGCGGTCGATGCGCCTGGTGCATTCCCGCTTTTACGAAGCTGAGTCTCTCAAGCGAAACAATCTCATCCTGAGCGGTGGCAAAAAGGCGAACCCCTGGGTGCATCTCTTCGACGATCAGGTCAACTTCAGCCTCGACTACGACGACGAACATTCTCAGGCTTTCGTCTCGAATCATCAGCCAAAGCCGGGCGAAGAATCGGTTTACAAAGAGTTATGGATTGTAACGCGCTATACGGCTACAGCGTCATCTCCTACCTGCCCCATCCTAGTCACACAGGAAGCGTACTGATCGTTGCTGGCACAGACTCCGACGCCACGGCTGCGGCTGCGGAGTTTATGAACTCGGAAAAGGGCTTGCGCAAACTGCGCATGACCTTTGGCGGCGGAAAATTCCACTACTTTGAAGTGCTGTTCAAAACGTCCCGGCTGAGTGGTACGTCCTTCAACTCGGAGCTTGTTGCCCACCGAACCCGGCTCTAAAAATGACTAGGAGCATCAGAAACGCTGATGTGATTCCTGTGCAGTCAGAGAATCAGGACAGATGCGCTCTCGGACAGCAACCAGCTGCGCCATAAACTCGCCGGTGCGGAGGAAGATTTTCGCATCCTGCGTCTTTCCGGCGCATCCAACCTGCTAATAGGTAGTTGCCCATGGAAAACAATACTGCGGAACGCATTCTCGACTCAGCACACAAACTCATCGCGGAGCGCGGTTATGCCGCCTTCAGCTATGCCGACATCGCCGATGTCGTAAAAATTCGAAAAGCGAGCATCCATTATCACTTTGCTTCAAAGGACGCCCTTGTGACGGCGGTGTTGAAACGCCATCGAACGAGACTGAATGCCGGCATTGAAACGCTCAGTGCTCAAGTGCCAGACCCCCTCGCACGTCTTGCTGCCTATATGAATTATTGGGAAGGCTGCATCCGGAAGAAGACCGAACCTATCTGTATTGCGGCTTTGCTTGGCGCTGAACTGCCGACCTTGCCGGAGGAAGTCAAAGTAGAAGTTAAACGATATTTCCAGGACCTGCGCGGATGGTTTCGCGAGACGCTGGAGGCTGGCGTCGAGGTTGGTGTCATTCACCTCAGTATGCCAGCTGCAGCTGAGGCCGAAAGCCTCCTCGCTCTCGTCCATGGAGCCATGATCTCTGCCCGCGCCTACGACTCCACCAAAGTTTTTACCCTGGTAACTGAGAGCGCACTTAAACGATTTTCAGCCCGGACATAACAAGGCATTCCTAAACAGTCTGTCTTCCACATTCGAACCTACCAACTAGTCGGTAGTCTAACCCGAAAGGAGAAATCATGACCAACATCCTCACGAACCTGGAACCTTTGAAAGCAACACACATACTCCGCAACCTCTACTTGACTCGTACCGTCGTCCAATTTATCTGGGCCGCTCTCGTCATGGCCTTTGCAACCGGATCTCCCCTCCTGGCGGTAATCCTCGCAGTCACCTATCCCCTGTGGGACGTGGCTTGCACGCTCTTTGACCTGAATTCCAGTGACGGCTCTGATTCAACTGCCTCCTCCAAAACGCTTCTGTACATCAACGTCGCTCTTGGAGTAGCGACCGCCATCGCCATCGGCGTTGGTTCGCGACTGGAGATGCGCTATGCCGTAGCTGCATTCGGTGCCTGGGCCTTTACCGCTGGTCTCTTACAGTTCTCAGTCGGACTTTACCGCCGGTCTCTGGTTAAAGGACAGTGGGCCATGATCCTCAGCGGCGTTCAATCCATGGTTGCCGGAGGCGCCTTTCTTGCCGGCGGGCTCGGAGGGAAGGTTCAGGTCAAAGATCTCGGCGGCTATGCCGTATTTGGCGGCGTCTATTTCCTCATCTCCGCGATCCTGCTCGGTCGCAAGAGCGGCTCCACGAGGTCTGTCACAGCGAACGCGCGATAAGGCCACCTCCAATCGACGTCATAGCGAAGTACCGCCTCCGCCGGAACATGCCCACGTGGAAGAACGTGGGCATGCGCTTCTTTTTGAATCAAAATCTGCTCAATGCACCATTGATCCTTCGTGGCCAAGCCCGAGACGGTCGATTTAAGAACCTTTGCCGCAGTCATGCGTAATCGTTCCAAATAAATTGGAAATGCTTAATCCCAATTCTCTGCGCCGCCATATAATTCTCGGCAAAAGCAGATGAAGACTTATCCGTACTCTTTTCATATCGCGTTGGATGGCAATGGCATCAATGGCTTGGAAGGTATGGCGGGGATATGTCTTTTTCACTTCGACCCGACGGACAACAGTTATGCCTATAAGGTGAAGTATTACGATGGTGCTTCTGCCGGCCACGCGTGCATGGTCAGTCCGGATGGAAAGCATGGCTACCTTGGCAATGCCGGCCAACATCTCCTGTTCTATGACGCCGCGACCATCGAGGAACAACAACGTATCTCGACGCTCCGTTACGAGGTCAACGATACGACTATCCGAGGCAGTACCCATGTCGTATGGCTAAACGACAAAGAGGTAATGACCGCGGTCGGAGATTATTTTTATCGCTTCTCCGTCGACGACCTTGAAAAAGGTGAGCGGCTCATGCCGCACCAGGTGAAGCTGCCGCATGGAATGAAAGTCAGCGCGTCCGGCCGCTACATGGCCTATGGATCCATGGACAATCCAACGTTCCGCGAAAAAGGTGAGTCGAAAGAGATCGGAATTCTCGATCTGCATACAGGCGATGTGACGCATCTTCCTATGCCGACAACCTGCTGGCATCTCGTAGCGCATCCTAAAAAAGATCTCTTCTACGCCGTATCCTTTCGCGTGCTCCCGAGGGAAAACGTCGATTATCACGAGTGGGCCATGGCCTTCCTGAAGGAATATGCCTACGAGATCGACCCCGCCGAGAAAAGGATAGCGCGCCATTGGGCCTCCAGCAGGGAGACACCGGCCCACATCAATTCAGACATCACGATCTCCGATACGGAGCTGATGTTCTGCAATGGCGGAAGCCAGACCATCATCTGCGTAGATCTGGAGACTTTTTCAAAGTTTCGCGTCATCGATGAACGCCCAAGCTTGATCACGCAGCTTAAGCATCCACGCGAGGTAGGCACCCAGATCTACGACGTGCTCGCACGCGGTGGAATCTTCAACAGCTCGAAACATCTTCTGGGAGCGATGCGCGTAAGTCGATTCAGCTTCCTGGATTCGATCTACGCCTGTCAGTTATCGAAAGACCAATCGCTACTCTTCACGGCGAATCGCGGGCTCAATCACATTACCGTTTACAACTATCCCGATGCTTCGATTCGTCTCCGTGTACAGATGCCGGATTTGCATGAGTTCATGCCTTCGATGACGACGATCGCCGATCCCAGGCTCGGCTTCCACCACAGTTATCTGATCAGTCCCCAGGCGTAAGTGGAGAGGCAGAATTTACGAGCGCCTCTGCTGCCATCGCCAGCTTGCGAAAGTTGCCCGGGATCAACGAAGTGACGAAGCTCTCCGCTGCGGCTGCAACGGTTGATTCGAGAATCGCGGGGACCCCTGGAAGCCCCTTTGCATTGAAATTGAACTCACCCGCGAAGGTAATTCGCGTGCCACGGCCTCCAATCGCAGGTTCAAAAGTCGTCAGTCCCGTGCAGCGTGTGCGATCGCGCGCAAAGTGCAACTCAATCTGCCAGGAACATACGTGAGTTTTTTCGATCCAGCGCGCGCGATCCGTCCACATCAGCGTGTCCGACTTGATGACGGAATTAAGCACTGCCGGAAACTTCGCCTTGGCCTGCCATAGATTGACGAGAAACACATCGCCTTCAGGGAGTTCCGTACGCTCCTGCACTGCGACGCTTTCGATCTCGTCGAGATAAGGCACAAGTTCCCCAAGCCGGTCGCGAATGGCGAGCCAGACTTCCTCCACAGGAATCTTTACAAGCTGAATGGACTTGAAAGACTTCATGGCTTTTCCTCGAGCAAAGCTGCCCGGGCATCGTAGATCTCACGTCCCAGAGAGAGGGTCTGCCTGAGCGGAACCGACACATGACGGCTGGAGACCAGCGAGGCGATAGCGGTGGCCAGTGCAGCACGCGCGGATCCCGGAGCATAGCCTAACTCGCTCTGCGCCTTTGCATGGCTGTACCAGTAAAACTGGCCCACCATCTTGGCCTGCTCGCGCGTCGTGGTTGGACGTGTGCCCGTGAACTGAGCCCACATCTCATGAGCGGTAGCGGCTAAAAAGCTGACCGTGTGATTGGCATAGAGTTGCGGACCGGAGACTCCACACAGTTCTCCTATTGTACGATGGATGAGCGACCACTCCAGATTCTCCGCTCCGAGAAGGTACCGTTCGCCGCGACGCCCCTTTTCAGCCGCGAGGATGTGGCCTTTCGCAATATCCTCAACAGAAACGATGTTGCACCCCCCGGGGAAGGTAGTACGAAACGGGTCAGCGAGGTACGCAATGATAATTCCGTTGCTCGGACTAAGCTTCGTATCATGCGGACCCACAGTCATGCAGGGATTCACAACAACGAGGTCAAGATCGAGTTCATTCGCCAGCTTCAGCGCGGTGCGCTCCTGGTGCAGCTTGCTTAGGCAATAAGCGGGCGACGCACTCTCATCGGGAAGGTTTGCTTCAGAACGAACAGTTGTCTGCGTGGATGAACCGAAGACGACAGAAGAAGAAGTGAGTACAACCCGTCTAGCATTCGCGGCCTTTGAAGCGACAAGGATATTTGTGACGCCATCCACGGCGGTCTTCTCAAGCTCCGTGTCGGTAATCCCCCAGTAGGAAAATACCGAGGCGACATGAAAGACAAGCTCGCAACCGGCTGCTGCGGCAAAAAGAGTCTCAGGCTGCAAGACGTCGCCATAAGCGATCTCAAGTTTGAGGTTCTGGATCGTGCTAAGGTCACTGCTTTTGCGGACAAAAGCACGAACCTCGTAGCCCTGCTTTAGAAGGGCTCGACAGAGGTTTGCGCCGATAAGTCCGTTTGCACCTGTAACGAGAACCATCATGCGTCAGTGTCCTGAAATTTCCGGAGGATTCGGCGCAAAGTCCCGACGCACAGCCTTCACCAGGTCTTTGACAAAGTCCACAGCACCAGAAGTCGCACTTTGAAGCTGGGCTTTATCTGCCCAGACTGGCGTGGCGTTTGCCGTTGGTTCAGCAGCGTTCGATGGAGACGCGAAGTGAGAGAATCCCGCTGCATCCACAAAGACCGGCGCGGGCTGCGCTGTCCGAAGAGAAAGCTTTGAGGTCAGGCGATCGATTTCAATTCGGGCCTTATCGGTTAATTCACTGAGCGAACCCGCCAGCTTCGCCGAAGCGGGCGTCGGTCGCACGCCGCCGTCGGCGCTGCTCCATGGCTGTCCAACGCGATACGGACGCTGCTCAAACTCCGCAGTGAAGTTCGCGAGCGTTTTGGTAAAGAAGGTCTTGTACGCGTCGGCAACCAGATAGTTCTTTAGCGTTGGGTTTAAATCAAGCTTCATCATCTGCCAGACAACAGGAAGTGAAAACTCCTGACGTCCCACGACACTGATCGCTGTCTCGCCGCCCGACGTCCTTGTGAAGGTGACAGTCCCGTCGTCGAACCGCGCTGAGTTGTTCTCGCTCTTAACCGTGCGCCACCATATTTTCTGCTCGCCGTCGGAATACAAGATAAATTCCAGCTTGGAGACATCGATGGGCTGCCCGCCCTGGAACACCGTGTAGTTTGGCTGGGGGAGATAGATATTCCGTTCTGCCTGATGCGTGACTCGCCCCGATTCGTCCCGGACTACCGGGACGCATGAGCCTCCGATGTAGTCGTTCATCATACGGATGGAGCGGGAGATGTCGACCTGGGCGACAAAGTCGTCAAACGGAATCGGTACCTCACGAGAAAAATGGAAGAGGATCGAGTTATCGAGATATTGCATCCTCATGCCGTTCTGATCCGGTGGAAACTGCAGCACAAGCTTCTCGAGAGGATCCATGTACGTTCGCGACGCCTCGTAGTCGTCGAGCGAGAGAGTTTGCAGAGAGATGTTGAGCGGACGTTCCATCCACCGCAGCTTGTCCTTTGCAAACATGACCTTGGAGGAGTCGTTGACCTCGCTCACCCCCCCCAGGGTGTAGTTCAAAGTAAGGAAGGAAGCAAAAGAGACGGGATCGGAATCGAGACTTCCAAACTGGGCGGCAAGCGCGCTGTTCATCTTGTCTGTAAGTGCATCTTTGAACGGAAAGAGCTGCCGGTCAACGCTCTGTAGCCACGCGACGGCAGAGCGCTGTACCTCGAGACACGTATTGCGCTTTGCGATGGCATCGGCCACCATGGGATGGACATTCTTCACCGAAGGAAACGGCGTCAAGCTACCAGCAACGAAATAGGGTTGAGGCAGTCCCTGCTCACGCAACAGTTTTCCAACGATGGGGGAACGATAGGGATCGACGCCGAGCTTGTTCGCAAACGACCAATCGGCCAGCGTCACACTCGTGCTGGAAAGGATCGTCGAAACCGCTAAAGGCAAAGCAGCGCGCGAACCCGCGCTTCCGTGGTTCGCTACAAAGGCATCGACGATGGCAAAGTGAACTGGCGTATGTTGCAGCAACTCGCTGCAGAGGTCCTCGGGCCGAAGGCGGTGGTAGTACTCCAACTCTGTATCTTCAAGAGGCAGAACACCCAGAAGATTCTGCGCTGTCCCGGCGTAGACAAACTCCTCATCTGTTTTACCTTTGGCAAAGCTGATACGGAAATCGGCATCCTTCCACGCCGCGTTGAGAGACGAACCATGCAGGATGCTAGACGACGGGAACTCTCCATCGCAGAGGTCCTCGCTCAGGTCAGCGAAGTCATAAGCATTCTGTTGTGACGTCTCGAAGCGATAGCCCGCGAGATCGGCGAGAATCAACGGATCCCGGTTCTCCAGCCAGAAACCAGAACTGTCCCTCGCCGTTCCAATCGTCACGTTTGTATACCCGGCCCCGTGAAGCCAATCCACCAGTCGCTCCACCAGTTCTGGTTCGGTGATGCTCGTCGCAGGTTTAAAGTAGAAGGCGAGGTCCGGCTTGATGAAGATGCGGAATTGATCGGCGGATGCCCCGGTCTCCTTGAGGCGTAGCTCAAGAGCCGATCTCAGACCGGCTTGCTCGATCGACGATTCAAGGCATCTGAACTTATCCTGCGGATCGGTGACCAGCGAGACCGTCACAGCCTGTGTAGGGTCGATCATCGGTCACGCCCCGGTTTGAACGAGTTTCTGTCTGCTGTTACGCGGATAAGCAAAAGGACAAGAATTGAAGAGACCATGGCGAGAACGGCGGAGGCGACGAGAGCTTGCCGCTGTGTCACGAACCTGGAAACGATAGAACAACCGATAACACCGTACCCACCCAGAGTGATAAATGCGACAAACAAGACCGACGCGAGTCGGGAATTAGCCCGGTCGTAGCATCGAGCGACGTCCTCGAGACCGCTGCACTCCACTTGCAGCTTAAGTTGTCCTTCGCTTAGCTGGTTGAAGGTAGTGCGGAGCGCTGTCGAGAGATCCTGAAACCGCCATAGGGCGTCAGCACCTGTCCCGAAGAGATAGCCCCCTTCCAGATCTTGCGGAGGTGTCATCGATCGATTGTGGCGAAGCAGCGGAAGCGCAATCCTGACCAGGTCAAATTCCGGATCCAGTTTCTTCGCAACACTATCCGCCGTGGCGAGAACTTTGAATGCGAGATAGAAACCTCTCGGCAATACGAGTCGGTGCTTTGCTGTGATCTGCAAAATGTCCGCGAGCAAGCGGGTAACAGAAACCGATGACGAGTACGTGTGGCGATGCTTCGCTATAAATTGCTGCAGGTCTTCACGCAACGCCTTTGCGTCCGCTATCTCTGCAGAGTCCGCGAGACGGAGAAGTGCAGCCGTCGTAGCGTCCGCATCCTTCTGCAACAGACCGAGGAGCAGCGTGTTCATATACTCACGCTCACTGACAGAGAGATCTCCCACCAGGCCGAAGTCGTAGAAACCGATGGAACCGTCCGCGTTCACAATCACGTTGTCTGCATGCGGATCTCCGTGAAAAAAACCAAAGCAGAAGATCTGCCGCAGCACACTCTTCGCAAAACTCTGAGCAGCCGCTTTGCCTGACAGCGTGTAGCCCGAGATATCGGCAAGCTTGGTCCCGACCTCATAGGTTGTTGTGAGAATATGCCTGCCGGAGTGCGACGGGACGAGCTGCGGCACACAAATCTTCGGTTCAGACTCGAACTGCCAGGCAAAGCGCTCCAGATTATTTGCCTCCATCTCGTAGTCCAGCTCCGATTGCACATCGTCAAGGAAATCAGAGACCAGACGTCCGGCAGAATCGCCCCTGCTCGAGCCGTCGCCAAAGCGTGAGATAAGTTGTCGGATGATGATGCTGTCGCAGTCCAGCATCTCTTTCAGCCCGGCTCTCTGCACCTTGACCGCTACTTCTGTGCCATCTAAAAGGCGCGCGCGATGCACCTGACCGATCGAGCCTGATGCAATCGGGATCGTGTCAATCCGGTCAAAAAGGCTGCAGATCTCCGCTCCGAGCTCAGCTTCGATTACGTCTCTTACTTCATTAAAGGGACGAGATGTCGTCTCATCCTGTAGCTTCGCCAGTTCATCGCGAAAGCTCTTGCTGAGAAGCTCCTCCCGCGTTGAGAGAAGCTGCCCAAATTTAATAAAGGCCGGGCCCAGCTCGCAGAGCGCACCGCGAACTGCCTTAGGTGAGACGCGCGGAGAGATCCGTCCATGAGCGATGTTTTCCATAACCCCGGAAACGCCATAGCGCACCAAAACGGCTAGCACCTCGCGATAGCGTGCGCGGCTGCGCCCATCGAGAACGCCGGGAATCTGTTCTGCAACAGCCAAAGTCAAACCTCGGAAAATAACTGAGGAGCTGAGCGGGCCAAGCATATCACTTACCACGAAAATAAATATAAAAATTCTTGGCCGCGGAACTTCGACGAGCATATACTCCGTGCAGAATCAGGATCGGTCAAGAGGCGGATTCTATGGCAAAAGGTGGCGGCGGCACAACAATTCCGACTGACTACACGTATTCCATCGGCGGCACAGGTACAACGCTGCATGTCGATTACGACCTCGATAACATCCATGTAAAGGAACTCCCCGCCCTCCAAGTGGGCGTGACGTCATTTCCCGAAGTCACCGCGAATTCGAACATCGCCATAAAAGAACTTCCTCCTGTGGTTTCCACGGTGACAACCACTTCGAGTATTGCAATTACTGAAATACCACCCATCACATCGAACCTGAATATCGCGGTGACACAGATACCGGAACAGCGCGTCCATTATCCAGCACACTATCAGCTCGGATTCAATCTGCTGGGAATGGAGATCTGGAGCCTTTCCCTCTGTGGAGAAGCACAGGTTATCAACGAGAAATACGTGCCGCGCAGAACCGAAGTGTGCCGCTAGAACAGGAGTTCTATGGCTGAGCCGCTGATTCAATACGCCGATTCGGGTGGGCCCGGGGTCGTATTTTCCGGTCCACCTAAGATGTTGCGCGGAAACATCCGGCTGGTAAACACCAGCGATCAGAAGCTGAAGATGGCTTCCCTGCCGGTTAACACCGACACACTGTTGGGACCTGCCTCTCTCCCGTTACAAAATCTTGCCGTCGGCGTAAGGCTACTGCCTGGTGAACAGGCGGCGGTCAGCAGCACGTTGCAGCTGGATGCACAGACCCCCCCGGGCACCTATAACTTCAGCGTAGATATCTCAGGTAAATCGGTATCGGCCACCGCACATGTCACGGAAGTAATCGACTTCCGGATGGAACCTACAGAGGTGACACTGCTCGTCGGAGCAGAGACCAGCTTCGAGAGAACCTTTGTGATAGAGAATGCGGGAAACGTTCCCCTTCCCATGGGAGAGCGGTGCGAGGCGCCTCTCTTCGATTCGATCGATCTCAAGACATCGATGCTGCAGGGTCTGCATGACGCGGTTGATCTGGAACTCAGGGAGAAGGTGCAGGCCTGGCTAAAAAACTGGGGTGAGAGAATGCCCGGGATGTTAGTCATTCTTCGCGATCCTATTGTTCTGAGTCCAGGTAACAAAATTACGGCGACTGCGACGTTCCAGTTACCCGATAATCTGCAGCCCTTCCGCTGTTACCGTGCCGATCTTCAGCTCTACAATGCTTTCCTCTCGGTCACCATCTATACGACTCGTAAAGCCAGCTCCGTGAATAAGAAAAGAGTGAGGTAATCCATATGTCCTGCAAGGAGTCGAACGTCTCCAATCCGGTGACACAAGCCGGACAGCAAGGTTTCCAGTGGTTTAGTGACTACACCCAGATGAATCTCCAGATGGCACAGTCTGCGGCGCAGATGTTTACGCCTGTCATGTCCGCGTGGATGAGTTGGTATCAGTCGCTGCTCCCTCAGCAACTGAGTGATCTCTCAAAATCCACCAGCGACGCACTTCTCTCCATGACGAGATCGGCCGTCTGCGAGATACCTTCTACGGAGTGTCCTCCGAGGTGTGCGTGCGACATCGAGTGGAAGGCCAATCCGGGCGAGACGAGGAAGTCCGTTGTCAAGATCAAGAATACCTCGAAGGACACCATTCAATACACCTTCGTAGGGAAGCCTTTCAAGAACTGCAGCAAAGCGCTCGATCTTATCCCGGAGGTGAGCCCGCAATTCGTCACCGCTGCTCCTGGAGAAGTGGTGAACGTAACAATAGGTGTCACCATAGGAGAACAGTTTCAAAGTGGCGTAGCTTATGAGGCTGAGGTACTTGTGCGCGGCAAATATGAGCGCTGTGTCAAGATCCTGCTGAACGTCGCATGCGACTGCGACGATGCGTGCACCTTCGACCAGGGAGACATTCCCTATCGGGTTCGGCCCGACTCCTGGTACAAGCACTTCCAATGCAGCGAGCCATGCTTTGATGCCATCCCACAGCGTCCAACGTCAACAACAAATCCTACGACCGGGGCAAATGATGTTGCAGGAGTGAAGCCTTGACGACGCGTTCTGAAACACTGGCAGGCGTTCTGAAGAATCTCGAAGATCAGGTAGTGGAGTCGTACCTTGATGGCTGGAAGAACTACTGGAAGCTGGTGACAGATGTAGCGCGCGACCCAGCCTCACTCCCGTCGGCACAAAAACAGTACCTGACCCACATTGCGGAGACTGCACCCAATTATTTCTCCAAAACTTTTCAGGCAGGTGTGCAGGTGTGTGGTGCACTGATTCAATCCAGTGGACAATTCGCAAATCAAATTTATACACAGACCGCACAAGATCTCCAGAGTGCCTCCAACGCCGCGGCGAAAGCGACCATAACAATCGCCTCCAATGCTTCACAAGCTACTCCGCCCACACTTTCGGAGTTCACTTTTGAGGGCTTTGTCGATGAAACCCTCAGCAGAAGGTTCCTGGTGTCAAACAATTCACTTCAACCAGTTACCGTCGCTCTTGACGTAACAAACTTCACCCCCGACCCCGGCGACGCATCGCTCAAAATAGAGCTTATTCCAGAGACTTTTTATCTGGGAACCAATGAGGAAAAGGTAGTGGAGTGCCGTTTGGCAATTCCTGCTTCACTTGCACCTATGACGGAGTTTCATGCGACGCTTTCCGCGCCTGGTATACCGTCCTTGAACATCAGGTTGAATGTGAAGAGCCTGGGTACGCGCGACATGTTCATCGAAGATATCCCGACGGCCTGAGTCGGCGTGCCAAATCAGAAAAAGCAGAGCGCAACGCTTGTACCTACAAAATATCCCACTCCAATGCCGGCAATCAGATCCGAAGGATAGTGTTGGCCGCTCGCCACCCGAGCCCAACAAAGCAGCAGCAATCCCGCAGCGAAAGCTGGAATGGCCGCATGATGCTGCCGGCAGAGCAGAAAGCTGACCACAGACAACGTCATGCAATGTCCGCTGGGAAAAGAATACTCATCCAGATAGCGACTGCGGCTAGGTATGTTCTCGCAGAAGTTACAAGGACGGATACGTGCAAAACGAGGCTTGGTCGAACCGTAGAAGATATGGGAGACCGCCACGCCAGCAACCAGTGCAGCAAGTAACTTCCACTCTCTCAGAAATATGACGTAAAGCCCAACAGGCAGGTAAATCCAACCATTGCATAGCAGGTTGATTGCATTGACCGTCAGGAGAAGTGGCTTTGGTTCTGAATGTTGTACTAACTTCGCAACAACGCGAACCTCCCTTTGGTTCATCCGCAGGAACAGGTCGTCCAATTTGGCTCGATAAGCCGACGATAATGCAACTTCCACATTTACCTGAGACACGGTCTTCACCTGTAACCGTAAGTAGCGAAGTAAGATCTCCGAGAGAGTACATCAACCTTCCTGTGGCTACAAGAGTTTCTTTGTGTAGACAGGCCCGAACCATCATAAGATATTAGCTCTTCACGAGCGATGACTGGAAACATCTCCACCTTCCGGTCATCCTCAGAGACTGACACCACAGTCTCGTGAGGTTCTTGCCGCCATTGGCCGATTCCACTTCATATCGAAAGAAGCTTCTGGCAGATATACGTCGTACCTACCGGTGCCGGGACGGTGCTGCATTGGCTGGAGATGCGCTTCAGAATAAGAGCCAGTAGATGGTGGCCGAGGTCGGACTCGAACCGACATGAGGTTGCCCTCGGCAGATTTTGAGTCTGCTGTGGCTGCCAATTTCACCACTCGGCCATTAGGAAGATTGTATCGCAACGATCGGGAATGTATGGTCCGCCGCAGGACTGCAAGGGGTAGTTTGGTCGGGAAGACAAGTCTGCGCAAATGTATTCGGCCTTTGAGTGGAGATCAGCTCTCCTGGCCATGATGAGTTGCGCGCGGGTCTGTCCTTCTAAGTCGGTCGGTCGTTGAAGACCATTCTCGGTACCAGGCTGCAGACACGCCGTTGTGACTGTTCTTTCGTCCTTGCTGCTCCTATGCAGACGTCGGTGGGGAAACTTTAGTCGTCGTGGTGCGGGAAAGTGGGAGCGCGTAGCGCTTCCAAGCCGCAGGCGTCTTTTCCGCGCTGTTACGCGGCGACGGGTCTGTAGTCGTTGCCGCTGGAAAGCACAGCCCAGGCGATACGTGCCAGCTTGTTAGCCATGGCAACGACAACGACGTTCTTCGGAGCTCTGGAGTCGAGGGCATCCAGCCACGCTCCAATCGGTGCTCGATCTCGCTTGATCCTCAGTACGGCAGCTCGTGCGCCGTGAATAAGAATCTTGCGCAGGTACACGTTGCCGCGCTTACTGATGCCGAGCAGCTTCGCCTTGCCACCTGTCGAGTACTGGCGTGGCACGATGCCGAGCCAGGCTGCAAACTCTCGTCCCTTGCGAAAGGCAGCGCCATTACCGATGGCAGCCACGATGGCCGTTGCCACGACCGGACCGATACCGGGGATCTGGCGGATACGCGTACAGCCTGCATCGCTGGCAGAGATCCGCTCCAGGTCATCGTTGAGTTCCCCAATCTGCTGCTCAACTAGCTTCCACTCGCCCCATAGCGTGTCGATCAGGTTGCGCATCAGCGGCGTCAGGTCAGCTTCGGCGTTCTCCAAAATATCCGCCATCGCAGCCTTGAGCTTCGCCGGCTTCTGGGCGAACACCATGCCGCGTTCGAGCAGAAACGCCCGCAGTTGGTTAATCACAGCCGTTCGACGTGAGATCAGGCGATCCCGAACTCGGTGGATCGCCTGGAGATCCAGCTGGTCATCCGTCTTGATCGGAACGAAGCGCATGTTCTTGCGCTCGACGGTCTCGGCAATCGCCTCCGCATCGACGAAGTCGTTCTTGTTGGACTTCACGAAGGGCTTCACAAACTGGGCTGCGATCAGCCGGACATCATGGCCTTGCTTACGTAACGCCCGACCAAGAAAGTGAGCCCCGGAGCAGGCTTCCAGGCCGATCAGCGATGTCTGCAGGTTCGCGGTGTACGTCAAAAGCTGCTTCTGTGTGAACTTCTTCCGTACCAGCACCTTGCCAGCTGCGCCAAGTGCAACAAGGTGAAACGTAGTCTTGCCCAGGTCGATATCAACTGAATGAATCTGCATGTCGATGATCCTCCTGGTTAGAAGCTGTCACCACCATCCCTCTACGACGGCTGAGGAATCAAGCGGCGGACCATCTCATTAGTCGGTTTCCTTGCACAACCTCTTTCATCGCACTCTTTATAGCATGTTTGATCCAAGAACAGACGAGCAAACATGCCCCTCATGCGTAGCCATCAACCGCAATGGAGCGCCGCCAAAGCAGGGTGCCTGTTCCTCGTACGCTCTCATCGTTAGGGCTGCCCTGAATCGGGGACCGCCAGTATAGGTCATTAGACTTATCCGTAACACAGCCATCGGACTCATTGACATATTGCTCATTGACACATTAAGGTCCCTGTAATCAAATCGAAACACTCTAATAACAGATACCTCACCGGAATCAAAGAAATCGAGATCATCCATCCGCGATGATACTTGCGATTCGAGGGGGCAAGATTCGGTCGAAGCCGTTCGCGCGATCTGTCCAGGCCGATATCCGCATGAATATCGGCCTGGACAGGACAAGGCAAATGGAAGATCAACCGATTCCCCTTTTCCATAAACAGGTGCAGCACTCACGAAACAAAACGTTGTTTCTTCAGGAGACCACCGATGCACACAGTCCGATTCTCGAAACTCTTAGCCATGATGCTTCTGTTCGTCTGCGGCATGTTCGCATCCGCACAGACAATTACAGGCGGCATCAACGGCATTGTTACTGACTCCTCCGGAGCAGTGCTCCCCAACGCCAAGGTCGTTGCCACCAGCGTCGAAACCAACGTCGAAACCACTACAACCACCAACAACGACGGTGTCTACAACATCCGCTTCCTCCAGATCGGCCACTACAAGGTCAGCATCGAAGCTCCTGGCTTTGCCACCACCAACTTCGGCCCCTTCACCATTGAAACCGGACAGAATGCGAAGGTTGACGCCAAGCTCGCTCTCGCCGGTACCGAATCCAAGGTCACGGTCGAGTCGGAACTTGTTCCTCTCCTCAATAGTGAGAGCCCAACCTTGGCAACGACCCTCGACACTCGGGCCATCGAGAACATTCCCCTCGTCGGCCGGAATCTGACCGCGATCACGATGTTCCTTCCGGGAGCGGTGAGCACACAGCCCAATAGCTTTGTGAGCAACGCAGCCGTCTCTGGTCCTCTCAGCGGCAATAACGCAAGCGGCCAGAGCAGCGGCGCCTCCGTCTCCGTCAACGGCAATCGTCAGCAGGCCAACCAGTACATCCTCGATGGTATGAACATCAACCAGACCCTCGATGACACGCAGGGCTACGTCCCCAACGTCGATGCCATCGGCCAGGTCCAGGTCATCTCCAGCAACGCCAGCGCCGAGTATGGCAACGTCAACGGCGGCGACGTCCTCTATCAGACCAAGAGCGGAACCAACCACTGGCACGGAAGCATGTTCTACTTCCTCAACAACTACAACCTCGACGCGAACAGCTGGAAGAATAACTTCACCAAGGTTGCGAAAAACTCCTACACACGCAACCTCTTCGGCGGGACCTTCGGCGGTCCTGTCATGAAGGACAAGCTCTTCTTCTTCGTCGACTATCAAGGTGGTCGCTTCCACTCTGGCGGTGCTTCCACTGCGAGCGTATATACCCAGAAGATGCGGAACGGGGACTTCTCCGAACTTCTTGACCCGGCCATCATGGGCGCGGGCAAGACCATTCAGCTTTATAACTCGACTGTCGCTGGGCTTCCCGCCTACGCCAACAACCAGATTCAGGTCACCAACCCCGCCGCACAGTACCTCTTCGCACATCCGGAACTCTATCCGCTTCCTAACTTTGCTCCGAACGCCGGTACACCTACTCAGAACAACTACCATGGTCTCCAGAAGCAGCGGAACTATGGCAACCAGTTCGATGTGAAGGTCGACTACAGGCTCAGCGAAAGGGACAACATGTTCGTTCGCTACTCTCAGATGGACAGCGGACAAACAACCCAGAGTGCGTTGATCACCAGCTTCAACAGCGCACCCACCTTCCCCTTCAAAAGCGTCGCCATTAACGAAGTCCATCAGTTCAGTTCTTCGGTCATCAATGAGTTCCGCGCCGGTTACACTCGCGTTCAGAACAACGGTGCCGTTCTGCTCGACCCCAGTGGCGCTTTTGGTGTGAACGGCAACAGTCTTCTAGGCATTCCTGGCGGTCAAGCGTTTGCTGGCTTCTCGGGTCTCACCATGACTAACTCGGCTAGCCCCCAAGGCTTCAGCGCCTCTAACGGGACGAGCGACTTCACCACCATCGGCAACTCTAACGCTGGTACAAACTATACCCTCAACACCTTCCTCTATGGAGACAACCTCACCTGGTCGAAGAACCGGCACACCTTCAAGTTCGGTGCCCAGTTCCTGCGCCAACAGCAGAACAACTTCTATCCCGGCAACGACGGATCGCTCGGAGGCTTCTACTATCTCGGTGCCGGAACCGCAAGAGGAACCACCGGTGGATACACCGGTGCCGACTTCGTGCTGAACCGCGCTGGCTTCGTCAGCAAGGGCGGCGTCTCCGGACCGGTCGGTATGCGCTCCTGGCGTAGTGCTTACTTCGCACAGGACGACTGGAAGATCTCTCCCAACCTGACCCTCAACATCGGCGTCCGGTATGAGTTTGTCCAGCCGATTTATGAAGTCAACAACAAAATGTCGACGATCGATCCGGCCAATCCCTCGGTCATTCTTCTGGCTGGTTCAGCCCAGGCAGCGGCCGCTGGATATAGTCGGGCACTCGTCGATCCGTACTATGGTAGCGTGATGCCCCGTATCGGTTTCGCCTATCAGCCAACGCCTCGATTCGTCGTGCGCGGCGGATACGGAATCCAGAACTTCATGGAAGGAACCGGTGCCAATCTTCGCATGACCACCAACCTCCCCTTCCAGGGCTCCTATCAGGCCACTGGTCTTCAATCCAACGCGTCCACTGGAGCTCCTGGTCAGTTCTTCGGCGTACAAAGCGGATTTGGAATTGCAAGCGGCACTGGTGGAGCGAGCGGCGTCGTCTATAACGTCTGGAACAAGAAGATCAAGCCCGCCTTCATCGGCGAGTACAGCTTGACCCTCGAGTACCAGGTCAGCAACACCGCCTCCTTCCAGATCGGCTACGTCGGCGAGTCTGGTCAGCATCTCATCACCGCAAACCGGCGGAATCAGCTTGCTACTCCATGCGTCATCAACGGAGTCATTCAGCCGTTCCCGAGCGCCGGTGCCCCACAACCTGCGGGATGCCCCAAGTCTCCCTACCAGGACACGCCGGGCGTAGGCTACACCGGCACCATTCGCTTTACCGACTCCAACGCGATGATGAACTACAACGCCCTCCAGGCAAGCTTCCGTCAGCGCTTGTCTCGCGGTCTGCAATACATAGCGAACTACACCTATAGCCGCGCAATGACCAACAGCATCGGCTTTTATGGCGCGCCCGGCATCAACAACCCCAGCGCTTATGCACAGAATGTCTATAACCTCTCCGCCGATTACGGCCCAACCGGACAGGATGTTCGCCATGCAGTCAACTTCAACCTCGTCTATGATCTTCCTCTCGGCCGTGGACGTAAGTTTGGTGGCAACATGCCCCTCATTCTTGATGAGGTTGTCGGCGGGTGGAAGGTCAGTCTGACTGGCATCTCCTACTCTGGCTTCCCTGTCACCCTCACCGCAAACAACAACTCGCAGGTAAGTAGTGGAGCCCAGCGTCCGAATAAGCTGCGGCCGCTGAAGATCGTCAATCGCTCCATGAGCAACTGGTTCGGAACCGATCCGTCTGCAACTCCCTGCATCACACCGGGCGTCGACAACGGTGTCTGCGCATACGGTCAACCGGCGTTCGGTACGTTCGGTACAGCCCGCACCGGCACTGAGCGTGCTCCTAACTTCCAGACCTATGGAGCCTCGGTCACCAAGGACTTCACCATCTGGCATGAGCAGCAGATCAACTTCAGAGCTGATGCGGATAATCTGTTGAACAACGCGTTCCTTGGCAATCCGCAGAACAACATTACCAACACCCTGTTCGGGAATATCACCAATCAGACTACGCCGGTCCGGTCCAACCCACGAACAATGCAGCTGTCCGTCAAGTACCACTTCTAAACCAACGCAATACATTCCTGGCCCGGCCTCCCTCTGAGACCGGGCCCTTTCTTTTGCTGACTCTGGTTGCAAAAAACAGAGAGCGGACCTCTTCCTGCAAGCGCGGTCGCTCCATCAAACAAAGCCCTCAAGCTCAAACGCTACTTCAACGAATGGATGAAATTATCTCTGCTTATTGAGTACCATCCGTTTGAAGCCTGAAAGGCGAACGCACTTGTGGGAGATGCGTTGAGATGTCAGGTGAATCAGCAGGAACGCACCGATAATCCAGATCACGGCCCAGAGGTTCAGGTCTCTCGAACCGGCCGAGAAGAGCACGCCGCGAACCAGGAATACCGTAAGCTGCAGGATGGCAGCAACGACCGCCGCGGGGATGAGCTTTAGCATCGATCGGATCAACTGACTTTCACGAGATTTCGCAATCGATGGCGCCGCAATGAAAACAAATAAGAAACACGGCAGGAAAGTGTACAAAATCGTGACCAGCAAGGCGATCGCTCCCATGAGATTCGACCCGTGAAAGTGATGAAAACCCGCCATAAACCCGACGAATCCGACAACAATAATCAGTGGTCCCGGAGTCGTCTCCGCCAGCGCAAATCCGTCCAACATCTGCGCATGGCTCAGCCAGGAAAATTTCATCACGGCTGCCTGCGCCACGTAAGGAATTACGGTGTAGGAGCCGCCGAAAGTTACAAAGGCCGTTTGGGTGAAAAAGGCGGAAAGCCTGAGCCAGAATGGGAAATCGTGCCCTAAAATCCATAGCAGAAAAATCGGAAGGCTTCCGCTCACGGCACATCCACTCACGATGCGCATCATCCGCCAAAGCGCAGCGACAGATGCGTAACCTGCCGTCTCCTCTTCGAAGGAGGTGCGGTCGATCTTTTTCAGGCGCTGAAGAAGCCCCACGACGCCACCTATGGCGACAATCATTCCTATAATCCAAGGCAGCGGAATATGCAATACGCTGATCGCGAGGAACGATGCGATTGCAACGAACCATTGCAGACGAAATCTGAGAGCGCGTCGACCTATTTGAAAGAGTGCGCGCAAAACCAAAGCTACGACAATCGGCTTCAACACATGAAACAGGAAACTCACCCACCAGACAGTTCCGTATCCGGCATAGAGCAAACTCAGTCCCATTAGAATTGCAGTCGACGGAAGAACAAAAAAGGTACCTGCTAGGAATCCGCCTATTTTTCCATGCAACTTCCAGCCAATGTAGATCGCGAGCTGCTGCGCTTCAGGTCCCGGCAATAGCATGCAATGACTCAGTGCGTGGAAGAAATGGTCGGAATCGATCCAGTGCCGCTTATCAACCAGTTCGGATTGCATGATCGCGAGATGAGCTGCCGTGCCTCCGAAGCTGATCCAGCCCAATTTCCACCAGAATCCGAGCGCTTCACGTAAGGACGGATGGACCGTGGCCCCCGATCGATTCTCAAGTATAGAAATGCTGTAACCTCATATGACATTATAACGTCATAATGTAAGGAGCTTTCTAATACGAAGTTCGAGTCAAAAAGGAGAAATTCATGCCAATGCAATCCAACCCTGTCGCAGAAACTCGCATTTCTTCAGACATGCGGCGTTACGCCGCGCTGCCACTTCGAGCAATCGTCGGCGGGGGCTTCATCCAACACGGTTGGGCTAAGATCGCTAAAGGCCCGGAGACCTTCGCAGCGATTCTGCAAGCACTGCACGTTCCCTTCCCGCATCTGTCGGCTTACCTCACAATTTCGGTAGAGTTGCTGGGAGGAACGGCGCTTCTTTTCGGCGCGTTTATCGCATGGGCAAGCTTGCCGGCGATCATCGTCCTGCTGACCGCCATGTTTACGGTCCATCTCCCCTATGGCTTTAGCTCCATCAAAATCAAGGCGATTGTGGATGGTCGAGCGCAATTCGGACCTCCCGGATACGAATGCGATCTTCTCTATATCGCGTGCATCCTGGCTCTCGTATTCCTTAACCCACGCCCGTGGTCCATTGATAGCTATCGCTTACGGAAGCGAGATGCCTGAGTTCTCACCGAGTTTTCCGGATGACGAAGTAACTTTGTGACGAAGCGGACAATGTCACCTCGATAAGACAGTACCTCATAGTCAACCGGATGATTGCCGGTTGTCAGCGAGGTCCGCTCGATCTGAAAGATAGGAGAACCGACCCTTACCTGAAGGGCGACAGCAACAGGTTTGCTTGCGATCACTGCCTCCAACTCATAGTCTGCTTCGACCAAAGGAACTCCATACCTTTCCTCCAGAAGAGTGAAAATCGGATGCAGCCGTAGATCGTTCCACACAATCTGCTTTCCAATGGGGAGGGGTAAATAAGTTTCATCAAGAGAGAGAGGCATGTCATCGGCGAGCCGCACTCGCTTGATCTGCATCACCTTTGTCCCTTTTGCTAATTGAAGGCGTTCTGCAACGCGTGCCGAAGCGGCAATCACACCCTGACTTAGTACACGGGCAGTGGGCGTTCGCCCAGCAGATTTCATGTCCTCAACGAAGCCGGTTAACTTTGTGAGCTCCGCTTCGATTCTCGGCAACAGGACGAAAGTTCCAAGTCCCCGACGAATCTCAAGCAAGCCACGACTAACCAAGTTCTGGATCGCACGACGAACAGTGATGCGGCTCACCTGAAACCGCAGAAGCAATTCATCTTCCGAAGGTAATTGATCTCCGGGCCGATATTCACCCTGGGCAATTTCGGCGGCAATGGTTTCCTCGATCCTGGCATAGAGCGTCGATGCTGGCATGATGACAATATAACGTCCTATGGACCATTTTCTTCAAGACCGCCGCATTGCAAGAAAACTTTATCCAATCCCTCAACGAACGACTTCCAGCCCCATGCAATCATCCACTCTGGAGCAAGTCGCCACTCCAAGTACCCTTCTCTAGAGCCAGCCTTTCGCTCGAAAATAAAGATACGGCCCAAGGGCGGTAGCAAGCATCAGCACAAGGGCAAAGTAGTAGCCATGCTGCCATTGCAACTCCGGCATGTGGGCAAAATTCATGCCGTAGATCGAACCGATCAATGTCGGAGGAAGAAAGACCACCGACGCCACGGTTAACGTCTTCATCACCGCATTTTGTTGAATACTGATCAGTCCTAGGTTGGAGTCCAATAAAAATTGGATTTGAGCAGTAAGAAACGTTGCATGATCAAGAAGTGAGTGCACATCACGCTGCAGCGTCTTGAGACGGCTGCGAAGATCGGCATCCAAACCCTCAAGCTGCAGGAAAGGCACAGCCCTTCCGATGGAGTGCAAACTTTCGCGCACCCTGGTCGACAGATCTCCGCTTGCGCCAATCAACTTCAAAACTCCGCCAAGGTCGGCGGTCGCAATCGACTGCATCGAGTTTGAGTTCTGAGAGAAAATTTTCTGGGAGATCGGATCCAACGAGTCACCCACCTCCTCCAGCAGATCCGCGTCGCGATCCACAATGGTTTCGGCAAAACAGAGGAAGAGCGAAAGCGCGGTGGGGACGTGCGTTCCGGGTTTAGTGACGCGTTCTACAAAATTGCGAAAGGATGTCGGCTCCGCGTAACGCACGGTCACCATCTTCTGCCCGGTAAGGATGGTTGTGATGGAAGTCAGCATGGGAGAGTAGCCCTTCAGCCGGGTCACGACACGCAGCGTGACGAACGTAGCACCATCCTCACGGTAAAGCTGGCTGCTGCTCTCCACCTCGCGCATCTCATCCCGCGTTGGAATATTCACCCGCAAGAGCTTTTCTACAAGGTCCTCTTGCTCCGGCGTTGGCTCAAAGAGGTCAACCCAAAGCGCTCGGTCAATGGAGGATTCGTTCGCAGAAGCAGAGGCGGTCAGAGGTCCCCCATGCGAAAGTTCACTAGCAAGATAAGCAGTCAGCATCGTTGCCTAAGAATACCGCGCTATACCCTCCGTTTCGGCCTTACCCGCTCCAAAGCGAAATGGGTTAAAACTCGTATGCGTATCAAATGCGTCCGCCCCCTCTGCCTTCTTGAGCCAATGAATCACGAGATAGGTCAGTGGAGTCGCCAGTACTTCATAACCGACCTTCAGCAGATATCCCGTTCCGATCATCGCTCCAATCGTGCGCCAGGGAAGAGTGCCGCCAAAGGTTAAGGCGATGACGGTGGCGGTATCGACAGCCTGCCCCACCACCGTGGATCCCACAGTCCGCGTCCACAGCCAACGACCCCGAGTCACCAGTTTCAACCTCGCCATCGTGTAAGAGTTCGCAAACTCACCCGCCCAGAATGCCGCCAAGCTCGCCGCGAGAATACGCGGGATGAAACCGAAGACAGTCGCAAAAGCCTGCTGGTTGTGCCACTGTGGATCGGCAGGAAGAGCAATGGTCACCGTCGCAGCAGCATACAGCAGCGCAGTCCCAAAGAAACCCAACCAGATGGCACGTCGAGAGGCGGCGTAGCCGTAGATCTCGGTGAAGATGTCACCAAAAATATACGTCACTGGAAAAAGCAGGATCGCCCCGCTGACGGCGAAGGGTCCAATGCGGCATACCTTCTGCGCCAACAGGTTGGAAACAAGCAAAATCACAACAAAAGCGGTCGTCAAAGCATCAAGATAACGATATCTCTGCATTAGGAAAGACTAGCGCAGGCGCCTCCACTTTGACACAAGCCTCAGGTATTGATAGCGTTGGAGATGGCTTGAGAGCACAAGCGCCAAATCTGCTTTCGCCTACCAAAGCGTCCCCGTCGTCCAGAGGCCCAGGACACCGCCCTTTCACGGCGGTAACACGGGTTCGAATCCCGTCGGGGACGCCAATATTTTCAACAGCTTGCGATAATTAAGCAATAGCAAGCCATCGCATCTCACAAGTACATTTCAATAACGCAAGCTATATCGAACTGTCCATGAGTTATCCATAAACGGCTTTCTGCACCCTTCGCAACGCAATTGCTCCAGCGTGGCGCAATCCGCTTCTGGAAATGCTCCTCCTACGTCACACAAGTGCCATGAGTCCTGGTTCAATGCCCCCAATTCTTTCTCTCGGTAGCGCTGGGAGAGTCCCACGGTGTTCCTACTACCAGGGAGCGGCGTTTCGGTTCCCTCTGGCCGTTTTGTACCGGCGATACTCCCAGGTTTGCCATCCCCGTTGCCGTTCCGCAAGCCTCAGGCTGCCTTGCTAATAGTGCGTCCTTCGCGTAAAACCCCGCTTGGCATTATGAACGATGGCCTCGGCGTCGGTCTTGGACAGCGTGGCGGCCTCTTTGAGGATAAAAGCCGTTGTAGCATCGGGACGGTGCCTCCTAGGCTAGCTCGCCATCTTATTTTTCCTCCTCATTCGTGCTGCTGCACGCTCGCTGAAACCGTGCGACTGAATGGGGTGCTTAAGACAAACCCATGATAGGCAAGGGTTGTTGCTGGTGGATACTGTCATATCCAGATGAGCCCGCTTCCTCATCAGAACGTTTCCAGGAGATGTCTATGTCGACTGCTATCGCTCCCCCCGAAACCGTGGCCGCACGCTACAACACCGTCACGATTCAAGGCATCGATGTGTTCTACCGAGATGCTGGTGCGCAAGACGCCCCCGTGCTGTTGCTGCTGCACGGCTTTCCCACATCGTCCAACATGTTCCGCAACCTGATCCCACGTCTGGCAAAGTCTTTCCGAGTGATAGCTCCTGACTATCCTGGCTATGGCTTTAGCGGCACACCGGATCGCAAGGATTTTCATTACACCTTTGAGAACATGACCAACATCGTCGAGGAACTCACGACGCACTTAGCGCTCGACAACTACGCTCTGTACGTCATGGATTATGGTGCGCCCATCGGATATCGGCTGGCTCTGCGCCATCCTAAAAAGATCACGGGAATCATCGTGCAGAACGGAAACGCCTATGACGAAGGCCTGCTCGAGTTCTGGGACCCGATCAAGACGTACTGGAATGAACCTACGCAGGAGAACCGCATGGCGCTCGCTTTTCTGGTGAAGCCGGACGCTACGAAGTGGCAGTATCAGAACGGGGTGGCGGATCCCACGCTCCTCGATCCCACCACCTGGACACTCGACCAAGTGCTGCTGGACCGTCCAGGAAACGGGGACATTCAGCTGGACATGCTTTTTGACTACCGGACGAATGTCCCTCTGTATCCAGACTTCCAGGCGTTCTTTCGCAAGTATCAGCCGCCCATGCTGATCATGTGGGGCAAGAACGATTTCATCTTTCCGCCAGAGGGCGCTGCTCCTTACAAGCGTGATCTGCCCCACGTCGAGACGCACCTGTTAGATACGGGACACTTCGCCCTGGAGACGCACGGCGAGGAGATCGCGAGTCGAATCGAGAAGTTCTTAAAACCTTAGGCCTCGCACCCGATTGCGGTGTGTTGGTCACATTGAAGACCTCCGCGCGCAACTCTGTCTTTACGCGCTCCGTGAAACTGAGCGTCTTGAAGAGAGAGACATCACCCGTGGCCAGGCCCGGACCAAAGAGCTGGTTCCGCCCCGCATTGCCCTGCCGATTGACGGGAACGACGTTGGAGAGCGCACTCGTGTCGAAGTACGTGCCCGTAGTGCTGTGGGTGAAGGTTACTGCCTTGACCCATCGGCACGGATAGATACTCCGCCGCCATATGTCGGGAAGGGCACGGAGAAGGTTGTAACGGTCAATAGTTGAACAATCGTATTCATCTGCCATCCACCCACTAACAGATCCAGACTGCGATTCATGTTGCTGCCAAACATCCGTCCCTGCCAACAGGTACATCAAGCAGCGCGCTCGCGACAAAGACATGACGCTGGTCCAGGCTGGAGTTTCCCTTCTTCAACGCGTGGTCGTAGAAGTACAGATCGTTCACAGCAAAAAAGCCGATATATCCGTTGCTGTTATCGATGTTATGTGACCAGGTGTAAGACGTCGTGAGCGTCAGTCCTCTTGCCGCAGACTGTTATAAAGTGACACGCCATCGTTCAGGTTGTAAATCACCTGCCCCAGGCTGGGAAAGGCATTCTGCCCCGTCGAACCGAAGGGTTTGGTGTTGTAGTTATAGCCGGTAGCGAGATGCGTTCCAGATTGCCCACGTACCCAACCGTAGCTACGCAGTGTGGATGTGCAGTCCGAGGTAGAGGTCTACCGCCTGCAGGTTAAGGATTTTGGTCCGGTGCAGGGATTCCTCCGGGACGCGCATCGGCTGGAATTTTCGCGGAACAAGCAATGGGTTGCGTGGGCGGATAGAAGCTAAATGCGGCCTACTAAACGCAGAGCCGCAATTTCTTCTTCAGTAAATACGTGAGACCGTGTAAGAAACTGCAAGCCGCCGGGCCCTTCGAGCGAGAACGCCGCGCCGAATCCCGGAACCACATCGATGATGAGTTGCGTGTGCTTCCAGTATTCGAACTGTGGCGCAGAGATATAGAAGGGCGATCCTGCGATCTCCCCTAGTTGCACGTCACGACTTCCGATTCGAAACTCTCCGAGCGGAAAGCACATGGGCGCGCTTCCCTCGCAACATCCGCCTGACTGGTAGAACATCAGCGGCCCATGGGCGGCCTTGAGCTCATCGATCAGCTGCAAGGCCGCCGGGGTTGCTGTCACTTGTGGTGGAGCTTCCATGGCTAGAACAGACCGAGCTTTGCGGTGCTGTAGCTGATCAACTGGCACTTCGTCTGCTGGTAGTGATCGAGCATCATCAGGTGATTTTCGCGGCCGATGCCACTCTGCTTGTAACCGCCGAAGGCAGCATGTGCTGGATAGTGGTGATAGCAGTTCGTCCAGACACGCCCGGCTTCGATGCCGCGACCAAAGCGGTATGCGCGATTCATATCGCGTGTCCAGACACCCGCACCCAGACCATAGAGTGTGTCATTCGCTAAGTCCAGGGCCTCGTCATCATTCTTGAAAGTGGTTACGGACAGAACCGGACCAAAGATCTCTTCCTGGAAGATGCGCATCTTGTTATGGCCCTTGAAGATCGTCGGCTCAATATAAAAGCCGCCACTCAGATCGCCTGGCAGGCTGGACGCGTGACCACCGATGAGCAGCTCAGCGCCTTCTTTCTGCCCCAGGTCGAGATAGGTCATAATCTTTTCGAACTGTTGCTTGGAAGCCTGCGCTCCGATCATGGTGGACATATCCAGCGGATTGCCCTGGCGAATGGACTTCACTCGTTCCAGAGCTTTCTCCATGAAACGGTCATAGATACGCTCATGAATGAGGGCGCGGGAAGGACAGGTGCATACTTCGCCCTGGTTGAAGGCGAAAAGAGCGAGACCCTCCAGCGCTTTGTCGATGTAGTCCTCCTCCTGCTGCATCACATCTTCGAAGAAGATGTTGGGCGATTTGCCACCCAGTTCGAGCGTAATCGGGATAATGTTCTCCGAGGCATACTGCATGATCATGCGGCCCGTTACGGTGGAACCTGTAAACGCCACCTTGTTGATGCGAGGATTAGTGGCCAACGCCTGACCGACTTCACGACCGAAGCCATTGACGATATTCAGGACTCCATCGGGCAGTAGATCCGCAATCAGCTCCATCAAAATGAGGATCGAAACAGGCGTCTGCTCTGCAGGCTTTAGCACAACACAGTTGCCCGCAGCGAGAGCCGGTGCCACTTTCCATGCAGCCATGAGAAGCGGAAAGTTCCATGGGATGATCTGCCCGATGACGCCAAGTGGTTCATGAAAATGGTAGGCCACCGTGTCGTGATCGATCTCCGAGATGCCGCCTTGTTGGGCACGTATCGCGCCAGCGAAGTAGCGAAAATGATCGGCGGCGAGGGGCACGTCGGCTGCCGTGGTTTCACGCAGTGGTTTGCCGTTGTCCCACGTCTCAGCCGCAGCCAGAAGATTGGTATTGTCGTCGATTCGCTGAGCGATTTTGAGCAGCACATTGGAGCGCTCCGTGACCGAAGTCTTTCCCCATGCGGCCTTCGCCTTATGTGCGGCGTCGAGAGCCTTTTCTACATCCGCGTTGTTGGAGCGAGGCACCTGGCAGAGTAGCTTGCCTGTCACCGGAGTGATGTTGTCGAAATACCGCCCGTCTACGGGCTCCACCCACTGTCCGCCAATAAAATTCCCATAACGCTTTCGGAACGGCACTTCCAGTCCATAGTGGGCGGGATCAATTTGAACTGCTTCTGAGGTGGTCATCGTTTCCCTTCCTTCGGCTCGGCCTTGGTCGAGCCATTTTGTCAGGATTATTCTGCGCCCACCGTGAAGCACTTGCCAAGTGATCCGGGCTAAGTACGTGAGACGATTCGAGCTTCTAACGTATCCAGGAGGGGAGTCTGCTCTGGTCTTATGTAAACGCGCGCGCGAGGTGTAGAAAACCAGGAGCCGCGATCGACCTCAGGAATTTCCATCCGCTTGCCGGACCTCGGAGGCCATTCTATTTCGCAGGTGTTGCTCTTGAGTTGGGTCGGGTCACAGTCGCCTTCGAAGGCCCAGGCGATCACAACCTTTCCGCTCTTCTGGCGAATCGACCCTAGCTCTATGAAATCTCCAGTTGCTATGAAGCCGGTTTCTTCGCGGAACTCGCGTTGTGCAGCCGCGAGGGGTGCCTCATCCGGCTCATACTCCCCTTTCGGAATGGTCCAGACACCCTCATCCTTCTTAACCCAGAACGGACCTCCGGGGTGAACCAGAAATACTTCCAGCCCGTCCTCGCGCTGTCGATACATGAGCAGACCCGCGCTGCGTTTCGAAGCCTTACTCATTGGCCATTGAAGCTATCCCATCAATCTTCGATTGCTTCTTCTCACTGTAGGAAACGACCATACGCACCCCTGATGCCTTGTTGCGATGCAGGAACAGTGTTTGTCGCTACATCGGTATCTTTACGCCAGCAGACCCGTCAAGACCGTCGACCCTCCGCAATTCCCTGCTGCGCTTCTATCCTCGACTTTCGCAGCGAGGCAACGGGATCAGAGGTTGGCGCGTATTCCATCGCGATAAAGCCTTTGTAATTCAGTCTCCCCAGGCTGCGATAGATATTCGTGTAATTGATCTCGCCCGTCCCGGCCTCATTGCGACCCGGAACGTCCGCGATATGGACCAGACCCACCCATTCGATGTTCGCTTCGAGCTTTTCGATCAGGTTTCCGGCTCCACGTTGCTCATGGTAAAAGTCGTACAACACCTTCACATTTGGCCGGTTCACTGCACGTACGATCTCGAATCCGTCCTTCACGGACGTCAGGAAGATCGTGGGATTTTCAAGCAGATCGATCGGTTCGATCACGATATTGATCCCATTTCTTTCGGCTACGTCGGAGGCTCGCTTCAGGTTGTCCACAGCGGCGGCGAACTGCAGCTTTGGATCGATATCCAACCTCTTGCCGGACTTGATGTTGATCTGCGGACATTCAAGTCCGTTCGCAACATGGCAGTGAGCTGTCACCCGCGACACGAACTCTTCGGTTTGGTCAGGAATGGCGAAACTGGCCTGCAGGCCGCTGAGCATATCGATCATCACGCCCGAAGAGCGCATTTTAGCCATCATGCGACGCTGCTCTTCGGGCGTCCACTTCTGGAAGAAACTAATCAGTTCAACGCCTTGATAGCCCGCTTCGGCGACGATCTCGATACAGCGCTCATACGACTCCACTTTGAGCATCGCAATTTCGCACGAGAAGCGGTTAGCCGAAACTGAGGTTTTTGCTACCTGGGCTGCTGCACGGAAGAAGGTTCCTTCCAGTGCGGCTGCCGCAATCAACTGCGCGAAGTTGCGACGGTTCATGACGCTCCTGAGGCTCCTGAGGCTCCTTTTAGGAGCGATACGAGTGTAGCCATGGAGAACAGCGAGCACAACGCCAAAGCATGCCCCACGTCCCAAAAGCGGGACACGGGGCACCCGGTCTCGTTAGGTCCTGGAGTATTGTGACTCGGAGGGAGCTTGATAACTGATTGCAAGCTGCGGAGTATCCAAACGCTCGTTCATGCGGTGTTTGGAATGCAGACTCGCTTCCAGGATGCCGGTGGTAATCAACGTGCGCTGGATGGAATAGGGCGCGCTGCGTGTCTGGTACATCTGCTCGATCTTGGCCGCGAGGCACGCGGAGTGCGTCTCGTTCGGTGCTGGCGTCATGAAAAATTGAGTTGAGACGATACCGTGGCCCGTCACTCGCGCCGCAATGTTGAAGTCCCTGATCGCGCCATTCAGCAGGAGCATCGTTCCGCGTGTGCCGTCGGTGTACTCAACGCAGACTGCAGAAGGATCCTTGACCAGCTGCGGCAACAGGCCGGGAGCGGTCAGATCCTGCGTGCGACCGTCGAGCCAGGTGAGGCCAAGCGGAGTGTCGCTACGTGAGAGCGCTGAGCTGAGGAGATCTTTTGACCAGCGCCCTGCCGTCCCTGCCGCCCAGACATCATCGCCTTCGAGCAGCTGTACAGACTTCACACCGGTCTCGCCACCCTTACGCCGCTCCAGCATGCATTGCATCGCCTCAAGCGCGTCAAAGCCCGTGCCCTGCAAGCTGCCAACGCCCACCACGACCGCTTCCTGCACCTTCGCTCCGAAGGGGATATCCGTATCGGGAAGACGCCATGTCACCGGCATGGAAGCGCCTGCAAGCAGCGGAAACTTGAGACGCTCCGCAGTCTTCACCATACTCTGCGCTTCGATGTAACTGAAGGAGAGTTGCCTGTGGTTGAAGTAAGGAACCGAGCGGCCATCTGTCTCAAAGACCTGGGCACATTGCTGGAAGAAATCGAAGTTCGGAAGGAGGATCTTTCCCCTTTCGTTGCGCGGATACTCGTCATCTTCAATGACCGTCAAGACGGCATCCACAGCCAAACGGTTACCGCCACAACGCAGAGCTTCGGGGATGTTGCGGCAGAGACGAAATCCGAACTGTTTGGCGCGTGCCTCGCTGAGATCGCTCGTGGGTCCAAGCTCATCGAGAGGCGGGACCGACGGCGGTGGTGGTGGAGCGGCGGGCGCTTTCTTCTCTCCCACGCGGCGCTGATCGTCATGAAGCGCAGGAACGCCGGGCGTTGGGCGCAGCCACGCGGCCTTCAGATTGCCCGACATTGCCTTCTGAAATTCATTAGGCCCCGCCTCCGCTTTACGGATACGTTGATCGACGTAGAGCGAGACGACCTTCACCTCCGGCATGTGCCAATCGCCTTCGAAGGGATAACCCACCATGAAGCGATCTGCGATCGTCTGCAGGGCGGAGCCTTCACGGTAGACGCTGCCAAGAATCGCCAGACGCAGAGGACCTTTGCCATTCTCCTGACCGAAGGCAGAACGCAGCAGTGGACCATTTGCCCACAGAGCAGACGACAGAGCGGAATAACCTACAAAGCGGCGGCGGGTCAGCATCAGCTTCTCCAGTACGAAGATTCGGGGTAGGGTTGATACGTTACTGTGGCCAACTCCGGCGTTTCAATGCGCTTTCCTTTGGCTTCACTTTCGACACCGGCGATCAGAAGGCCGCTCGTCAGCAGCGTCCGTTCCACGGGATACTGCGCCTTGCCCGTGAGGAACATCTTCTCCGCGTTATAGACAAGCGGTGTGAAGAAACTCGCCAATGTAGTGCGGCCGTCGGGCATCGGCAGATACATCTGCGTGGAGAACGGCTTTGGCTGTCCCTCAATCTGAGCAGCAAAGGTAAAGTCTCGCACCATGCCACCGAGCAGCAGCATCGTGCTCTTCAGGCCATCGCGATGTTGATAGTGATACGCCACCGGGTTGGGCACGATCGTCTTCATCTGCTCGATCGTTGGAAGCATGTCTGTGAACGTCGGGACAGCGGCCCGCAACGTAGCGCTTCGACTGAGCGCTGCCCGCACCAGCTTCTGTGACCAGACACCACTCTCGTATGCCTTCCAGAAGTTGTCTCCGCGATACGTCTGCAGCCATTCGACACCGGACTCACCACCCTTGCGCCGCTCCACCATGCACTGCAGCGTCTCCAGACCGTGGAAGTCATAGCTTCCCATTCCGCCGTATCCGATGGAGATCGCCTCTTTTGTCGTGGCGCCGGTTGGGAACTCGACCGAGGGAACCCTCCATGTGACCGCGAGGCTGGATCCGCCTTGAAATGGAAATTTGAGTTCCTTCGAGATAGCGACCATCTTCTTGCACCAATCCCACTTCCACGAGAGCTCTTTGTCGTTGAAGTAAGACACGGCGCGCCCGCTGGCGCGAAAGACAGCCGTGATCTTCTCAAAGAACTCATAGTGAGGGTGCATGGTGATGCCTTCGGGACTGAGTGGATAATTACCATGCTCTCCCACGACCACTACGCCATCCACCGCGAGCTTGCCTGTGCCGAGAGTCAAAGCGTCTTCGATGGAAGTCGCGATTTTCAGCTTTGGATGCCGCCCTGAGCGCTCCTGCGTCAGATCGCCCTCACCATCGCGCTGATCTACATAGAGCGAAACCAGGTCCATCTCAGGATAGTGATAGGCCCCGTTCAGACCATAGCCTTCCAGGAAACGATCCACGATGTGTTGCGGGTGCAGCATTCGCTTGTAGGCGGTCACCACGGCTGCAAGCTGCGGGCGCTTCGGTGTTGTTTCTGCCATGGACAGAACCTCTTCTGGATGTATGCTTTGCGACGAAGTATACATATGCCAAATAACAAAGCACATATGAGGTTTGTCCTACGCGCAGGGCGCTCTGCAAGGTCGTACACTCCAAGAAGCCATGCTTACCCGCCGCCGTTTCCTTCGATACGCCGCCGTCGCGCCCGCGATGCTGAGCACCGCTTCCTGGAGCGTTGAACTCACCGCGCCTCAGATCTCCGCGCGCGCCATGGCCATGCACAAACGCGCACTGATCTTCGACGGACACGTGCATGCACTGGACCGCGAGTTCTATCACGGCGGAAGTATGGGCACCCGCACGACGATTGGACAGTGGGATCTGCCTCGCGCGCGTGAAGGCGGAGTGGGAGCCTTCTTTCTTTCGGTCTTCACACCGGAGGAATATTACGCTGCACGTTTTGAGACCAAGCAGGCGTTGCGACGGATCGATCACGCACTTCGGCAGTTGGAGATGAACCACGAGCGTGTGGAACTCGCGTTGAACGCAAGCGACATTCGACGTATTCGCGCCAAAGGAAAGATGGCCGCAGTGCTCGATCTAGAAGGCAGCTATGATCTTGACGGTGACCTAGGAGTGCTGCGCGAACTGTACGCGCTTGGTCTGCGCTCGGCACAACTCTCCGCACACAACTGGAACCAGAACTATGCAGACTCATGCTGCTCAGCGCCGAAATCGAATGGTCTGAACGACCACGGGCGTGATGTGATTCGCGAGATGAACCGGCTGGGTATGGTCATCAATGTTTCACACTCCTCGGACGAGACGATCTCGCAGGCAATTGATGTCAGTGATGTTCCCGTTGTCGCTACACACCACGGTCTCCGCGTTGTGAACAACATTCCAAGAAACATGCCCGATGTTCTTCTCAAGAAGCTCGCTGCAAAGGGCGGTGTCTTCGGCTTTCAGATCGGCAGCGAGTTTGCTTACCCGAAAGAATACGACTGGCTCACTGCGCAGCGGAAGAAGACCTTCTGGGATACCGCGAGTATTCCCGATCGCGTGAAGGGCAAGACCATCTATGAAGTGGATGAGCTTGTCGCTCCGCAGTTCCCTATGCTCGGCGCGCAGGTGCCAGAGTCCGTCATGATGAAGGTGGACGACTGGGTTGCCGTGGTTGACAAAGCAATCAATCTGGTAGGAGAAGACCATGTGTCCATCGGTACGGACTTCGACGGCGGCCCCACGCTTGCGCGGGGGATGCGTGATGTACGCGATCTCCCCATGATCACGGATGCCATGCTGCGCCGCGGTTATTCCGAAGAGCGGATCGACAAATTCTGGGGTGGGAACCTGCTACGCGTCTTCGGACAGGTGACGCACCAACCAAAAACTACAGTGCCTCAACGCGTTTCCTGAGTCCCTGCGCATCGAAGGGCGCATGCACCTTCGCATCGTTGTCGAAGTAGACGAAGACCTCACGGCTCTTCAAGCGCGGCGCATCCGTCGTGCTGGCTCGCCTTCCATCTTGCACTTCGCCGCCGCTCCTCCAGGTATCGACACGCCTTGCCCATAGGTCGAGTTGTGCATCGCCGTATCCACTCGTATAAAGCTGTTCACTTCCGTGCAGTCGGCAATAGACAAAGTCCGCCGTAACATCGAAGAGCAGAGGCCATTCCACCGTGTCTGCAACGACCAAGCCGACCTGCTTCTTGCGCAGAAGCGCGATGAACTCTTCGCAGACAAAGCTGTCGTGGCGTATCTCCAGGGCATGCCGTATAGGAAGGTCTTCGCTGACATGCATCCAGTCTCTGCCCTCAAGACGTTCATCATGCTTGCGCGCAAGCTTTGCCGCTTGCCGTTGGGTGCGCGGAAGCATATCGAGAAACTCCGTGAGAATCTCCGCATTGAATCTGAAGTTTGGCGGAAACTGCCAAAGAACAGGTCCCAGCTTGGAGCCAAGCTTCAAGACACCCTGCGCGAAGAAGTTTGCTAAAGGCGTCTCGACGTCACGCAGCTTCTTCATGTGCGTGATGTAGCGCGAACCTTTGATTGCAAACTGGAAGTCTGCAGGCGTCTGCGCAAACCATTCCGCAAAGCTCTCCGGCCTTTGCAGCGAATAAAACGAACCGTTAAGTTCAATCGTCGCAAAAGCGTTCGAGGCAAACTCCAACTCGCGCCGTTGTGCGAGCTTCTCCGGGTAGAAGACGCCGCGCCAACCTTTGTAGCGCCAGCCGGAGATCCCGATGCGAACTTTGCCTGCCTGCTCTGCCATTGCCGGAACCCTCTTCCGGTTGGATGCGATCAGGGGCTCTTCCGTCATCCAGCAGTGGCAATGCGCGCTGCTAGCGCCTCATCCACGGATTTCGTCCATAGGGGCATCGTCCAACCAAAGACATCCCGCAGCTTCGTGCAATCCAGCCGCGAGTTCAGGGGCCGCTTCGCGGGCGTTGGATACTCCGCTGTGGGGATCGGCAGGACCTGAGCAAAGGTTTGATCTGGATGGCGGACTTTTCCATCGGCCACAATGCGCTCTGCAAAATCAAACCAGGTTGCATCACCCGTCCCGGCAGCGTGATAGACACCGCTACGCTTCCCCACAAGCTCCTCCGCACTTTGCGCCTCGCCTGCGTCTTCCAACTGGCGAAGAAGGTAAGCGGTCATCTTCGCCAAATCCAAAGCCGAGGTAGGCGCGCCGTGTTGATCGTTGATGATCGAGAGCTTGTCTTTCTCCCGTGCAAGCTTCGCAATCGTTCCAAGAAAGCTCTTGCCCTGCGCGGAGTAGACCCAGCTAGTTCGAAAGATGAGATGCGCGGCGCCGGACGCAGCCAGAGCGCGCTCCCCATCGAGCTTGGTCTGTCCATAAACATTAAGAGGACCGGTTGCGTCGGTCTCTTTCCACGGAGTACTTCCGCTGCCATCGAAGACATAGTCCGTCGAAAAAGCGATCACAGCCGCGCCGATCCGCTTTGCCTCTTCGCCAAGAATCCCCGAGGCAACGGCATTCACCGCATACGCACTTTCAGGTTCGCTCTCCGCTCGATCCACCGCCGTATACGCGCCTGGATGCACAACCCAACGCGGTCTGACTTCGAGCATCGTCTTGCGAATGGACGCGGCATCACCCAGATCCAGTTCCGATCGGTTCGGTGCAACCACCGTTCCCAGGGAGGCCAGCAACGGATGAAGAGCCGCACCCACCTGTCCAGTGGGCCCGGTGAGCAAAATTCTATGGTTCAAGGACAAGTTCGCAGTCTTTCCGCATGATGCCGTTTATGTGAATTGCTGGAGGCCCTTGGCGTTCAGGGCCTTGACGACTCCCCCAACCTCCTGCGCGCCTTCACGCGTTGTGATCAGAAGCGCATCGTCGGTTTCTACAACAACGAGATCATGGACGCCCACGAGTGCAACCTGTTTGCCTGGAGCGTAAACGTAGTTTCCCGAGGAAGCCAAAACCACTCTCCCACTCGAATCCACCACGTTCGCATGACTGTCGCAGGAATCCGTCTGTTGGGAGATTTGGTGCTCATGTAGAGCGGTCCAGGAACCGAGATCGTTCCAGCCGAACTCTGCGGGAATGCAGTACACGTTCGATGCCGACTCGCTTTTGGCGGAGCGAGGCTCAAGCACGGCATAGTCGATGCTGATGTTTTCACAGAGGGGATAGACACGCGCAAAGGTTTCGTCGAACTCGGGCGTTCCATTGGCGTCCGCGATCTCCTGCAGCTGCGCCGCCAATACGGGCGAGTGCTCTCTCAATGCATTACAGAGCGTCTCCGCGCTCCACAAAAATATCCCGCTGTTCCACGCAAATCGTCCTGATGCCACAAACTCCGCAGCGCGTTTCCGGTCCGGTTTTTCCGTAAAGCGATGCACGTGACGCGCAGGAAGCGGAAGCCCCTGTACGATCGAGGCGGCGTCGCCCTGTTCGATGTATCCATACCCAGTCTCGGGTCTCGTCGGCGGAACTCCAAGTACAACGATATTCTCTCCAGCCGCAGCAATCGCGATGCCGGTCTTCAGGGACACGGCAAAACGATACGGGTCCATGATGACGTGGTCCGAAGGGAAGATCCCGATTACCGCATTGGGCCGTTCGCGCTCCAGCAAGAAGGCTGCCAGGCCACAAGCGGGCGCCGTATTCCTAGCCGCAGGTTCGCAGATCAGGTTCTCCGGGAGCACCTCGGGAAGCTGTGTCTGAATCGTCTGCGCAATGATGTCGTTCGCGATGATCCGGATGTTCGCTTTATCCGCGACCAGCATAAGCCGATCCACCGTCTGCTGGATCATGGTGCGATCGCCGTCGAGAGCCAATACCTGTTTTGCGCGCGCACGGCGACTGCGTGGCCAGAAGCGCGTTCCGCTGCCTCCGGCGAGGATCACGGGAATAAATACGGCCGGCGAATCTTGTGCTTCAGAATGCATTCATGCTCCTCTTCGATCTGGTTTCTATGGGGAACTCTTCCGCAGCCATTGTCAGCATAAAGGAAAAGAAGGACTGCGCAGACCGAGGATCATCATCGCGGAAGATGACATAGTCAGACACGCCCCTGTACGGATACGATGGACACCGGAAGTATACAAAAAGCGGGGCGCGCGAAATGAAGCAACTCTGGACGGGAATACTCATGACGGGTTTGACAGCAGGTTTAGGGATGAACGCACATGCTACGGTGACTAAAGCACCGTTTGGAAAGCTTCCCGACGGCAAAACCGTCGAGATCTACACGCTGAAAAGCCCTACAGTAGAGGCGCGGGTGATGACCTTCGGCGCTCGCATTGTCAGCGTACGGACGCCAGATCGCGCCGGTCATGTGGCCGATGTGGTCCTTGGGTACGAGAGTATCGAAGGTTACCTCGCAGATAAAAAAACATACTTTGGTGCGATTGTAGGACGCTATGGCAACCGGATCGCTGGCGGGAAGTTCTCACTAGACGGCAAGTCCTATCAGGTTCCGACGAACGATCACGGAAACTCACTCCATGGTGGAACCAACGGTTTCGACCAGAAAGTTTGGACGGCGAAAGAAGTCAGCAACGGGGTTGAGATGACTCTGGTCAGCCCCGATGGCGACATGGGCTTTCCCGGCACACTCACCACGCATGTTACCTATACCCTTATAGGAAACGCGCTCCATATCGACTATGTCTCGTCCACTGATAATGATACCGTCCTGAATCTTACTAACCACAGCTACTTCAACTTGAATGGAGATGGTGCCGGGGACATTCTCGGCCATTCCATCACCATTGATTCCGAGCATTTCACCCCTGTCGATGCCACGCTGATCACGACCGGCAACATGGATACCGTGGCAGGGACTCCGATGGACTTTCGTCAGCCCCACACCATGGGTGAGCGCATCAACAACGACTTCGGACAACTGAAGCTCGGCGGCGGCTATGACCATAACTGGATTCTCAACGGGCCGAACGGCGTAATGAAGCGTGCGGCGTTGGTGCTGGATGCTACGACTGGACGTACGCTCACCGTGACCACCACGGAACCCGGCGTGCAGTTTTATACCGGCAACTTCCTCGATGGTTCCTTCAAGGGCAAAAAAGGAATCAGCTATGGCAAGCGAACAGGCTTCTGCCTGGAAACGCAGCACTATCCAGATTCACCGAATCATCCCGGATTTCCCACAACAGAACTAAAGGCTGGACAGACCGCGAAGTCCACCACGATCTTCACCTTCGGCGTACAGAAATAGATGCAGTAGCCTCAGCCGTTCATTTCGTTGCACGGCTGAGGCGTTCCATCTCGCTCCCCGCAAGTAGAAAAGCTCCAAGACCTTTGAGATCGTTCGTGACTACTTTTTCGTGAATGTAGTACTCGTAGGTTCCTGAGCGGTATGGTTTGCCCCCAAGACCGGAGACGGCAACTGTGCCTTCCAACTGCAGGCCTTTGCCATCCGCGGTTGGCCGCACAAAAGCTTGTTCAATTCCCTTCCATCCCTTTACCGCGGCGCTCTTGTATTTGGGTTCGATCCAGCCCAACCGCGATCCCTTGGCCAGTGCATACACAAACATGCAGGCGGCAGAAGACTCTTCGAAGTTTGCAGGCTCGTCCGGTCCGGTCAGAACGTCGCTCCATAGCCCGGTTTTGGATTTTTGAGTCGCAACCATCGCTGCAGCAGTACGATTGAGCGCGGCGACAAGAGCGGCATGCTGCGGATCATTCTGTGGAAATGACTCCAGCACATCGACTAGAGCCATTCCATACCATCCCATCGCCCTCGCCCATACCTCGGGCGAAAGCCCAGTTGTCTTATTGGCCCAGGCCATCTGCTTACTCTCGTCCCATCCATGGAAGAGCAACCCCGTCTTTGCATCGCGCATATGCTGATCCATAAGCAAGAGCTGGTGAGCGATGTCGGAGAAGTCTTTTTCTTCTCCAAACATTTTGGCGTACGCCGCATAAAACGGCTCCGCCATATAGGCCCCGTCGAGCCACATCTGGTTCGGATAGATCTGCTTGTGCCAGAAGCCACCATTCGTCAGGCGAGGCTGGGTCTCAAGCTCCATGCGCATCTCCTGCGCTGTCGATGCGTACCGCTTGTCGTGCGTCTCGCCATAGAGAAATAGCGCGGCGCGCCCCATCTCAAGATTGTCGAGAGAGTGCGCCTCTGGCTTGAACTCTTTCACTTCGCCTTCACTGGTCAGAAGCGGATCGACGGTGGCACGCACGTAGTCCAGGTAGCGGCGATCTCTGGTCACCTCATACATTGCCACCATGCCGTCGAGCAATGTACCGACCTCGTACTTCCATCCGGTCGAGCCTCGATACAACATCTTTCCTGACGCATCACGCTGCGTTTCCGCCAGCACGGTGTCCGCCATACGGCGCGGTGTGGAAAGAGGTGCCGCAGCCAACATGGATGCACTCAAGACAGTGAGAGATAGAGCTAAATATGGAGCAGGACATTTACGCATACTGTTACTTCCCTTCCTACAACTCTTTAGGAACATCCATGCCTGTCGCAATGTGCCGGTAGCCTTGGCTCAACAGATGTTCCGTCGCTGTGCGTGCTGCTTCCCGGTTGCGCAGAAACTTCGCGTTCTGCCCACACGAGGAGCGCGCTCGACGACCTCTTTCAAAGGTATTACGTCATGTAAGGCCAGTGAGCCTTTCGGTAGCCTCAAGCAGACCATTTCACCATGCGCTACGTTCAATAGCGCCTCGGCCCGAATGGCCTCGGCGATGGGCGAAATGGTGAGTCTCAACACGGGTGTCTTCGGAACTACTAGGGCGGCGATGCTTAAGGCGCTGCGCTTTCCGTCGGTTGACAGACTGAAACTTTATGCAGCCTGTCGCTGCGCGATAGGGAGAAAGTTGAGCATCCGATTCTCGTAACGCTCCCTTGAACACCACTCAGTGCCTATCAGTCGGTACAGACCCACAGTGATTCAATTCCATTGAAAGTTGGCAAGGCCTTGCGGACGGGAGCGTACCCCTGCATGAAGCGAAGTTTGGGAAATTTCCGAAATAATAGCGGAATAGCTACCTGCGCTTCCGCACGTGCTAATGGTGCGCCGAGACAGAAATGTACCGGCAAGTTTATTGAACTTGTAACCGTCAATATGTACTCATATTTGCCAAAGAGGCGCCACGTTAGCGCAGCTCGCCCAAGACCTCAATCGATGAAACCGTCGCATAGTTTGAGATTGGCTCGAAATCGAGATTTAACTTGCCTTGAGCCGACGGTTTCAGATGGTGGAACGTCTTCTCCAGTATGCGAAAATTTCCGGCCTCCTTATTTATGTCGAAGTCGTCCAGGAGCGTCGCGCCATTGCACAATACCCGGAAAAGGCGCCGGTCTTCGTGCGGATCTGTTCCTTGGGCACCGAAATAGAGTTCCACAAACCGTAGCGTCACCGTGTAGCTGTCGCGCGTATCCACCGGCAGTGCATATTCGAAGTGCCCATACCGTTCGAAAGGAAGCACTTCGCTGTCGGCGCTCGACTCCGGCAGGTTGTGAGAAAGTGCCCGCCCGCCGAGATAATAGTTATCCGGTCGCCAAAGTTGCCCATTGCGATCTGTGTAGCTAGTTGGCTGCATAACAAGCCGAATTGGCAGTTGCGCGTGAGTACCATTCGGCAGAATCTGGATCGCACTCAACGATGGCGTGCCGAGCGCGGTTGTCAGCTGGATGTGCAGCATTCCATCTCTGCTCGGAGAAACATCCCGAAACACTCGTTCATCGGCCACATTCCGTCCCATCGCATCGGAGACAATATCGAAGTTATTCAGTGTCACAATATTGTTAATGTGCACGTTGAAGATCGCCTTATTCTCTACATCTTCCGACTGCTCCGTATCCGAACCCTGCATAAAGTAGAGGTGTAGTTCATATGATCCGGGGACGAGAGGGATGTTGTAGGAGGTGTCCCCTGCACGTCCGTAGCGAAACACGAAAGGGCTGCCCGTCCGGGCAATGAAGTCTGTCCTCTGGTGGCGCGCCCAGCCGCCATCGAAAAAGCGATCCGACTCCCACACGTCTCCTGCATTATCCCGTTGCGGTGGTCCCGTATAGCCTGCGATCATCCGAAAGGGCACCGAAACCGGCACTATTCCGCCCGTTGTGTGCCCGACCGCTGCATTTGGCTTGGTGATATCCACCGTTGCGTCGTTCACATCGGCTCGACGCGTAGCACCAGTTAAGCCTGTACTCGTACCAGCGCCAAGGCGCGAGCGAAGTGCAAATACCCCGGCCGCAATCCCGAGCAAGAGCAATAGCGACGCCGTAATACCTAGCCACGGACCGAGAGGCAAAGCAGTCGCGATACTCTTCTCTCCGGACTCAGCCTGCGTTGGATCGAACTGCACGACGTTGATCACGGGCTCGCTGGACCAGGCTTCTGCCTCCATTTGCACCTGCGGTTTCGGAAATGTCGACGCATCCTTGGCCATATCGCCGTTCGCGGCCACCCGCTCCGTGAATAACGGAACATACCCCCCCAACGGAATCGAGATCCGCACCGCATGGCTCCGGCCCTCGGTCTCATAGTAGGCCGCCAGTTTCTTACGCAACCGGTGCGTCTCCACACGCGCGATCGCATCCTCGCTGGCAATAAACTCCGTCTTCTTACGTCCGAAAACCTCTGTCGCGATGTTGTATTCGGTCAGTTGATCGGTTTCACCCTCTAAATACCGCTGCGCCAGATATCTCAGGAGCGTCTCCAGCCGCGGTGTACGCGCCAGACTGGCGGCCACGATCTCCAGTTCATCGCGTGCTACCTCAATAGGCGCTGCGTCGAGGATTTTCTGCACGAAACACTCCTTGCTCTTTTGCTCCCGAATTGTACAGAAGGCCACCCATGTATGTAACGTGGGTGGCCTCAATTCAGGAAAACGCTTTGAATGAATAACGTACCGGAACATGTAACAGTGCACACACCTTTAACCTTCCAAGTCTTGGCACTCGCATCATAGTGTCCTCCCGTTCAACAAAACGCTGACTTCCGCGTACTGAGTGGGATCTAAGATCGCTTCCGCAAATTGAGGATCGTCAGTCCAAACGGGAACCGCGGAAGAATTTCAGGAGCAACACGCTATGTACAGCCGGCTTTCCCTTCGCCACTCGCTCAGTATCTGTCTCGCCTGGTGCGGGAGTCGCCTTCTTTTTGCCGTCTTAGTCGCCGCGACCGTTGCTGAGAGTACGGGCTTCGCTCACGCGCAAGGCACTACCGCTACCGTAGGCGGCACCGTTACTGACAACAGTGGCGCCGTTTTGCCCGACGCTGCCGTCCAACTCAAGAACATCGTCGTTGGGGACCTCCGCACCACTCAGAGCAACAGCTCTGGCGCCTTCGTCTTTTCCGCCGTCCCTTCGGGTGATTACGCCCTAACCATCCGGGCTAAAGGTTTCAACACCTTCGAGCAGACCGGTATTCACCTGGACCCGGGTGATCAGCGCGCCATCCGTGAGATCCGCCTCACGGTCGGAGCGAGCGAGTCCGTCACCGTCACCAGCGCTACGGCCCAGTTAAATCTAGACAGCGGAGAGATCAGCAGTACCATTTCTGCTCAGGACATCGAACACCTGGCGGTCGAGGGTCGCGACGTTACCGAACTACTCAAAATTCTTCCGGGCATGGCCATCAATCCTGGTCAGTTCCCAAGCCCCGAGAACCGCAGCTACGATCCGTCCATCGTCAACTTTACTGGCGCCCTCGGCGCCTACTCCGGCAACGGTACACCCAATAACGCCACTTCCCTGCTTACAGACGGCGCCGATATCACAGATCCCGGATCCTACGGAATCGCCATTCAGAACGTGAACTACGACCAGGTCGCCGAGGTCAAAGTCCAGACTGGCAGCTTCACGGCCGATACGGCTCGGGGTCCCGTCGTCATCAACGCCATTGGGAAGTCCGGTGGTAACAAGTACCACGGCTCGTTATACGCCTATGCCCGCACCTCTCAGCTCAATTCCGTGGATTGGATCGCTAACTATACAGCACAAGGCAAACCGCCCGATCGTCAGGTTTACCCTGGCGCTACTCTCGGGGGCCCGGTCCTCATTCCCGGCACCAATTTTAATCACAATCGAAAGCTCACGTTCTTCGTCGCCGGGGAAGATTATGCGCAGCGCAACGTTTATGCCTATGGGGGAGCTTCGACTGCGATCCTCGGCGCCATCGTGCCCACCGCTGGCATGCGCAACGGAGACTTTAGCACAACGCAGCTTGCGCAATACCTGGGCTCTTTTTACCAGCCAGTTATGGCGAACGGCCAGTGCAGCAACAGCTACGGCAATGTGTGCGCTGTGCCCCAAACCGGGCCCCAGGGGCAAACTATCATTAACGGCAACATCGCGCCGTACATGGACGCCGAATCCAAGCTCGTCTTCAGCCAGATGCCATTGCCAAACCTGAGCGGTGCCGCACGCACCGGAGCTTACAACTACATCACAACCAACCTAGTCGACAATAATCTTTACCAGGCTCGCGGTCGCATGGATTACGCCATCTCAGACCGCAATAAGCTCTTCGGCACCTACAGTGTCGAAAAGGGAACGGCATACGAACCGAACGGGATCTATAGCTACATTCCTTCCGTTCCCTTCGGCAATGTCAATACCCCTGGCGGCGGCGAAGTCAGCAGCCTCGGTTCTCACGTCGCCAGCCTCAACTTCACATCGGTGATATCTCCATCGCTCACCAATGAGTTCTATGCGGCCGGTGCCTATTTCTCGCAGCGCTTCTCAGCACGGAACCCTGCCGCGAATTCGAAGAGTTCAGCCGTAGCCGCCTCAGGCAACCCATATACGGGTCTCTTCAATAACGGGAGCCAGGCGTTGGTTTCGGTCGGCGATTACGGTTACAACGGGCTGCCCTTTAACACCCCATTCGACTTCACCTACGGCGGCTATTACGCCAACAAACAGATTCGTACTGCCGGAGATAACATTACAAAGCTGATCAAGCAGCACACCTTACGCGCTGGCATCTTTTACCAGTGGGCGTCCAACCCCCAATCGCAGCAGGTTAACACTCAGGGCTCGGTGGCGAACTACTTCATGCCAAGTTCGTTCACTGATCCCATCCTCGGCAACACCTACAACACGGACGGTAACGGAATCTCAGGCAACTACCTCGCCAATTTCGCCGAAGGCCACTTCGGTTCTTTCAGTCAAGTCAGCTTCCAGCCCATTAACAACATCTATTTTTGGAACTTGTCAGGGTTCGTCCAGGATCACTGGGCCATCACTTCGCATCTCTCCATCGACCTCGGCGTGCGTCTCGAGCACCTTACACCTTGGATCGACGCTCATGGTATTGGCATCGCTGTGTTCGATTCCGCCGACTACACCGCCACGGCTGCTGCGGCCAGCGGCAGCACGAACATGAGCAATCATCAGCCGGGAATCGTGTATCACGCCACCAACCCAAGCATCCCGTTAAGTGGCATCACCTTGCCCGCCGTGTTTGTGGAACCGCGTGGTGGCTTCGCATGGGATCCTTTTGGCAATGGCCACACTACTCTCCGTGGCGGCGCTGGCGTCTATCGTCAACATGACTCATATAACGATGTGCAGAATCCGCTCAACACTGCGGTAGGATTGCTCAACTACACCTCTCCAAGCTCTGGAACGCTCGCTACGGTGTACGGGTTCCAAAGCGCCCTCGCCGGGCAAGCCAGCCACTTCACGGCGGACCAGAGCGTGAACGCCTTGCTGAAGGGAGACCATCAGCAGCCTGTCATCTACACCTATAATCTTGCCGTCGATCAGCAATTGCCGCACGGCATCGTTTTCGAGATCGCCTATGCAGGAAATCACAGCCAACGCCTCCTGAATACGTTCGGCCCAGACAACATCAATGCTCTCACGGTCGGATCGCTATACAAGCCACAGCCAAACTCTCGCCCTGACACCGCGAGCACTGCAGGCACCATCTTCCCGATCTTCAGTCCGGCCGGTGCCACGGGCAACAACACCAGTTTCCAAAATCTCACTCAGCCCGTCATCGACTCGTACAGGCCTTATCCGCTATATAACGCAGTCGACGCTCAGTCTCATAGCGCCTTTGCGAACTACAATGGCCTGCAAACTCAGATCTCCGAGAATGGACGCTTTGGCCGCGTCGGCGCTAACTACACCTGGTCGAAGGCACTGGGAGCCATCGCAGGCGGAGATCCTACCAACATCCGCAATGACTACAACCTCGTGAACTTCAGTCGCGCACACATCTTTAACCTTACCTATGCTGCATACTCGAACAACTTCTTCCACAACCGCGCTCTCGCCCTTGGGGGCAACGGATGGGAGGTTTCCGGCTACGTAGGCTACCAGTCAGGCCCAAACATGCCCGCCATCTATTCAAATAACTTCGCCCTTGGTGGCACACTGACGCTGCCAACTGGCTCGACTGCTACGATGCCCGGCCAGAACCCTTCAGTCTGCTCGACGAGTCCATGTACCCTTGGGGTTGGCTCTACGTCCTTCCTCGGGACACCAGATGTGAGCTTGCAGCCTACCGTCGTCGGTTCGCTTCGTGGCAAAGGGGGTCACAACTTTGCCAGTGCACGAGCATTCGGTTTACCCGGCCTTGGCACCAACGGCACCTACCACTTCGGCTATCTGCCCGGACCCGCATTTTTCGACACCGACATCTCCGCCACCCGGCACTTCAAAGTCACCGAGCACGACAGCCTTTCGCTTCGTTTCTCCGGCTTCAACTTCCTGAATCACCCTGTTGTCAGCTTCTCTAGTCTTGATCCCTCCGCCTACACTCTCAATTACACTGGCACCGTGAACGGCTCCAGTGCCAACGGCGCCATCGCAAGCGCGACCAACAACAATACCAACTTCGGCAGTGCCAACTTCAAGGCAGGCCGACGCATCGTCGAAATGTCCCTTCGGTATGACTTCTGATCTTCTCTTCTGCGCGAGCGGGCATATCCCGCTCGCTTTATTTTTGCAATGGACTCCTTATGAATCTCACCCTCTGAGACGAGGCTATGTCATGGGCTGAATTCAATAGGAGCTTTCAAGCTCCCGAGACCCCTCTTCATCATAAGGAGAACCCCAAATGCTCCCCCTCACCGCACGCGCAAGACGAGACATTCATCTGGCCACACTCATCCTGCTTGTAGCCAGTTCGATGCACGCCCAAGTGCCCGCCCCGCATAAGGACGCACCGCTCCCTCCCATCCGGTCCAGGCCCGGTGACAGCGACGGCGCGTACAAAACGGGTCACTACCGCGATCTCTTTGCCGATGCCGGCTACTCCGCCGTGGAGACGCAAGCTAAGATCGATCGTGCTTTTCAGCAACTTTTCCATGGCAACGCCCTTTCCGAGCGTGTCTACTTCGAGGCCGGTGCCAACGCCAACGGTCCTTTAGCTTACATGACCGACTGGGCCAACAATGACGCCCGCTCCGAAGGCATGAGCTACGGCATGATGATTGCCGTTCAACTCAATAAGAAGCGCGAATTCGACGCTTTGTGGAACTGGTCCAATACCTACATGCTTGTTACAGATCCAAAGAATCCGAGCGTCGGATACTTCGCCTGGTCCATGAACACCGACGGCACCCCTCGTTCGACCGGGCCCGCTCCGGATGGCGAAGAGTACTACGCCATGGCATTGCTCTTCGCAGCCCATCGCTGGGGCAATGGGACGGGCATCTATAACTATCAGCAGCAGGCCGAACGCATTCTGCACCTCATGCGCCACCACCCCGTTCTCACTGCCGCGGGTCCGTTCCGCATTCACCCCGATGACCGGGCCTTCGATCCGTTCAGCAGCGATGCCACCTTCACCAGCCCTAACAACACCGAACGCCTTCAGGCTCAGCACAACCTTGCCATCGAGCTCAAGGCGGCAGGCCACTCTCCATCCGAGGCACCAATCGGCGGCCCCATCGCACACAGCAACGCTCCGCATCCCAGCAGCACTGGTCCCATGGTGGACGAAGCACACACCATGATCCGCTTCGTTCCTGATGTCGGTCCGTTTGGCACCACCGACGCCTCATACCATCTGCCGGCGTTCTACGAGCTGTTCGCCCGCTGGGGGCCCAAAGAAGATCAAGGCTTCTGGCTCCGCGCCGCCGACGTCAGCCGCGAGCTCTTCGTCCGAGTCACCGGTCCCGAGACCGGCCTCTCTCCTGACCGTAGCCATTTTGACTTCAGTCCCGTTCTCGAGCGGGACGGCACTCCCACTCCCTTCTCCTATGACTCTTGGCGCACCGCTTCCAACTGGTCTGTCGATTTCAGTTGGTGGCATAAGGATTCCCGGGAAACAGAATTGAGCAATCGTATTCAGAGCTTCCTCGTCACGCAGGGCATCCACCAGTTCGTCGACCGCTATACCCTAGCAGGGCACCCACTCTCCTCACGCCACTCCGTCGGCATGGTCGCCGCCACCACAGTCGCAGGACTCGCCGCCACCCCCGGCCCCAATGAAAGAGCCTTCGTCGACGAGCTCTGGAACACTCCCATTCCTGTCGGCGATCAGCGGTACTTCGACGGCATGCTCTACCTGATGAGTATGCTTCACGCCAGCGGTAACTTCCGCATCTGGTCTCTACCATAAATGCAGATAGACAACGCGTGGCGTCAACTTTCCCTTCTGTTTCCGTCAAAGCAAGATCCAGAACACATCGTCTAGCGAAGGCACGATCTACTCCTATCCAGTCGCCTAACTCAACTCTTTCTTCGAGGACAAAGATGACTTCTAAAAAAGCTTCTCTCGCAATCGTATGCGCAATCGCTGTCGGACTAAGTACATATGCCACGACCGCCCAGGTCAAAACCATCGTTCCACCCCTGGTTACTAATGCCAAGCCCGTCGCCATAGAGCGGATCAAAGTTCACGGCGAGTCGCTGGAAGGCAATCTGGAGGGCGAGTCGGTCGACCGCGATGTCATCGTCTTCCTTCCACCTAGCTATAGCAAAGAGAAAGGGCGGCGTTATCCGGTCGTCTACGCCTTGCATGGCTATTCGATCGGCGCAGAGCAGTGGACGCATGAGATCCTAGTCCCTCAGACGATTGAGGGTGGGTTCGCGCTGGGATCTAAAGAATTCATCGTCGTTTTGCCCGACTCAAAGACGATCTATAACGGTTCTATGTACTCGAGTTCGACGACGACCGGCGACTTTGAGAAATTTATCTCTCATGATCTTGTGGCCTATATCGACGCGCATTACCGAACCATGCCGCGTCGCGAAAGCCGTGGTCTAGTCGGGCATTCGATGGGAGGTTATGGCGCATCCCGGATTGGTATGAAGCACCCAGATATCTTCGCTGCGCTGTACATCATGAGTCCATGCTGCCTATCTCCAATGGGAGGTAATGCAGCACTCAATGAAACGGACAAAGAGCATGCGATCGCCTATGAGAAAAAAGTTGGCGCTGCGACATCACCGACCGAACTGGCAGCTCAGCTTCCAGGGTTCGGCGCTGCGCAGTTGGCAACGGCAGCAGCATGGGCACCGAATCCAAAGAACCCGCCGCTTTATTTTGATCTGCCCACGAAGGATGGCGTTCCTCAGCCAGACATTCAAGCCAAGTTTGCGGCAAACTCACCTCTGGTCTTCATCGATCAGTACATCGGCAATCTCAAGCAATACCGCGCCATATCCATTGATGTGGGGGACCAGGACCGCCTAAGAGTGGACGCCGCCAAGCTACACGTCGTCCTCGATAATTACGGCATCGCTAACAGCTTCGAAATCTATCCTGGTACGCACACCAGTGCGGTCGCGGATCGATTTCAAAATCACGTGATGCTCTTTTTCAGCAAGAATCTCTCGTTCTAATAAATGCCACAGGTATTGAACCACAGGAGTGTAAAGCTTTTGGGTTCTGGTTCACATTTGGTGAAGCGGTTATGTGAGTTTGCGTTCGCGTTTTCTGCCATTGATTTCAGACCGGGTTGAGGACGTGGAGCCTGAGCAGATCGAAGCCGGCGCGTCCATACATTTGTCATTTGAGCAGCTTCAGTCGGTGGATGTGGCCTTCGATCATACCGTTGCTCCAGGGCATTCTGAGTGCGGCATCGACGGCACTCTGGTCTCGTCTCAGTCTGTGCGCGAAGGAAGCAAGCGGAGAGTTCTGTGCTTTCGGCTCGACGCTGCTTCATATCTCTAGACAGTCTGCTCTATCGATACTTCGACCGCTACTATCGAACAGGATCGGTCATCGTTCTCACCCAACAGGAGATAAATCAGGATGGCGTCGACGTCGAATTAGAGCGTCACATCGCGGACTTCCCTGAAGCACTTCAATCCCGCTTTCGATTGATCGACGCCAGCATGAGAATGCAACTGGGACGCGCCCTCATGGAACAGAAGATTTCGCCCGTGAGCGGATACATGCGCCCGGTAGACGTCCGCGATCTGGAACGGCAACACATGGCACAGAGGACGTTCACGATGCCCAGCAACTACCTCCGTGTCGAGGTGGCAGCATGAGCGGCTTGGAATTGGTCGCCACCACGGCGATTCCCGTTGGACCGTTTGAGCCTCTGCTTAGTGCCACTGAAGCAGCCGAACTGCTCCAGATCCATCCCAAAACTATTCAGGCGATGGCACGGGATGGAAAGATCCCGTGCGTCCGCATGGGCAAATATTGGCGGTTTAGAGCGACTTCCCTTGATGAGTGGGTCAAAGAAGGATTAAAGTCGACCTACCAGTCACGGTGCGTGAGTTGAGAGGAGAAGGTCTCTTGAAATTCACGCGCGAACGGTACCAACAGGGAAGCCTCAGGAAGGTAATGCGTAAATCTGGCACAGAGGTTTGGGAGTACAGGTTCCGAGACAAATCGGAGCCCGGTAATCCCCTGCGTCAAATAACGCTTTCCACAACAGAACACCCAACCGAGAAAAAGGCTCGTGTTGCTCTGCAAGAACAACTGCTACGAATGAATGGAGCAGAAGCTTTCCGAGCACGAGTTGAACCCACGTTTGGGGTGGTCATAGACCGCTTTGTCATAGTCGAACGCCTAGCGGAGATCTTGGCGCAGAAACCAGGCGAAGTGAGCGGAGATGGTCTCGCTTACAGTACGGCAGCGGGATACACCTCATACATCAACAAGCACATTCGGCCACGGTGGGAGAAGACTCCACTAAGCCAAATGCGCCCGTTGGACGTTGCGGATTGGCTTCGCACGCTGCCATTGGCTCCGAAGACACAAGCGCACATCAAGCGGGTTCTACATCTGCTTTTTGAGCGTGCGATGCTTTGGGGCTTGGTCGACGTTCAACGTAATCCTTTGGAGCTCGTGAAGGTCAAAGGCGGAAGTAAGAGACAGAAACCTCTGGTCACATTGACGCAGGAGGAATTCCAAAAGCTAATCGATAAGCTCCAAGAGCCCGTCCGCACGATGGCGATTGTTGCCATGTGTACCGGGCTGCGAATTTCAGAGGTGCTTGCATTGCGTTGGGAAAGTCTCGACTTTGAGGCGGGATCAATGCTGGTAGAGAGAGCCACCGTAAATGGTCGAATCGGTCCGACAAAGACCGAAACGTCTAGAGACGATGTCCCCCTCGATGGCGAGCTTGCGTCTGTTCTCTTGGAGTGGCAGAAGGAATTGGGTCGCTCCACCGGGCTCGTCTTCCCTTCTCCGCTGACTGGCGGTTGCTATCACGCCGGAATACTTCAGAAGCTATATCTGAAGCCTCAGGGGAAGGCTATAGGAATCGCAAGTCTCGGCTGGCACGCTTTCAGACATTCCTATCGCGGATTGCTCGATGAAACGGGAGCCAATGCAGGTATGCAAAAGGGGCTCATGCGACACGCCAATATCTCCACGACTATGAATACCTATGGGCGTGCGGCGATCAAGGCGAAGCAAGAAGCTAACACCAAAGTAGTGCAGATGATCCTGCCCAGAAAGGCTCTCGTCGCTTAGTGTGGGGTTCTGTGGGGTTTGGAGTTTTACTGATGTTGTCCAAGTTGTAGATTTGATTGGCTCCGCAGGTAGGACTCGAACCTACAACCCTTCGGTTAACAGCCGAATGAAGCGGTTTGCTCTATTTCCACATACGCACTCATTACAAACAACTTAGCGCCGCTTGCCCGCAGAATTGAAGCCTCAGAAACACCTCCGAAACGTTGGAAATGATGGTGAAAGACGATACCGCACGTCATAGTTCCCCCATAGTCCACGTCATAGTCGGCAGCTCCCTACGGTGGCTCGATTTCGGTCCCAATCCGCGCTTCCATAGCGGGCAGGGCCGACGCAGGTTGAACCCTGAGGAGAATGAAGGCGTCGAAGATCCCGACGTTTCCAAGTCAGACCGAGATTCGATCAATTCCACGTCAGAGCCAACTCGCTACTCCCCCGTGATGGGAGCAGGTACCGCTGCGGTGCTGGCTGAAGCTGTATGAGCCGTCTCTGCAGCGTGCAGACGCGCCTGCGGGTACTGAGGGTGCCCGGGCGGGAGCATGCACCACGTTCCCGCTGCTGTTGGTGTAGTGGCGGTTGTTACTGAGCGGAGCTGCTTTTCTGTGATGCGCAGGAGGTGGAATTGTTGTCTGTGTAGCCTGGCCCAGAACCGGTTGAATAGCCAGGAGAAGCAGCATTGCCTTGAGCAGCTTTCGCATCGCCAGAACCTCGATTGGTAGGGTGGCTCATACTAGGCTTCAATTCACTTCTGCGGTGATCTTTCGGAAAGGGGTAAACTTAACGGCTCCAGCGCGTCTTTAGACAGGGCTTGGTCAAATCAGAGGCAGGCGAACTGATCAGGACCTCCGCATCGCCAGTCGAGTGCTTTCAAAAAGCTCATGAGCTGCAGGTATGGACGCGAAAGCACCGAGCCCCACAGGTTCGCCGCATGACGCTTTCAAACACACAGGAGGGTTGAGGAGCGAAATGCTGGATAGACTAAGGCAAAGGCGAGTACAAAGTTCGCATTGAGCTGGGAGAATGACTGGAAAGGTCGCTCGCATCATCGGCAAGCAGCCATCAGACCTTACGCATGAATTGCTGACGACGACGTTCCAACCGCGGCAAAGGAAGACCTGTACCTAGTACAAGGTGGGCCCATCTGGCAATGGAAAGCCCGACCCCGCGTGTCCATCGAAGGGCAAATAGAGCCACAACTTGAACACCTTATCGGTGTTGTCCTGCCCTGCAATTATGACGGTTACACCGGAGTTGGCCATAGATCAGTTTTATCGCGGTCGTCTAGAAGTGCGCACTTTGCGGCGCGGCCGAACTTCTGGTTGATTGTCACTTTTGCGAAATGTAGGATCTATTCATTCCGCAGTCATTTGTAGGCATACTCCGAGGAAGAGATGTCCATTGAGCCGTAAGAAAAGGCATGTGCAATCCGAAGGCCCACCCAGTGGCGTTCCCAAGACTCAACAAGGACATGGGGTCCTTGTACGCATCACGCAGCCTCTCACTATTCGAAATGAATCCACGGCCGAAGAAAATAAGAAGCACGACGAAGAGAAGGCTCACAGTGAATCTTCTCTTCGCGCATCGCAAGATCAGGTAAAAGCTGCTCAAAAGCAGAATTCAATAACTGTAGTCAACAGCGTTTTGACACTTCTTAGCTTAGTCATATTAGGAATAAGTATTTTTCAGAGTCGCCAAGCTTTGAGAGTCGACCAAAGAGCGTGGATAGGAGAATCGCAAATTCGGTGGAAGGGAAAACCGGGAGAGGTAAGCGTTCCACTCATGCAGTTTGTTGTGAAGAATACCGGGAAGACCCCCGCGCTGGATGTCGTAAGCATGAGCAAACTTATAGTCGCAACCAGTTCAGAACCGGAGCCGGAGTTCGACCCAGCCATATTGCCTCGTACCTTTTCGGGAATGGTAGCACCCGGAGGTGAGATCTTTACAAGTTTGCCTCTCAAAAAATTAGTAACCCCATCAGACCCTTCGGAGACCATAAATCCGGAGACGCTTAGCGCCCTTCAAAACGGAATTTTGCGACCCTACGTTTACAGTCGTATCGAATATAAAGACATTTTTGGTGCTGCACATTGGACAGAGATTTGCTATCGACTAATGGCCAACGCAGAGGCTTATTCGTGCGCGAAACATAACGATGCCGATCACTGAGCAATTACAGTTGGCTGAACTTCGCCCTCATCCTTCGCCCGAAGCTTCGCCCACATGCGATCTACGCTGAGCTTCTTTCGCACGGCGGGATCCATTCGCTCCCGGCGTACCGGCTCAGGTTCGCCCAGCAACTTCGATGGGGTTACCTTGTCGGCATCGCAGCCCGCTGCACGCATCAGGTAAGAAGTGCTCCACGCGAGCTCGGATCTCTCCGGTGCGAGGTTCGTTGAACGAATACTTCGCCGCACGGCACTCTGCCAGATTCGACCATTGGAGGCGATGTCAGCGAGTTTCGGTTGCGGTCGCTTAGAAGCATGCAAACAGCCCTCACTCAAAGCTTCCTGGGTGTCACCTTTTATCCCGAATCGGCGTTAGCTTCAATCCTATTGGGTGATGGCCCAGCTCGGAGTCTTCGCTGGTGAGTACTTCCCTTGCCTGAGTGCCTTGCTCTGTCGTGGCATCGATCTTTGTTCACCATCGCAGGCGAATAGTGGTTCAGCTTGGACTCCTGGGCTCGCTCTGGCAACGTCTTTCGGACGTCGGACCAGGTGGCAATGCTGCGCAAGGAGCACACAGTCCTGCGGATGCGGTGAGCAGCAGATGCGGCAGTGCGTGCGGTAAACACCTGAGCAGGACCGCCTTGAATCCTGAGACACATATGACTGTGTAGTCGAAGACTAACTCGCAATGCGAGCACGAGCGCGGCGGCAACATGACGACGCGGTAAAGCGGACGAATCTTGAGCATGGCTCGATCTCCGGGCGATAAGCGGCTAGTGGAACGTAAAGAAGTGAACAGAAGGCACGACTGCACCTAAGCGACCGGCGTATGCACGTGCTGCTCGCTCGGATTTAGAGGTGACGTCGGCTGTGCTGTGAGGCTCCGTATATGCGCATCTGTTCGAGCGCCAGGACCGCCTCCGTCTTCGCCTTGATGCGTGTATGCGAGTAATGACGCATCATTTGGCTCGAGACATGGCCTGCCATAGACATGACAGTCTCCTCTGGGACTCCGTTCTCTAACAACTCTGTGATGGCCTGGTGGCGAAGGTCATGTGGACGCAACCACGGCAGACCAGCCGCCGTCCGCAACTCATCGAACTGCTTTCGCAGAAAAGAACTCGATGCCGGACGGGTCGGGTCAAACTCGCCCCGTCTGACGCGGAATGGAAACACGTAATGCTCCGGGTCCACAGAGCCGAGTTTTGCTGCCCTGTCTAATGCTCGCTCCGCCTGCATCGTTCGTCCTGAGTTTCATGAAGAATCGACGTCTCCATCTGGAAGATGGCTTCACCGCCAGACAGGAGGCCCTTCATGTGTGAGGAACTGAACATCGGTCCACGGCGGAGATCACGCTGCGCTCGGCGCCGCGCAGTCTCGGACGCGCCCCATACTGAAGCGGCGGCGGGAGAGCCAGTTGAGAGGCTTATGTCCTTTCGGTTCAGACTGGACCCAACCGCAGATCAGGCTGCCAAAATGACGAAGTTTGCTGGAGCTCGACGCTTTGTTTGGAACGCGGCACTCACACTGCAACAAGAACGTCGCGTTCGAGGTGAGAAGAGACTGCGGTACGTTGCCATGGCAAAAAATCTGACGCGTTGGCGAAATACCGCCGAGACAAATTGGCTTGCGGAAGCTCCCTGCAGCATAGAGCAACAAAGTCTCCTCGACCTCGAGTCCGCCTATGAGAGCTTTTTCGAAAAGCGAACTGCTTTGCCGCGATTGAAAAAGAAAGGTCAGAAGGCGTCGTTTCGCTTCCCGGATCCGACCTACATCAGGCTTGACCAGGAAGGCAGCAGAATTCTTCTTCCCAAACTAGGGTGGGTACGGTACAGGAAGAGTCGTGATGTCAAAGGGGAAGTTCGCAACGTAACTGTCAGAAAGTCTGGCGACAAGTGGTTCGCAAGCATCCTGACGCGACGGCAGGTCGAGTTGCCCGTTCACCCATCTAGCACCATCGTTGGAGTCGACGTCGGAGTGGTGCGCCTGGCGACCCTCTCGGATGGGGCGGTGTATCCAGCATGCTTGAGCCTTCGCCTCGAGGCTGGAAAGCTTGCAAAGGCACAACGGAAATTAGCCCGTAAGAAGAAGTTTGGCGCGAACTGGAACAAAGCAAAACTGCGTCTGAATAAGGTCCATGCACGGGTTGCCGCAGTCCGCCATGACCATCTGCACAAGATCTCTTCAGAGATCAGCAGAGCGCACGGGACAGTTGTGCTGGAGGATCTCACAATAAGAAACATGACGAGATCGGCGGCAAATACTGTGCAAGCCCCGGGCCGTAATGTGCGAGCTAAATCGGGTTTGAATAAGGCCATCCTTTCCCAGGGTTGGGGAGAATTTCGCCGTCAACTGAACTACAAGCAGGCTTGGGGAGGGGGACGAGTAATCGCGGTCTCGCCGCACAACACGAGTCGTACATGCCCAGAGTGCGGGCACGTTTCTCCGATGAATCGACCAACGCAAGCTAGGTTTGCCTGCGTGTCATGTGGGCTCACAGAGAACGCCGATCTTGTAGCTGCAATAAACATACGAAGGGCGGGGATCGCCCAGATAGCCTGTGAAGTGAACGATGAAGCAATGTCGTCAGCAGCAGGAACCTGCCGCACCCACAACGACGCGCTCTTGTTGAGGGGGACCACGCGAGCACGATATTCATTTTTCACCGTCTCCGACGGGACTTTCAGGATCGGACACGGCTCGACATCCATTTCGAAATGCTTGCGCTTTAGGCCACGCAGCTCACTTCCGCTCACGGTCGTGTTGGCGGTAAGCACAGCAGCGATGAAGGCGAGTTCCCATCGAGAATTACGAGCGGCCAGCGTAAACAGCTTGTCGCTGTCTTCCGCTGACATAACCCTTGGCGGCGTCCACCGTGGCATAGGCAGAGCCTGGTAGAAGCTCGCCAGTGGAGCCCACAGATGAGCATGTTGGAGGATCTGTGAGAGGGTGTTGAGTTCGTGGTTCACACAACTTGGCCCGGCCTTCTTTGCCCAAATCTGCCCCGCGTTGCTCGTTCGCATGGACTGGTAGGTCCGGAGGTGAACGGGGGTGAGTTCATTCAGAGGAATATCGCCTAAAAGCTTTGTGAGTGATGCGATGTATCCCTCATACATCAGGATGCTGCGCTCCCGCAGAAATGGCCTTTTCCAATCGAGCCAGGTTTTTGCCGCTTCGGGAAATGGCTGACTCTGGAGCTCGATACCCAGGGCAAACTGCTCTTTATCCATTCCAGGCTTCAAGAAGTGAAAACGGGTCAGCGGCACGGTATCGCCGACATGAAAATTTCCGAAGGCCGTGCGAATCGGGGCTGGTTCAGAAAGCGTGTGTGATTGTGAAAAGTTGCCACGAGGCGCGGGTGCGCCAATAAAATGATGAGTAGCCATCAGTAGTTCCCTCCGAACTTCTCTTGGTTAGCCTCGGACGAGTGTTGACGCACTCGATCGGGGCGTTTTGTTTGGTACCCGCCTCACTGACTAGCGGATAATCGATCTGTTGTAGTTTTTATATGTCTATATAGCTATGTGTCAACGACAAAATGTCGCTATATGCCATAATTGTCGGCGGAGGTAACCAGTTGTCGAAAACCCGAAGAGAGCCGGCAAGCGCGGTCGAGCTAAAAGCCGAAGAAGGCAAGGTCAAGGATGTCGTGATGTCGTTTCGACTCGAAGAGCAAATGCACGATCGCCTTCGGAAGCTCGCTTTCGACAAGCGGCTGCCCATGCGGGACTTCATAGTCCGTGGAATTGAGCAGGTTCTGAAAGAAGAGAATTACTAACGGGGCGGCGCTCTTATACCGCGTCGAGCATACAGATGTTCACACGGTCCCCCTCCGGATAGGCTCAGATGAGACGACCGCGCATAATCTCCCGGACTGGAAAAAGTAGGAGGACTATCAGTCTGGCCAAATCACCGGATTCGCTTCCTCTTCGACGAGAATAGAAACCTGGATGTCAGCTGCCCGATCTAGCCGATATTCGACGTCTTTCACCCTAAGGAAATGCATTGTGACGGGTGCTCCGCCGATTCCGTATTCAAGTGAAACTCGTTCCCCCCTACGCGTGGAACAAACTCGGTATCAAAATCCTAGGCATTACCTGCTTCATCGACCGTTCGTAGAGTTTTCGTTCGCGAAGTGTAGCAGATGTCAGTGCGACTGATTGTTGACCCGAAGGTCCTACAATACGACCCCCTGGAAGTGCTCCGCACCACTAAGACTTCGTAAATTCCGGAGCTATCTCCCAGTCCTTTGCGAGATCAAAAAGCTCAAGCCTAACTCGTTCTTCGTATCCGACCTCGATTACGAACGGCTGGCATGCCACTCCGATCACACCTGCGTGAGCCCTATTAATTAAGGGCGGTTTTGCATTCGGGAAATATGCTGGGTCGTGATCAAGTCGAAGATTCGAGATAGCTCTAATACCTTGCGCGGGCAGCTTTAGCACCGCGAATCTTTCAGGCTTTCCGGGTCGCTCTCTACACTCTGCGGCAGTGGAATATTTTTCCCAATCTACAGACATGGAGCCCTTATTTTCTCGAAAAACGCCAGGGTGGGGTTTTCGATCAGCGCGGAGAAATCCTACGGGAACACGGTAGAACACGCTATCAGCATCCGGGATATGCTCTATCGGCCAAGGCACTTGGTTCACACACCACCTAGAAATTCGTCAGCCAGTAAATAAGTTCAGGTTTAGAATCAGTTTGCTCAAATCGAGCGGAGAGTTCTCCGTTAGCTTTTTTCCCATAAAAAGAGGCTCTTGCTGATTTGTCCGAAGGGAAGTTCACCAGTAAGCGCTTATGGTCGTCCATCCACATCAAATCGATGCTACCCCGCGGGCCTGGGCCAATCTGAGGAACACCGATTCCAACGAAGTTACACGAATGCGCATGAATCGCGAGGCGCCTCAGGAAGTCGGCGGCGCGCTTTAGCGTCTCTGGAGTATAGGGAACGAAGTCGACATCATCATCTTCAGGCTCAATTGCGAGCACGAATGAGGCATCCTTAATTTCCCTTTCGATGTCTTCCATTTCGCGTGCGCCAGGATCTGGGACTTGGTGACGACTCCGAACCTTGGTTTGCCACGAATCGAGTGGTTCCGTAATAGTTTTCCAGCCTTCAAGATCGATTTCGTTGGAACGATACGCGATAAGTTCTCTATGCAACCTTGGCATCAAATTCCCTTCTAGAGTGGGAGTAAAAACGATTTAATCTCTGCGGCATTTGCTCGAAGTTCGCGACTCCGCGACAGCGCTCCATCGATCACAGACTTCAGTTCAGCCAGATCGTTTTCATCCATGGCAAAGTACATATCCTGTGTTTCGCCTTCGTGATAATTCTTAATTTTGAGTTGATGCACCAGCAGCGAAAAATGGAATGCATCGTTCTCGGAAGGGAGGATAGGCAGTAATCGAAGATCTGTGAGAATCGAGGTCGCCAGCAAAACCCTAGAGTGACCGGTCAGTTCTGACTCAGCCAACGCGGCAATTTGAACGGCCGGCAATTCGGTAAGGCTTCTAAAGCGCTTTCTCACTATTTCGATTTCTTGTTCATCCATACCTTGGCATAGAGCCGCCAATACTTCATCGTCCTTAATATTATTTGCAGATCGAGCTTTGTACATTCGAATAGCGACACGTATGACGTCGCTGATCAAATCCTTATCGGACCAAGCATTCTCGCCGAGTTGATCAGCCAGTTCGTCACCCGATATACGAGGTGAGGCTTGACGTAGAAGATCGATCACTTGTGAAAATTCATCATCAGCGATCGCTGCAAAGAGTGCAGTAGTTCGCTTGTCACTATCTGGAACGCTAAGTTTTCCCGCCGTCGCCATCGTGAACGAATTATAAGCGAGGTGGAACTCATTGTGGGCATTGAGGTCTTAGTGGATTCCACGTCCCACATGCTCGTTATGATGAGATCTTATTTATAAACTCGAATGCCCTTCCATCTCTTTACAGGTGAAATCCACCCACATTTCCATTGGCAACGGCTTGAACCGCAATTTTATCAATGAGATACGCACGGGATTGCTTTCGCTTTTTCTTTGCTAAAATCTGCCACTGGTAGCCCAAAAGCTTCCAGTAATCGAGACCAAGATCAGAATGCGGCTCTGCCAACCCGGTGTGGAAGGACATTATGCACGAGGTTTACATGCGGGCACGAACAGCGAGGCAGTTTCTGGTGCGTCACCTTCGAGGAGAAGCATAGCTTCCGCCGCCTCGGCAGTGGCCTCACCTTCCGCGATGCGGACAAGATTCTGGATATGATCCAGAAGACGCCCACCACCCTCAACCTCGAGAAAAGACAGGCCATCGAGATGGGCATCAAGGATGGTAAGGGAGCTACCTACCTCAATCTCACGGACGTCCAGTACGAGCGGTTGAAAGGTTCCTAGATGCCCACCCATACGCGCCGATACCGCATTCTCTGCAACGTGATGCAAAGCGATTGGTCCGTTCATTTCATCGACCACGACGGCCAAACGCGCATCGGTCCGTGGATTCTGCTCGACACCCATGAAGAAGTGCTCGAGATTCTTCGCTGGGGTGAAATCACCGAGGAGGAACTGGAGGACCACAACAGGTCCATCAGACGCTGGGGTTTCTCCTCCGCTGAGCTTCTTTTGACCGATGCGAAGCGTGCGCAGCTTCTTCGCCGTGCGATCGGCTGGCCCTGGAACGGTTACGAACTCAAACAATTGAAAGCTGCTGGACGGTACCCGGCTGCTCCCAAACTCACGTAGGCTGGATGGGATGACGCAATCCGAGTTCAACGACCTTTGGAAGATGGACGAGATGCCCGCATGTCCGCTTGGTATGGTTCTGCTCAAATGCTGGGCAGACACCCTGCCACCAGTGAGAGATGTCAGAAGGCTCGTCTTCCTCGCTTTGGAAGAAGGCATCCATTCAAGCGAACCTGAGTGGGTGGCCGTGGAGCAGCATTTGTCTACCTGCGGCGATTGCAACGAGGTCTAGCAATGCGGGTGACGTCTATCATTTTCTCAATGGTTCCTGGATTCAGGGTCGCTCTCTACGAGCTCTCGCAGCATCCGGAGATATGGATCGGCGACTTCGAAGATCTGCCGACCATGATCACCGCACTCCACGCGATCGGCATTGTGAGCGACGAGGAGCGGGCAGAGCTCTCGCGTCATGACTTCACTCACAATTTCACCACCACGCAGGCGGAGATTGACATGGTGGACGCCATTACCTCCGGTTTCCTTCCGTACATGAAGGAACCCGCACGGTAGTAGCTAGGCCAAGCTGAAGGGCGCAGGATGGTGACAGATAAGCCAACCGACCTAGCGTTTTCAAGCTTCTATTCTCCACATGCTTTACAGTGCAGAAGTCCATCTTAGTGCAGCTTTGTCCGCACCGAACCCGGAGTAGCCCTTGCCCGTAGAACGCCGAACCCGAATCCGTTTTTTTCTTGCCTTCTGGCTTTTCGTACTAAGTGCTGTTGCATTCCTCGACCGCACCAATATTTCGATCGCTGGCCTTCAGATCAGTAAGGAGTACGGCCTTGGGAATCAGCGCCTCGGCTGGATCTTCTCCGCCTTCCTGATTGGATATGCTGGTTTCCAGCTGCCGGCGGGCATCCTCGCTGCGAAGTATGGGCCGCGCCGCGTGCTCACCCTCGGTGTCCTTTGGTGGGGCGTCGCTACAGCACTCACAGCAATCCTTCCTTCTGGCATTCCCCATGCAGTGGCTTTGCTTATGGCAGTTCGCTTCGCGCTTGGTGCCGGCGAGTCGGTGATATATCCAGCTGCCAATCAATTTGTCGCCCGTTGGGTCCCGCAACAGGAGCGCGGGTTCATCAACGGCCTCATCTTCGCCGGTGTGGGAGCAGGGAGCGGTCTGACACCTCCCTTGCTGACGTGGATCATTGTTTCGCACGGTTGGCGGGCCGCCTTCTGGTTTTCGGCGTGCATCGGCATTCTTGCTGGCGGAGTATGGTGGGTATTTGCGAGGGACACCCCTGAGGAGCATCTGGGCGTTTCTCGTCTGGAACTCAAGGAAATTCACGCCGGCATGACGATCAACGCGTCTGACCTCCCCGGGGTAACCCCCGGCCAGACAAAGATTTCTTGGCGCGCTATCTTTGCACGCAAAGATCTTGCCGCATTGATGGCCGGATACTTTGCTTTTGGATACGTTGCCTGGGTCTTCTTCAGCTGGTTTTTCCCTTACATGGCGCAGGTTCGCGGGTTAGATCTCAAGTCAAGTGCGCGTTATGCGATGCTTCCATTCCTTTGCATGACTGTCTTCAGTCTCTTCGGCGGCTGGCTCTCTGATCGCTTGACAGGCCTGTACGGTCTCCGTGTTGGTCGGTGCTACCTCGCATCGGCCTCGCTGTTGTCTTCCGCAATTTTCTTGGTCCTCGGATCGGAAGTGCATAGTAACCAACTTGCTGGAATCTTCCTCGCCGGTGGTGCGGGTGCGCTCTATCTCTCGCAAAGCACATTCTGGTCCGTTTCCGTGGATATTGCAGGCCCCAGTTCCGGAATTTTCTCGTCGATCGTCAACATGGGCGGACAGATTGGCGCAGCTCTTACTGCCTCGCTAACCCCATGGATTGCACAACGCTTTGGCTGGACAACATCCTTTGCCGTTGCCGCAGGACTTGCTCTCATCGGATCGCTCTGCTGGCTCTTGATCCATCCGGAACGAGCACTGGAAACTTAATTAGATCTCGTCACCACGCTTGATTCGCTCTCTCATTGGCTATCGAGTAATCCCACCTCTTTATTGGTGATCGGGGTAGTTTCCACCAAGCGCGCTCGCATCTTTTCAGCGGGAAGGATGCGCAGCAGGTGAACGGGTGGCCGTTCCGCAGGCGACAGATACTCTTCATAGTCACGAGGTTCGAGGAACGTTGTCATTCGGGGGTGAATTGGTGCCACCAGTTCGTTCGGCTCGCCGGTCAAGATCGCGAAGGTTCGCTCCCACTGCCCGCTCTTCGGTTCCTTCCACAACTTCCAGACCGCGGCCATACCGAACGGCTCTTGTCCCGAGATCGTGAACTCGTACTTCGGCTTTTTCTTGGCTTCTGCAGTTTTCTGCCATTCATAGATAGCATCGCCGGGGACAATGCACCTCCCAGCGCGGAAGGCGTCCTTCCAAAAGCTCGAGACCGCGACACCTTCCGAGCGAGCATTGAAGAGGAGTTTCTTCGGCAGAGAAAACCCCCATCGCATCAACTCGGCCTGGCGCTCTCCATCCTCGTTTATGAAGATTACCGGCTGCATCGACTGAGGGCGTAGGTCGTCACCGACTTCGAAGAACGTCTCATCAAGTCCAACTTCCACCGCGAAAGTGTCTCCGATATGTTGCTTGTCCGAGCGCCGTTTGTATCTTCCGCACATCCTATGTCTCCCGTACGACCTTGCGCGGATCTTTGTCGTCGCGCATGGCAACAAACTTTGTATGCCGCAGATGATCCGCGCTTGTCCATTCTAAGAAATCGAACCGTGCGGCGCTCTTCGGTCTGAGCCAGATGCACTCTTTCATTCTCTCAGCTGTCAGTTCTTGTCCCCATCGTCCAGCCTGCTTCTCGGGAAGCTTAGCGAAAGGACAATCGGTCGTCTCCAAATCCCTTATCTGGTCAAACATCCCGCCGCGCGTCGTGTGACGTGCCCCCGTTATCTCTTCCATTGATAACTGGAGTTTCTCGGTTTTGTTTTGGCGTCGAGACGGTCTCGCCGCCGCCGCGGGTGTGCGGGTGTGGGAAGCGTTCTTTGCTTTCCACATCTGCATAGCCGAACTGCTGGCGGAACTCCTGAGGTGTGCGGTAGTCCAGCGAGCTGTGTGGCC
>Ga0247762_1000046_pt1:0-37500 | contig 63243 bp, 44 predicted proteins | sample UWRJL081202R4_FD_181016 | JGI IMG/M metagenome (GOLD analysis project Ga0247762, IMG submission 181016) | Plant litter microbial communities from Arlington Agricultural Research Station in Wisconsin, United States - UWRJ-L081-202R-4 | ecosystem: Environmental > Terrestrial > Plant litter...
TTTTTTTGCTCGTCCGCATCGATGGAGAATGAAGGAGAGGTTCTTGAATTGCCACTTAAGCGGGTATCCGGATATGGTTCTGTTCAACCCGGGCTAAATCCGCTAAGCTGGAAAAAACGTGCGCCCGATGATCCGTGGTTCAAATCGATGCCCGTAGTTTCGGGGGTTCCGGCGAACTGGGGAAGCGAGTATGTTCAAAACTATATTATGCTCGACCCGATTCAGTTTGCCCACCAAAGCTACAGGAAAGGGTATCTATCTGCCGACTATTACAACGAAACGAAGAAAGATTGGGGTGAGCAATTGTTTGCCAATACAGTTGATCGCTACATAAAATGCTATGTAAACGTTATCTATAAAAAAACATCCGCCGGCGAGATAATTTACCGGGTTGATCAGGACAATGACTCCGATTTCGGCGATGAGAAGGATTACACCGCTGTAAAGAATATTTTGCTTAAGCAGGATTCACTGGCAGCGCTATATGCTCACACCGTTCGTTATGAGCGCATCGCGAACGGAAAGGTTTTACAGGATGAGATTCCTCTGTTGCTTATCCGGCAGGGCAACGCTTTAGCGCGTAACTTCCCGGTTCACTTTGAGGCGAAAATGGCAAAAATTACTTTAGAGGTATCTTCCAGCCATCACATTACTCTCGATTTCAATCCTGCTATACTTTCCTTGCCGACGGAAAACTCCGGTGCTTTGGAAGAAGGTGATTTCTTTTCTATTAAGGGGCAGACGTATAAGTTTTTAGGCGTAGACCGTAAAAAATCAGCGTTGCGTATTCAGATCGTGCACGATAATGTTGTTTATGCGTCTCAGGTCGGCTTTCTATCCCATCCATTCGATGGACACGATCATATCACCAAGAAAAAAGTTCAATCTTCTGACTTCAAGGGAAAATATGTCTATCTCGATTTCTGGGGCACCTGGTGCGGGCCCTGTCTCCAGGAGCTACCGACTTTGAAATCGGTCTATGAGAAGATCGATACCACCAGGATCCGATTTGTCGGGATAGCTGTTGACAGCGATTCGCAGTCGCTGGACAAAGTTCTATCGAAGGAGGGAATTTCATGGCCTCAAATACCGGTAGAAACGATGTCTGACCTGATCAAAAACTTTAACATCAATAAGTACCCAACCTCTTTTTTGATTGACGGCATGGGTAAGATCGTAGCCAAAGATATCCCACCCCAGTCGCTGCTGGATACGCTGAACAAATACATCCAAAAGCATTAAAACCGAATTCTGATAACCCCATGCAGCAACCATTTGCGCCGCATTCAACAGACAGGAAACGGCATCGGCCGGAGTAGTGTATAAGAAGCTTTTAATCAGCTACGCTGGCACCTCGCCTACAACTCGCTCAGCATAGCCTCCAATTCCTTCCTGGTTTTCTTTACATCGGAAACAGCCTTATCTTTTTCGTCGTCGTTCAGCGGCTTCAGCCTTCCATTCTCTGTTGCGACAACGCGCGGTCTACCACTACCATTAAAGGTGATAGCCAATGTAAAACAAGCCTTCTTTCCGTGACATGATTCGCAGTGGTCAAAAACCTTATGCTTTGTGAAGTAGCCGACCCACTCACCGCTGGAGGTGAACGACGCGCTCGATACATACACGCTGTGAAGCGAACTATCGTTTATATAATACAAGGTCTCCGTGCCGCCAAATTCAGCATCGGTCAGGCTGTTTATCAGCACCAGGGAACCGCCCTCGTAGTAACCGGTAAGCGATCCAACGTATGTTTTGCCATCATATTCTTTAACCGTTAACGCATTAGCCTTCCTCAGCTTTTCGACACGACTGACAAAGCCATCGTTTTGTTGAGAAAACACCTGTGGGCAGGAACACATAACGAGCACAACAAATAACGATGGCAGCTTTAGTGTATTCATCCGATTTAAATTAAACATCACATTATTGAAATATCACGATAACACTTTTGTATTACTTGAAGCTCAAAAAACGAAATATGGCAGCAATGAAATCAAATCATTACTCCGTTTTGCTGAAATCCCAATGCGGCCCTCTTGCTGCTTTTACATAGGAATCAAACTGTTCCCTGGTGATGGCTTCCGGCGCGTACACCTCGGTTATGTATAACGGGTTCTTAAATTTAACCACTTTGTAGACACTGCCACTCCACAATCTCTCTTCAACAAAAATCTGCATGGTCAATGAGTCAAAGTACACCCTAGAGAAGTCATCGATAATCTGCATGGAACTGCCCGGATAGTCTCGTGATGTATCAAAAGACAGGCCCACCACGCCTGCATCGCGAAAATCTTCGATCTGGATCTTTCCTACAACATTAATAATCTCCGTCTCCCCTCGGAAATTAAAGCACAGCCGCCGAGAAGCGACAGTACCAACACGAAAGCGAAACTTATCCTTGCCATAAGTATGTGATGCGATTATTTTAGCGTTGGGTACCATACAAATTTATATATTTCACCTGATTCGGCACCCGGCCTGAATCTAAGTTCCTTCGTTGGAATTTATTAAACCGCCACATCAAATATAAAAATAGTCGCTGTTGCAGGGTCCAGCAAAAAGAATAAAAAGTCATCTGAATACTCCAGATCATCCTTATAAACTACGGAGTAATAAATAGCGTTAGACTGAAGCAGTGGTTCAACCTCTTTCAGTACATCTTTTTGTTTTGCATCATCGGTAGTGTGAAAAAGAATCATGGATCTTATCTCATCAAATTCCGGGGTCAACGGCCCCTTGCTCCACTCCACGGAAGTCCAGTTTTTCCCTCGCCCCAAATTGTCCGGATATTTCAATGAAGGTTGATCGCGTACGAATCGATCAATTGTTCCGCGCGTAAGGGCGAATACTGTGAGTGTATATCCATCAGAATTAACCACTCCCCATTGGTCGTAGTAATGCAATACCTCCTCGACTTCTACCTCCGTACCTAGTATTGATGGAAGTTTCGACCTGTAATAGTCTGATGATGTGCATGCACTTGTCAGTAGCAAAGCCAGTATTAAAAGCCTTCGTCTCATCTATTTAGCACAACTAGAATTACTGAGCTTTTATCGGAATAATGAATTTAACGTCTGACCATTCGAAAACAACATTAACCCCGCCATCCGCTTCTACGGTTGAGATGGTGAACTGCTCAACCGGAGTAGTTGCATGTTCAACCGGCACTTTTGTATGCAAAAGATCTAAACTATAGTCGGGTTCCATTGCTCCCCACTTGCCCAGCTCGGAATTCAACACGATATCAAAAGATTCGGCTCCGGGAACGGCATACATTCTATAGGTGCCTGCTCTCACTGGCTGGCTATTGAACAGTATATCTTTGTTTACAGTAATTTCAGTTGACTCATTTGCACCAAGGCGCCAGTATTTTCCATACGGCTGAAGTGCTTTTTGCTCCTCAGTTCCAAAGATCAAACGCCCACGAACCGACGGTCTGCTATACGGAATTGAAACCGTAAGACCATTAACCGATATCTCTGTATTCCCGGGAGGACTTAATGTACGGTTACGGTGATTGAGATAAACAAAGCCAATTGCAAGTAGGACTACTAAAACCAAAGCGCTAATGATTATCTTCTTTTTCATGCTTACGGGTTTAAATTGATCGATTTGGCTCTAAAAATAAGGAATTTTGGCTTAATTAATTATGACCCGCGAATACCGGCGTTGAATATTTTCACCTCTTTACACTTTTCTATTCTTCTGATCAGCACGACATACATAACAAAAACAAAAGCCACATAGAAGAATTGGGCGCGAGATATTCCTACTCCATACGGGAACCGAATGCCGGGAATAATATTCAAGTCAGAGATTTCCGTAATCCTTCCTCCGTCGTTGGGGAATATGAAAAGTAGACAAAAGTACCTGCCACCAATAAGAATGTGATGGATAACATCCAATAGCAGGGCAAAAGCTTTTTATCTGTTTGCAAACGCATATCTAGTGAAAATTACGCCAAATTTGAAAACGCACTGTCAGGCAAGCTCTAAATATGACGAGAGCCAGCTCTATTAACAAATATACTGGCGTAACGCTAAGCCAATATTTTATATGCCGTCGCTTCTTTCTTGCCAGATTCTCCTCATTAAAGGAGTTATATTAAATTCGTCGACGTCAAATTCAGGATGTTCATATAATGTCCAATAGTAAATTGTGAATTTATGAAGATCAAAGTCCATGTTTACGAGCCTGGATACTTCAGCGCTGTAATATTCAAAATCCTGCTCCTCTGTACATCCGTCGAGAGCATATAAGATGGCCTGCATCAATAAAAACCTTTCATCCGAATCAATGAGCCGTTCATATTCTTTGACGCACAATTGAATATTGATTTTACCTGAAATTTCCAGTGGCCAATCCTGCATCCATTCCTGGTAAGGCCAGCCGAATTTTTCAATTAAGGACTGCCTTGCTGCCGAACTGTAATATCTAGGTTCTGGTTTTTTCATGTCCGACACATCGTTTAGGAATTTGCCATCTGACCGCTGTGCCTACACTCATAATAGTGCATCACCTGCCCGGCTGGAAAAGTTTTGGTCTTCGTTAATTTAAGGACCAGTTGTTCGGGGATGTTCTTGAATAGATACAATCCGTCAGGCGCGATCACCGGGTGAATACAAAGTTGATATTCATCGATCAGGCCAATTTTCGTTAGCCCGTTAATCAGACTTGGGCTTCCGATCAGAACATCCTTTCCCGGCTGTGCCTTCAATGACCGAACCTCATCCTCAAGGCTTCTTTTAGCAAGAACAGAAGTCTCCCAACTGAGAGATTTCAGTGTTCGTGAGAAAACTATTTTCCGGATATTGTGCAAAGCAATGGCAAACTCATCCATCGACTTTTCTCCACTCGGATTTTTAACAAGTCCCGGCCAGTGGCCTTCCATAAGCTGGTATGTGGTTCTCCCATAAAGAATAATATCTGAGCCACGGATCACTTCCGTGTAATGATCGTGCAATTCTTCGTCGGGGATTCCAGAAGTATGATCACACGAACCGTTGAGAGTTATATTTATGGTTGCCACTATTTTAGCCATGTTGATTATCTTTTGTGTATACGAATATCGAAGGTAACCATTTTTATCGTAGCGTTAAATCGCGACAATTTCCGGGGTCATTTGCGACACCGTTATCGACATCTTTTGTTAACACAGGGCAACGACAATATCTGCAGTGTTCGCGGGAATGATACCTGTATCATAGTGGTGGCAGCAAGTATAAATCTTGAATGGGGAGATCATCAGTCTCTAACAATTCTATTTCGCCTCGATATTCCTGCCACTCATAATCAAACATAAAACGATTTAAAAAAATCCGCCTTATGACTTTTTCAATTACTCCTCTCCGTCCGTGAATCGGATTTTTATAATCTATGTGATAATATATCTTCAATTCCTCATCACCGTCTACTGTGGTACCTTCAGATAATTCACGTATAAAATTCTCTTCGATGATTTCGGAACCGGTATTTTTAACACCTTCAAATTCGCTATCAATCCAGAGTCTCTTATTGTGTTTGTATCCAAAAGTGAAAGGCCACGTCCTCCCGTGCTGTCGTCCAGATAGAACGCAAATATCGTAAGCGGTTGAAATTCCTGACAGATATTCATTTCCAACGCAACAATTCCTTCACTGAATAAGCTCCGGGCCAGGTCTTCGTTTTCAATAAAAACATTCCGAGTGGTCACTTCAAGATAAATTCTATTATCAATCCAGTTTTTATTATAATAGTCACCAAACATTTTATTAAGAACACTGTGCAATCGTCGCTTTATATTCTCAATAGAATGATCCCCTTTCAGATCAAACACAATCCCGTAACTACCTCTTATCATAACTTAACAATTAGTTCCCAAGATAATGAGAGCAATCCAATCGAGCATAAAAACGTGCGAAAATCAATAGGCTTACAGGCTCTTCATCTTATCGTAAACTAAGGGCCACCCCGGGCTGCCCGACAAAGTCTGTGCTCAATATGGATAAACGATGTAGTCGTTCTCCTTATGGTCCTGATCTGCTTTCAATTTTTCAAGATTTGTATAGTGTTTCAGCCTGGAACCTTTTTCGATCATATAGATCAGCATTTTCAGGTAAGTCACCTCACCGCCGTGAAAATCCGTCGATAACTTCACTGTCGTTTGAGTTATACGTATTCAGGCGATTCAGATCCCACAATTCAAATTCAAATTTCTGAAAAACGGGGCGACACCTTGGGTAAATATCCTTGATGTACTCATACTTGCCGCACTGTTCCATTGCCTCCTGGATACCATCCGCGAATGGAGGAATAAAAGCAACTACATAAATATGGTTCGCCTGGCAAAAAGATAAAAGACTATCCAGTTCCACAACGGCTTTTTCGTTCACTTTGTCGCCAAACTCGAAGCGCTCCACTCCTGTTCTTATACGGTGGCGGGTGTTCCTAAAATCAAAATCCTGAACCGTGGAATCATGCCTGGTGAGTCCTGAGATCTGTCGCCCGTAAAGCATACTTCCATCATTCCTGAAACCGGTATTCTTAATAACCGCGTTAATACCGATCCGCGTGATAAATGGATCGTTTCGGCCATCAACGATCTCGCGGAAGCTATACCTTTTGTGATACAGGTCATGCCAAACTTCGGCTAGTGATGATACACCGGGGGCCGATCCCCTAAAATTGAATTGCATCACGGCAGGACGTTTCTTACTCAGCGCATCCCATTTTTCGTTAAACATCCATTGGTCTAAACCGATCACCAACACAGATGGATAATTTTTAGGAGGAATGCTCTTTAGAAAGGGAACAAAATCTGCGATACTCCTGATCGTATATCCCGAATTATAGAATGACGAATCAAACATATTCTCCCGGAATTGCAATACCCTTGAAGATCCTAAGGCCATTACGCAAATCTTCTTCCTCGAAACCACTTCCCTCCATTTCAGATATCCATAGTTTTGTTCATTGTACGCGTAGCCTATCAGGTACTTCTTCTTCTCAATAATCAGGTTGTCCACATTGGTGTAGACTTCACCGAAAGTTTTCAGAGCAAAAAAAGGCGGTACCAATAATAAAATAGCAGGAACGATAAACAGAACTGATCTTAACAGAAACTTTCTCATGATTAAAACTGGAAGTAAATGAATTGTTGCTCCTTACCTATAAGCCAGAAGATGACAAAAGCAATCGCATAGTACATAGCATACCGAAAAGGTCTCTTCCATATCAACCCTAATTGTGCAATGGCATACTGTTGTTCCCGGCCGAGCCACTCGATAATCATAAATATGACAACCAAAAATAGAGTTACGTTGTCGGGATAAATTGCAGGCATGAAAAATAACGAACGCGAAAAAATGCCAGAAATATATTCCAAGGCCTGACCTACGTTTTCCGCTCTAAAGAATATCCAGGCAAAAGTGGTTAACCCGAATGTAACTATCATACTCAGCAATTCCCTCACGGAAGGAAAAAGCTTACCCTGTGCTACCGTCTCTACGTTGTCCCTGTTTTTATTGGTTAGAAGAAGCGGCAGGAAGTATAAAGCATTCAGCGCACCCCAAATGATGAACGTCCAGTTGGCACCGTGCCAAAATCCACTGACAATGAAAATTATAAATGTGTTCCGTATTTTCATCCAAAGGCCGCCTTTGCTTCCGCCTAACGGGATATATAAATAATCCCTGAACCACGCCGAAAGCGAAATATGCCAGCGACGCCAGAATTCTGCAATGTCCCTTGAGAAATAAGGGGAAGCGAAATTTCTCAACAGCTCAATTCCTAAAAGTCGTGCTGTTCCAAGAGCAACATCAGAGTAACCGGAAAAATCGCCATAGATCTGAATCGCAAAAAGAACGGCCCCCAAAGCAAGCGTACTGCCGCCATAGTCACCCGAGTGATTGAAGATCTGGTTGACAGTCTCCGCGCATCGATCCGCGATAACAATTTTCTTAAATAAACCCCATAGGATCTGCCTCAACCCATCTGCTGCCCGCATGTAATCAAACGTTCTGAGCTTTTTTATCTGCGGCAGAAGATGTGTCGCTCGCTCTATCGGACCAGCAACCAGGAGCGGAAAAAAACTGACAAAGACCGCGTAATCGACAAAGTTCTTCTCGGCTTTGATCCGATCCTTATAAATGTCGATCACATAAGACAATCCATGGAATGTATAGAACGAAATACCTACCGGCAGAATGATGTCTAACATCCACGGATCAAGGTGTAAACCGAAATGCGATAATGCATCCGCGAATGATTCGACGAAAAAATTATAGTACTTGAATAACCCTAAAAAACCAAGATTGAAGCTTATACTTAACCCAACCCAAAACCTTCTGGCCCTGGGAGTTTCCGCCTCCGACATCTTTATTCCCGTACAGTAATCCAGCAATGTCGAAAACATCAACATGAACAGGAAACGCCAGTCCCAGCAAGCATAAAAGAAATAACTCGCTGCGAGCAATAATGCGTTTTGAAGTTTCAAGCTTCTGTTTGCAACAAACCAATAGAGGACAAAAACTATCGGCACGAAAATGGCAAAATCAATCGAGTTAAATAACATTCCAGATTCTTATCTCTTTTAACCTAATGCAAGCAGTTCAAAGCATTTAAAACTTTATCAGGCGATTCCTTACAAGAGATCTTCGTCGGCCATTTCATATAAACAATTCAAAAAGCTACTTAAACAAATCATGGATACAGGTATAGCCTGACCGTAACTCACGATTCAGAAAAACCTGCAGGGAACCCATATTTATAGACAGACTTCTTTTTTGCTGGCAGCGTTGGAAAGAAAAAAGATTTTTTTTCAGAATCCCTCAGAATCTGCCAAAAGAGGAAAAACAGGAATCACCATGGCCAATATTAAATCCGTTAACATTGTTAACACCTGGTCTCTAAAAGACAAACACAATAGGGATCACGTTAACTTATAACAGATAATAACGATATCAACCCGGCACGATCACTAGTGCGAGACGCGAACTTTATCAGGCGATATTCACCCAGGTTAAAATTGATCTCCAACCAGCCGTCTATATTTACGAGCTTATTCGGTCAAATACAGTATATATACTGTATTGCATTTCCGGAAAGACTAAGAATATTCGAAAAATTATAATCAGATTTTAATCATTCCACACATAAATAATCTCAATATAATGTTAACATTGACACCTGCTGCTCCTGTGACTCAGTCCGAGCGAATACCGGTATTAGATAGCCTTCGCGGTATGGCCATTCTTGGAATTCTGATTATGAATATCGTCGCATTCTCAGGCTCCGTTCTTCTCGGCAGTGACCCATCAATAAATAATGAAACCGGTCTGAATTATTATTTATGGTATATAATGTATGGGGTTTTCAACGGCACCCAACGCGCATTCTTCTCCATCCTGTTTGGTGCGGGAATTATCCTGTTCATAAGCCGCCAGGAAAAACGGCTTGATGGCCTCGCGCCGGCCGACTATTTCTTCCGTCGGCAACTTTGGCTGATCCTGTTCTCCCTGATCGATGTATATCTGCTGCTTTGGGACGGCGATATATTACTGGAATATGCCTGCTTTGGCCTGTTGCTGTTTGTCTTTCGCAAGCTACCACCTAAGACACTGCTGATCGCCGCCGGTATCTGCCTCGTTTTCGCAGTAGCTCGTGACAATCGCGACCTGTATAAACAGAAAACGCTCATTAGCAAAGGTGAAGCACTTGCCGCTGCAGACACAACCCAAATCAAACTTACCCCGCTCGACAAAGAGGCCATAGGAAAAATGGAGGGTATTAAAAAGCGGAGTACCCAAGAAAGTAAGCTTGCACACGTCGCCGAAGATAACATTCATGGCCGCGGCGATTACGCTACCGTGTACGAATATCGCGTAGACAGCTATATACACTTCATGAACGCACTGATGTACCTGCAGCTATGGGACGTCCTGACCTGTTTCTTTCTGGGCATGGCCCTGTTCAAGACTGACATACTTACGGGAAAAGCGTCAATAAAAGTGTATGCTGGCATGGCGCTTATAGGTCTGCCATTAGGAATATTCCTCTCATATCTTCGTATAAATAATAGCATAACATATAACTTCAACGGTTTCGAGATCGCGAAGCATACATACATGCAGATATATCAGATCGATCGTATCCTTCGTTCCCTCGGATTACTCGGTGTTGTCATGCTGATGTACCGATCAGGCTGGTTTAAAGGCTTCTTTACCATACTCGCCCCCGTCGGCCAGATGGCCTTTACTAACTACCTCGGCCAATCCCTTATCTGCGGCCTGATCTTTAACGGATTCGCGTTCGGTTTATTTGGTATGCTCGAGCGTTATGAAACATATTTTGTTGTTTTGGGTGTATGGGTCTTTCAGATCATATTCTCAAATATCTGGATGCGCTTCTTTTTATCCGGCCCTCTTGAATGGGCGTGGCGTAGCCTGACCTATTGGAAGGTTCAACCCTTGCGAAGAGCCTCATTATAAAATTTAAAAGCTCGCCGGAACAGATAGTCCGGCGAGCTTTTTATTGGTGGTCAGGAAAGGCGCTCCCGCTAACCTCTTTTTTCTGATTTATCAAAACGTTTGATAAATGAACAATGTTGGCAAAATGTTTCAACCAGCACGCCGTTTAAAAATCCATCCCGCATCTTCGTAAATCTTTCGCTGCTGAGAATATCACGCAAAGACTGTTCTTTTACATTCCCCAGGTTAATAGCGCCGCTTTTATCTAAACAACACGGCACAACGGTGCCGTCGGCATGAATGCCGATATGATTGACTGCTCCATGACAGCGACCACTTGTACCCTGATAGGGCAGTGAAAAGGAAGGCCATTCAAAACGCGAATCAAAATGCAGGTAAAGTCTATTCCAGATTCTTTTAGATTTAATTGCTCCGGTCTCAATATTCCGATTGATCTTAACATCAAAGGATGATTCGATTTTTAAAAAGACATCCTCATTATCCGAGTCGTTACTTTGCTGGTTCCACAATCTATAATTGATATAAAGAGCTGGCCGCACTGCGTGAGCTGATTTTGCGAAGTCAAATATCGGCTGTAGAAATGGATCAAGATCGCGATCAGGAAAATTATCCTTAAAGGCCTGTATAGAGAAATTGACTTGTCGTACACATTTGGAGTTTATGATACGCTCGCTATATCGCTTGATCAGAATTCCATTGGTGGTAAGATCGATCTGGGTATTGTATCGTTCACAAACGTCCAATATTTCTGAAAATTTAGGATGAGCAAGGGGCTCGCCCAACAAATGCAAACAGACTATTTCCGCCAATGGCGCAACTTCCTTCAGGATAGCCTCAAATTCAGCCAGGTCCATTAACTTCTTGTCTTTCTCTACAACAGGACAAAATGAACACTGTACGTTACAAATGTTGGATATTTCCAGGTAGACTTTTTTGAACATACGCTATAACGAGATTGGTGTTAATTAATAACAGTAACCCAAACAACGAGATAGTGTGAGTGCCAGTGTGAGAGCGAAGAAAAAAACAGGGTGAACATCTCTCATCGAAATATTCACCCTGTTGCTTCTGAATTTGTGTTTCACGCTCTCCCCGATAGCTATCGGGGCACTCACCCTGTTTTTTGTAGTCCCGAGAGGAATCGAACCTCCATCAAAAGTTTAGGAAACTCCTATTCTATCCATTGAACTACGGGACCAGTTCATATCTCCATTCGGGTAGCCCGACGCAGAGCAGGCGGCAAAGATATAAATTATGAATAAACTTACTACAATCCTTTTTGTCAGTCCTTTGCCGGCCTGAGGAGGCCGAAACCGGTCCGGGGTGCACAAAAAAGCCGGTTACTCTCGTAACCGGCCCTTTTTATGTATTTTATTTTCTGAGTTTGCCCCTACTTCTGCTGCCCGAAAACGCGTTTCAGGAGATCTGTAGTGCGGGCTATGGGGTTTTCGCGTATGTTCTTTTCTTCTTTGGCGATCATCAGGAACAGGCCTTCGATTGCTTTGTCGGTGGCGTAGTCGTCGAGGTCGGGGTTGACTTTTTGGACGAGCGGAATGGCGTTGTAGCGGGTTACGATCTCCGTGTAGTATTTGGTGGCGTTGACCTTGTTGAGTGAGTTCTGAATAACGGGCTTAAATTTTTCTTTTAGCAGGGATGATGTGGTCCGCTTCAGGTATTGGGTGGCGGCGTCGGGCTGGCCTTTCAGTATGCTGAAGGCATCCTGTATCGTCATTTGTTTGATGGCGGTGATAAAGATGGGCTTGGCTTCTTTGGCGGCATCTTCTGCGCCGCGGTTCAGCGTCATTACAAACTTGTCTACTTCGCTGCCGAGGCCGATCTGGCGGAGCTTGTCCTCGACCTTCTTTACATCGGGTGGGAAAGGGATCTTGATCTCGGGGTTCTTGAAATAGCCGTCTGCCTGCGATACGAGGTCCGCGCCTTTTGAGATACCATTGGTTAGGGCCTCTTTCAAACCTTCGCCTACCTCGGCTGAGGTAAGGGGTTTTGAGGAGCCGATTTGTTTATTTACATCGTTTATAGCCTGGTTGATCTGGGCCGACGTGCAGGCACCGAGCATCAATGCCGTTAAAACAAGCGCTTTTTTCATGAGGTTTCGTAAGCGTTCTCGGCAATGGCCAGGGAGTTGGCCATGCGGAACGGGAACAAAAATCTATAAAAAGAACCACCTGGCCGCTGCCATGTAAGAGATTCCGTCATAATGGCCGGAAGCCATGTCCCCGGAAACCTTTCGCCGCCTCGCAAAAGATTTCCAGCACCCGGTTCTTTAAAACGTTACCGTTGCTCCGAAGCTGAGGGCCACGCGGTATGGCTTCAGGGTGAGCGGTTCATGCAGCGTTTCCTGTGACCAGAACGAGTGGATAAAGGCGGGCTGCATATATAGCCTGGTGCGCCCTGTGCGAGTTGCCGCCCATTCCAGCCGGTAATGCACCTGGTAGTTCAGATACTGCGAGCCTTTGTTTTCATAGGTGTCTTCACTGCCTGCCTTCATCAGGCCCCGCTGATACTGTACGCCGGCGCCGATCCTGTGCATGAGCTTCGCGTCTTTTATGGTATAGAGGAAGCCGGCAGAGACGCCCGCGTTGCGCATCGTATACCGAAGGATGTGCGTGCCGCCGTCGGGTGAGAAAAGATAGTCCATCGAGTTCGACATTCTGAGATGTGTTGACGATGGTATTGTATAGTCGTACGTTATTGACGAGTTCTGCTGATAGTAGGCCAACCCGCCGTACAGATCCAGGCCTTTCAGTACGGTAAATTGTCCGCCGGCCTCCAGGCTTATACCGGTACGGCTGCCGGATAACAGGCCTTGCTCGTGAAGACTCGAAATGTGAATATCATCGTTAAGCGTCGGCGTTATCTTCTGGAATGCCAGTGACGGCGTCAACGAAAAATAAAGCACAGGATGCCACGCTTTGCGTTTTTGTTCCTCCTTCTTTGTAGATTTTGCTACAGCTTGTTTTTTGTTGTCGCTGTTTTTGATGATCGTATCTTTCTTCGTTATAGGAGAGTCTGTTACTGAACCGGCTACGCTATTTACGCTGGTAACGCCCGGTTTATCAGACGCCGTAACGTCGGTGGATATAGTGTCAGTCGTGTTCGCTACACCTGACATTGTCGCAGCTTCTTTATTGGATATCTGATTCACCTTTTGCTCTTCATGAACTGCCGCAACGTTGTCCTTAGAGCTCGTCGTGGCATGATTGCCGGATGTAGTGATCTGATTACCGGGTGCAGTCTTATCATGAGATAGAGCAACACTATTACCGGATATATCGGTCTGATCACCCGATGTAGCGGCAGGGTCGCCAGATGCGGCAGCACTATTGCCTGATGTAGCCACACGGTTACCAGACATACCAGCATGATCGCCAGACGTAGAGGCACCATTACCCGATACAACAGCAGGATTCCCTGATTTAGTCGCGCGGTTACCAGATATACTAGCATGATCACCAGACGTAGCAGCACCATTATCGGATACAACATCACCTGATGTGGCGACGCGATTACCGGATACAGCAGCAGCATTCTCCGATGTAGTGACTCCACTACCAGATACAGCGGTACCATTACCCGATGTAGCCACACGGTTACCAGACATACCAGCATGATCGCCAGACGTAGCGGCACCATTACCGGATGCAGCATCAGCATGGCCTGACGTAGTGGTACCGTTACCAGTACGATTACCAGGCACAGCTGCAACACCAGATGATCCAGTACGATTTACGGGCTTTCCATATGCGGAGGGCGATGAGGAATTTGAATCATCTGTATGAACGGATGATATACGGCTTGATTCTCCCGACCGATCGGTTAACTGCGCGGTTTCTGACCTGTTCGTGTTTTTTCTGGTAAGATTACGCTCACCGCCGGAAGACGAGGTGGATATATCCCGGCGCGATGCCTGCAACGTACCTTTATCGCTATTTACACCCGGGGCAACCTGTGCGCTCACCTGCGCATCGTTTGATCCCTGGTGTTTGGCTGATTCCTTCTGACCAGCGACCTGCGTTATACCTGCAGCCGATGTTGACGAATGCGTGGCATTAGCATTATCATCTGTCTTTACGCGTGTGGCGCCCGTTGTAACCGAAGGATTAGCTGCGTCAGCATTTGATACCGTGTTATCTTGCTTTGGTATAGCAATGTTGCGGCTGTTCGTTTCCTCACCGGTATGCTCAGGCGATTCCAAGCGTGTCGTTGAAGAAACTTCTGTATTACCGCCAGCCTTGTTTTCAGCCAGAATGTTGTTGCCGTTTCCGGAAGGTAACATGACCCACACCGTTGTACCGGATATAAGCACCAATAGCGCGAAAACGGCAATACCCCGGCGCCTATACCAGGGCAATCTGGGCTTCATGGCCGCGGCAATAAGCTCCCAGTCGTCTTTCTCGGGCTTCTCTTCGTAGTTGCGCAGGCGCGTACGTACCGTGTCCAAAAAATCTTTCTCAGGCAAATTTCTCATAGCGGTCTATTCCTAAACGGTTAAGCTTTTGTTTCAATAAATACTTCGCGTAGTGCAGCTGCGAACGCGATGTGCTCTCAGAGATCTTGAGCCATGTGGCTATCTCTGTATGGCTGTAGCCTTCTACCTCAAACAAGTTGAACACCAACCTGCTCCCTTCCGGCAACTCGTTTATGAGCGATACCAGTTGCTGGTCAGACATGGTATTCAGGATCACTTCGTAGTCCACATTGGGCACGTCATAATCCTGTATGGTATACGCCGGCGCGTCTGTCTTCTTCATTTTATGATAGTGGTCTATAGCCGTATGAACCGCTACAGACCGCATCCACGCTTCAGCCTTGGCTTCGCTCTCTACCTGGTGTATGCGGGTGAATATCTTTACGAAAGTCTCCTGCAGAATATCCTGCGCATCGTCGCGCGAGCGGGCATAACGACGGCATATACCCAGCAAACGAGCCCGGTACAGGTCGTACCAGGCACGTTGCGCTTTACCATCGTTGCGCTTACACCGCTCAAAAAGTTCGTTATGCGTCATGCTCTTGTAATGCATTATCCCCTCCAATTTCTCGGAGAGGATAATTTGGGGAGATATTTCGTTAAGGGTTTATTTTAATAATTGTCCTTGCCTGTTTGCATACCGTGTCGGCACATATACGGTATATCAGTGTATCCGTCTTTGATGGCGAGCCGTCGGGCAACGTGATTCCATAACGTGGCGCACTCAGACCGTTAAGCTGTATCGCCCCTTTGTTCGGTGCCTTTACGATACTCACCACATATTTCGAAAGCAGGTCCGAGCACAGTGTATCGTTCTTGAATATCGGTAAAAACACGGTATCCTGGTCTACACTACGGTTAATTGTAAACAGATCGTCCACAAGCGACCACTCGCATCCCGGAATCGGCTGCGGGCCGGTCGGATCAGTCGGGTCGGTCGGGTTCGTTGTGGTAGTGTCGCTCTGAACGGCGATCACCAATACTCCATAGCCGGCCTTCGTCGTGTCGCGTCGTGAAGAAACCTTATACATAACGGTGTCACGACCTTCGAAGCCTGATGCAGGCGTATAGCGTATGTATCGATTGCCTACAACCGCGGCGGTACCTTTGTACGGAGCCAGATAAACCTCCAGCCTGATGTCTGCCGAGTCTACATTACAGATAACGTCGTTATTCAGTACCGGAACCGTGATAGCTGACTCCGTGCTATCGATAACATAATCGTTTACCGGATATATACCACAGGGCAGATTGGTTGTATCGCCCGATACGATGATCAAAACCGTATCCTGTAACAATAGCTTGTTGTCAAGCGAATAGATCGAGAACTGAAATCCATCGCGTCCGCTTTTAAAGTCGCTGTACGGCGTGTACTGTAACAGCCCGTTCTTCAGGTCACTCAGCTTTCCGCGACGGGGCTGCGACGTAATGGTCAACTGGACTGCCTCGGTGGATTTAATTTTACCGCGCAGGTCGATAAAGGCCGAGTTACCGGTAATGGCGTACACTTCTGTGCCGTTAAACTCAACGGTCGGATTTTCGGGCGATACATCGTTTTCCAGGACATCACAGGCTACAAAAAGAGACATGATCAACGCAACAGTGGCTGCCAGCGTGCGCAATCGACGGAAATATATTTTTGGGGACTCCATAACACGTTTTTTGGTTTGTTTATTCAGGTTGGGCCGGCTTCCTGGACACTTTTAGGTTTGTTTATTAGGTAAGACCGGCTTCCTTTGCAGAACGTTGGAAAGTGGGGGAAAACTTTTTAAAATCACAGTATGAAGGTAATTTCAGCAGAATTGCTCACTATCGGCGACGAAATCCTATACGGTCAGATCGTCGATACCAATTCTCAATGGATGGGCGCGGAGCTCAGCAACGCAGGTATACGCGTAGTACGCAAAACCAGCGTGGGAGACGTTGAAAGCGAGATTCTCACAGCCCTGGCTGAAGCTGAAAAGCGCGCAGACATCATATTGATAACCGGCGGCCTTGGCCCTACCAGCGACGACCTGACCAAACCCTGCCTGGCCAAATACTTTAACTGCGAAATCAGTATAAATGAAGAAGCGCTGGCCGAAGTAACCGAGTTCTTCAAAAGCCGCGGCCGCGAGCTTACCGAAATAAACCGCCAGCAAGCCGCCCTGCCCGTATGCTGCGAGAAAATAACCAACGTAATGGGCACCGCTCCCGGAATGTGGTTTGAGCATCACGGCAAGGTATTCGTGTCCATGCCCGGCGTGCCGCATGAAATGAAGCGTATGATGACCGACATCATCGTACCCAAGCTGCAGAAGCGCTTTCAGACGCCCTTTATACATCATCAGCTTATCCGCACCATAGGCATCGGCGAATCGTTCCTGGCCGAACGTATCGCGTCCTGGGAACAAGCATTGCCTTCTCACATCAAGCTCGCCTATCTGCCCAGCCTGGGAGAAGTAAAGCTCCGGCTAACCGCGCACGGCAGCGACAAAGCAAGCCTGCAGCAACAAACGCAGGACCTTATCGAAAAGCTGAAACCCTATGCCGGCGAATATATCTTTGGCTATGGCACCGACCCTATCGAAGTTGTAATCGGCCACACACTACGTGAGCAACAACTCTCGCTGGCTGTAGCCGAAAGCTGTACCGGCGGCTATCTCACACATCTTATAACAAGCGTGCCCGGCAGCTCCGACTACTTCCTCGGAAGCCTTATACCGTATGCCTATGAGATCAAGATGCGTCAGCTGGGAGTAAAACCTGAAACACTCGAGCAATACGGCGCCGTGAGCGAACCTACCATAATCGAAATGGCAAACCTGGTACGGGCCAAGTTCAATACCAGCATCGGCGTAGCGACAAGCGGCATTGCCGGACCTGGTGGCGCCACACCCGATAAACCGGTAGGCACGGTATGGATAGCTTACTCCGACAGATATCAAACCGTAACACGCAAGCTGCAGCTCTCCAAAGACCGCCTTATCAACATCAAGCTCGCATCGGTTGCGGTGCTCAACCTTATACGTCAAAGCCTGCCCAAATAAAAACAATCCCGTGTTGATCGGGATGTGCTTACGAATGGTATGTCGGCATCTTTAAACATAGTGCTGACATACCGTTCGTACGGCAGCAAATTGCGGTAACGACGAGATTGAAAAAATACTTTTTTTCAACAAGGGCTTACCCATCTGCAAAAATATCCCGATCAATATTGTATGTTTCGCCGGGTATATACATACCCGAATAAAATTCCGGAACGACAACATTATACCACGGATTGTATTTTTCTTTCAACAACAATCACCTTGCGTTTCAAACGTTAGTGTTGCATACTAAAAATACTAACTTTACACTTTGAAAATTAACTCTCATTAACTCTCATGGCACAGGTAGAACTCATCATGCCTAAGATGGGCGAAAGCATAATGGAAGCAACAATTTTGAACTGGCTTAAAAAGCCGGGCGACAAAATTGAGCAAGACGAGTCCGTGCTGGAAGTGGCTACCGATAAAGTTGATACGGAAGTACCTTCCACACATGCCGGCATACTCACGGAGATCCTTGCTAAGGAAGGCGACGTAGTGAAGATCGGCAAAGCTATTGCCATCATCACCACCGACGCTGCCGATGCAAAAGCTCCCGCGGCACCCGCAGCAGCAAGCGCGGCAATACGCCCCGGTCAGGAAGTAGCACTGCCCGTACATAGCAATGGCACGCCCGCACATGCTGATTACAGCAACTCATCAAAATTCTATTCTCCTTTGGTAAAGAACATCGCTAAAGAAGAGAATATTACCGTAGCAGAGCTCGAGGCTATTACAGGCTCAGGTTCTGAAGGACGCGTAACAAAGAAAGATATCCTCGGTTATGTAGAAAACCGCAAGCTCGGCGCTACCATACAACCCCAGGTAGCGAAGCAAGCGGTAAGCACAGCAGCACCAGCTGCGGCAACACGCGTAAACGCATCGATCAACGCCGGCGACGAGATCATAGAGATGGACCGCATGCGCAAGATGATCGCCGAGCGAATGGTAGACTCCAAACGTATATCGCCACACGTAACCTCGTTCGTTGAGGCTGACGTAACCGGCGTGGTGTTCTGGAGAAATAAAGTAAAGAACGACTTCCAGCGTCGTGATGGAGATGTGCTGACCTTTACCCCGATCTTTATCGAAGCCGTGGTAAACGCTATCAAGGACTTCCCGATGATAAACGTGCAGGTAGACGGCGACCGCATCATCAAAAAGAAAGACATCAATATCGGGGTGGCCGTAGCGTTGCCCAGCGGCAACCTTATCGTACCGGTAATCAGGAATGCCGATCAGTATAGCATCGGTGGCCTGGCCAAGATCGTAAACGACCTGGCACGCCGTGCGAGAGAGAACAAGCTCAAGCCCGATGAGTTGAGCGGCGGTACGTTCACGATCTCCAACGTAGGCTCGTTCGGCAACGTAATGGGTACCCCCATAATCATGCAGCCACAGGTAGGCATCATGGCCCTGGGTGCGATACAGAAGAAACCCGCCGTGGTGGAAAGCCCTTATGGCGACACCATAGCGATACGCCATAAAATGTTCCTGTCTCACTCGTACGATCACCGCGTAGTGGACGGTGCGTTGGGAGGCAGCCTGGTGCGCCGCGTGGCCGATTACCTCGAGAAATTCGATGCAAACCGGACCATCTAGGCACCGCAAACCATGTAAGAAAGTAGAGAAAAGGGGCGAAAAAGGCCCCTTTTCTGATTATAAGCCCGCCCCTCAATACAGCATGCCCGCACCCGCATAGTTGATATTCGCCCGGTTGTTCTTAATTTTAGGCATGTCGAAGATCATATCGTTTATTAGCCGGAAAGGGGGTACAGGTAAAACTACCAACGCCATAAACCTGGCAACCACCCTCAATACGCTGGGCAAACGTGTACTCCTGGTAGAGACCGATGAGAATTATACGCTCAATACCTTACGCAAGATGGAAATCTTTAACACCAGCGAAGGAAAGAACGGTTTCGACATACTCGGCTCCCGCGATAACCAGGTGGCCGACGAGCTCTCGCAACTTAAGACCAGCAGAAAGCACGACATCATCATTGTAGACAGCGCCGGTAAAACCACCGACGAAGGGATCAAAAAACTTTGCCTCGTCAGCGACCTGGTAGTTGTACCGACCAGCCTTACGCAGAACGACCTGCTGGTAACATACCAAACCGTAACGGACCTGGCACCGGCCCGCGAGCTTAATCCAAATCTGCGCATCGTCGTACTGCCCAACCGTATACACAGCGGCACAAACCTGTACACGATACGCGAAAATCTGAAGAACCTCGACGCCCACATACTTCCCGTGATCGTGCCTCAGAAGAATCTTTTTGTAAATTTCAGTACCGTAAAGGCGGAGAAAGCATACGAACCCATAGCCCAGGCTATACTAAACTACCTTGCATGAGCAAAAAGAAGAATACGCTGAAAGACCTGGATGCGTTCCTGAAACAGCAGGCCGCAACGCTGGTAGCTCCTGACCCGCTCAGTACGAAATTACCAACACCTGCGCCCACGCCTGCCGCGCAGCCCGTACAGCAGGAGCAGCCTCCGGTAACGGCCGAGGTAGCCGCCCCTGTGCAACAGCCTGAACCTATAGCAGCTCCCCCCACGGAGCAGCCCGTAGCGACACCCGCCGCCGCACCAGCGCCTGCCCCTATAGTTGCCGTACAGCAAGAGCAGGAGATAACTCCTGAAAAGATCCTGCAGGACATCAGCCGCCTGGCCGATCGTGAAGGCGCAGCGTTCCGCAAAACATTCTACGACCTCATTATCCGCTCGCTTGAAACGAACTCACAGTCAACACCGGAAGATAAAATGCTTATCAATACAGCCCTTTACCTCAAGAGCGGCGACCAGTGGAAAGATGTGATCCGCAGCTACTGGGAACAACATCGATAAAATCCTATAACATTATAGATTAAAGAAGGCGGTTCGCAGAGGATCGCCTTTTGTTTTATAAGGGTAATCCCAAACGTAAATATTGACATGCGTTCCGGATATTCTGATATTCTCCTCCGTCGGTCGGCGCTTTAATGTTGCAGGAAAAATCATGAAAACATCTGATGTTATCGCCTCCATCGGCGTCATTATCCTGCTGATCGCGTTCCTGCTGAACCTGTATAAGAAGCTACCGGTTACCTCGACATTATATGGCACCCTGAACTTTGTGGGCGCCGCCATATGCTGCTTTGCCGCCTATTTAGTGGATTTCTATCCTTTTGTGATATTAGAAGGCGCCTGGGCATTTTTTGGCTTACTCTCGTTGTTGAAGAAACCGGCATAGATCGCCGGTTATGGGCGGCAGGTCGCTCTCTGACGGATAGAAACTACAAATAAGAATTATCTTTTTTCCCTTTGTTCCAGAGTTATAATTTTGTCATAATGGGCATCCGCTATGGAATGTGGCGGATGCTGGTCCTATAAAACGGGCTGCCTGAACATAATTATAAAAACAAGATCATATCAAATATGAAATTCGGAACGAAAGCCGTACACGCGGGCGTAGAGCCTGATCCGTCTACCGGGGCCATCATGACGCCCATATACCAGACATCTACCTTTGTGCAGGAGTCGCCAGGCAAGCATAAGGGCTATGCCTATGCGCGTGGCACAAACCCTACCCGCGCAGCCCTGCAGAAGAGCATAGCCGCGCTGGAGAACGGCAACTTCGCCCTGTGCTTCTCTTCAGGCATGGGCGCCACGGATGCGGTGATCAAGCTGCTGAGCCCCGGCGACGAGGTGATAACCGGCAACGACCTGTACGGCGGCACTTACCGCATGTTCAAGCGTGTGTACGAGAAGTTCGGGATCAAATTCCACTTCATCGATCTCACCAGCGCAGAAGCGATAAAGCCCTATATAAACGATAAGACAAAACTGCTCTGGCTCGAAACACCCACCAATCCACTGATGAATATCGTGGATATCAAAGCGTGTGTAGACCTGGCGCGCGACCGTAAGATACTGGTGGCAGTAGACAATACCTTTGCATCACCGTACCTCCAGAATCCCCTGGATCTCGGAGCAGACATTGTGATGCACTCTGTGACCAAATACCTCGGCGGTCACTCTGACGTGGTGATGGGTGCCCTGATAACGAAAGAAGAGAAACTTCACCAGGAGCTTGCCTTTATACATAACTCCTGTGGTGCTGTGTCCAGTCCTCAGGATTCTTTCCTCGTGATGCGTGGTATCAAGACCCTGCACCTGCGTATGGAACGCCACTGCCTGAACGGCCGCAAGATAGCCGAGTATCTGAGGAACCATCCGAAGATCGGTAAAGTATACTGGCCGGGTTTTGAAGATCACCCTAACCATGCCGTTGCTAAAAAGCAGATGCGCGACTTCGGCGGTATGCTCTCCTTCACCCTGAAAGACGACGCGCTGCCAAAGGCCGTTAAGCTGATGGAAAGTGTATCGCTATTCTCGCTGGCGGAGTCACTGGGCGGTGTAGAGTCGCTTATAAACCACCCCGCCTCGATGACACACGCGAGCATACCCCGGGAAGAACGTATGAAATATGGTCTTGTAGACAGCCTTATACGCCTGAGTATAGGTGTTGAAGATGCCGAAGACCTTATTGCCGACCTGGAGCAAGCGCTTACTAACGTATAGCTAACGCGTGTTTTATAATGGGTTTATAATATCATAAGCTTTATAATCTTAAGGAACTGCTATTATCTTGAACAGTTAATAAACATTACCCGAACACTACTACCGTATACATGGAACAGAAGAACTACAGGCTTCTCTTCAGCCTGCCCGTAATCGTAGCATCGCTTGGCTATTTTGTAGATATCTATGACCTGCTGTTGTTCAGCATCGTCCGTGGGCCGAGCCTGTCGGCGCTTGGCGTACCTAAAGAAGAGTTGTTGGATGTGGGCGAGCATTTGTTACGGGTACAGATGGGCGGGCTTCTGCTGGGCGGTATTCTGTGGGGGATAATGGGCGATAAACGCGGGCGCCTTTCGGTGCTGTTCGGTTCGATATTGTTGTATTCGCTGGCCAACATTGCCAACGGCTTTGTAACCTCGGTAGATCAGTATGTCATTTTGCGTTTCATAGCCGGAATAGGCCTGGCCGGCGAGCTCGGCGCTGGGATCACGCTGGTGTCTGAAACGCTTCCCACTAACCTGCGCGGCTATGGTACGGCCATCGTGGCGTCGGTGGGCATCCTGGGCGCTACGGTTGCTAACTTCGTATCCAGGCTTTCGGACTGGCAGACCGCCTACTTTATCGGAGGCGGGCTCGGATTGTTATTGCTTATTGCACGTATCAGCGTATTCGAGTCAGGCATCTTCCTGAAAACAAAAGAAAAGCAGGTTAAGCGCGGCGACCTCATACAACTGGTCAGTAAGAAAACACGGTTGATCAAGTTCCTGGGCTGTATCTTCATCGGGTTGCCGATCTGGTATGCAATCGGCATCCTGATAACATTTGCCCCTGAGTTTGCGACAGCATTGGGTGTGCCTGATGTAAAGACAGCCGGCAATGCCGTAATGTACAGCTACCTCGGCCTGGCGCTTGGCGATCTCACCAGCGGCTTTGTAAGCCAGCTGCTCGGCTCACGGAAAAAAGTAGTCGCGGTATACCTCGTAGCGACATTGTTCTTTGTATTGTTCTACCTGTTCTCGCCGGTTAAAACAACGTCGTTCTATTACTTTACCTGCTTTACGCTGGGTTGCGGCATCGGCTACTGGGCTTTATTTGTAACCATTGCCGCCGAGCAGTTCGGCACGAACCTCCGTTCAACGGTTGCTACATCTGTACCCAACTTTATCCGCGGCACGGTAATACCGCTTACGCTTCTGTTCAAGCTTCTGCGCGATAACCTGGCTGCGCATTACGAGCCCACGCTGGGAATTGAAGCTGCCAAAAGCACCGGTATTATTTACGGCGCGCTCATCGTGGGAGGGTTCACCATCGTAATCGCCTTCATAGCGCTCCGCGTGGTAGACGAGACGTTTGGCCGCGATCTCAACTACGAAGAGACCGATTAAATGCTCACAACCTTACGGACATTCGCACGCTATAGGCCTTGTTTCTGTTACATGTAGCAAAAACAAGGCCTTTGCTCTATGCAAATTCCGTCAATCACAACTTTGTATACACTGTTAAGATAAAGGGAGCGCTGAATAGTTGTTTATGATTTCATATCTTTACCAACCGAAGACCCTCCCTTCTGTGATCAGAAAATATCTACTTTTCGCCTTCTTCTGCTGTTTATGCTCTTATGCCTACGGGCAGAACGTACAGCTTATCCGCACGCTCGGGCAGCAGCTCCGCAAGGCGGAAGGCAAAACGCGATACGAAGTTCTGAACAAGCTCGCCTGGGAGCACCGCTGGTCATCGCCCGACAGCACCATCTATTATGGAAAGCAGGCCTACCAATTAGGTCAGCAGCTCAAGCTCACCAAAGATCTGGCCATGCCGCTCAACTTCATGGGCATCGCCACCAACTACAAGGGTGAGCGCCTCGAGGCCTATGAATACTTTGCCCGCGCGCTAAGCACCGGCACCTCACAACACGATTCACTACAGATAGCGCACGCCAACAATAACCTTGGTCGCCTGTTCTTCGAGCAGGGACTGCTTTCACGATCCTACGAATACTTCATTAAAGCACAGGCTATCTTCGAGGGCGTTAACGACTCTTCAGGACTTGCCTATACCTATCAAAGCCTGGCTAACCTATACCGCACACAACGCGATTACAACAAGGCCGAAAGCAACTATATCAAAGCTTACGACATACGCCTGAAGCTCGGAGTAACCCGGGAGATCATGTCCGCCCTGACGCAGCTCGGCAGGCTCTTTCAGGAAATAAACCAACACGATAAGGCGCTGAAGTATCTGCACCTGGCAGACTCTGCCGCCCGTACGATGAACGATGAGCTGGCTATGGCCGGTGTCAAGACCTTCCTGGCCGATAGCTACCTCGCAAAAGGTCCGTTAAATCAGGCTGAAAGTCTGTGTGCCGAAGGACTCAAGGTAATCCAGGAGCATAACAACATACGCATGCTGCCGCAGGCTTATCTGACGATGGGGCAGATACAGTTTAAGAAAGGGGCGCTGGCGCTTGCCCGCCACTACTTCACGCTCGCGCTGGATGTAGTAGTCCGCACCAAAGACCTCAACTCGAAGATGGAAGCCCACTACTGGCTGTGGCAGCTTTCGCAAAAGGAGCACAACCGGTCCGAAGAGCTTAGCAACCAGAACGAATACCTCGTGCTGAAAGACTCTATAAAAGACCTCGACCTGGCGCGCCAGGTTGAGCGGCTTCAGTTTGAAATAGAGATACAACGCAAGGAGCAGGAAAACGATCTGCTCAAGGTAAACCACGAGAAAAGCGAGGCGATCATCAGCCAGCAGCGCTTTCAGAATATTACACTCATCGTAGCGATAGCCTTTGTGAGTATACTGGGCTTTGTGCAGTGGCGATATGGCAAGAAAAGCCGCGAGACAAGCGCCAAGCTAACCCGGCAAAATCAGTATATCGAAAGCCAACAGCAGGAGATAATAACCCAGAATGAAAAGCTATCGCGACGCAACCAACAGCTGTCGGACCTCAACCACGAGAAGGACACATTGATGAGCATCGTGGCGCACGATCTCAAATCACCGCTTAATGCCATCAAGGGTATAGCCGATGTGATGGAGATGGAAATGGAGATCCAGGGCAAGCTGACACCCGAGCAGAAGCACTACATCAACATGACAAAGGAGGCAACACGGGCTGGCCTGTATCTCATAAAAGACCTGCTGGACGTGCACATGCTCGAAGAGAACGTAGAGCCCCATTACAGCAAGTTCGACCTAAGCTCTTTCCTGCTGGACAAAATGCACGCGTTTCAACCCGCCGCCGATTCGAAGCGAATACACCTGCATATAAGCGAAGTGCAGAGCGAAGAAGTATATCTCGATAAAGACTATCTGAGCCGTATAATAGACAACCTCATCTCTAACGCCATCAAATTCTCCAGCCAGAATGCAACGGTAGATGTTTCCGCCGGCCGCAAACACGATCACATCTGGCTGTCTATACGCGACGAGGGACCAGGCTTCTCCGAAAAAGACAAGCTGCAGCTATTCCAAAAATTTCGTAAGCTCAGTGCCCGCCCCACTGCCGGCGAAACCTCCAACGGCCTCGGCCTCGCCATTGTAAAAACATTGGTAGACCGCATGAAAGGAACAATCGACCTCGTGTCCAATGAAGGCAGCGGCAGCGAGTTCATCATACGCCTGCCTAAAACAGAGTGAGTGTGAGAGCAAATACATAGAAACAAAAAAGCTGCCCTGGGGCAGCTTTTTTGTTTTAGAACTTCGGTGCATTACCGCGACCGAGGAAGTAGTAAAGTATCGGCCCAAGAATAGGCAACAGGACCACGATGGCGATCCAGATTGCTTTCTTCTCGGGGTCTTTATTACTACGCAACACCTCGATAACAATGAGGATGTCGATGATAAGAATCAGTAAGCCAAATAACCTTCCCATAGTATTCGGTATTAGTTGTTTTCAAGAATTTTAAAGAGCTCGTCCAGGTTCGGTGTAATGATGATCTCCGTACGGCGGTTCTTCTGTTTATCCTGGGCCGTATCGTTTGTAGCCAGCGGCGAGAACTCCCCACGGCCCGATGCCGTTACCTGGCGCGGTGCCACACCGGCTTTGGTAAGAATGCGGGTAATGGACGTGGCGCGCATCACACTCAGATCCCAGTTGTCGTTCATGTATTGAGACTTCTTGGAGATCGGCACATTGTCCGTATGGCCTTCCACCATAATGTTGATGTCTTTCTGATCTTTGATAGCCTTGGCCAACTGCTGCAGCGCTGTTACACCTTTGGCATCGACATCTATACTACCTGAGCCGAAGAGCAACTGCTCGGCCAGTGACACATATACTTTACCATTTTTAACTTTTACAGAGATATCGTTCTCTTTAAAGTTAAGCAGTGCGTTGCTGATGCGGTTCTTCAGATCGTTTACAGCTTTGTCTTTATTAGCCAGTACCTGTTCGAGCTCCTTAACCTTCTTCTCGCGCTCCGCCAGGCTTGTGCTCAGTGAGTCATTCAGGTGGCGGGTCTTGTTAAGGTTCTCCTGGATAGCGAGCAGTTGCTCCTGTTGCTGGGCCATATCGCGGTTAAGCTTGCCGCTGCTGTTCATCAGGTTCTTGTAATACGCGTTGAGTTGGTCGTGCTCTTTTTCGAGCGTAGCCAGCTCGGCGGCAGCCTTGCGCTTTTCAGTGCCAAGAGCGGTGGTGTCGCTTTTTAATTTGCTGAGTTGCTCCTGCAGTGCAGTAAGTTCGGCGCTGGTCTTTTCAAGTTGGGCCGAGCGGTCGGCCAGGTCGGCTTCGGTACGTACCTTCTGCGCCAGCAGCTCGTCATACTTCTTTTTGGTTACGACGCAGGAAGATAAAAGGGTTACCAACAGAGCCCCTAAAAATAACTTGTTCATATAGCATTAGTAAGTTTATGGCTGAAGGCAACAACACATTGTCTTCAGTGGGTCCGGTAAAAAAATTTGGTTCGAAAATAATAATTATTGTGTCCTCGTAATCTGATTTTCCTTCTCACCTTAACTTTTCGCTCTCGCGCTCACACTCACACTGATTCTGTGGGTCCGGTAAAAAAATCGGTACGAAAATAAGAATTATTGTGTCCTCATAATCTGATTTTCCTCTCACCCAGGCAAATTGTAAAATGCCCCTGTTAAAGCTTTGGTATAAGCAGCGCACCGTTGTGCATTGAAGCTTTGGCCGAAAACGAGGTTCATTTGGTAACGAGTATAAAAAATATCATCTTCGGAAAAATCACCGTAACAAACGTGTGAATAACCAATCAACCAATAACGTTAAAAATATGGCAGCAGAAGGCATGTTAAGACCCGGGGCATTTAAAGACAAGACCATCATCATAACCGGCGGCGGCACGGGCCTGGGCCGCTCCATAGGCAAGTACCTGTTAGAGCTGGGCGCCAACCTGGTGATAACAAGCCGTAAAAAGGAAGTGCTCGATAAAACCGCAGACGAGCTGATGAAAGAAACCGGCGGAAAAGTACTGACCGTTGCTGCCGATGTGCGCAAGTACGAAGAGATCGAAAATGTGATCAAATCTGCCGAAGACACATTCGGCCAGGTACATGCCGTATTGAACAACGCTGCGGGAAACTTTATAAGCCCCACCGAACGCCTCTCGCACCGCGCGTTCGACATCGTGGTAGACATCGTATTGAAAGGCTCATACTATACAACACTGGCTGCCGGCAAGAACTGGATTGCCAAAAAACAACCCGGCATATTCCTGAACATCGTAACCACCTATGCATGGACAGGTTCAGGCTTTGTGGTGCCATCAGCCTGCGGTAAGGCCGGCGTGCTGGCGCTGACACGGTCGCTGGCGGTTGAGTGGGCTAAATATAACATCCGCAGCAACGCCATCGCTCCCGGACCTTTCCCTACCGAAGGCGCATGGAGCCGCCTGCTGCCCGGCGAGCTTGTGAAGAAGTTCGACCCCGCCCAGCGTGTACCGCTGAAGCGTGTAGGCGAGCACCAGGAGCTGGCCAACCTGGCGGCATACCTGCTATCGGAATACTCGGGCTATGTAAATGGCGAAGTGATAACCATAGACGGCGGCGAGTGGCTGCGTAACGGCGGAGAGTTCAGCCACCTGGAAGAGATACCGGACGCTATGTGGGACATGCTCGAGAAAAGCCGCGGAAACAAGTAGCCATACACAGCATAGAAATAAGCGGTATTTTTAGGGCCATGAACAGCCTGGAAGAAGTACTGCGCGATAAGCTGACACAACGCGAGCAGGCCGGGGCACTGCGGTCTCTTAAAATAACCGCGATGCCCCGGGAACTCGGGAACCACGACTTCAGCTCCAATGATTACCTGGGGCTCGCACGCTCCACTGAACTTACAGACGCCATAAACCGGCGTGTAGCAGCCTTGCCACACGCCGGCAATGGCGCCACAGGCTCGCGCCTGCTCACGGGCAACAACAGCTATACACAGGAAGTCGAAGCCTCATTGGCCAGCCTGTTCAAAGCCCCCGCGTCCCTGATCTTCAACTCCGGCTATTCAGCCAATCTATCGGTACTCTCATCCCTGCCGCAAAAAGACGACACGATATTATACGACGAACTGGCCCACACCTGCATCAAAGACGGCGCACGATTGAGCCTCGCACGCCGGTTCAGCTTCAGACATAACGATATGAACGACCTGGAGGCCAGGCTAAGCAGGGCAACCGGCCGCGTATATATCGCGGTGGAATCTGTCTACTCGATGGACGGTGATACATGTCCCTTACAGGAACTCGTTCCACTCGCCGAACGCTACAACGCTACGGTTATACTAGACGAAGCGCATAGCACCGGCGCCATGGGTCCGGACGGCAGCGGCATGGCTGTCGATATGAATCTGCACGAGCGCATCGGCATACGCGTCTACACATTCGGCAAAGCCATGGGCATACACGGAGCCTGCGTGGCCGGTTCCGAAAACCTTGTGCGCTATCTCGTAAACTTTGCGCGGCCCTTTATCTATACGACGGCCATGCCGCCGCACAGTATAGCCGCTATAGAATGTTCATTCGCCTATCTGCAACAGCACATCTATCTTCAGCAAGCGCTGCGCAGTAAAACAGAATTGTATCTCCAACATGCCCGACTCGGTAACCGTATACTCAGCACCAGCGCCATACAAACCGCCCTCTTCCCCGGCAACCAACACTGCCGCGAAGCTGCCACCGCATTACAATCACAAGGCTTCGACATCAGACCCATACTATCGCCCACTGTCCCACAGGGAGCAGAACGCCTCCGCATCTGCCTCCATACCTACAACACCAACGACTCCATCCACCAACTGTGCGCAGCCCTGCACCAGCTGGCTACACAGTTTACCATATTGCCCGATAACGCTTAATTTTGTCCATGAATTATTTTGTAACGGCTATTCATACCGATAGTGGTAAGACCTTGATCTCGGCTATTCTGTGCGAAGCGCTGCAAGCCGACTATTGGAAGCCCGTGCAGGCCGGATCTCCCACCGACTCTGACACGCTACGCGCACTGGCTCCGGAGGTTACCGTACATCCCGAGGGCTACCGGTTGCAGATGCCCGCATCACCTCACGCTGCAGCACGCGCCGAAGGAATAACGATAACCCGCGCCGGCTTTACACTCCCGCAAACGTCAAGGGACCTGATAATCGAAGGCGCCGGTGGATGCCTTGTTCCTTTGAACGATACGGATTTTGTAATAGATCTCGCCAACTGGTTTCAGGCAAAGGTGATACTCGTATCCAATCTATACCTGGGCAGCATAAACCATACGTTGCTGACATACGAGGCATTGCGCGCACGGAACCTTTCGCCTGCCGGCATTATATTCAATGGCCCGGCAAACGCCGAGAGCGAGCAGATCATACTGCGTCACACAGGCCTGCCCTGCCTGCTGCGGGTGGCGCGGGAAGAACAGGTCACACCACACACCGTAAAACACTACGCGAATCAACTACGTCAAACACTGCATGAACTTACAGGAAATCGATAAAGCCCATATATGGCATCCGTTCACCCCCATGATCGGGGCGCCGGAGCCGATCATGATCACCAGCGCACAGGGACTTTACCTACATACCGCCGATGGCCGGCATATCATGGATGCAGTATCCTCGTGGTGGGTGAACCTGCACGGACATTCACATCCGCGCCTGGCCAAAGCATTATCGGAGCAGTTCGCCAAGCTGGATCATGTGATCTTCGCCGGTTTTACACATGAGCCGGCGATAACATTAGCGAAGAATCTGCTCACTATATTACCACAAGGCCAAAGCAAAATATTCTACTCCGATAACGGCAGCACCGCCGTAGAGGTAGGCTTGAAGATGGCCATGCAATACTGGCACAACAAAGGTGTAAACAATCGTAAAAAGATCATCGCTATACAAGGCGCTTACCATGGCGACACATTCGGAGCCATGGCGGTAGGCGATCGGGGGATATTCACAGCCGCCTTCGCTCCTTACCTGTTCGAGGTGGAGTTTATCGACCTTCCATCTGCAGAACAGGAACAAACCGTGCTACAGCAGTTCCGCAAGATCATCACGAATAACGACGTGGCCGCATTCATCTTCGAGCCACTGGTGCAAGGTTCGGCCGGCATGCGTATGTATAGCCCGGGAATACTGGACGAGCTGCTCGCTCTGGCCAAACAACACAACATCATCACAATAGCCGATGAAGTGTTTACCGGCTTTGGTCGCACGGGCAAATACTTTGCAACAGACTACCTGGAGCACAAGCCCGACATCATGGCGATCTCCAAAGGCATAACCGGCGGCACATTACCACTGGGCGTTACAAGCTGTACCGATCGTATAGCCGAGGCATTCCGTTCGGAAGATATATTGAAGACGTTCTTCCACGGCCACTCCTACACCGCCAATCCTCTGACGTGCGCTGTGGCCAACGCCAGCTTCGAGGTGCTCACCAGCGCCGAATGCCAGGCCAGCATCCAGCGCATCAGCCAACGCCACCAGCAATTCTGTGAAACCGTAACGAACCATCCCAACATTCTCGAAGCACGCTCACGCGGAACTATCCTCGCCCTCGAGCTCCAGCATAAAGACGGCAGCTCTTATACCAATGAACTCCGTAAGAAGATCTACCCATACTTCCTGGAACGCAATATCCTGCTCCGTCCTCTCGGCAACACCATCTATATGCTGCCGCCTTACATTATTCAGGATAACGAGCTGGATACGGTATACAGTGCTATCACGCAGTTTCTGGATACGATTTAGGATGTTCCCTAAAAACAGAACGGCTGCCCGCGATGGGCAGCCGTTCTGTTTTTTATGTGTATTTCATCCTACCGACCGTGTCCCGAGTACTCGGGATCCTCACATCTTATAAATCCCAGTCTATAGGCCTTTAATCGTAACCGACTTGCCCAACGAGAAGTACAGGTTGGTCTTATCTCCACCGGCATCGCCCACCGTAACGGCATGGCTATCTATCGGGATAAGGGTAAGCAGCTTGCCCTTCGCATCATATACAAACGACAGATCCTGAGTCTTATCCGTAATGGTAATAAAGCTCTTGCCACCGCCAAAATCCAGGTAGCCGATGCTTACGGCATTGTTGCCTATAAAGTCGCTCTTGATAATCTCATTCTGCGCCTCGTCGAAAATAGAGAACTGCTTGGCTTCCTGACGTACGATTATGTATGCGCGGGAGTCTTTCTCACGCACCAGGCTAAACTGCGCGTCGGCTGTATTCTTTACCAGCGTTTCGCGGCTCTGAATTTTACCTTGCATGTTGAACTTGATCCGTGTACCGTCGCGCGATACCACAACGAAGTAAGTATCCTCCAGGCTCTTGCCGTTCTCCAGATAATAGTCGCCGGAAGGGCGCGCGTTCAGATCCAGCGGGAAGTGCTTCAGCAGCTCTCCGCGACGATTGAAGGCGAACACAAAACCATCCTTGCGTATAGCGATGATATAATCCTTTCCACGTATACGATAGTGCTCCGGTGCAGCCGACAGGCTCTCGTCTATAATGCGTGGCCGCCAGCCTTCGAGATTAACACCCTCCTTGTCGAACATCCACAGCTTGCCGCTCTTGCCGGCAATGAGGAAGCGATACTTACGGCTGTGATCGTAATCCACCAGGCTTACGTACTCAATATTGTCTTCTTCGATCCGCACCGGGAATGGCTTAACATAGTTACCCAACCGGTCCACGACGTGCAGGGCTTTGGGTGTAGCGAAGAAGAATTGCAGCTTACCGTTGTTGAAGTAATCGACCTGGTATACATCGCCGCTGATGAAATCTTCCAGCGGCAGCGTCCACAAAGCTTTGCCGTCTTTGGATACGAGGCTTACAGCTTTTGATGAATCCTGAACAAGGACCTCGTTGCTCTTGTCAACGTGGCTTTTAAACACACGGAAAGATGCAATGCCCTGACCAAAGTTGGTAACAACCTTCTCTGAAGAAACTGGTGCCGCTGGCGATGCCTTACCGCCCTTTATTTTCACAGGCTTGTAGGCCCACGCCACGTTAGTGTAATAGCTGTCGTTCAGGTGACTGAACTGTATGGCGCCCATGTCCAGGGCGTTGAGCAGCGAGCGGTTCTCTTCTACAAATGTCTTCCACTTAGGCTGCAGCTTATTCTCCAGCACGCTCCATACACGCGGAGTGTTTACATACAGACTCACATTGCTCTCCAGCAGCGTAGACTCCAGGAACTTGTTTTGCGCTACCGACTTACCCCACGTTTCCTCGCGGTCAATATCCTCGAGGTAACGCTTCAGCTCATCCAGGTCTTCGCCGATGATAAGCGTGTTGCCCAGGCTGGTATAATAGCTCCTGTCGAAGCCTGACACCAGCGGATTAAAAAACTTCTCCGGAAAGCGATACACAGGCAGCTCGCGGATCTCGTACGTAGAGTATGTCTCAAAGAACACGGTGTCTATACTGCGTTTCTCTGTCAGCGTATTCAGCGTGCTCACCCAGCTTTCTATTCCTTTGCTGGCGGTAATGATGAGTATTTTTGAAGTATTCTCCCCTTTGGATTCCATCCAGGCCACACCCACCTCGCCGGTGAGATTAGCATACAGCTTATCGAGGTCCACACCGGCATCCTTCGCGATCTGATCCAGAGAATCGCGCGTGCTGTTTTTTGCTGCCAGCTTCAACCGGTCTTTGTGAAATACCTCGCCGTCGCTTATTCCATAGCTGGCAAACATTACCGAGCGGTTCGATACATATTGTTTGAGCGTGAACGGCACCGGGTTCTGACCGCTGAAGGCCGATAGCACATAGTTCTCCTGGTTGGCGCTGTCCAGGCTGTAACCGTTTAGCACCAGCTTATTGTCTTCCGTGACTTTAACATCCAGCAACGCCGACTGCCCGAAGCGGCTGATCAGCGCGGAGGGCTCACCCGTTGTGAATAAGGAGAACCATTCCGTAAAATTCTTGAGATGCAGATAGATATTCCCGCCATCTTCCTTCACCCGTGGAAGACGATATACGCCTGCCAGCTCCTGTTTAAAACCAGGCTCCCCGGATTTATAGGTTCGCACTACATCTTCTATCAGTACCGGCGAGAAGCTGGCTACTATAAATTTATCGACCACGATCCACGAGAAGCTCTTATTACCAACCGTGAGCTCCTTAATGTCTATCCCGTTGTATTCATGCTCCGACTGCACTGCTTTGGCCGACTTTTTAAGCCCATCTACAGCCAGCGAAAGCTGTTGCTCCAGCTGCTTGGTCTGCGGCAGGTAGAAGGTAAAGTCGAAATCGTTCTTGGTCGTGATATGTAAAGAGAACAGTGTACCCGGCTGTGCATTGGCCACCATAAAGTCACGGAGCATGGTGAGCGAATCTGCCTGCTTACCGGCCTCCAGGGCACGGGTAATGATCTCCAGCACCGGTGAGCTCCTTACCTGGTCTACACAGAGGGTGCAGTTACTGGTTTCATACACCAGGATCGTTTCCTGGGGAATCAGATCCCACGCAGCCAACGAGGGCTTTTTGATAAACTGGTCGTAGATAAAATATCCACCTGCAATAACGACCACGATGGCCAGGGTGAGCAATAAGGGAAGTTTTTTCACCGGGTTAGGCAGTTAGTTGAAAAAGTATCGTGAAGATAAAGAAAAAGCGGAACAGGATTAATGGATCCCGATATAGATCGGGACAAGTTGTAAGGATAGACAGGATGAATAAATTCAGGCTTTTTCGCGAATAAGGGCATGTAAATCAAATAAGTCTGATCACGATACTAAAAAAAGATGCCCCCAAAACGCAAAAGCCCCGTATGGCTACGAGGCACTATCTATAGTATAATCACACGCACAGGGCATTCATCCCGGGATCCTATAAATCCCGCCATTCCATCCCAGCCCTAAACGAAAAAAGCCTTCCCGATTTCTCGGGAAGGCTCTTTTTGATAAAGAAAGGCGACGACTTACTCTCCCAGGTGTTATCCCAGTACCATCAGCGCAGGTGGTCTTAACTTCTCTGTTCGGAATGGGAAGAGGTGATCCCCACCGCCATAGTCACCTTAAGATCGGTATGATTTAGTGCCTCGGTCTAGCCGAGATCCAAACCATTTAATATCGTTGACATAGCTGAAAAAAGAGTAGTACTTAAAAGTAAGGCAGCAAGCACATAGAAATTGTTTTCGTTATTGTCTAGGGTTGGATCTTGATACTATCGACGATCCAACCCCTGAAGCGAACGGGTAATTAGTACTACTCAGCTTTGACATTTCTGCCTTTACACCTGTAGCCTATCAACGTCATAATCTCTGACGTCCCTTAATGGAAGTCTCATCTTGAGGTGAGTTTCGCGCTTAGATGCTTTCAGCGCTTATCTCTTCCCAACATAGCTACCCGGCGATGCAGCTGACGCCACAACCGGTACACCAGCGGTTGGTTCAATTCGGTCCTCTCGTACTAAAATCAAGACCTCTCAAACTTCCTACGCCCATCACAGATAGGGACCGAACTGTCTCACGACGTTCTGAACCCAGCTCGCGTGCCACTTTAATAGGCGAACAGCCTAACCCTTGGGACCTTCTCCAGCCCCAGGATGTGACGAGCCGACATCGAGGTGCCAAACCTCCCCGTCGATGTGAGCTCTTGGGGGAGATCAGCCTGTTATCCCCAGCGTACCTTTTATCCTTTGAGCGATGGCCCTTCCATGCAGAACCACCGGATCACTATATCCATCTTTCGATCCTGATCGACTTGTCAGTCTCACAGTCAAGCATGTTTATGCTATTGCACTCCACGTACGGTTACCAAGCGTACTGAACATACCTTTGAAAGCCTCCGATACACTTTCGGAGGCGACCACCCCAGTCAAACTACCCACCACGTACTGTCCCCGGTTTCCCGGGTTAGACATCAGATATATAAAGGGCGGTATTTCACCGTTGACTCCCCTAGACCTAGCGGCCCAGGATCAATGCCTCCCGCCTATCCTACACATCACGTACCCAATGTCAATGCGAAGCTATAGTAAAGGTGCATGGGGTCTTTCCGTCCCGTGACGGGTACACGGCATCTTCACCGTGACTACAATTTCACCGAGCTCATGGCTGAGACAGTGCCCAGATCGTTACACCATTCGTGCAGGTCGGAACTTACCCGACAAGGAATTTCGCTACCTTAGGACCGTTATAGTTACGGCCGCCGTTTACTGGGGCTTCAGTTCAACGCTTCGCCTTGCGACTAACGTCCCCCCTTAACCTTCCAGCACCGGGCAGGTGTCAGGCCATATACTTCATCTTTCGATTTCGCATAGCCATGTGTTTTTGTTAAACAGTCGCCTGGGCCATTTCTCTGCGACCTCCTAGCAAGCTAGGGAGGCACCCCTTTTCCCGAAGTTACAGGGTTAATTTGCCTAGTTCCTTAGCCATGACTCACTCGAGCACCTTAGGATTCTCTCCTTGACTACCTGTGTCGGTTTGCGGTACGGGTACCATATCAATATGCTTAGAAGATTTTCTCGGAAGTCTGCTTACATTCTCTATCACGTCGGCCGAAGCCTCTGTGTACTATTGGGTTTCAGCAAGTCTCGCGCATTTTACTACGAAACCTATACCTACGCCTTTTAACGATCATATTCGTCAGATCGCGGAATTGTCACTCCTCCTTCTCTCCATCGCTCAATACGGTAGTATTGGAATATTAACCAATTGGCCATCACGTTCGCCCTTCGGCTTCCGCTTAGGTCCCGACTTACCCGCGGTTGATTAGCATTGCCGCGGAACCCTTAGTCTATCGGTGGGCAGGTTTCTCGCCTGCCTTATCGTTACTTATGCCTACATTTGCTTTTCTAAAAGCTCCACCGTCCATTACCAGACGACTTCGCCGCTGTTAGAATGCTCCCCTACCACTTGCATTGCTGCAAATCCTAAGCTTCGGTACTAGATTTGATGCCCGATTATTATCGATGCTCTGTCGCTCGACCAGTGAGCTGTTACGCACTCTTTAAATGAATTGCTGCTTCCAAGCAAACATCCTGGCTGTCTATGCAACTGAACCGCCTTAGTTCAACTTAATCTAGATTTTGGGACCTTAGCTGTAGGTCTGGGTTCTTTCCCTCTCGGACACGGACCTTAGCACCCATGCCCTCATTGCAGAGTATATTTAATACCATTCGGAGTTCATCAGGATTTGGTAGGATGTGACTCCCCCTAGTCCTATTGGTAGCTCTACCTGTATTAAACTTAACCTCCACACTGCCCCTAAAGGCATTTCGGGGAGTACGAGCTATTTCTCAGTTTGATTAGCCTTTCACCCCTACCCTCAGTTCATCCAAAAACTTTTCAACGTTTACTAGTTCGGACCTCCATCCCGTGTTACCGGAACTTCATCCTGACCAAGGGTAGATCACAAAGTTTCGCGTCTACTCCCACTGACTAGTCGCCCTATTCAGACTCGCTTTCGCTTCGGCTACATGACTCCAGTCATTTAACCTTGCCAGTGACAGTAACT
>Ga0247762_1000046_pt1:42500-63243 | contig 63243 bp, 44 predicted proteins | sample UWRJL081202R4_FD_181016 | JGI IMG/M metagenome (GOLD analysis project Ga0247762, IMG submission 181016) | Plant litter microbial communities from Arlington Agricultural Research Station in Wisconsin, United States - UWRJ-L081-202R-4 | ecosystem: Environmental > Terrestrial > Plant...
AACGCAGTCCGGAGATGTCGATGATGCAGTTCATGATCTTCTGCTGCAGGGCGGTGGCTACGGTTTCGATAACCGCCACGCCGTTGTCTTCGCCGATGAGGTCGCCCGAGAGCCTGATAATAAGCTTATTATCTTTTATTTCGTGACTAAAATTCATGATGGGTCTTTAGTTAGAGGCTACTTTGCGGTTCTCGCAATTTTCGCGGGTGCAGGTAGCGTAAAGGATTAGGGAGTGATGCAGCACGTTAAAATGAAGAATATCTTCTACCGTATTCTGGATATTCTGGATCCGCGGATCGCAGAATTCCACCACTTTGTGGCATTCGGTACAGATAAGGTGGTCGTGCTGCTTATAACCGTATGATTTCTCGTACTGCGCCAGGTTTTTGCCGAACTGATGCTTGCTTACCAGGTCACACTCCACCAAAAGGTCAAGCGTATTGTAAACAGTAGCCCGGCTAACCCTGTAATTCTTATTCTTCATGCTGATGTAGAGCGATTCTACATCAAAATGGCCGTCGCGCGAATAAATTTCTTCCAGGATCGCATAACGTTCCGGCGTCTTCCGCAACTCCTTATTTTCAAGGTACGCCGTAAAGATCTTCTTTACCTCATCGTACAATTTCGGATTTAGTGCCATGATTTAACGAGCAAAGATAATCAGGATTCGAAGAATTGTACTATCTGTTAAGGTTTTTAGAAGTTTTTACCCTAATCCAAAGTATAACAGGCCATTACGAAAAATCAGGGCTTGAAATCTTTATTCCTGGCCACGACATTTTAGGGGCACATGCCCGGTACCCTTTTTCATACACTCCTCATACACTATCCGTACTTGATCCATACCTTATTTATACCCGATAGCGGTCTGAAAGCCTCCTGAACTGAACCTCAACTGCCTCTGACGTGCTTCTGATGTGCTTCTGATGTGCCTCTGATGTGCTTCACCTAAAATAGCCGGGGGAACGATTTTTATTACGAAAAAGTCATTTCAAGAACTCCCGGCGCGGCAGGATTTGCGGAGGTTACGATGCGGCCTGATATAGGCTTCATAGCGGCTATCCCTAGGAAAGACCTGGGAAAGGCATAGGAAAGCTATGGGAATACCTTTGATGTATTCCCTGAACATCTTCTGAGACTGCCGGGCTATTCGAAGTCGGAGCTTTTGGAGTCGAAGCGGTTTACTTTTACGACGCCTTCCACGGATCTTAGCTTTTCGATAAGTTGCTCAAGGTGGCGTGTGTCATTTACGTAGAGCATGATCTGTCCTTCGAAGATGCCGGAGTCTGTATAGATGGACATGGAGCTCATGTTTACTTTCAGTTCTTCGGAGATGATCTTCGAAACGTCGTTGATCAGGCCGACACGGTCGGTGCCGCGGATCTTGAGGCCGGTGAGGAAGGCTACTTCGTGCTGGGACGTCCATTTGGCTTTTACTACACGGTTGCCGTGGTGTGACAGCAGCTCCGGGGCGTTGGGGCAGTTGGTGCGGTGGATCTTGATGCCTTCGCTTACGGTTACGAAGCCGAATACGTCGTCGCCGGGGATGGGCGTACAGCATTTGGCGAGCTTGTAATCCACCACATCCATGTCTTCGCCGACGAGCAAGGTGTCTTCGTTGCGGCCTCTGACTTTGGAGATCTCCTGGACTATGGTTTTGCCATCGTCCACAGTCTGGTGGGGCCTGCTTTTGAGGGGCGATGCCGGTTTATTTTCTACGAATTTCTTTATGTCGGCCGTGGTGATGAAGCCCTGGCTTACGCGGTAGTACAGGTCGAAGTGTGTGGGGGCTTTAAAGAAGTCGCGCATTTGCTCGAGCAGGGGTTGTGATGCGTCTTCCTTGAGCTGGCGAAGCTTGCGGAGGATGATCTCCTTGCCTTCTTCGGCAAATTTCTTTTTATCCTCTTTCAGCAGGTCTTTTATGCGCGACTTGGCCTTGGAGGTTACGGCAAAACGGAGCCAGTCTTCGCTGGGCTTCTGTTTGGCAGAGGTGAGTATTTCGATCTGGTCGCCGTTCTTGAGTACGTAGTTTATCGGGACGAGCTTGTTATTGACCTTGGCCCCGATACATTTGGAACCGACCTGTGTGTGGATCTCGAATGCGAAGTCCAGCGCGGTGGCGCCGTAGGGCAGTGTTTTGAGCTCGCCCTTGGGTGTGAATACGAATACCTCCTCGCTGAAGAGGTTGCCGCGGAAGTCGTCTACGAAGTCGAGCGCGGAGTGGTTATTCTGCTCGAGCAGGTCGCGCACGCGGGCCAGCCACTTTTCGAGGTTCGACTCGGCGGTGGTGTTACTGTCTTTGTATTTCCAGTGGGCGGCGTAGCCTTTTTCGGCGATCTCGTCCATTCGTTTGCTGCGGATCTGTACTTCCACCCACTGCCCGTTCTTGGCCATTACGGTGGTGTGCAGTGACTCGTAGCCGTTGGCTTTGGGTGTGCTGATCCAGTCGCGGAGGCGGTCCGGGTTGGGTGTGTAGTAGTCGGTTACTACAGAGTATACCTGCCAGCAGAGCGCTTTTTCGTTTTCGGGCGGGCAGTCTATGATGATACGGATGGCAAACAGGTCGTACACTTCCTCGAAGGGTATGTTCTGCTTGCGCATTTTATTCCAGATTGAGTGTATGGACTTGGGCCGGCCTTTTATGTCGCAGTCCATGTGTATTTTATCGAGCTCATCTTTGATGGGCACCATAAACTGCTTGATAAATTTATTACGGGCGGCGCGGGTGGCGTCGATCTTCTGGGCGATGGAGTTGTAGATAGGGCGGTCTGTGAACCTGAGGAACAGGTCTTCCAGCTCGGTCTTTATGGCGTTGAGGCCGAGGCGGTGCGCGAGGGGCGCGTAGAGGTATATCGTTTCGTTAGCGACCTTAAGCTGCTTCTGGCGGGGCATGCTATCCAGGGTGCGCATGTTATGAAGGCGGTCGGCCAGCTTGATGAGGATTACGCGTACGTCTTCGGAGAGGGTGAAGAGCATTTTGCGGAAGTTCTCAGCCTGCTGGGAGGTTCCGTATTCGAATACGCCGCGGATCTTGGTAAGGCCGTCGATGATCTTGGCGATCTTCTTGCCGAACATCCTTTCGATGTCTTCGAGCTGAATGTCAGTGTCTTCCACCACATCGTGCATGAGGGCGGCGATGATGGAGGTGGTGCCCAGGCCGATCTCCTCAACGCATATTTCGGCTACGGCGAGGGGATGGAATATGAAGGGCTCTCCGGATTTACGGCGCATGTCCTTATGCGCATCGAGGGAGAGGGTAAAAGCTTTCTTTATAAGTTTAGCATCCCCATCCTTTAGGATGGGTTTGGCTTTGCGCAGCAATCTTCTGTAACGACCAATGATTTCTTTTTTCTCCTGCTCGGCATCTATAACCATCGTGTAGACCGCTTTAGTTGGATTTTAATTTAAGCAATAATCAGTTTAAGAGAGCCCAATAAGTGCTTTTTCCGGCATTAAAGAACGGTTTTAAGATAAAGATCTCCAAAACATTCTTTTTTTGTAAAATATGTCTAGATTTGCGCCTCCTTTTCCGGGCAACAGCCCTACTGACCTAAGCAGTAATAATAGAAAAGGCTTCTAAAAAAACCATTAGCCGGATGTGGCGTAATTGGTAGCCGCGCCAGACTTAGGATCTGGTGCCGCAAGGCGTGGGGGTTCGAGTCCCTCCATCCGGACCATAATGGACCCTCAATACGGTAACAAAATACGCGTATTGAGGGTTCTTATTTATCAGGTAAACATCAAACGTTATAAGTTTTGGAAATAACACTGAACAAAAAGAGCAGCACTGAAGGCGTGATCAAGATCAAATTAGCCGAAAGTGATTATCAATCTCACGTAGAGGAGAAGGTGAAGGAGTATTCCCGTAAGGCGAACATCAAAGGTTTCCGCCAGGGAAAGGTACCTGCTGGGGTTATTAAGAGGATGTTCGGTAAGTCTCTGCTGGTTGACGAGATCAACAGTGTTCTTTCTACCCAGCTTTCCGGTTATATAAAAGACAACAACCTCAAGATACTTGGCGAACCTCTCCCCGACCTGGAGCAGTCGCGCACTATCGACTGGGATAACCAAAAGGATTTCGAGTTCGATTACCAGATTGGTCTGGTGGAAGACTTTTCATACGATCTTTCTAACAAGATCAAAGTCAAGTCGTTCCCGATCGAAATAGACAAGAAGGTTATCGACGAGACTATTGAAGATCTGAAGCAACGTTTCGGTGAAGTAAGCTACCCTGAAGCATCAGAGGCTGGCGACAACCTGTACGGCGAGCTTCGTGCGAAAGAAGAAGAAGCGGGTGGCCTGTTCGGCAACGCTGAAGGTGGTTTCAAGAAAGACAATGCTTTTATCGCTACCGGAAAAGTAGAAAAGAAAGAGCAGAAGAAATTCGCAGGTCTGAAAGTTGACGACGAAGTAGAGTTCGAGATCAACAAGCTGTTCTCTGACGATATTCTGACCGGCGAGCTTCTGGGCATTTCTCCTGAAGAGGCCAAGAACGCTAAAGGCAAGTATATCCTTAAAATTAAGACTATCAGCCGCATCGCTCCTACTGCTGTAGATCAGAAGTTGTTCGACCAGGTGTTCGGTAAAGATGCTGTTACTTCTGAAGAAGCTTTCATTGAGAAGATCAAGGAAACTATCGGCGAGAACTACCAGCGCGAGTCTGACCACTTCCTGGATCACAATATCGAGGATGCGTTCATCAAAAATACAGAGATCAACCTGCCTGAGAACTTCCTGAAGTTGTGGCTTAAGTCAACCAGCCAGGGCCAGGTAACGGATGAGGTACTGGAAAAAGAATTCGATGCTTACCGCCGCAGCCTGAAGTGGGACCTTATCAAGAACCGCATTGCTGACGACAACAAAATAACTGTAGAAGCTGAAGAGGTTCGTGAACGTGCCAAACAAATGATCCTTGGTCAATTCGGCGGACAGGCTTTTGCCGCTCAATTGGGTGACCGTATGGATGCTATTGCAGACAACTATCTGCAAAGCGAGAACGGTAAGAACTTTATGCAACTGTACGGACAGATCCGCGGCGAGAAGATCGTGGCGTTGATCAAGGAGAAGATCAAGATCGAGGAGAAGAAAGTGTCTGTGGAGGAGTTTAAGAAGATTGTTGAGGAGCACACACATTAAATCGGTGTGAGTGCCCCGATAACTATCGGGGAGGGCGATAATGCAGAGTGGGTGTGAGTGTGTGGGTGATTTGGTAATTCTGGGTTAATCATTCTTCGTTTTAGATATAGGAAGGCGCTTCGGGAGAGGCGCCTTCTTTTTTTGGGGGATAGGGATGACTTTTATGATCCGGGGGCTCGGAAGCCAATCCAGCTGGTGTGGTGAAGGCTTGTGCGCCGGAGATGACTCAGTTGTCACCCAGTTGTGACTCAGTTGTCACTCGGTTGTGATTCGATGGTGAGGCTTGGAAATAACGGCCCTGTCCCGCTCTTCAGACGGGACACTTGCGCCAGCTTTTCTCGTTAGGGGGCGCTGGATGGTCAAGGGGGATGATAGTGACGAAATGGCCGAGGGTTGGTTGTGGTACAATAAATGTATGGGAAAGAGCGTCAATGTGTTTGAACAGCGACTAAAACCAATTTGGTATTTAATGGGTTTATGAATGCTGAAGGGTTGGAATTTTGGGGACGGATAGCTAGAATTACTTATTAATTCCCTTTTTCAAGCCTGCGAGCTAATATTTTGTAATCTTTTAATTTCACTATGAACTATAACAATGAATTCAGGAAGTACGCCGTTCACCACCTGGGAATGAGCGGCAATACGATCGATGGCTATGCCCAGCAGATCCAGAATATGACGCAGTACGTTATTGAGGAGCGGCCGGGTAACTTCAGGGCTATCGATGTTTTCACGCGGTTGATCTCTGATCGTATTATTTTCCTGGGTATGGGCGTTGATGACCAGGTTGCAAACCTGATCCAGGCACAGCTGCTGTTCCTGGAGTCGTCTGATCCAAAGAAGGATATCATCATGTATATCAACAGTCCGGGTGGCTCGGTTTACGCCGGTCTGGGTATTTATGATACCATGCAGTACGTTAACCCTGACGTTGCTACGATCTGCACAGGTCTGGCAGCTTCTATGGCGGCGGTTCTGCTGACTGCCGGTACTTCTAAAAAACGTTCGGCTCTGCCCCACGCCCGTGTGATGATTCACCAGCCGATGAGCGGCATGCAAGGTCAGGCTTCGGATATGGAAATTTCATTGAAGCAGACGCTGGAGGTTAAAAAAGACCTTTACGACATCCTGGCAAAGCATAGCGGCCAGACTTACGATAAAATCGAGAAGGATTCCGACCGCGATTACTGGTTGCGCGCCAAGGACGCCAAGGAATACGGCCTGATCGACGAGGTTTTGGAACGTAAGAAAATCTAAGTTATTGATGCTTAATCCTCGATAAGAGGGTGACTATTTGTGCGAATTGCAGAATTTAAGTAATAAATTTGCGATTCGCACTTTTTTATGCCTGGGGGTGTTTATCTTCAGGCAATTAGAAGGTGTTTCGAGGCCTCACAGGCTTCGGAAACAAACAAAACAATTAAAGATCCCCCATGGCGGAAGTAACGTGTTCCTTTTGCGGCAGAAGCAAGAAAGATGTAGACCTGATGATCTCGGGCATACATGCGCACATTTGCGACAAGTGTGTCACTCAAGCGAACCAGATCCTGAGCGAAGAGAAGAAGAGCAAGACGGATGCAGGTTTTTCACCTAACTTCAAGTTGATCAAGCCCCGTGAGATCAAGAAATTCCTGGACGAGTATGTAATCGGTCAGGACGAAGCAAAGAAGGTAATGTCTGTAGCGGTTTACAATCACTACAAGCGCCTGATGCAACGTAAACTTGACAGCGATGTTACGATCGAGAAATCGAACATCATCATGGTAGGCGAAACCGGTACCGGTAAGACTTACCTGGCCCGTACACTGGCCAAGATCCTGCAAGTACCGTTCTGTATAGCCGATGCTACCGTGCTTACTGAAGCCGGTTACGTAGGCGAAGATGTGGAAAGCATTCTTACCCGCCTGCTGCAAGCCGCCGACTACAACGTAGAGGCTGCTGAGCGCGGCATCGTATACATCGATGAGATCGACAAGATCGCACGCAAGTCTGACAATCCTTCGATCACCCGCGATGTAAGCGGCGAAGGTGTGCAACAGGCTCTGCTGAAACTTTTGGAAGGTACAGCAGTAAATGTGCCCCCTCAGGGCGGCCGTAAGCACCCCGACCAGAAGATGATCACTGTAAATACCGAGAACATCCTGTTTATCTGCGGTGGCGCATTTGAAGGCATTTCACGCTTTATCGGCAACCGTCTGAATACACGCCCGCTGGGCTTCGTGGCCGGACATGAGGGCCTCCACCCTGCCGACATCGATAAAGATAACCTGTTGCAGTTCATTACTGCCCAGGACCTGAAGAGCTTCGGTCTTATCCCCGAGCTTATCGGTCGCTTGCCGGTAGTGTCGTACCTGAATCCTTTGGATCACAACGCTCTGCAACGCATCCTGACCGAGCCGAAGAATGCCCTGATGAAACAGTACAAGAAGCTGTTCGATATGGAAGAGATCGAGCTCGAAGTAAAAGATGGCGCTATCGACTTTATCGTCGAGAAGGCGATGGAGTTCAAGCTCGGCGCACGTGGTTTGAGAAGCATTTGTGAGGCGATTATAAACGACGCTATGTTCGAGTTGCCTTCGGAGAAAGAGGTGGAACGGTTGGTGATAAACCGGGCGTATGCTGAGGAGAAGTTTAGTAAGTCGCAGTATAGCAAGCTGAAGGTGGCTTAAGCTGCGCTTTGAATAATATACGGAAAGCCTGGGTTTAGAAAACCTGGGCTTTTTGTTTTTTATGGGGGTGGTTGCTTAAATTATCTACTCGTTGAGGTATTTGTGGATGAGGGTGGCGGTGTTTTGGGAGGCGGAGCCGGTGTCCAGGGTTTGGTAGATCTGGTTGTAGGCGGTTAGGATCTGGTTGCGATGGGGGGCGTTGGTGAGGATGGCGTTTAGCTCGGTGGATACCTTTTCGGGGTTGGCGTCGGCCTGGATATATTCTTTGACTACTTCTTTGTCGGCAATGAGATTTACGAGGGAGATGTATTTTACTTTGATGGCTATGCGGAGGATCCAGTAGGTAAGCGCGTTGGCTTTATATACTACGATCTGTGGTACTTTGAATAGTGCGGTCTCCAGGGTGGCAGTGCCGGAGGTTACGATGGCTGCTTTGGCATGGAGAAGCAGATCGTAGGTATTACCATATATAGGCGTTACGTTGGGTAAACCGAATAGCGGCTCGTAGAGAGCCTTGTCAAGGTTGGATACTGTGGCTACAGCAAACTGGTTCTGTGGGTAGCGCTTTACTACTTCGGCCATCAGCGGTACGATTCCCAGGAGCTCCTGCTTGCGGCTTCCGGGTAGTAAAGCTATAAGCTCGCGGGTCTGATCAAGTTTATTACGCTGCATAAACTCAGCATCAGGTTGGTGCGCTTTTACGGCATCGAGCACGGGATTGCCTACATAGTCTACGTCCCAATCGAATTTTTTATAGAAGTCTTTCTCGAACGGAAGTATTACGAACATGCGGTCTACATTGGCCTTGATCTCGAGCGCGCGGCTTTGGTACCAGGCCCAGACCTTGGGGGTTATGTAGTAATATACTTTACGGCCTGTCTTTCTGCCAAACTTAGCGATACGCCGGTTGAAGCCGCCGTAGTCTATAAGGATGATGACATCCGGGTTATATTGTTCGATATCCGTTTTGCACTGTTTGATGTAGCGCGAGATCTTGTTCAGGTTGGTCAGGATCTCGACCAGGCCCATAAACGCCATATCTCCGTAATGCACAGCGAGGGTGACGCCCTGCTCCTGCATATACTCGCCTCCAAAGCCTCTGAACTCCGCGTTGGGATCTACCTTTTTGAGTTCTTTTACGAGGTTTCCTCCGTGGAGGTCGCCTGAGCGTTCGCCGGCAATGATGTAGTAGCGCATGGGTGAGGCTGTGGTGTTGTGTTTTTCCTGGGGTGGTGTGTTCGTTCGCAGTGTCTGCTTTTTATTCGCCGTAGTACTCTACGTAGTTGCGCGGGGTTTCGTATAGCCTGAGGCTGTGCAGGCTGCCGTAGCGTGTTATTGTGGGTATGTGGGCGTTCAGGATCTTCCAGATCTCTACCACCAGCGTTTCGCAGCTTGCCAGCTTGTCTTTCATGAACGGCACGTCGACGTTGAGGTTTTTATGGTCGAGTTTATCGATTACTTCGAGGCGGATGAGCGTGCTGAGTTTTTTGAGATCTACCACGAAGCCTGTTTCGGGGTCGGGCTTTCCTTTTACGGTTACTATAAGGTCGAAATTATGGCCATGCCAGTTCTCATTGGCACAGGGGCCGAATACCTCGGCATTCTTTTCGGCGCTCCAGGCGGGGTTATAGAGCTTGTGGGCAGCGTTGAAATGTTCTTTGCGACTGACGTAGATCATGGGTGCAAATATAACCAGGATTTGGGGGGATTTTTAGGATGAACAGGACGAGAAAAATCAGTGTGAGTGCGAAGTGCGAGAGCGAAGGGAGAAACCAGTGTGAGTGCGAAGTGCGAGAGCGAGGAGAAAATCGTGAGCTGGCAGAAAAAACGACTGGGCGGGGATTTATGTAAGAATAACGTGGATTTAGGCGTTTTGGGGTGGAGCATTGGGGTTATTTTTACGAGAAGGCTTTTGTCGCTTTGATTATGAAAAGGGTTTTAATTCTGTTGTTTATCGGGGGCTTGTTTTGCACCTCATCATTCGGGCAGTCTGATAAGGTGAAGATCTCGCAGGCGAAGGGTTGGGTTGAGAAGGTACCTTTTGAGGTTACGGCTGCGCCTCCTGCGGATGAAGCTGAAAGCTATTATTACCTGCTGGTGGACGAGCAGGAGAATTTCAGCGCGCAGGAGCTTTATAGCCATTACGCGTATAAGATCCTGACCAGCGAGGGGCTTCAGCAGATGTCGGATATCAGTATATCGTTCGATCCGGCGTATGAACAGGTTACGGTTCATGGTATAAGTATTCACCGTGGCGGCCAGGTTATAGACAAGCTTCCGAAGAGTATCAAGACCATTCAGCGCGAGGCCAGCATGGAGCGCTATATTTATGATGGCTCGCTGACAGCGGTTATCAATCTGCCGGATGTTCGCGTGGGCGATGTGATCGAGTATTCGTTTACGCATCATGGTTACAACCCGGTTCACAAGGATCATATCGATCGCCGGTTCTTTATCGATTATACTGCCGCCAGAATATTTCACCAGATCACCATACCGAAGAGTATGAAGGTTTCGGTGAAGAACTTCAATTCCGATACAGAGCCACAAAAGCGTGAAAGCAACGGAACGGTTACGTATACATGGTCGCGTGAGAAGGTGAAGAGCCCGGCAGCGGACAGCAACTACCCGGACTGGTATAACCCTTACCAACGCGGCTCAATATCGAGCTACCAAAGCTGGGCAGAGGTTAGCGCCTGGGCGAATACGCTGTTTACGGTAAAGGAGAGCGATAAGCAACGTTTGCAGCACGAAGCTGCGGGTCAATTCAAAACTACAGACCCGGAAGAGTACACAGCCGCAGTTATCCGTTTTGTTCAGGACGAGGTGCGCTACCTGGGTTTTGAGAGCGGGTTGAATACGCATATGCCCTACCCTCCGCTACAGGTATATACTCAGCGGTTTGGCGATTGTAAGGATAAATCGCTGTTGCTTGTGACTTTACTGAACGCGAGAGGTATAGAGGCGCACCCGGTGCTTGTCAACACAAACTATCGCCACAAGGTATCTGACCTGCTGCCGTCGGCATACGCGTTCGATCATTGTGTAACACAGATCAAGCTGAACGGCCGCACATTCTACATCGATCCTACTATAAACGGACAGGGAGGGAAAGCAAGTACATGTTATTTTCCTATGTATGGCAAGGGGCTCGTGATCGACGGGAGCAGCACTGATTTTGCCGAGTTCGGCGGACCGGCGCCGTCTTCTATTCTCGAGTCGCAGACGTATACGCTGGCTGCTATCGGCGGAGACGCCGTGCTGAATATTAAAACCACCTATAGCGGTGTTGAAGCCGATGTGATACGGGCGCAGTGGGAACGAAATGGCTCAGAGGATCTTCAAAAAAGCTACCTGGAATTCTATGGCAATCTGTATCCCGATATCGAGAAGGCAGACGACATTAGCTTTACCGACGACCGTGACAAGAACATTGCTGTTGTTGAAGAGCACTATCGCGTACCGAAGTTCTGGTCTGCGCAGGAAGACAATGCCGATGTGCAGCTCGCCAGTTTCCGGGCGCTTTCGCTGGGGACATATTTCGATGTGCCGGCATTCTCCAAGCGTACGGCGCCGTATTCCATAAATTATCCGCTCGACTATACGGTGGAAATGCATGTGGACCTGCCAGAAGAATGGACGATCTCCGATAACGACGAACACATTAAAAGTGATTATTACGATTACAGCTATACGACAAAGTACGATGCTAAAAAATTATTTCTGAAGACCCACTATGTGGTAAAGCAATCGTCGATACCGGCAGAGCAGTATCAGCAATATGTTACCGACCACAAGACAATGTGGGATAATCTGACGTACAGTATTTCGTATAACTCAAAAGTTTCATCGACGCTCTCAGCCCAGTGGCCGGGCAATCTGCTGACGATCGTTTCATTGATCGGTGGTATTATCGGGATACTCTGGATTTACGGTAAATATGATCCGCAACCTTACTATCCCAGCGGTTGGGCCGAGCCTATCGGTGGCTGGCTTGTGCTGGTAGCGATAGGGTTAACTATTTCGCCGGTAATGATACTTTACTCGGTTATAAGCGAGGACCTGCTGACCGGTTCGAGCTGGCTGGTGTTTTTCTACCAGGGCAATTATGGCTGGGGATTATTTCTTGTTTTCGAGCATGTTTACAACGTTGTGATCATCGTCTACTCGCTGCTGGCGATCGCGCTGTTTTATCAGCGACGTTCTTCGGCTCCGCGTATCGTTTCGATATTTTATGGTGTGGTGGCCGTTATGAGTATTGTGGACAATGTCGCGGCATCTATATTAACCGGGCAGAACATGGATGCCGACGGTGTGAAGCAGATATTTCGCAGTGTAATTTCGGCGATATGGATTCCTTACTTCTACACATCGCAACGGGTGAAAAAGACGTTTGTGTTTACGTACGCGGATAATTCGAATCCGGATGAGACTGGTGATACTACGGTACCTGCAGAGGGGACGGCGACACAGGCGAGTGAGGGGATTGTTTAAGAACTTGCGTACAAAACAGAAAACCTCCTTCCCGGTTTAGAGGAAAGAGGTTTCTATTTTCTTTGTTACAGATATAACAGCCTAGTATGCCGACTGGTTAACGGGAGTAGGGTCGTAAAGACCTACGCTGGCCGAGGGGACATTTGCTGTATTTGAGTTCACTTCATCCTGTGAGTACAACAGTCGTTGCGGGAAAGTAGGTGCACCTGCCTTGAGCGGAATATTGAGTTTGTTCTTTGTACGACGGATATCGTTGAATACTTCAAGCTGTCCGGTAAGGGTAATGTATCTTTCTTCCAGGATTTCAGTCAGGAGCGCGTCGTCAGGATCCAGTCCGTCAGGGTTAGCTGTGGCGCCCGGATCGAAGTCTGTCATCAGATAAGGGTCATACTGAAGTCCCAAAGAAACAGCATCGTCGTTGTCGTCTGTAATGCCCCAGTAATTGCTGAAACCGGATCCACCTGATGCAGGTCGGAAACCTGCGGGAAGATTTGCCTGGGTGTTGAAATATGCGCGCAGCTCATTCAAGGTGGCCAATGCATCAGCATTAGCACCTGTTTTTGCATAAGCCTCGGCACGGATAAGCAATGTTTCTTCGTATGTCATCAGCGGGAAAGATCGGTCGGAACCGAAGAAACCGGTCAGTGATTCATTAACAGCATCGTCGAGGTAGGCGCTTATTATATTAATCTCATAATCCATGACGCCGTAGTCAAAGTCCGCACCGCCACCCGGGAGATAGAAATACCACAAGCGAGCTTCTTCATTGGTTTTGTCGTTGTTACGGTTTCCAGGCTTCGAAGCATCGAGCAGGGCCGGTGCGAACGAATTAGCAGCCATGTAACCGGCACGATCGTAATAGTAAAACGAGAAGAACAGGTTGAAGTTCTGCCCGGGGACATTTCCGTGGGGCGCGAGCATATTACCAGCCGGGGAGCTAATAGCAATCGTAGGGTCGCTATAGGCGATGGCGTTCACATAATCTTTGGTGTGGAGATAATACCGGGCCTTCAGGGAATTTGCCAGGGCAGTCCACTGATCAGCGTCACCACCAAAGAAACTATCAGCCTTGCCAGGATTTTGCGCGGTAGTTATCGGCAGTGCCAGGTTGTCTTTGGCAGAATCCAGAAGTGCCTGAACGGCAGCATACACATCTGCTTGCTTGTCATACCTAGGTGCTGTTACAGCAGGGAAAAGCAACGCTTCGGTGAACGGTACATCGCCCCAGAGATCGGCGGCAAGTCCGAAAGCCATAGCATCCATAACCTGTGCAATGCCCAGCAGGCGCGGGTTCTTATCCTGGCGGGCTCTTTGTTTTACGAGCATGTCATTAGCCAGAACGCCGGCATAAATGGTAGACCATTCGGTGTTAAAATCGCGTCCTGCCACGACGTAGTTAGACAAGGCGACATACTGACGATCCTGGCCGCTGAAGTGACCTGTCCACATGCCCGTTAACCGGTTGATATCGGCTTCGTATGCGCCGATAAGGTTTACCTGAGCACCGTTAAGCAATTTTGAAGCGGGAATAACCGAAGGGTCGGTTATGTTCACGGGGTCGGTAGAATAGCCGTCGGTAAGGTTTTCGCAGCTATTCATGCTCAAGACCAGCGCAGCTGCTCCGAGCAATTTATATATGTGCTTATGAATTTTCATGTTCCTAATCGTTTAGCGCTTAATAATTAATTGCTAACTTAAATAGCAAAGAGCGGGTATTGGGGTTCTGGAAATAGTCAATACCGCGACCGTTGTTAGCACCGGTAAGGTTTGTTTCCGGGTCGATGCCTTTGTAGTTCGTCCAGAGCGCAACGTTTCTACCGGTAACGCTGAAGGTAACCGAGCTCAACTTGGTAGCCTGTCTGAAGGCTGCAGATCCGATTGTATAGCTCAGTGTAACTTCACGCAGACGTGCCCAGCTTGCGTTTTCTATAAACGGTTGGTTTACGGTAAAGCCGCTACCACCGCCCTGATACCAGGCCTGATCGAGGGCTACCTGACCACCACCATAGTTTCCTAAAGTACCGCGGAATGTGTAGCTACCGTCTGTATTCTGGGTTGCCCGACCGCTTGTGGCTATGGTTTTTCCGTCATAAGTCCTGATGTTGCCGGCATCAGTAGCTGACACGGTTGTTTCCTTTGCTGTTTCAGCCGCTGTTCCGTATTGTACGAGTGCACCACGTGTACCGTTCCACATATCGCCACCGTGTTGGAAATCGAACAGCGCATACAGTGTGAAGCCTTTGTAGCTGAATGTATTGCTGATGCTCATGCGGTATTTGGGGTTCGGATTTCCGATTACGCCTTCGTTCGCGTTAAGCTTGGGATAACCGTTTTCATCGAGTACATACGATCCGTCAGCATTCTTGGCATAATAAGTACCCCAGATCACACCGATAGGCTGACCTACCACCGCGCGTGAAGAACCATCTGAGAAACCGCCACCTGACAGGAATACAGATTCAACACCACTTAGGTTAAGCACCTTGTTACGATAGAGTGACCATATGAAACCACTGCTCCAGGTAAATCCACTGGCTGTCTTAACCCATGTAGGTTGGAGATCGAACTCAAGACCTTTGTTTTGAAGCGTTCCTGCGTTTTTGTACTGACCAGCGTAACCGCTCGAAGGCGCAACGCTAACCGGGAGGATAACGTCGGTTGTTTTTGAGTAGAATGCTGTTGCGCTGAGCGAGATACGATCGTTCAGGAAGCGGAGGTCGAAACCTGTTTCAAATTCATGTTTACGTTCAGGTTTAATGTAAGGATTACCCGCTGTAACGGATCTTGCATAACCACCACCATAAGCAGGGCCGTAAAGGATAGCGCCCCATGACTCGGCCATGCTGGCAGAAGAGTATTTCGTAAGGTTAATATAGGGATCGGGCTGTCTGCCCACCACACCAAAAGAAGCGCGCAGCTTACCAAAGTTGAGGATGTTATTAGATCCTGTGAACTTGGTGAATTGCCATGCAGCACTTGCTGACGGATAGAAGAACAGGCTTTTCGCGAGGGGGCCGAATGTAGAGGCAGATTCCGCTCTTCCTGTAAGGGTTACGAAGACCTGATCATACAACTCGCCGGTGAGTTCAGTAAATCCAGCAGATGTTTTTACAGTGGATGCATAGTTATAAGGCAATCTGTTTGCAGGATCCGAGTTATCGAGACTCGCCGGAGCATCTGGAATAATAAAATTCTGTACCTGTGCTCCTACATTGTTGTACTGACGGCTGTTATAGTTGAAACCTACTATTACACCCCCGCTGAATGCATCCGAAAGTTTCTTTTTGGCGGTTGCGAACAGGTTGGAGTTCCACTGCGATTCGCTGATGGTCTGCTCTTCGTACTGACCACCCTGTGCGATTGCCGAGTGTGCGTTGATAAAATCAGCTCTTCTATCGGAGTATGTATCTACACCCGCGTTAGCACGAAGGTTCAACCAATCGGTAAGGTCGTACGTGAGTTCAACGTTACCGATAACACGATTAACAACGGATAGGCTTTTGTTGTTACGGATAGTCCAGAAAGGATTGTCGTAGCCGGGGTTTTCCGTTGAGCCGTTTCCATCGCGATAAGAAATCTGGCGATTGCGCGTTACTACGCCGTCAGCATCATAATAGTCACCGATGTAGTTCGAGTTATCATAATCACCAGGTGTACGCAGGCCACCGAGGTAAATACCACCGACGTTAGAACCTTGCTGTACGCGGTTAGAACGAATGTTGGAATATGTTACGCTGGTGCTGGCGTGGAACTTGTCCGTAAGCATGGTCGAAGCATTAACGCGGGCAGTGTTACGTTTGTAGTCACTGTTCATCAATACGATACCTTTCTGGTCGAGGTTCGAGTAGCTCACATAGAAGTTAGACTTGTCGTTACCTCCGCTCAGGTTGAGCGCATGCTCCCAGTAGCTACCCGTGCGGAATACGTCTTTTCCGTGATTGTATGTTTTAGTAGAGTTGTTTCCACCACCTGGATCGTCATTCGTGCCATTGGCCATTCTGTACAATTTCTCGCCGTTAGCCAGTTGAGTATATCCTGTATAGGCAGCATTAGCGGGATCGGTAATATAATCATTGGGTGTTCCCGGTCGATTGGCAATTTTATCGCCCCAGCTTGTTGAACTGTTCCATGCATATTTACCACCGCTACCCTGACCAAATGTAGTCTGCAGGTCAGGTGTCTTGTTCACCTCGTCGAGTGATAAGGTTCCGGCATAACCCACACGGAGTCTTCCGGCTTTACCTTTCTTGGTGGTGATCATAATCACACCATTAGCGGCACGGCTACCCCACAGCGCAGCGGATGAAGCACTCTTCAGTACTTCTACATTCGCAATGTCGTCGGGGTTCAAGTCGTTCAGACGTGATTGTTGTTGTACGCCATCTGTCTGGTTACCGTTGTCGGAGTAACTATTGTACATGGGCATACCGTCGATCACGATGAGTGGCTGGAGATCGCCGGTGATGGTGCTTTGACCGCGGATCTGGATATACGATCCAGCGCCCGGGTCGCCACCGTTGCGGGTGATGGTAAGACCAGGGGCTTTACCTGCGAGTGAATTGATAACGCCGGTTTCGCCGGACTTTACAAGGGCATCGCCGCGAACAGTAGCCGGTGCGGTACCGAGCTTGTCTTTGGGAGTTTCAACCCCGATGGCGTTTACCACAACTTCCTGGAGTTGTTTAACATCCTGCTCCATCGGCACGTCGACGACCGATCGAGCACTGACATCGATTTCCTGTGACAGAAGACCGATGAACGAATACACTATTATTGTCGAGCCTTGAGGTACCTGTATAGTATAGTTACCATTAACATCGGTAACTGTACCATTGGCCGTACCTTTTACGACAATGTTCACACCTGGCAGAGCACTCCCGTCTTCCGCCGAGGTGATCCGGCCGGTAACGGTCCGGGTCTGTGCTTGCGCAGTATTCAATACAAGCGCACACACCGCTGTTAAGCAGAGTTGTATAAATCTCCTCATTGTTTAGTTAGGTTGTGAAGGGTGGCAATTTATAGAATATTATACTGAAACCTTAAGCAGACGATATTAGCGACCTATAGCTATCGCGCCGGATACACAACCCTTGAGCTATTCGTGTTCCATGATATATATGTCCCGGGAATTGTTCCGAAGCTTCGGAAAGATTGAAGGGGGTTCCAGATGTTGGCCATTCATCTTAAAAAGATATATTTTCAAATATGATTTTCACCGCACATTTACATTTCGCAGCCGGACATCAACACCTATTAATAAAGTCTTTTAATGAGATTTTGTTTCGAAGAGAGACAATTAAACTTATCTCCTGCAGACAGGAGACACATGTTAGATTTTTATTAGATAATGATTAGAGACAAGATTAGAAAAATTTGAGCCCGTTATGACCGGGTCAAATAACACAAATATCATTTGCGACAAAAGAAAGTATGCTTTGCATAACAGATATCAACTAAGTAGTATTAAGCAAAAAAGGGTGTCCTTGTGAGACACCCTTTTCGTTATGTTAATGCTGCCGCCTTATTGGGGAACGTCCCAGAAGATCCTTGTAGAAACTTTGTCTACGCCGCCTGGCAAGAGGCTCAGCGCGGTATTGTAGTTTGCTGTGTTCAGGGTCTGCTCGTTAACCGGGTAAGGAAAGCGGAGCGGGATGTCGGTGAGGGCGAGATCAGGAGCTACCAGTACCGGGTAATCCAATCTTCTCCACTCGGTCCAGGCTTCATAACCACGGTTGTACATGGCGATCCACTTCTGGGTACCGATCTTTTCTTTGTAGTTACCGTCCGCTGTTGCGTAGGCTACATCAGGACGGTCCAGATATGTGTCGATATCTGCCTGATCTACGCCCCAGTAGTTCATTGACGATGTGATGGCGTTGTTGTAGTGCGTTTCAGCGTCGCCACCTACGTTATAGCCACGTTCAACGGCTTCTGCGAGATAGAACTCTACTTCTGTGTAGTCCATGAAAACACCTGCCTGAGTAGGGTCTATTATCGCGTCGCCGGGATGAGAGAACTTCGAATAGGAGTTTTTGTTACCATAGATTCCACCCCAGTACACAAACTTCTCCACACCTTCTTCAGAGCTTGTATCGACCTCTGTAAACCAAACGGGTGTTCTGGGATCTTCAAGCGCTACGACGACATCGACAATCGTATTCGCTGCAACAAAGTCGTGACGACCAGATTGTATAAGGTCTACCCAAACCGGGTTCGTATTGGGAGGCGTATCTTTGTACCGGATCAATGCGTTGTCGTCGTTCGATGTAAACACGTGAGGAGCCGCAGCTTCTACAATTGCCTTCGAGTTGAATGCAGGCACATCGGCCAGTATCATACCCATCTTCAGCTTGAGTGAGTTACCGAACTTAATCCAGCTGTCGTAATCACCTTTGTAAAGCAGATCGTAGTCGCCGAAGTTATCCTTATCCGCGTCCAGTTTTGTCATGGCTGCATCCAGGCGGGTCAGCAGATCTTTGTAGATGTCTTCCGCCTTCTCATATTTTGGTGAAGGGTTTTCGATATCCAATGCCTGACCTCCGCTGTACGTAGGGCTTGAATATGGTATCGGGCCATAGATGTTTACCACCACGGTCCATGCATATACTTCCATGATCTCGATCAACTGGATCTGGTTCTGACGAACCGTCTCGTCGATAAACAGGGGATCAACAGCCAGTACGTTAGTCCGTGAGGTCTCAAGATCTTTCAAAACATCGCGATACAGTATACCCCAAACATTCTGGGGAATGTTACGGGTAGCGATATCATAAACACTCTCGTCGTTATAGGTTGTTTCCGCCCATTGCTGAGCCAGAAGGCGCCAGATGCCGCGGTTTACGTTTGCCGAGGTGAGGATGTCAGCAAGGTTCTTTTGCGCATTGGCAAACAGTGTTCCTGCCGGCGCATCCGCGGCTTTCTTAGGGTTATCGTTCAGCTCATCCAGGTCTCCGCAGGAGAAGAGAAAGCCGAGTGCCAGTACCGATATTATTATTTTCTTCATATGAATTCAGGGGATTAGAATTTGAACCTAACATTGAAGCCCATGTTCCGTACGTTAGGATACGCACCGGACTGGAATCCGTTCGTGGCGTTACCCGAACCGAGTCCGTCTTCAGGGTCTGCATAAGGCAGGTTCTTGTGGATGATCCAGAGGTTACGTCCTACCAGCGATACATCGATTCCTTTGAAAGGAGCCATACGTGCTACGATCGACTGCGGCAGTGAGTATGAGAACACTACTTCTCTCAGCTTCACAAAGCTCGCGTCGTATACGAACGCCCTTGTAGGGTTGTAGTCCGTACCGAATGCTCCGTAGCCGTTTTGCGCAGAGACATCGACCACGATGTTGTTCTTGGTTCCGTCTGACAATACGCCGTCATAGATCCAACCACCGCCTTGTGCCAGGCTGTTACGCAGCGGGTTGCCCATCTGGTTAAGCCCGGCTGTTTCAGGATACAGACCGCCTGACAGACCGTAGGCCATATCCAGACTGTATACGCTACCACCATGCTTCGTGTCGATCAGGAAGCTCAGCGACAAGCTCTTATACTTGAACGTGTTTTGAACACCACCGATCCAGTCCGGGTTTACGTTACCGACAATCACGTTCGATGCAGCAGACTTGAGGTAGTGACCGTAGTTAGCATTGTTTTCAGGATCGCTGTCGTCGATCATGCGCTGACCTTTGTCGTTATATACATAGTCCGTACCGCGGATAACGCCGTAAGGGCTCCCTACCGCCGCATCGATATTCACACCGTTCTGAAAGGTATTCAGCTGCAGCGCGTTGATCCCTGGCGCGAGCGACAATACCATGTTACGGTTACGCGTCCAGTTCACGTTAACTTTCCAAGAAAATGCTCCGATCTGTACGGGTACAGCGTACAACGTTACCTCGAAACCCTGGTTGCGTACTTCACCGGCGTTGATAAACTTCTTATCATATCCTGACGCATTCGAAACTGCAGCAGGCACGATCTGATCTACGGTGTTTTGCTTGTAGTAAGTAACGTCGAAGCCTACGCGATCTTCAATGAACGACATTTCAAATCCTGTCTCGAAGCTCTTTGTTCTTTCAGGCTTCAGGTTAGGATTGTTCTTGGTCGATTGAGCAGAGAAAAGGGTTACTGTTCCGAAAGCTGTAGGCTTGTCGTAAACGTCTTTCAGGCTTTGCGCAGGAGCTGTATTACCCACTTCTGCGTAGTTGATCCTGAACTTACCGTTATTCAACCATGTGGCGTCCTTCATCAGCTCGGAGAACACGAAGCTCAACGATGTGGAGGGATAATAGTATGTATTATTTGCCTTGGGAAGCGACGATGCCTGATCCCTTCTTCCGGTGAGGTCGAGGTACAGCATGTTCTTATAGCCGATCGATGCGTTGGCATAGATACCGTCTACTCCAAGATCAGATTCGATTTCAGTAGGCGCGATGATCGGGT
>Ga0247762_1000047_pt1 | contig 61595 bp, 58 predicted proteins | sample UWRJL081202R4_FD_181016 | JGI IMG/M metagenome (GOLD analysis project Ga0247762, IMG submission 181016) | Plant litter microbial communities from Arlington Agricultural Research Station in Wisconsin, United States - UWRJ-L081-202R-4 | ecosystem: Environmental > Terrestrial > Plant litter >...
AAGCGCGAACATGCGGTCTGGACGTATCGTCTCCTGCGAAACCATGAGGCCGTAGCCGAGCCCTTGCGGATTTGCAGCAATCTCCACGGTGACCGCGACCACGAGCGACAAACCGACCGCAAGACGGAGTGCCGTGAACAAGCGGGGCGCAGCGGCCGGCAGCATGATCTTGAAGATTCTCGAAAGCACCCCGAAGCCCATCAGCTTCGACACTTCAATCAGGCGTACATCGATCTGTTTCAGGGCATGTTGCGTGAGAATGAGAAACGGCCAGAACGTCGCCCAGGCGACGACCGCATATTCCATGCGATAGCCGTAGCCGAATGTCAGCAGTGAAAGCGGGATCAGTGCGACCGACGGGATCGGACGCAGCATTTCAACAGACCAGGACGAGACGCGGTCGGCAGTGCGCGAAAGGCCGATAAAAATTCCGCACGCGGTTCCGGCCACCATTCCGATCAGAAGTCCCGCTGCCGCGGCAACGATCGTCTGATAAGTGGTGCGTAGAAGCGTGCCGTCGGTCAGCGTTTCAAGCGCGCCCCACACGATTTTCGAAGGCGGCGCAAGCGTGTCACTCAATATCGGATTGAACAGAAACCAGATTTCGGCCGCCGCGATAACAGTCAGCGGAAAAAACCACCCGCGCCAGCTTTTTGCGAAGCTCGCCGTCATGCGTGGATCTTATTCATGATCTCGAACATTTCGCGTCGCAGCCGGAGAAATTCCGGATGCTCGCGTGTGGTCAACTGGTCGCGCGGGCGCGGCAGCGGCACCTTGATGTCGTAGGCGATGCGGCCCGGATTGGAATCGAGCGCGACCACCCGGTCGCCGAGATAAAGCGCTTCTTCAATGTCATGCGTCACGAAAAACACGGTAGTTTTCCGCTCCGCGACCAGACGCAACACTTCGTCCTGCAGGGTTTGGCGTGTCATGGCGTCGAGCGCGCCGAACGGCTCGTCCATCAGGAGAGTATCGGGCTCCTGCGCGAGTGAGCGCGCGATCTGCAGACGCTGCTGCATGCCGCCCGACAACTGGCCGGGAAATTTGTCTTCGTGATTGGCGAGACCAACTTTCGCGAGCAGCTCGCGGATACGTTTCGGCCGGTCTTTCGCAGGCATGCCGCCCGCTTCCAGTGGAAGGCTCACGTTTGCATAAGCCCGTCGCCACGGCAGCAGCGCACGGCCATAATCCTGAAACACGACCGCGACGCGCCGCGTCGGCGAACGTACCTGCTTGCCGTGGAGCAGAACCTGCCCGCTCGTCGGCGCAAGCAGACCTGCGATCATGCGCAAGAGCGTGGTCTTGCCGGAGCCGGATGCACCGATCACGCAAACGAACTCACCGGGCTCGACGGACATGTCGATCCCGGTGAGAATTTGGTTGGAGCCGAAAGAAAGACTGACGTCTTTCAGCTCGATCGCGGTATTCGCAGCCGCCATTACTCGGCGACGAGCTTCTTCAGGTCGAGCTTGGTGCGAAGCATTTTCTGCTTCTCCATGATTTCGATCCAGCGCGCCATGTTCTGTTGCGGAATTTCCGCGCGCCATTGCCCGTTTATCGGCATGGTCTTCAGAACTTCCGGCGGCAGCTTGATGTATTTGCCGATCGATTCGCGAAGGAAATTGTCGTCCTTGCGCACATTCTGGACGCCTTCGGCGATCGCTTCGCGGAACGCCTTCGCCGCGGCCTTGTTCTCGTTCAGCCATTTGCGCGTCGAGGAATAGACAATGATCGGCATTTCGCCTTTCAACACTTCGTTGAAATAGGTCGCGACCTTGCCGATGTTCGCCTGCACGATGCGGCTCATGATCGGCTCGCCGGTGATCACGCCGTCGACATTACCCGCGCGCAGCACGTCAGCCATCTGCGGGAACGAAACTTCGACGAAGGTCACCTTCTTGATGTCGACGCCTTTCTCGATCAGCCAGTTCTGGAACAGCACGTGTAGGAACGCGCCGAGACCGGGAACGCCGATGCGCTTGCCGGCGTAGTCGTCGGGCTTCGCAATCGTCACGTCGCTCTTCACGACGATGCCGAAATTCTGATCGCTCGGCAGCGTCGAGCCGGAGCCTGCGATCGCGACGAGATCGAGACCGCTGTCCACCGCCTGCAGGAATACCGGAAGCGTGGTGCCCGCGAGATCGATCGAACCCGACTGGAGTGCCGCAGGCATGGTCGAGTTCAGCGGAATGAGCTGAAATTCGACGTCGAGGCCGCGCTTCTTGAAGAAGCCCGACTCGGCCGCGACGAAGCCGCTCGCGAAATCCGATGTCGCGGTATAGGCGACCTTCATCTTGGTCGGCGTCTGTGCGACCAGCGTATTTTGCAGGCCCAGCGCAACTGCGCCTGCCGCAAAAATCGCGAGTGCCGCATAAAGTTTCCGTTTCATGTTCTTCCTCCCTGGGTCGATTTCTTCGTTTGTATTCGTTCCGCTTAGCGGCTCGTTTTCTTGCTTGATTTCCTGCTCGTTTTCTTGGCTTTTCTTTTCGTCTCGTAAGCTACCTTAGCCTGATCCTTGGATCGCAGCACCTCCGCGATGACGTCGGCGGTGATCCCGATATGGGACCGGATTGTCTGCCGGGCGCGGGAAACATTGCGCGCGAGCACAGCATCCATCAGCACCCTGTGCTCGCCGATTACTTCTTTCGCGGTAAAGCCATAGCCGCCGAGCAGGCGCCGGTAGCGCGTCTTGCGCACATAAAGATCGTCGCAGAAGTCGCGCAGCGAATTCAGCGGACACGCGCTGATCAGCGCGCGGTGAAAGCGGTGATGCCGGTCCTCGAAATGATCGCGATCCTTTTCGCCTGCCTTGGTCGCGATGATGGCGCGTTCCAGCACATGGAAGCTTGCGACAATTTCTTCTTCCCAAGGCTGGGTCGCATTTTCGATCGCAAGCTTGATCGCCTCGGCTTCGGCGAACTGACGCGTCTTCGTGATGTCGATCAGCTCTTCGATACTGACCGGGGGAACGCGAAAGCCCTTCTGTGCGCGCTGATGGACGAAGCCTTCGGCGGCGAGCTGCGCAAGCGCCTCGCGCATCGGGCTCGCGCCGATGCCGTAGCGCGATTTCAATTCGCGCATCTTGAGCTGCGAATCCGGCGCAAGCGCACCGGACATGATGTCCTGCTTCAACTTGCGGACCGCGGCTTCGGTCGCGGTCGTGGATTCCGGCCTTGTCAGCGTCGAAGGTGCCATCGGTAAATTCCAATAGTCGACAAAATCAAAAATATCGATATTTTTGGAACTACGCAACATGACGGCACAGCCGCCTCGCGGGGAGAGACGCCATGAAAATCATCGATCTATCGGTGCCTTTGGAAAACGACGTGCCGGCGGACCCGCCGGGCCGCGGCCCGAAAATCGAATACACGAGCCACAAGGAATCGGCGCCGGGCGTTTGCGCCTTCTTTCCGGGCTTGAAGCCTGACGATCTTCCCGACGGCGAAGGCTGGGCGGTCGAACAGGTCAACCTCACCACCCATAACGGCACGCATCTCGACGCGCCCTATCACTTTGCGTCCACAATGAATAATGGCGAGCGCGCCTGGACCATCGACGAAGTGCCGCTCGACTGGTGTTTCCGTCCCGGCGTGAAACTCGACTTCCGCCATTTCGATCACGGCTATGTCGCGACCGCAGCCGACGTCGAAGCCGAACTGAAACGCATCGGCCACAAATTGCAGCCGCTCGACATTGTCGTTGTGAATACTTCCGCTGCAGCGCGCTTCGGTAAACCCGATTATCTCGCGAGCGGCTGCGGCATGGGCGCAGAAGCAACGCTCTATCTAACCTCGCGCGGCGTGCGGGTGACCGGCACCGACGGCTGGTCGTGGGACGCGCCGTTCGTTCACACCGCCAAAAAGTATGCGGAAACCGGAAACGCATCGCTCATCTGGGAGGGGCACAAGTCGGGACGCAAGATCGGCTATTGCCACATCGAGAAGCTGCACAATCTCGAAGCGCTGCCCGCGAACCGATTCCGCATCGCCTGCTTCCCCGTAAAAATCAAAGCCGCTTCCGCCGGCTGGACGCGCGCCGTCGCAATCATGGAGAACTGAAATGAAGCTCGCCACATTCGAAAAAGGCGGCAAACAGGTCGTCGGCGTCGTCGATACGCAGAAGAAGGAAATTCTGGATCTTGCCGCCGCGAACGGCGTAAATCCCGCGTTCGCCAGCATGCTTGCCTTGATCGAGGCGGGCCCGGCGGCACTTGCGGAAGCCAAGAAACTTGCAGGTGAATGGAAAGCGAGCGCCGCACAGCCGCTCGACGGCACAAAACTGCTCGCGCCGATTCCGGTGCCGCCGCAAATGCGCGACGCATCGGTGTACGCAACGCACGTGAAGAATGCGCCGCGCGGCATGCAACGCTATCTCGCACGCAAATCACAAGGCGAGGAAGCTGCTGCGAAAATTCAGGCTGAGCCCGATGTGCCGCCGGTCTATCGCCAATTGCCGGTCTATTACATCACGAACCGCTTCAGCGTCGTCGGTCCTGAGACGACGGTGCAGTGGCCGCGTTACAGCGAGCTCATGGATTTCGAACTCGAATTCGGCGTCTATATCGGCAAGCGCGGCAAGAACATTTCCGCGGCCAACGCGAAGGAACACATCTTCGGCTACACGATCTTCAACGACTTCTCCGCCCGCGATCAGCAGGTGATCGAGATGCAGGGCCGGCTCGGGCCGACCAAGGGCAAGAGCTTCGACATGGGCAATTCGATGGGCCCGTGGATCGTGACCCCGGACGAACTCGGCGATCCGCAGAAGATGAACGTCGAAGTGCGCGTGAACGGCGAAGTCTGGGCGAAGAACTCGACCGGCGACATGCTGCACAGCTTCGAGCAGATGATCGAGCACATCTCGAAAGACGAAACGCTGTATCCTGGCGAGTTCATCGGCTCGGGCACGGTCGGCAATTGCTGCGGCCTTGAGCAGGACCGTTTCCTGAAGGACGGCGACACTATCGAACTTTACGTCGATAAGATCGGCGTATTGCGCAACAAGGTCGTGAAGCAGAAGTAGCTAATACGAGCGGGGAAGTCCGAGCACGTGTTCCGCGAGATAGGAAAGGATCAGGTTCGTCGACACCGGCGCGACCTGATAGAGCCTCGTCTCGCGGAATTTCCGTTCGACGTCATATTCCTCGGCAAAGCCGAAGCCGCCATGCGTCTGCACGCACATATCGGCGGCGGCCCAGGATGCGTCCGCTGCTAACAACTTCGCGAGATTTGCTTCCTCGCCGCAATCTTCGCCGTGCTCGTAGCGCTTCGCCGCTTCCGCGACCATGAGTTCGGCTGCGCGCATCTGCGCATAGGCGCGCGCGATCGGAAACTGCACGCCCTGATTTTGTCCGATCGGCCGGGAAAAAACACTGCGCTCCTTGGCGTAGCTCGATGCTTTCCCGATAAACCATTTGGCGTCACCGACGCATTCCGCCGCGATCAGAATACGCTCGGCGTTCATGCCGGAGAGAATGTAGCGAAAGCCCTGCCCCTCCTCGCCGATCAGATTTTCAGCGGGCACTCGCAGGTTCTCGATGAAGATTTCGGTCGTCGCATGATTCATCATGGTGCGGATCGGGCGAATGTTCAGCCCCTTCCCCACCGCTTCGCGCATATCGACAAGAAAGACCGAAAGCCCTTCGCTGCGCTTCTTCACCTGCTCCTTCGGGGTCGTGCGCGCGAGCAGAAGCATCAGATCGGAATGTTCGGCGCGAGACGTCCAGATTTTCTGACCGTTGACGACGTACTGCGCGCCATCGCGCTTCGCACTCGTTGCAATGCTGAGCGTATCCGTGCCGCTTCCGGGCTCCGTCACGCCGAAGGCCTGAAGGCGGATTTTTCCGGCGGCGATGTCGGGAAGATATTTCTGCTTCTGCGCGTCGCTGCCGTCGCGAAGCAGCGTGCCCATCATATACATCTGGGCGTGACAGGCCGCGCCGTTGCAGCCTTCGGCCTGTACTTCTTCAAGGATTGCGGCGGCGGCAGACAGCGGCAATCCACTGCCGCCATACTCCTCAGGGATCAGCGCCGAAAGAAAACCCGCATTCGTCAGTGCCTCGACGAAAGCTTTCGGATAGGCGCGCTCGCGATCGAGTTCGCGCCAGTAAGTGCCGGGAAACTGCGCGCAAAGCGCACGGACTGATTTTCGGACTTCGGCGTAGGAATCAGGCTTCTCGCTCATTTGAGCGCGTGCCGCCTTAGCTGGCTTTCTTTTCTTCCTGCTTCTTCTTGGGCTTCGGCTTCGCTTTGGCTTTCGGATCGCCGTCTTCGTTCGCCATACACTTGGCGAGAAACTTCTTGCGCTCCGCACCCTTCAGCTTCTGGTCGTCGGCGCCGAATTCGCAGGTGCTCTTCTTCGTCTGCTTATCCTGCGCAAAGGTTTTTACGTTGGGCGAAAGTGCGAAAAGCCCCACGGCGAGTAACACGGCCATCAATACGCGATACATGAAACGCTCCATCCGTTGCTTCGCGGCAACCTCTTGAAACTGCTCTAGCCCGCCGAATCATGGGCGGCAAGGCCGCGCGCCATGCGGCTTGCACATGGCCTGCCGCTCGTTCATTTTTGCGGCGAACATACCAACACCCCGCGCTGCAATACGCGCAATTCCACCAATTCCGGCGAAATCCGATGGCGACGGTACTGATTACGGGTGCGGCGGGCTTCATCGGGCGTGCGTTAACCAGCACGCTGAAAAGCGCGCATTATGTCGTGGCGCTCGATCTGCGCGAGGTGCCCGAAGCGCAACGGCTGGAGGGCGTAACTTACGCGACCGCCGATATCGGCGATCCAAAGCTCGGCGAGATTTTCCGTACCTATCAGCCGCAGTCGGTTGTGCATCTCGCATCGGTCGTTGCCGCAGGCGGCGACCCCGCACGCGATTACGCCATCGACGTGCTCGGCACGAAAAACGTGCTTGAGGCTTCTCTCGCCGCCGGCGCAAAACATATCGTCGTCACCTCGAGCGGTGCCGCTTACGGCTACTATGCCGACAATCCGGTGCCGCTGCGGGAAACCGACGCGCTGCGCGGCAACGAGGACTTTCCTTATTCGAAACACAAGCGGCTGGTCGAAGAGATGCTCGCCGACTGGCGCGAGAAGTATCCGCAACTGAAGCAGACCGTGTTCCGCCCCTGTACGGTGCTCGGCCCCGGCACGAACAATCAGATTACGGCGATTTTCGCCCGGCCGATGGTCGTCGGTTTGAGCGGCACGACGACTCCCTTTTCGCTGATTTCGGAACTCGATGTCGTGGACGCGCTCGCAAAAGCCGTGAACGAAACGCGCGACGGCGTTTTCAATCTTGCCGGCGACGGCACGCTGAGCTTGCGCGAGATCGCGGATATTCTCGGCAAGAAATTTCTGCCGCTGCCGCCCGCATTTCTCAAATCCGTGCTTTGGGTTCTGAACAAATTGCGCGTGACCAGTCTCGGGCCCGAGCATGTGAAGTTCATTCAGTACCGGCCGGTGCTTGCAAACGACAAACTGAAATCCGAATTCGGCTACGTGCCTCGCTACGATGCACGCGCGGTGTTCGACCGCTATCTCGAAAGCCTGCGGGGCGCGCAATGACGTATCTCGTAATCGGCGCGGGACCTGCGGGACTCGCCGCGACACGCAGCCTGCGAGACGCGGGTCTTGCCGTCGAAGCCGCCGAGCGCAATGCCGACGTCGGCGGGCAATGGCTCTATGGCGCGCAGTCGAGCGCGGTCTATGCCTCGACGCATCTGATTTCATCGAAGACGACAACCGCCTTCGCCGATTTTCCGATGCCCGAGGAGTGGCCGCCTTATCCGAGCCGAATTCAGATCGAGGAATATTTCAAGAATTTCGCGAAACGCTTCGAGCTTTATCCGCTCATTCGCTTCAACGACGGCGTCGCGAAACTCGTGAAACAGGGCAACGGCTGGCGCGCGACCTTCGATCAGGGCGAGATGCGCGACTATGAAGGCGTCGTGATCGCAAACGGACATCTGAGCGATCCCCTGATGCCGAAAGCTTCCGGCAATTTCTCAGGCAAGCTGATGCACGCGAAGGAATACAAGTCGCCGGAAATTTTCGAAGGCAAGCGCGTGCTGATCGTCGGCATGGGCAATACCGGCTGCGATATCGTGGTTGACGCGATCCATCGCGCAAAAAGCGTCTCGTGGAGCGTGCGCGGCGGCAATCACTTCGTCCCGAAATTCGTGGCCGGCAATCCGGCGGACGAGCGCAATCACAAAACTAAAATCGTACTGCCGAAGTGGCTGCGCTCGCGGCTGCATGAGCCGATCGCGCGTTTTCTTGCCGGGCCGCCGGAGCGCTTCGGATTGCCGAAGCCCGCGCACCGCCTTTACGACCGCACGCCGATCGTGAACTCGCTCGTGCTCCTGCATCTCGGCCAGGGCGATGTTGCGCTTCGAAAGCCCGTGAAATCTTTCGACGGCAATGCGGTGATCTTCGAAGACGGCAAGCGCGACGATGTCGACATCGTCATCTTCGCGACCGGCTACAAGATCACCTTTCCGTTTCTCGACGATCTCGCGCCGCTCAACTGGCAACCGCAATTCGGCGCGCCGCGGCTTTATATGAATGTGTTTCCTCCAGAGGATAACGGCCTCTTCGTTGCGGGATTGCTCGAAGGCGCGGGCGTCGGCTGGCCGGGCCGCGCGCTGCAGACCGATCTGATCGCGGCCTATCTGAAGGCGCGCAAGGAAAAGCCGTCAGCAGCTAAAAAATTCCGCAGCGAGATCGCGCGCTATTGCGCCGCGCACCCGAACGAAGACCGTGGCGAGCACGGCATCTTCGTCGATTTCCTGCAATACAAGCGGGAGCTGAAGGCGGCGATCGCGGCTCTGCGGTAAATATTCTGGAAGGCTGGCGGAGAGAGTGGGATTCGAACCCACGTTACGGTTTCCCGTAAACACGCTTTCCAAGCGTGCGCCTTCAACCACTCGGCCACCTCTCCGTCCGTGCGCACCTTCTTCTGAAGGCGCACGCATCTTTATTCAAGACGCGCGCCGGAGGCGCGCTGGTGCGCCTTCAACCACTCGGCCACCTCTCCGGCGGTCAGGGGCATAATACGGGTTCACGAGAAGGACAAGAACGATGCCTATGGGCCATGTGCTGCCGTTGCGCGACCTCCGGCAGCAGGACGTATAATAAGGATGGCATGATCCGCTTTCTGTTCCGCTTTATCGGGCTTTGGCTGCTCGCCGGCGCTTTCGTCTCGCTCGTGATCGACGGAACCCGCAGCGTCAGCGCATCCCGGCCCCTGTTCACACCGGTCCGGGACACCTGGGCGCTGCTCGATCCGGCGAGCCTCGCCGCGCTCCAGAAGCAGGTTACCGGAGGCAGTTTCGAGGGCTTTATCGCCGCTCTTCTCGCCATGCCGTTTTTTGTGCTGCTCGCACTCATCGGCCTTCTCTTTTTATTGATCGGCCGAAGAAGGCACAGCAATCGCATCGGCTATTCGTCCCGGGATTGAGCCTGCTCTCGACTCTTTGATCGAACTGCGGCTCGCGGATCCCAGCCCTTGCGCCTATATTCCCGCTAGAAACAGGGAGACTTTGAGATGCTCTTCGTACGCAAAGGCCTCGAAATTCCTGCCGCAAAAGACGCGCTTCCCGGCCGCGCCAAGGCAATCCCCACCGCCGACAACCACTTCGTCCTGAAGACGCCGATCAAGGGTCCGTACCCCGCCGGCTTCAAGCAGGCGATTTTCGGTCTCGGCTGCTTCTGGGGCGCCGAACGCAAATTCTGGGAAGTGCCGGGCGTCTACACGACCGCGGTCGGCTATGCCGCGGGTCACACGCCGAATGCGACCTATGAAGAAGTGTGCTCGGGCCGCACCGGGCACAACGAAGTTGTGCTGGTCGTCTACGATCCTGCCAAGGTTTCGTTGGAGCAGTTGCTCAAAACCTTCTGGGAAAGCCACGACCCGACGCAGGGCATGCGCCAGGGCAACGACGTCGGCACGCAATATCGCTCGGGGATTTACGTTTCCGATCCCGCACAGCGCACGGCAGCGCTCTCGTCCAAAGCCGAGTATGAGAAGGCGCTGAAAGCCAAAGGCTTCGACGCGATCTCGACCGAAATTCTGGACGCGCCGGAGTTCTACTTCGCCGAGGAGTATCATCAGCAATATCTGGCGAAGAATCCGCGGGGCTATTGCGGTCTCGGCGGCACCGGCGTCGCCTGCCAGATCGGCACCGGCGTTTCGGCTTCCGCGCACTAACGAGCCGCTTGCACGAATCTACCCTGCCGTGGCATCGATTCCTTCATGGTGAAGCGAACCGAACCGCGGCAGGTCCCTTTCGTCGAGCGCTGGCTGGAGTGGCTCATTTTCCAGAGCCGCTGGGTCATGGCTCCATTTTATATGGGGCTGATCGTTTCGCTCTTCGTCCTGCTCTTTAAGTTTGTGCAGGAGCTTATCCATTTTATTGCGATCACAGCGGCCGCGACGGAAGCCGACATCATCCTCGGCGTGCTTGCGCTGATCGATCTGTCGCTCACCGCCAATCTCGTTCTGATCGTCGTGTTCTCCGGCTACGAGAATTTCGTCTCGAAGATCGATCCCGAAGGCCATCCGGACTGGCCGGAATGGATGACGCAGATCGATTTCGCGGGCCTGAAGCAGAAGCTGTTCGCGTCGATCGTCGCGATCTCCGCGGTGCAGGTGCTGAAAGCCTTCATGAAACTCGGCAACGTGATGCCCGATGGCGCGGCCGGCACAAGTTCGGACCGCTATCTGTTCTGGCTCGTAGCCATTCACGTGGTCTTCGTGTTGTCGGGTCTTGCTCTCGCCTGGACCGACAAGATCGGCGACGCCAAACACAGCAGCCACTAAAGCGCTGCCTCAGACTTTAAAATATTCCCGGTACCAGTCGACGAATTTACCGACGCCTTCTTCGATCGGGGTGGAAGGGCGATAGCCGGTCAGCTTTTCCAGCAAGTCCGCGCTCGCGAAGGTATCGCGCACGTCACCCTGCTGCATCGGCATCAGATTGCGGACAGCTTTTTTGCCGAGTTTTGCCTCGATTGCATCGATGAATTTCGTCAGTTCGACCGGCGCGCCGCCGCCGATATTGACGACGCGGTGAGGTGCCGCGGGACTTAAAGAGTCGATTTCATCGCTCTGCGCACCCCGTTCCGGCGCAACCGGCGCGAGCCGCACAATCGCTTCGACGAGATCGTCGATAAACGTAAAATCGCGCGACATGCGGCCTTCGCCGTACACATCGATCGGCTTTCCTTTCAGAGTCGCGTCCACGAACTTGAAGAGCGCCATGTCCGGCCGGCCCCAGGGGCCATAGACCGTGAAGAAGCGGAACGCGGTTGTCGGGATCTCGAAGAGATGTGCGTAAGAATGCGCCATCAGCTCGCCCGCTTTTTTCGTCGCGGCGTAGAGCGTCAGCGGATGATCGGCGCGTTCGGTTTCGCGAAACGGCATCTGCCTGTTTGCACCATAGACCGAGCTCGTGGACGCGAACATGAAATGCTTCGGCGGCTTTCGCCGCATGATCTCGAGCAGGTTGAATGTGCCGTCCACATTGGTGCGGACATAAGCTTCCGGATTCTCGAGGCTGTAGCGCACGCCGGCTTGTGCCGCGAGATGAACGATGATGTCGGGGGCGGCGCCCGCGTGGATAGCATCGAGTTTTTTCGCATCCTCGATGTTCGCGATATGCGCGGTAAAGCGGTTCGAGCCCGCGAGCACGGCATGACGCTTCTTTTTCAGCTCAATATCGTAATAGGGAGTGAGCGCATCGACGCCCTGCACTTCATGGCCATCGGCGAGAAGCCTTTTCGCCAGATGAAAGCCGATGAAGCCCGCAGTACCTGTGATCAGAAAACGCATCAGTACATTCGCTGCGGCTTAAAGGGATGGCGCACCCGACACGATTCGAACGTGTGACCTTTGCCTTCGGAGGGCAACGCTCTATCCAGCTGAGCTACGGGTGCTTCTCTTCCCAGATACCGGATTGGGCGGGCTATCGCAACGCGTAGCCAAGTGCCGCCAATCGCTGCGAGATTTCGCTTACGGGATCGTTCAGCGGATCGAGCGCCGTGAAGTGATTTGCGCCCGCAAGCTCGTAAAAAGTGGTTTCCGCGCCCCGTCTTTTCCATGCATCCACGATGGCGTGGCTCTGCCGGAGATATTCGGCGCTTTCCGCGCCGCCGACCCAGGCGTCCAGAATGCGTGGACCCGAAAGATGCCAATAGAGCGGAGAATTTTCGCTTGCCTCCGCATCGTCGAGGTGCAGCGCGTTGTTGACGGTTGTCGGCACGAGCGGCGTCAGATCGAAAAGACCGGAGATCGAAAGTCCTGAAGGAACGAGGTCTTCGGGCGCGTCCGCATCATATTTCTTCCAGTCCGTGGCAAGCAGGCATGCCGTGAGATGTCCGCCTGCGGAGTGGCCGACCGCCACGATCTTCCGGCCATGGCGCTTCCAGAGAAAAAGTGCCGAGGCGCGAACCTGCTCGACGATCTCCGCGATACGCACCTGCGGGCACAGGTCGTAACCGCAGAGCGCGAAGGCAATGCCGTTTGCGTTCGGGGCTTGTGCGAGATGACTGAAGTGCGACGGATCAAGCGCCTGCCAGTAGCCGCCATGAATAAAGAGCGCCAGCGGCGCTTCGCGCGAGCTGTCCGGCCAGAAGATATCCAGCGTCTGCCGCGCACTTTCACCATAGGAAATTCCAAGCTCGGCATTCTGGTGGGAAGCGCGAAACGCGGCAGCACTTTCCTTCCATCCGGCGATGATGCCGGGATGTTCAGGAACGCGGGCGCGATTGTTGTACTCGGCTTCCAGATCGAACGCGGTCATGCCGTGCACGATTGCGTAAAGACGGGAAGCAAACAAGGGCGGCTTGCCGCCCTTGCTCTACGCATTACCTATTTTTTGCCGGGATCAGTTCACCGGCACGGGCTTGATCTGCATGCGAAGCGTATCTTCGACGACCTGATCGAAGGAATCCTTCTTCGCATTCTGCGGCTGCTTCTTGCGCGCTTCCACAGCATAGGCGTCACGCTTTTTCACAAGTTCCGTAAGCTGGCCGTCGAGCGCCTTGCGTTCCGCAGTCTGTTTTTCGAGTTCGGCCTTGCGGGCCGCAGGCGAAAGCTTCTGGAGATTCTCCGGGAGCTCGGCCTCCGGAATCGCGTCGAAGTTCACGCGACCAGATTTCGTATCTTCCAGGAGATCGCCGTCGGTCGTGACGAGACCGCGGCCGACTTTGTTCTGATAGACCGCGATATCGGTAGCCGTCGAAGACGGTGCCGAAGCGACGTTGTCGAGCCGCTCGCGTACTTTCATCTGTTGCGCGCGCTTGCCGTAAGGCAGCACGGTACGGTTCAGCTTAATCTGGAGTTCAAGAATTTCGCGGTCGTAGGGCGTCTCGATAATAAGGGCGACGCCGCCATCCTGCGGGATCGGAATATATTTCCCGTCGCCGAGTTGCGCGATCTCACGCCAGAAGCGTTCGGTGTCGCGCGCGGGACCGGCCTGAACGGCGTTCACGATGATGCCGCGGGCTTTCGCATCTTTCAGCACTTCCGGATATTTGCGGTCCTGCGTGTAGTCCATGTGCGGCGGTGCATCGCCGACCAGAAAGACGATGCGGCGGACGTGTTTTTCCTGCGACCAGTTGAGCTTGGTGACCGCAACATCAAGCGCCTCGTTCACGCTCTCCGGCCAGTCGCCGCCGCCCTGCGCCTTGAATTTCAGAAGCTCGGCGTAAAGGCCCTGAATATCTGTGGTGAGATCGAATTTCTTGGTGACATATTCGTCGCCGATGTCGCGATAGGCGACGAGCGCCATGCGGACTTCGGCGGCCGGATTGGCGTCCACGATCGAAGTCGCGATCGACCAGATCTTGCGCTTCGCGTTCTCGATCAGCCCGCTCATCGAGCCGGTGGTGTCGAGCACGAACGCGACCTCGACCACCGGTTTTTGCGCATAGGCCGGCTGCGCCGAAAACGGCGCGATCAGTCCCGCGACAAGCGCGAGATAAACAAGCGTCATTCGCATAATACCCTCTCCCAAAGGAATTTTAGTTGCGCGCGGATGCTCGATTGCGATGCGGGCCGAAGGGAGATGGAACCGCGGCGGGCTGCTGGCGCGGTTGTGGCAAGATTCGCCGGGCTTCAGGTAATGATTGCTGCCGCAATTTTCGCGGTTTCACGAGAAACGCGCGATTGCTATTCTGGGCACGCGAGTCATGACAAATCCCGTCCCGGTCCCGCCGCTTTTCGGCCAAAACAATTTCGAGCATGCGCGCATGATCTGCCGCGGCACGATTCGGCTTTTGCATTCCATGGGCTATGCCGCGACGGTCGAGCTGCCGTTGCCGTCTGGCCGCCGCGCGGACATCGCGGCAGTCGGACCCTCTGGCGAAATCTGGATCGTGGAAGTGAAGTCCTGCCTCAACGACTTCCGCACCGACCAGAAATGGGAAGAATACCGCGCGCATTGCGACCGGCTCTTCTTCGCGGTCGATTGCGATTTTCCGCAGGAAGTCATCCCGGACGAAGCTGGGCTGATGGTGGTCGATGGTTATGGCGGCGCGATCCTGCGCGAGGCCATTGCCCATCCGCTGGCGGCAGCGACACGCAAGGCCGTGATGCTCAGAATCGCACGCATTTCATCGTCGCGGCTTTCCGCGATCAACGACCCGAAGATTCAAGCCGAACTTTTCTAAATTAGCGCGGCGCGCGTTTCGCCAGAATCCGCTGCAAGGTGCGGCGGTGCATGTTCAGACGACGCGCGGTTTCCGAAACATTGCGCTCGCAAAGTTCGTAGACGCGCTGGATGTGTTCCCAGCGCACGCGGTCGGCTGACATCGGCTTTTCCGGCGGCGGCGCTTTTTCGCCGCCTGTTGCGGTAAGCGCCGCGTAAATGTCGTCGGCATCGACGGGCTTTGCGAGATAGTCGACCGCACCAAGTTTGATTGCGGTCACCGCGGTCGCGATGTTGCCGTAGCCGGTCAGCACGATGCCGCGCGCTTCAGGACGCTTTTCTTTCAGCGCCGAAATCACGTCGAGACCGTTGCCGTCGCCGAGACGCATATCGACCACCGCATAAGCCGGTGGATTGTCTTTCACGCGCGCGAGACCGTCCGCGATCGAATCCGCGGTCGAAACCTCGAAGCCGCGGCCTTCCATGGCGCGGGCCAGCCGCTCCAGAAAAGGCTTGTCGTCGTCGACGATCAGAAGTTGTTTGTCGGTGCCAAGGCCGTTGGCGGTGGCTGCGGCCATCGCAAAATGCTCCATATCTCACTCCGCGGCGCCAAAACGCCGCTTACTTGCCCGCTGGGAACTGTCTGAAAAGCGGGCCTAGCCGCTCCCTGCGACATTTAGTGCGCCCCGGCCTCGCTGGCAAGGGAAGGTGCGGGTTCGCTTTTTGTGCGCGTCGCGGTTGTGGCGTCGGCATTCTCAAGCGCATCCCGGCGCCAGCGCAGACGCACCACCGCGCCGGTTGCAGGTGCGGTTCGATTTTCGACGCGCAACGTGCCGCCGCCGCGCTCCAGCAAGGTTTTTGCGATGAAAAAACCGAGACCGAGGCCGCCCTGCTCGTCGTCGGTGCCTTTGCGAAGACGGCTTTGGCCGCGCGCACGAAGATAAGGCTCGCCGATGCGGCCCAAAATTTCCGGCGCAAAGCCGGGACCATCATCAGAAACCGAAATATAGACTTCGTGTTCGTTCCAATTTGCTTCAATCAAGACTTTCTCTTTCGCAAAATCCGCGGCGTTCTCGACGATGCTCTCGAGCCCGTAAAGGATTGCGGGATTTCGCGCGACGACGGGTTCGCGAGAGCGATCTTCCGGAAAGCGAATCTCGAATTCGGTTTCGAGATCGCGGAGCGGCGAGACCACCTCTTCGACGAGATGCGCGAGCGTAATCTTGTCGAACGGCGCAAGACCCGATTCCAACGAAGTCAGCGTGCGCAAGATCGTGCGGCAGCGCTCGGTCTGCTGACGCAGGAGTTTTATGTCCGCGCCATGCGGCGTATTCTCGGGCATGGCGCGCTCGAGTTCGCGCACGACGAGCGCGATTGTCGCCAGAGGCGTGCCGAGCTCATGCGCCGCGGCCGCCGCCAAACCGTCGATTGCCGAAATCTGCTGCTCGCGCGCGAGCACGAGTTCGGTCGCGGCGAGCGCATCGGAAAGTTTTCGCGTCTCATCCGCGATGCGCCAGGCGTAAGCGCCGATGAAGACAACCGAGACGACGATCGAGGCCCAGATGCCGATGATGTAAGCCGGCGGCAGAATGATCGGCTCGCCGCGCCACGGCAGCGGATGCGCATGCACCGCGAGCATGCTCGCGACTGCGACGACCAGCCCGCCCAGCAACAGCGTGGTGCGGGGTTTCAGCGCCATCGCCGAAACCAGCACCGGCGCGAGGAAAAGAATGCTGAACGGATTAACGAGCCCGCCCGTGAGATAGAGCAGCATTGCAAGCTGCACGATGTCGAATCCGAGGAGGGCGCCTGCTTCCTTGTCGGAAAGCCGGTAGGTCGAGCCATAGCCCAGACGAAGCGCAATATTTACGGCAGCGGTAATGCCGACCACCGCGAAAGCCGGCACCGCGGGCAGCGAAAAATCGAGACCCCATTCCACGATCGCGAGCGCAATCGTCTGGCCTGCGACCGCAAGCCAGCGCAAATTGATCAGCGCATTCAGGCTTAGGCCGAAATGATGCGGGCCGGATACGCGGTCGTGAAAGTCTGTCATGAGCCCATCTTAAGCTTTTTCGTACGGCGCCGACGAGAGTTTCCGCACGCGCCGCATTTCGGCTAGAAGGCCGGGCTAAATCGAGAGCGAACCTGAGCCAGAACCACGGCTTTCCGCGACCGTTTCCATGAATGTGAATGTTCCACTCCCGGCAATCGAAGCCGACCGCCTGACCAAACACTACGGCGAAGCTGTCGCCGTGGACGCGATTTCCTTTCAGATCGCGACGGGCAGCGTCACAGGTCTGCTCGGCGGCAACGGTGCCGGCAAGACGACGACGATCGGCATGATCATGTCGCTCGTCGCGCCGACTTCGGGCCGCGTCAGCGTGCTCGGCTTCGACATGGCGCGCGATGCCTATCGCGTATTGCACCGGATGAATTTCGAGAGTCCGTATGTGGACCTGCCGCACCGGCTCAGCGTGCGCCAGAACCTCACGGTGTTCGGCGGGCTTTATGGCGTGAAGAACGTCGCCGAGCGCATCGCGCGGCTTGCCGCCGATCTCGATCTGAAAGATTTCGTGGACCGGCCTTCGGGAAAACTTTCAGCGGGACAGAAGACGCGCGTTGCGCTCGCGAAAGCGCTCATCAACGAGCCGGACATTCTCATTCTCGACGAGCCCACCGCCTCGCTCGATCCCGACACCGCGGACTGGATTCGCGGGCATCTCGAACGCTATCGCGCAAACAAGAACGCGACCATTCTTCTCGCTTCGCACAACATGGGCGAGGTCGAACGGCTCTGCGACCGCGTGCTCATGATGAAGCGCGGCAAGATCGTGGACGACGAAGCGCCCGAAAAACTGATCGCCCGCTATGGCCGGCAGAATCTCGAAGAAGTATTTCTCGATATCGCGCGCGGTACAGGCGCTGCGAAAAAGGAGGCTGCGGAATGAGTGTCGCCTCCTCGCCTGCATTTTCGTTCTCGCGCATCTTCGCGATGGTGATGCGCCACTGGTATTTGCTGCGCTCGTCCTGGCCGCGCTTGCTCGAGCTCATCTACTGGCCGCTCGTGCAGATGGTGATGTGGGGCTTCCTGCAAAGCTTCATGGCGAAGCAGACCGGCACACTGGCCACTGCCGCGGGCACTTTTCTCGCTGCCGTACTTCTCTGGGACATTCTGTTTCGCGGACAGCTCGGCTTCTCGTTTTCGTTCCTCGAGGAAATGTGGTCGCGCAATCTTGCGAACCTCATGATCTCGCCGCTGCGGCCGATCGAATTCGTGCTCTCGATGATCACGATGAGCGTGATCCGGCTTGTGATCGGCGTTGTCCCGGTGACGATTCTTGCGATGTTTTTCTTCGGGTTCAATTTCTGGGGGCTCGGATTCGCGCTCGGTGCATTCTTCGCCAATCTTCTGCTTACGAGTTGGGCGATCGGTCTGCTCTGCGCGGGCCTCGTGCTGCGCAACGGTCTCGGCGCGGAAGGTCTCACCTGGTCGATCATGTTTCTGTTTCTGCCGCTGACCTGCGTTTACTATCCGGTCGCGACGCTCCCCGTATGGCTCCAGTGGATCTCCTGGGCGCTGCCGCCTACGGCGGTGTTCGAGGGCATGCGCGCGCTCGTGCTCGAAAATGTTTTCCGCGCCGACCTGATGTTGTGGGCGTTCGCGCTCAACGTCGTATGGATCACGCTCGCAGGTTGGGGGTTTCTGAAGCTGATGCATTCGTCGAAGCGCATCGGCTCCCTGATGAGCGTCGGCGAATAACGCCTCGCGTCCTGATTTGACCGCGTCAGAAAAACGTCACAGGGTCCCGCGCCGCAGCAAAGCGCGCTGAAAAAGGCTTTTACTTTCATGCCGATTGGCGAATTTGGCCGTCCGCCGCAACTGCCGGAAGACACCGGCGGGCCGGTGCTCTCGACGCCGCTCTACTGGTTCTACGAATGGGGTCAGGCCGCGCTCAATCCTTCGCGCGCGCTCGCCGACGCCACGCGGCTCTATTTCAAGAATCCGCTCAATCCGTTTTCGCAAACCGATTTCGGAAAGAACATGGCGGCGGCTGCCGAAATGTTCGAGCGCACGACGCGCCGCTACAGCAAGCCGGAATGGCATATCGATTCCGCGCTCGTCGGCGGCGAGCGCGTCCCGGTGACGATCCGCACCGTGTGGGAGCGTCCGTTCTGCAAACTTTTGCATTTCGAGCGGCATCTCGATCATGCACCGAAGCGGCCGCAGCCGCGTCTCCTGATCGTTGCACCGATGTCGGGACATTACGCGACGCTGTTGCGCGGCACGGTCGAAGCGTTCCTGCCGAACCACGAGGTCTACATCACCGACTGGGCGGACGCGCGGATGGTGCCGCTCACCGAGGGACCGTTCGATCTCGACGATTACATCGACTACGTGATCAGTATGTTTCACTGGCTCGGCATCGGCTCGCATGCGGTTGCGGTCTGTCAGCCTTCGGTACCGGTGCTGGCGGCCGTCGCACGCATGGAAGCCGAGAACGATCCTTATGTGCCGTTCTCGATGACCCTGATGGGCGGGCCGATCGACACGCGCAAAAATCCAACCGCCGTGAACAAGCTCGCCGAAGAGCGCGGCATGAACTGGTTCCGCACGCATGTGATTTCGAAAGTGCCGTTTCCGCATCCCGGTTTTATGCGCGAAGTCTATCCGGGCTTTCTCCAGCTCGGCGGCTTCATCGGCATGAACTTCGACCGGCACATGGAGGCGCATCGAGAACTCTTCAACGATCTCGTCGAAGGCGACGGCGACTCCGCGAAAAAGCACCAGGAATTCTATGACGAATATCTTGCGGTCATGGATCTTACCGCGGAATTCTATCTGCAGACGGTCGAGAAGGTTTTCGTGCGCCACGACCTGCCGAACGGAACCTTCAAGCATCGCGACAAGCCGGTCGATCCGTCGCTGATCAAACGGACCGCGCTGCTCACGATCGAAGGCGAGAATGACGACATTTCCGGACTCGGACAGACCAAGGCGACGCACGATCTCTGCCCGAACATTTCGGCAGACAAGAAAGTGCACTACGTGCAGCCGAAGGTCGGCCATTACGGCGTCTTCAATGGCTCGCGCTTCCGCGCCGAGATCGCGCCGCGTATCGCGGATTTCGTGCTCTCGAACAACGTGAGCTATGCCGACGGCTCCAGTGCTTCGCCACGCGCGAAACCGCGTCCTGTCAGCTAAAACTCCGCTTGCCTAATCCCGCCGTTGGCGCTTGCCTGAATGTTGCCAAGCGAATCACTTCTTAAGTGCAGGCGATGCGGGTTCTCAACTTTCTAAATCGCCGGGCGGTGCCTGCAGCGGAAAAGATGACGGTCTTTTCCGCTGAGCGCAGCTATGAACTTGCGATCGTTCGTCATCCCCGCGCGCGGCGTTATACGATCCGTGTACGCGACGCCTATCGTGACGTCGTGCTCACGATGCCGAAGCGCGGCAATCTCGCAGACGCGCATGTGTTCGCCCAGAAGAACGTCGCGTGGATCGCCTCGAAGCTTGCACGCCTGCCGGATATCGTGCCGTTCGCCGACGGCGAAATTATTCCGCTGCGGGGCGTGCCGCACAGAATTACGCTTCACCCGCATGCGCGCGGCACGGTCTGGGTCGAAAACGATGAGAGCGGCAATGCGCTGATTTGCGTTGCCGGAAGGGCCGCGCATATTTCGCGCCGGGTCACCGATTTTCTGAAACGCGAAGCCAAACGCGTGCTGACCGACGCGAGCCGCGTCTATGCCACGAAGCTCGGCGTCACCATCGGAAAAATCGGATTGCGCGATTCTGCTTCGCGCTGGGGCTCGTGTTCGGAAAGCGGTTCCTTGTCTTATTCCTGGCGGCTCATTCTCGCGCCGGACTTCGTGCTCGATTATCTCGCCGCGCACGAAATCGCGCACCGGATCGAACTCAATCATTCGAATCGTTTCTGGAATCTGCTGGACTCGATGACGCCGGATCGCGTGCGCGCGGAAGCCTGGCTGACCGCGCATGGCAACAGCCTGCACCGCTACGGCAAACCGCGCTAAGCGAAATTAGTTTCTGCGAACTCCGAACAGGCGGTCGAGCAGCCAGCTATCCATGCCGCGGTCGGCCTGCCGCTCGTCCGGCGGACGATTGTTCTGTACGTCGGCGGGCGGAAAGAGCGGACCGTCGCGATATTGCTGACCGCCGCCGGGTAAATCGATCACCTGCAAATTCTGGTGCGCAACGCGCATGAACTTATTCCAAATATCGACCGGAAGATTGCTGCCGGATGCTTTCTTCGTCGGAGAGGAATCGTCGTTGCCTAGCCACACGCCGGTCACAAGCGCGCCGGTGTAGCCGACGAACCATGCGTCGCGGAAATCTTGGCTGGTTCCGGTTTTGCCGGCAGCAGGCCAATTCGGAATCGATGCGCGCTTCGCGGTGCCTGTAAGCAGCGTCTCCTGCAACATCTGGTTCATCTGCGCGACATGCGGCGGCGCAATCACGCGGCCATGGCCGGGCTGCGAGCGCGCATAAAGAATTTTTCCCTTGGCGTCGCGAACCTGCGCGATCACATGCGGGATCACGCCGATGCCGCCGTTCGCGAGCGGCACATAAGCGCCGGTGAGTTCCAGCACGGATACTTCCGACGTGCCAAGCGCAAGCGAGGCATTCGTCTGCAACTCGGAAACGATGCCGAGACGCCGCGCGGTCTTCGCAACCGTTGCCGGACCGAGCTCGAGTGCGAGCCGCACCGCGACCGTGTTCAACGACATGGAAAGTGCGGTCTGCAGCGATACCGGGCCGTAATATTGCTGCGTGAAATTCTCCGGCTTCCAACCGCGCACCTGCAGAGGTGCGTCGTCGCGCACCGTATCGGGCGTCATGCCGCGCTCGAGTGCTGCGAGATAAACGAAAGGCTTGAACGCCGAACCCGGCTGGCGCTTGGCGGACACGGCGCGATTGAACTGACTGTCATTATAGTTGACGCCGCCGACCAGCGCGCGCACGGCACCATTCGGGTCCATCGCGACGATGGCACCTTGGGTAACGCCGTACTTCTCGCCGTTCTTCGAGAGTTCTTCGGCCAGCGCCCTTTCGGCAGCCGCCTGCAATGTGACGTCGATCGTGGTCTGGACGGTGATGTCGATGTCGAACTGGCCGACGTAATCGTTCAGCGCGTCCATCACCCAGTCGGCGATGTATCCCGATGAGCCAGCAATTCGATTGCTTGCGATTTTCGGGGGACGGCTCTGCGCGATCTTCAGCATTTCCGGCGTGATGTAGCCCGCCTCTTCCATCGCAGTGAGCACGACGAGCGAGCGTTGCTGCGCAAGCTCCGGGTTTCGCGTCGGCGCAAGACGCGATGGCGAACGCACGAGGCCCGCGAGCATCGCAGCCTCGGAAAGCGTCACGGCACGCGCCGACTTTCCGAAATAGCGCTGCGCAGCGGCTTCAACGCCATAGGCACCGGAGCCGAAATAAACGCGGTTTAGATAGAGTTCGAGAATCTGCGCTTTCGAGAATTTCAGTTCCAGCCAGACCGCGAGGATCACTTCCTGCAATTTTCGCTCGAGCGTGCGGTCCTGCGTCAGAAACAAATTCTTCGCGAGCTGCTGCGACAGCGTCGAGCCGCCTTCGCGGAGGCGGCCGCGAGAAAGGTTAACCAGAATCGCGCGCGTAATGCCGATGGGATCGATGCCGAAGTGATAATAGAAGCGGCGATCTTCGATTGCGACGAAAGCCTGCGGCAGATATTTCGGCAATGCCGAAAGCGGCATTTCCTTGCCGGCCATTTCGCCGCGTGTTGCGATTACTTTGTTGTCGAGGCCGACGATGGTGATCGTCGGCGGACGCTTCGGCACCACGAGCGTTTGAATTGGCGGCAGTTTCGTGAACTGCCACGCGATCAATCCGGAAAGCGCGAACCCGCCCCAAAGCGCGAGTACGAACATCCAATAGAAAAGGCGGCGAAAAGGCCCGCGTCCGCGGCCGCCGCGTGAAACGCGTTTGCGTTGAGGCCGGTCCTCGCGCGAGGAGCGCCCCGCTCCCGTATGCGAACCGCCAACGCGATCACGCGCGTTCATGCGCAGATCAAGCCGCGCATCGCGATTGTTCATTCTGGGTTCGCGGCGCTTCGAGCGCCCGCCGAGCCAGCCCATATATAAAGAGCCTCGCTGCCCGCGCGATCAGCTCACGCGCGTTAAGGAGTCTTAAAGGGCTCGCTTTAAGGCGAAGTTAAGCCGGGTTTAGCGCGCGCTCGCGGCTTTGCGGGGCTTTTCTTCCAAAGCCTCGCGCTCGAACACCGCAAGTAACGCGCGTTTGATCGAAGCCTGCCGCTGGGGTGACGCGATCTTCTCGCCCATCAGATCGGTCACATAGAAAACGTCCACCACCCGCTCGCCGAAGGTCGCGACATGGGCGGACGCGATGTTGAGGTTCAGCCGCGAAATCGTGTTCGTCAGATCGTACAAGAGTCCGGGCCGGTCGAGGCCGGAAACTTCGATCACGGTGTGGCGGTTCGACCATGCGTTGTTGACGTTCACTTCGGGTTGCAGGCGGAATGGCTTGATCCGTGCGCGCGGCTGACGCTTGGCGACAATTTCCGGAAGCCGCATCTCGCCGCGCAGCGCCTGTTCGATACTTGCCGCGATGCGTTGCGCGCGGCGAACCTCGTCTTCATCCATATCGAATTCGCGCGAGATCGAAATCGTATCCAAGGCGAGCCCATCGGTCGTCGTGTAAATCTGCGCGTCCACGATATTCGCGCCGCCGCCGGCACAGGCGCCGGCGATGATCGATAGCAGACGCGGATGGTCGGGCGTGAACAACGTCAACTCTGTGACACCGCGCGCGGGTTCGGTACGGACAGCCGTCGCAACGGTTTTGCCGGCAGCTTCTGCTTCGCGGATGAAACGCGCGTGTTCGAGCTTCCGCGCAATATCCACTTTCAGCCAGTACGGCGGATAGTGACGCAGGATATAGCGATCGAGTTCCTGCACATTGCCGTTGCCCATCGCCGCGCGGAATTCGGCCTGCGCCATCTCCACGCGCCGCGAGCGGTTCACTTCCGAGAAGCCGCCGGTGAGCACCGGCTCGGTCTCGTAATAAAGCGTGCGCAGAAGCTGCGCCTTCCAACCGTTCCACACGCCGGGCCCGACCGCGCGAATGTCCGCGGTCGTCAGAATCGTCAGCATCTTCAGGCGCTCGAGGTTTTGCACGACGGCGGCGAAATCCTCGATGGTCTTGCGGTCGGAAAGGTCGCGCGACTGCGCGATCGTCGACATCGTCAGATGCTGCTCGATCAACCAGGCGATGGTCTCGGTATCGGCCTGCGACAGCCCGATGCGCGGACAGAATTTCCGCGCGATCTTCGCGCCCATGATCGAATGATCCTCGGGGCGTCCCTTCGCGATGTCGTGCAGGAACAGCGCAATATAAAGAAGCTCGCGATTGGCGATGCCCTTCATCAATTCGTTCGAGAGACCGTACTCCGGATTGGTGCCGCGCTCGATTTCGGAAAGCACGCCGATGCAGCGGATCAGATGCTCGTCCACCGTATAGTGGTGGTAGAGGTTGAACTGCATCATTGCGACGACGTGGCCAAATTCCGGTACGAAGCGGCCAAGCACGCCCGCCTCGTTCATCTTGCGAAGCACGATTTCCGGGGCATGCTTAGAGGATACGATTTCGCGGAAGAGCTTATTCGCGTCTTCGTCCGAACGAAGCTCCGCATCGATCAGCTTCAGCGAATTGCGCGCGAGCCGCAGCGCATCAGGATGAAATTCGAGGTCGTGCTGATCGGCAATGTGAAAGAGCCGAAGCAAATTGATCGGATTTTTCTGAAACACCTTGTCGTTTGCGACATTCACGCGCTCGGTGTCGATCACGAAGTCAGGGAAATCCTTCACCGGTTTTTTCTTGCGGCGCGCGAAACGCGAAATCACGCGCGTCAGCGCGGGCGCGCTTTTCACGTGAATTTCTTCCAGTTCCGCGCAGACGATGCCGGTCAGGTCGCCGACGTCTTTCGCGACGAGGAAATAGTGCTTCATGAAGCGCTCGACGTCGCGCTGTCCCGGATGATCGGTGTAGCCGAGGCGCCGCGCCATCTCTTCCTGCACTTCGAAAGAGAGACGCTCTTCCGCGCGGCCGGTCAGGAAATGCAGGTGACAGCGCACCGCCCACAGGAAATCGGCGCAGCGGCGGAACAGCGCGCGTTCGGCTTTCGTGAACAAGCCTTTGCCGACGAGTTCTTCCACGTCGCGCACGCGATAGACGTATTTGCCGATCCAGTTCAGCGTATGCAGATCGCGCAGGCCGCCTTTGCCGTCTTTGACGTTCGGCTCGACAAGATAGCGCGACTGGCCGACGCGCTTATGGCGGTCGTCGCGCTCCGCGAGTTTCGCCGTGACAAATTCTGCAGCGGTGCCCAGCACCACTTCCTTGTCGAAGCGCGTTTGAAATTCATCGAAAAGTTTTTCGTCGCCGACAATACGCCGCGCCTCGAGCAACGCGGTACGGATCGTCATGTCAGCGCGGCCCTGGCGAATGCACTCGTCAACCGAACGCGTAGCGTGCCCGACTTTGAGGCCCATGTCCCAGAGCGCGTAGAGGATCGCTTCCGCAACACTCTCGCCCCAGGCGGTCTGCTTGTAGGGAAGCAGGAATAAGAGATCGATGTCGGAGCCCGGCGCGAGCAGCCCGCGCCCATAACCGCCGACCGCAATCACGCTCATGCGCTCGGAGGAAGATGGATTGTCCGAGCGATAAAGCTGCTGTGCCGCGACTTCGTAGGCGAGCGTGATGATCGAATCCATCAGCCGCGAGAGCGCTTCCGCGCAGCCGCGGCCATGCAGACCGCCGAGCAATTTCTTCTCGGCGTTCGCGCGGCCTTCGTTCATCGCCGCTTTCAGGCGCTGCGTGAGTGACGCGCGAATATCCGCGATGCGGCCTTCGTGTGCCGCCGACAGACCGGCAAGCTCCGTGCGGAGCTTCGCAACATTGATGAGGTCCGCCTGACCGGGTTTGCCCCGGCGGCGGCGCTTGGCTGCGCGCGACATGTCTCAAGGGGAATAGCGGGAAATCTTCGCTTTCCGAATATCCCATTGCGCCGATTCGGTCATCGGCGTCGCGATTATACTACTTATAAAATATGTATATATTTGCTATTGACAGTTAATCTACGTATGAATGAAAGTAATCCCATCGAATTCACGGAAATTATCAGGGGTTAGTCATGAGCTTTTCTTCCCGTTTCGGCCGCATCGCGCTTACCGCGCTTGCTGCCCTCTCCTTCACCGCCGCCGCAAAGGCGCAGGTCACCGAAATCCGCATCGACTGGGCGACCTACAATCCGGTCTCGATCATCCTCAAAAATCAGGGCCTGCTCGAAAAAGAACTCGAGAAAGACGGCATCAAGGTCCGCTGGGTGCAGTCCGCAGGCTCGAATAAGGCGCTGGAATTTCTGAACGCCGGCTCGATCGACTTCGGCTCGACTGCTGGCTCCGCGGCACTCGTCGCCAAGATCAACGGCAATCCGATCAAGTCGATCTACGTCTATTCGCGTCCGGAATGGACCGCGCTCGTGACCGGCGCGAAGTCGGACATCACCAAGGTTTCCGACCTCAAGGGCAAATCGGTCGCGGTCACGCGCGGCACCGATCCGCACATCTTCCTCGTACGCGCGCTCGCCGAAGCCGGCCTCACTGACAAGGACGTTCGCTTCGTTCTCCTGCAACATGCCGATGGCCGTCTCGCACTCCAGCGCGGCGACGTGCAGGCCTGGGCGGGTCTCGACCCGATCATGGCTTCCGCCGAACTCGATGACGGCGCGAAGCTCTTCTATCGCAAGGCCGACGCAAACACCTGGGGCATCCTGAATGTGCGCGAGGAATTCGCGAAAGCGAACCCGCAACTCGTGCAGCGTGTGCTCAAGGTTTACGAGCAGGGCCGCCGCTGGGCGCTCGCCAACCCGGATCAGGTGATCAAGCAGCTTGCGGAAGCCGCGAAGATTTCGGAAGCGGTTGCCACCAAGCAGCTTAAAGAACGCACCGAGCTTACGCACAGCGCGATCGGCAAGCCGCAGCGCGATTCGATCCTCGCCGCTGGTCTTGCCTTGCAGGCCGCGGGCGTGATCGACGCGAAGGTGAACGTGCAGCAAGTGTTGAACGACCTTATCGACGAACGTTTCAACGCGACGCTCTCGAACTAAATCGCTTCGCCTAGTATCATGAGCGTCATGGACGCTATCCAACAACGAGACGCCGCCGACGAGGCGGCGTCTCCCATTGCTGCGCCGAAGGCGAAATCGCGTTTCGGCGCAAAATTCGTGCTCGGCATTCTGTTGCCGCTCGCTCTTGCGATCGGCTGGGAAATCGCTGTCGCCACCGGTTTCGCGCAGGGACGGCTGATGCCGCCGCCAAGCCGTCTCTTCAAGACACTCTATGATCTCGCAATCACCGGCGAACTCTGGCGGCATATCGGCGCCACACTCGCGCGTGTCGCAGCAGGTTTCGTACTCGGCACGATTGTCGGCACGCTGATTGGCGCGCTCGCGGGCGCATCCCGGCTCGCGAAAGACGTGGTCGATCCGACGCTGCAAGGTTTGCGCTCGGTACCTTCGATCGCGTGGGTTCCGCTCTTCATTCTCTGGCTCGGCATCTTCGAGGAATCGAAGATTGCGCTGATCGCGGTCGGATGCTTCTTCCCGGTTTACCTCGGCGTGTTCGGCGCAATCTCTTCCGTGGACCGCAAGACCGTCGAAGTCGGGCGCATCTTCCGTCTGTCGCAGTTCCAGCTCGTGCGGCGGATTTTGCTCCCCGCCATTCTGCCCGCTTACGTGCTCTCGTTGCGTCAGGGTCTCGGCCTCGGCTGGATGTTCGTCGTCGCCGCCGAATTCATGGGCGCATCCGAAGGGCTCGGCTATCTTCTCGTTGACGGCCAGCAACTCGGCAAACCCGACCAAATTCTTGCGGCGATCCTGACATTCGCCGTGCTCGGCAAAATCACCGACGGCCTGCTTGCGGCGGCAAGCACACCGTTCCTCACCTGGCAGGACGCTTTCGCGCCGAAGAACTAGATCATGCTCAACATTCAATCGGTCGACAAAGTTTATCCGAACGGCGTGCGCGCGCTCGACCGCGTCGGTCTTAACGTCGAGCAGGGCGAGATCGTTGCGGTCGTCGGCGGCTCGGGTTGCGGCAAGAGCACGTTGTTGCGGCTTGCCGCCGGGCTCGACCAGGCAACACGGGGCCGAATCGAACTCGACGGCGAAATCATTTCCGCGCCGCACGAATCCGTCGGCCTGATCTTTCAGGAGCCGCGGTTGCTGCCGTGGCTCACGGTCGCAGGCAATGTTGGCTTCGGCATCTCGCATCTGCCGCGCGGTCAGCGCGAGGCGATTGTCGGCGAAGTGCTCTTGCGGGTCGGTCTTTCCGACTACGCCGAACGCTGGCCACGTGAACTGTCCGGCGGACAGGCGCAACGTGTCGCCATCGCGCGTGCCCTCGCGCCGCGTCCGAAAGTACTGCTGCTCGACGAACCGTTCTCCGCGCTCGATGCCTTCACGCGCGCGAGCCTGCACGAACACGTGCTCGATCTGTGGCGCGCGTTCAAACCGACGCTGGTGCTCGTGACGCACGATGTGGAGGAAGCCGCCTATCTCGCCGACCGTGTCATCGTCATGCGCCCGCGCCCGGGAAGAATTGCTTCCGTATTTGATCTCGACATGCGCCGCCCGCGCGACCGCTATGGCTCGGAGCTGGAGGCTGCGAAGCGACGCATCTTGCATGCACTCGATCGATCCTTGCGCGAGCGCACTGCGGGCGACGAACTGGTGCCGGCTGCCGCGATCTGACATAACGCCGCAGAAATTTTCGGGAGAGCAGATATGGACGCATCGGAACTCCGCGCGCTGCAGGCGCCGATCAAGGACAAATACAAGACCGAACCGGACGCGGCGGTGATTACGCTGAAAGCCAACGGCTCGCTTGATGACGGCATCGCCTGCAAGGTCGAAACCGGCCGTGCGATTCAAATCGCAGGCCTGCATCCGGCAACCGGCGGCTCGGGCCGCGAACTTTGCTCGGGTGACATGCTGCTTGAGGCGCTTGTCGCCTGCGCAGGCGTCACGCTGAAGGCGGTCGCGACCGCAATCGAAATTCCGCTGAAGTCCGGCAAGGTTTCCGCCGAAGGAGATCTCGATTTTCGCGGCACGCTTGGCGTCGCCAAGGATGCGCCGGTGGGTTTCCGCGAAATTCGTCTGCGCTTCGACGTGCAGACCGACGCGCCGCAGGAAAAGCTCGATCAATTGCTCAAGCTCACCGAGCGCTATTGCGTGGTCTATCAGACCATCAAGGCCGGACCGAAAGTCGACGTATCGCTGCAGGCCGTCTAAATTCTGCATCCAGAAGTGTTTGCCGCGCGCGGCAACGCGCGCGGTTTTCTTTTGCATGTCTCCTGATCTTTATTTCTGGCTAGCGATCGCCGTCAAAATGGCCATCGGCGCTTCCGTCGTGATCGCGGCAACCGTCGCTGCCGAACGTGCCGGACCGCTGATCGGCGCTTTGATCGCGACACTGCCGGTTTCGGCGGGACCATCCTATTTCTTCCTCGCCTTCGAACAGGACGCGCAATTCTTCTCGCAAAGTGCGCTCGGCAGTTTGCTGCTCAACGCCGCGACCGCAATCTATGCGACAACCTACGTGCTGCTCTCCCAGCGGCAGCCCTTCATCCTCTGTGTGCCCGCAGCGATCGTCGCATGGCTCGGATCGTTCTTTCTGTTCTCGTATTTCGTTAAAGGCGGAACGGTCGCAGCACTTTTGAACATCGTAATCTTCGCGACCTGTTTCGTCCTCGTGCGCCATTACCGCGACGTGCGCATGCCGAAGATTCAATTGCGCTGGTATGACTTCGCGTTCCGCGCCGGTCTGGTCGGAACGCTGATAGGAATCATTCTCCTGCTGAATACGGTCATGGGCCCTATCGTAACCGGCGCGCTTGCGGCGTTCCCCATCGTGTTCACCAGCATGATGCTCATTCTGCATCATCGTTACGGCGGGCCGGCCTGCGCCGCCGTGATGGCAAACGGAATTACCGGCCTGATCGGCTTCGGCATCGCGGCTTACGTTTTGCACACGTCGGTGATTTCGCTCGGTGTGCCGCTCGCGCTGACCATCGCGCTTTGCATCACGGTTGCCTGGAATCTCGGTGTTTTCGCGCTGCGTGGAAAGCAGAAGCTTTAACGGTCGCGCAGAATGTTTTTCAACTTGTAGAGCGCTTCCATCGCTTCCTTCGGCGACATTTCGTCGGGATGCATGGCGTCCAACGCTGCGCCGAGGGCATCGGGCTTATCCGGATCTTCCGAAGCCGCGCGAAGCGGCGCTTTTACATTCTGGAACAGCGGCAGATCGTCAAACCCCTGCAAAGGTTTCGAGCGCGACTCAGATTCCAGTTCTGCAAGCACAACGCGGGCGCGCTCGATCACGGCGTGCGGCAGACCTGCGAGTTTCGCAACCTGAATGCCATAGGAACGATCCGCCGTACCGCGCACGACTTCGTGCAGGAAGATAACTTCGTTCTCCCATTCTTTCACGCGCACGGTCGCATTGACCTGACGAGGAAGCCGCGCGGCGAGCGCCGTCAATTCGTGGAAGTGCGTCGCGAACAGCCCGCGGCATTTATTGACTTCATGCAGATGCTCGAGCGTCGCCCACGCAATCGAAAGACCGTCGAACGTCGCGGTACCGCGTCCGATTTCGTCGAGGATCACAAGCGAGCGTTCGGTTGCCTGATGCAGAATTGCGGCGGTCTCCACCATCTCCACCATGAAGGTCGAGCGCCCGCGCGCGAGATCGTCGGCAGCACCGACGCGCGAGAACAAGCGATCGACGATGCCGATTTTCACGCGCTTGGCCGGAACGAAGGAGCCGGCCTGCGCAAGGATCGCTAAAATTGCGTTTTGCCGGAGGAAGGTCGATTTGCCGGCCATGTTCGGACCGGTGACGAGCCAGATCGCGCCCGCGCTCGTACTTGCAGGCGGCGAAAGCGAGCAGTCATTCGGCACGAACGGGCCACCGTCCTGCAGGATCGCGGCTTCCACCACCGGATGCCGTCCGCCCTCGATCTCGAAAGCAAGCGAGTCGTCGATTTCGGGCCGCACCCAATTTGATTCCGCCGCGCGCTCGGCAAGTGCGGTCGCAACATCGATTTCGGCAAGCGCATTCGCGACCATTTCCAGGAGCGCCGCGGACTGCATCACGCGCGCCGTAAGTTCTACGAAAATTCCAAGTTCGATCTGGATTGCGCGGTCGCCGGCGGACGCGATTTTCGATTCGAGTTCGCCGAGTTCTGCAGTCGAGAAGCGCATCGCACCCGCCATCGACTGGCGATGGATGAAGCGCTCGCGCATTTTCGAATTCAGGATTTTTTCGCCGTGCTGGCTCGGCACTTCGACGAAGAAGCCGAGCACGTTGTTGTATTTTACTTTCAGCGACTTGACCTGCGTCTCGTCGGCATAACTTTGCTGCAGCCCCGCGATCACGCCGCGCGCCTCGTCGCGCAATTTACGCGCGGCATCGAGGTCTTCGTTATAGCCTTCGCGAACGAAGCCGCCGTCGCGCTTCGAGAGCGGCAATTCTTCGGCAAGCGCCTTCGCGATCGCATCGCGCAAACCGCGATCCGGTGCGCCCATCGCCTGCGCCGCGAGCGAAACCTCATCCGGGACGCCGTCTGAATTTTTCAAGACTGTCGCAAGCGCGAAGGCCGCGCTCAGCGCCTGACCGATTGCCGCAAGGTCGCGCGGACCGCCGCGGTCAAGCGCAATTCGTGACAGCGAGCGCGAAAGGTCTGGCGCGCTGGCAAGCGCCTTTCTGATTTCCGCGCGCATCGTCCAGTGTTCGAAGAAATATCCGATGCCGTCGAGCCGTCGTTCGATTTCCTTTGCATCGCAGAGCGGGCTTGCAAGGCGGCGAGCCAGCATGCGCGCGCCGGCCGCCGTCACCGTCCGGTCGATCACAGAAAGCAGGCTGCCGCGCGTATCTCCCGAAAGCGTGCGCAGCAGTTCGAGATTGTTGCGCGTCGCGGCGTCGATCTGCATGACGCCAGCCGCGAGTTCGCGCGCAGGCGGCGAAAGCGCCGGACGCGAGCCGAGCTGGGTGCGCTCGATATATGTTGCCGCGGCAGCGGCAGCAGACAGTTCAAGCCGCGTGAAAGTACCGAATGAATCGGAGGTCGCGACGTTGAAGAATGCGGCGAGGCGCCGCTCCGCGGTCGCGCTCTCGAACAATTCATTCGGCATCGGCGTCACGTTCGAAAGCGAACGCCAATAGCTTTTCAGTTCCGCATCTTCGTAAAGCGAATCGGACAGAAGAATTTCGCCGGGCTCGATCCGCGCGATCTCGGCGGAGAGCCGCATCTGATCGCTTTCGGCAACACGAAACTCGCCGGTCGAAATGTCGAGCCAGGCCAATCCGAACGAGGTTTCTTCTTCTGAAGATTTAGTGCGCGAGACGGCAAGCAGCCAGTTGTTGCGCCTGGCGTCCAGCAGCGTGTCTTCGGTGATCGTGCCGGGCGTGACGAGCCGCACGACGCCGCGTTTTACGACCGACTTCGCACCGCGCTTCTTCGCTTCCGCCGGATCTTCGGTCTGCTCGCAAACGGCAACGCGGAAGCCCTGCGCGATCAGGCGATGGAGATATTCTTCCGAGCGCTCGACCGGCACGCCGCACATCGGAATGTCGAGACCCTGATGCTTGCCGCGCTTCGTGAGCACGATGCCGAGCGCGCGCGAGGCCTTCTCCGCATCTTCGAAGAAAAGCTCGTAGAAGTCGCCCATCCGGTAAAACAGCAAGCAATCCGGATTGGCAGCCTTGATCTCGATGAACTGCTCCATCATCGGCGTGACGCGCTGGCTTGCGTCCTGTGCCGGTTCGATTTCTGGGAGCTTTTCCGCCGCGTTCTGCATCAGGCGGGAAGAGTAGCAGAGCCGGAAATGCGCTTGCGAGAGCGGGTGCGCAGTTATCCCTGTTCTTCAATGCGTTGATATAATTCGCGTTTTGCCGCACGCAGCACGGCATCGGAACTCGCGCCGTCGGCAAGCCGCGATGTAATCAGCGCGCCGACCATGGTTGCGACAAAAGCAGACGCCCGCTCTTTCGCGTCCGAGCCTTCAACATACCGCGCAACCAGAGAAACGAGCCGCTCGCGGCCAGCCTGCAAGGCTTCGCGCGCGGGACTCTCACGATTAGCGACTTCGCCGCCGAGTGCAGCGACCGCGCATCCTTTTCCCGGATTGTCGCGGTGACGGCGCGAAAGATAACTGTCCACGATTGCGCGCAGTTCTTCGCCCGGCTTTGCGGCTTCTGCCGCAGCGCGCAGATTGCCGCCGGGCTGACCGAAGGAATAGCTACAGGCTTCTGCGATCAGCGCATCCTTGGATTCGAAATGCTTGTAGAAACCGCCATGCGTCATGCCGGCAGCCTCCATCAATTCGGCGACGCCGACCGCGGCAATCCCTCGCTCGCGGAACAGTTTCGCGGCCATAGCCACGATCCGCTCGCGATTTTCAGCGGCGACTTCCCTCGAATTTCGCATCCAACCGTTCTACTTATGCGCCTTGTGAATAGATGATGACTATCATCTAATTATTGACAGGGCAAGGAAGCCGTGGGATTGGCGAACTCTGCTATAAAGGGGCACTGCCAATGAGCGTCGAGACGATGACCGCCGATAAAGCCGCACGCCTCGAAGGCAAGCCGCTGATCTTCTTCCTCACGCTGCTCGCGGCACTCGGCATGCTGGCAACCAATATGTATCTCGCGTCCTTCCCCTCTATCGGACGCGATCTTGCGGCGTCGCCGAGCCAGGTAAAGTTGACGCTCACAGTCTTCCTGCTCGGCTTCGCCTTCGGACAGCTCGTGATCGGACCGCTCTCCGACATGTTCGGCCGCCGTCCGCTGCTCCTCATGGGGCTTGCGCTCTACACAATTACCGGCGCGCTCTGCGCGATCGCAACGAACATCGACTGGATGATCGGCATCCGGATCGCGCAAGCCATCGGCGCCTGCACAGGTTCGGTGATTGCGCGCGCGGTTGCGCGTGATCTGTTTCAGGGCGACCAGCTTACGCGCTCGCTGGGAATGATCACGACTCTCGTTGCAGTCGCGCCCGGCTTCTCGCCGCTGGTCGGCGGGCTGATCGAAACTTTCGCAGGCTGGCGCGGCACTTTTGCGCTGCTTGCGATCATCGGCGTCTTCGCGACGTTTATCGTCTGGCTGCGTATTCCGGAAACGCATCACGCGCGCGAAAGCGCGCCGGGTCTCGGCGAAGCCTTCGCAAGTTATTTCGAATTGCTCGGCAAAAGAGAGTTTCTCATTCCGGGAATTTCGATTGCCTGTGCGATGGCGGGGCTGTTCGCGTTCTTCGCGTCTGCGCCGATCATCTTCATCGAACAGTTCGGCGTGGCACCGCTCGCGTTCGGACTGATCCCCTGCTTCACCGTGTTCGCCGTTTTCGCAGGCGGCTTCAGCGCGCCGCGGCTTGCCAAGCGCTGGAGCCGGTTGAAGCCCATCGTGTTCGGCCTCGTGATTATGCTGATCGGCTCGAGCGCAATGCTCGCGTTCTCTTTCGCGAAGCTCGCGGGCATGACGCAGGTGCTCGTGACCCTGATGATCTTTCTCTACGGCATGGGCATCGTGAGCCCGCTCTCCACCGTGGTGGCGATGCGGCCGTTTCCCGAAAAAGCGGGTGCGGCTTCGGCGCTGATCGGCTTTTGCCAGATGACAGGCGGCGCAATCGGTACGATTGTCCTGAGCCTGTTACCCTTCCCGCTCCTCCTCGCGCTGCCGATGGTGATGGCCGGAAGTGCGGTCCTGGGGCTTCTCGCAGTTCTGTCTGGCGGAAAATTCGGCGCTTCTGGCCGGTCTTAGCCTTTATTCTTCTCCACCAATGACTTGAGCCTGTAGCAGTCGCGGCGCTATGGTCCCGGCCCCGGCGAAAGACCGGGCCAGGGAGTGGAGTATGGCTGACAAGAAGAGCCGCGGTGCGCGGCCGACGTTCACCGATCAGGAAGCGCTGCAGTTTCATAGCCAGGGGCGTCCAGGCAAACTGGAAGTCGTCGCGACGAAGCCGATGGCGACGCAGCGCGATCTTTCGCTCGCTTACTCCCCCGGCGTGGCCATACCGGTGCTCGCAATCGCAGAAGATGCGAGCCGCGCCTTCGATTACACCGTCAAAGGCAATCTGGTCGGCGTCATCACCAACGGCACGGCCATTCTGGGCCTGGGTAATCTCGGCGCACTCGCCTCGAAGCCGGTGATGGAAGGCAAGGCCGTTCTCTTCAAACGCTTCGCCGATATCGACGCCTTCGACATCGAGGTGAACACGGAAGACCCGGAAGAATTCATCAACGCGGTGAAGCCGATCGGCATCACCTTCGGCGGCATCAACCTCGAAGACATCAAGGCGCCGGAGTGCTTCATCATCGAGCAGCGCCTGCGCGAGCTGCTCGACATCCCGGTTTTCCACGACGACCAGCATGGCACCGCAATCATCGCAGCCGCCGGCGTCATCAACGCGCTGCACATCACGGGCCGCGACATCAAGAACACCAAACTCGTCGTGAACGGCGCCGGTGCTTCCGGCATCGCCTGTGTCGAGCTTTTGAAATCGCTCGGCCTGCATCCGAACAACGTCATTCTCTGCGATACCAAAGGCGTGATATACAAAGGCCGCACCGCGGGTATGAACCAGTGGAAGTCGGCGCACGCTGTCGAAACCAAGGCGCGCACGCTTGCGGATGCCTTCGAGGGCGCGGACATCGTGTTCGGTCTTTCGCAGAAAGGCGCCTTCACCGCCGACATGGTGAAGTCGATGGCGAAGAACCCGATCATCTTCGCGATGGCAAACCCCGATCCGGAAATCACGGTCGAGGAAGTGGCGCAGATCCGCGAAGACGCGATCATGGCGACCGGCCGTTCGGACTATCCGAACCAGATCAATAACGTCTTGGGCTTCCCGTACATCTTCCGCGGCGCGCTCGACGTGCGCGCGACCACGATCAACATGGAAATGAAGATCGCGGCTGCACAGGCGCTTGCGCAGCTCGCGCGCGAAGACGTGCCAGACGACGTCGCTGCCGCTTACGGCCAGCGCCCGAAATTCGGCCCGGACTACATCATTCCGGTGCCGTTCGACCCGCGGCTCATTTCTTATGTGCCGCCTGCGGTTGCGAAAGCCGCGATGGATACGGGTGTCGCGCGCCGTCCAATCATCGACATGGATGCCTATGCACAGCAACTGCGCAACCGCCGCGACCCGATCGCAGGCGTTTTGCAGCGCGTGTTCGAGCGCCTTCAGCGCCAGCCGAAGCGTGTCGTGTTCGCGGAGGGCGAAGAAGAGCAGGTGATCCGCGCGGCGGTGAGCTTCACATCACGCGGTCTCGGCACGGCAATTCTCGTCGGGCGCGAAGATCGCGTGCGCAACACCGCGAAACTCGCAGGCGTCGAACTCCCCGAGGGCGTCGAAATTCACAATGCCGCGCTCTCCAAGCGCACCACCGACTACGCGAATTATCTTTATGAGCGCCTGCAACGCGAAGGCTACCTCTATCGTGACTGCATTCGACTCGTGAACAACGACCGCAACAATTTCGCGGCCTGCATGGTCGCACTCGGCGACGGCGATGCGATGGTTTCGGGCGTTACCCGCAACTACTCGGTCGTGCTCGAAGAAGTGCAGCGCGTGATCGACCCGAAGCCAGGTCATCGCGTGATCGGCGTCTCGATCGTGGTTTCGCGCGGCCGCACGGTGCTGATTGCCGATACCGCTGTCACCGAATTGCCGACCGCCGAGGAGCTTGCGGAAATCGCGGTGGAAGCCGCAGGTGTCGCGCGCCGTCTCGGTTACGAACCGCGCGTTGCGATGCTCGCCTTCTCGAGCTTCGGCCACCCCCCGGGCGAGCGCACGCAGCACGTGAAGGACGCGGTGAAGCTCCTGCATGAACGCCGCGTCGATTTCGAAGTCGATGGCGAAATGGCAGCGGACGTCGCACTCAATCGCGAGCTTGCCGCCGCCTATCCGTTCAGCCGCCTCACCGGCCCCGCGAACGTGCTCGTCATGCCGGCGTTCCACTCGGCATCGATCTCAACCAAGATGTTGCAAGAACTCGGTGGCGCGACCGTAATCGGTCCGTTGCTCGTCGGCCTCGACCGCTCGGTGCAGATCGTGCCGCTATCGGCGAAAGACTCGGACCTTCTGAACATGGCCGCGATCGCCGCATATAATGTGAGCGGGTAGTAGGCCGAAACAAAGAATACTACGTCATGCCCGGCCTTGTCCCGGGCATCTCGTTTAATAAGGCATGGCTTCTGAATCGAGATGGCCGGGACAAGCCCGGCCATGACGATGAAAAACGATCAGAGCAGCCCATGCTCTTTCGCGAGATCGGAAAGTTTCTTCGCAGGCCGCGCGCCGATATGCGAAATGATTTCGGCTGCGCAAAGCGCGCCGAGCCGAAGCGAATTGGCATGCGGCAAGCCGTGCGAAAGACCATAGAGAAAACCGGCGGCGAACAAATCGCCCGCACCCGTGGTATCGACGACGCGCTCCACCGGAAACGCCGGAACGGTTTCGGTGCTTTCGCGGGTCACGACCATCGCGCCCTTTTCGCTGCGGGTCACGACTGCGATGCTTGCGTCCTTGCGCAAGGCGGCGACCGCCGAATCGAAGTCGCTCGATTCGTAGAGGCTCTTCAATTCCGCTTCGTTCGCGAAAATCAGATCGACGGTTTTGTTGCGAATAAGCTCGAGAAATTCCTTGCGATAGCGATCGACGCAGAAAGCGTCTGAAAGTGTCAGCGCCACGGTGCGCTTCGCGTTGTGCGCGATCTTCGCGGCTTTGACGAAGGCGTCCTTCGCTTCCTTCGGATCCCAGAGATAGCCTTCGAGATAGAGCACAGAGGCGGCAGCAACTTCTTCTTCGGAAATATCGGCGGGCGTCAGGTTCTGCGCGGCACCGAGATAGGTATTCATCGTGCGCTGACCGTCCGGCGTCACGAGAATAAAGCTGCGCGCAGTCGCCGGTCCGTCTTTGGCCAATGGCGTCGAGAAGGCGACACCGGCGGCGCGAATGTCGCGCGCAAACGTCTCGCCGAGCTCGTCGTCCTTCACCTTGCCGATGAAGGCAGCCTTGCCGCCGAGCATCGCGACACCGACGATGGTATTCGCCGCGGAGCCTCCGGAACATTCGATCACCGGACCCATCGCATTATAAATGGCTTCGGCACGCGGCTCGTCGATCAAGGACATCGAGCCTTTCGGCATTTTCTGCCGCGCGAGAAAATCGTCGTCGGAATGAGACAGCACGTCGACAATTGCGTTGCCGATGCCAATCACGTCGTAGCGCGCGTTCATCAGAAATCTCCCCGGTTGGCCACCGGGTAGCAAAGCTGCGCGCCGCCCGCAATGTTGGGCTGCTTATTTCCCGCCCAACGCCTTCTGCATCGCTGCGCCGCCTGCGTCGATCATCGCCGCGACCGCTGGCTTTGCGTCGTGCGGAAGAAAGTCGGCGATCCAGACCACCATTGCGCGGCCATCTTTGGAAAAGACTTGCGAAGAGGCGTGATAGTGATTGAGCCGCCCCTCCGGGATCGTCCAGACCACGCGGCGTGCTTTTTCGTCGACATCGACAATCACTTCCCGCGCGACCAGTCCGTTTGCGAAGGTCACGATCCGCGCATCCTCGCCGTCCATTTTGCAGTCGGTCACAAAACCCGGCACTAACTTGCGATGGATTTCGCCAATATCCCGCATCGTAGCCCATACGGTTTCCGGCGAAGCGTCGATTTCAATTTCCTTGCGGATGGAAGCCATAGCCAATTCTCCGTTCGATGGAGAAATAAATAGCGCTCCGGCGCAGCACGGACTCGCCAAAATCGGACCTGATCATTTTCACGATTCTGGCTTGCCCTGTAAGGAATGCGCTAAACTTGCCGCATGCTGAGTTTCAAAACCTGCAACGCCGCGCGGCTGCGCCGCGACAGGAAGTTCGACGGCCGCTTCTTCGTCGCCGTGAGGACGACACGGATTTATTGCCGGCCGGTTTGTCCGGTGAAGCAGCCGATGACGAAGAATGTCGAATATCATCCGACCGCCGCTGCCGCGGAAGCCGCCGGATTTCGTCCCTGCCTGCGGTGCCGTCCGGAAACGGCACCGTTTTGCCGGCATGGAACGGCACCAGGTCGACCGTCGCGCGCGCATTGAAACTGATCGAAAGCGGCGCGCTCGATCGCGGCTCGGTTGAGAAGCTCGCAGACCGCGTCGGCGTGACGCCGCGCCACTTATCTCGTCTGTTTCAGAAGCATACCGGTGCAAGCCCTGTGCAAATGGCGCAGACCGTGCGTTTGCAGCGCGCGAAGCGACTTCTGAACGAGACCGATCTGCCTATCACCACGATCGCATTTCGCGCGGGCTTCAAGAGCCTGCGGCGTTTCAATTCCTCATTCCGCGAACTCTATGGACGCGCACCATCGATTGTGCGCCCGAAACACGCCCGCGCCTGACGCTTGCGAGTAAGCGTCCTGCCGTGGCATGACGCGCCTCGAAATCAGAGGATTTTTCAGATGGCCGCCTTCCACCAGCGGGTCTTCTCCGGCGTTCAACCCACCGGAAACCTTCACCTCGGCAACTATCTCGGCGCGATCAAACGCTTCGTCGAACTGCAGGCGCAGCACGAATGCGTCTATTGCGTCGTCGATCTGCACGCGATCACGGTCTGGCAGGAGCCTGAAGAACTCACGCGCAACATCCGCGAAGTGACCGCGGCATTCATAGCCTGCGGCATCGATCCCAAGAAGCACATCGTTTTCAACCAGAGCCAGGTTTCGGGACATGCCGAGCTTGCCTGGATTTTCAATTGCGTCGCGCGTCTTGGCTGGCTCAACCGCATGACGCAGTTCAAGGAAAAAGCCGGCAAAGATCGCGAAAACGCGTCGGTCGGTCTCTACGCCTATCCGAACCTGATGGCGGCCGACATTCTCGTCTATCGCGCAACGCATGTGCCGGTCGGCGAAGACCAGAAGCAGCATCTCGAGCTTTGCCGCGACATCGCGCAGAAATTCAACAACGACTTCGGCAAGCGCATTGCCGATCTCGGCTATGGCGATGCTTTTTTTCCGCTGACCGAGCCCTTAATTTCCGGTCCGGCGACACGCGTGATGTCGCTCCGCGACGGCACCAAGAAAATGTCGAAGTCGGATGCCTCCGATAATTCGCGCATCAATCTGACCGACGACGCAGACACAATTGCGCAGAAATTCCGCAGAGCGAAGACCGATCCGCATCCGTTTCCCTCCGACGTGAAGGAACTGGAAGCGCGGCCGGAAGCCGACAACCTCAACGGCATCTACGCAGCACTCGCTGACAAGACTGCGGAAGATGTCCTGAAGGAATTCGGCGGTGCGCAATTCTCGAAGTTCAAGGAAGCGCTGACCGAACTTGCGGTAACGAAGCTCGGGCCTATCGGCGCGGAGATGAAGCGCCTCACCGCCGATCCTGCGCATATCGATTCGATCCTGGCCGATGGCTCGGCGCGTGCGCGTGTCATCGCGAACGAAACGATCAAGCAGGTCGGCAAGATCGTCGGCTTCGTCGGTTCGTAGCCGACCGCTATCGCTCCGACTTTCCGCCCGCTTGGCCGCGCGGCTTCTCCGTGGCAGGCTCCACCGTCAACCGGAATCGCGAAATGCCACGCACGCGCCAGAGTTTCGAGTCCGGCCATCACCGAAAATTTCTCGTCATTATCGACGAAACGCCGGAATGCGACCGCGCCGTCTATTACGCGAGCCGCCGCGCGGTGCGCACGGGCGGCAAGCTCGTGATGCTTGCCTGCATCTCCATCGGCGAGGCAAATCGGCAATGGCTCGGCGTCGGCGAATTGATGCGCGCGGAAGCGCGCGATGAAGTGGAAAAGCGCCTCGACCATTTTGCCACTCGCGCGCGTCATCTCGCAGGCATCGATGCGGAGAAAGTAGTTCGCGAAGGCAGCAAGGCGGACGAAATTCAGAAGCTGATCGAGGAAGATCCGGACATCAGCATCCTGGTGCTCGCCGCCGGAACTGACAATCAGGGTCCTGGCCCACTGGTTTCGTCGCTCGCAAGCTCGCGTTCGGTCACCATGTCGATCCCGATCACGATTGTGCCGGGGCAACTGACCGACGAAGAGCTGGACGCGCTCGCATAAAGGCCTTGCGCCAGGCTCCCTTCCGAAAGCGGTTGGGAAACCCTACATTGCAGTCAGACGCGCTGATTTGGCCTGAAGGAGGCCGAAACGATGTTCATTCAGACCGAAACCACGCCCAATCCGGCGACCTTGAAGTTCCTGCCAGGCAAGGCCGTGCTGCCGCAAGGGACGCTCGATCTCCGCAGCAAGGAAGACGCCGAGCGCTCGCCGCTCGCCGCCAAGCTGTTCGATATTCCGCAGGTGTCGGGTGTGTTTTTCGCGCAGGACTTCATTACCGTCACGAAGACCGACGGCGAATGGCAACATCTGAAGCCCGCGATCCTCGGCGCGATCATGGAACACTATCTCTCCGGTGAAGCGATCCTGAAATCCGGCGCCTCCTCGCAGACTGCTGCCGATGAAGAGTTTTTCGATGCGGACGACGCTTCGACCGTCGCGACGATCAAGGAACTGATTGAGACCCGCGTACGTCCGGCGGTCGCCAATGACGGCGGCGACATCACCTTCCGCGGCTATAAGGACGGCATCGTATTCCTGAACATGAAGGGCGCCTGCGCCGGCTGCCCCTCTTCGACCGCGACATTGAAGAACGGCATCGAAAACCTGCTCCGGCATTTCGTCCCGGACGTGCAGGAAGTCCGGCCGATGTAATAAAGCGGGCCGCCTTTATCGGGCGGTCCGTTTCATTTAAGACCTCGCAACCGCTTTCGGATTGCGCTGTTCATGAAAATTCTAGCGATCGATACCGCGCTCGACGCCTGTCAGGCGGCGGTATTCGATTCCGTGGAATCCAAGTTGCTTGCGATGCTCTCGCACGACATGCGGCGCGGACACGCGGAAGCACTGATTCCGGTCATCGCCGACGCGATGAAAGCGGCGCGCCTCGACTTTGCCGAACTCGACCGCATCGCGACAACTGTCGGCCCCGGCAGCTATACCGGATTGCGCGTCGGCATTTCGGCGGCGAAGGGACTCGCAATCGCATCCGGCAAACCGACCATCGGCATCACCACGCTCGCCGCGTTAAGCGCGCCTTTGATCGAGGAAGATCCGGCAGTGCCGGTCGTTGCCGCGATCGATGCGCGGCACGGCAATGTCTTTTTTCACATGGCAGGCGCAGGCCAGCGCGTGCTTTTGAGTCCGCGCTGCACGACGCTCGAAGAAGCCATTCGCACGATTTCCGGCGGACCGGTGCGAATTGTCGGACCGGGTGCGGCGGTTCTCGCCGCGAAGTGGCCGCGCCACTCCGGCAACACGCCGGTTTCGGTCGATGTGCGCGCGAAGCCGAGCATTGAATGGGTCGCGAAGTTGGCTGCGAGCGGGGAGCCGCTGCGGTCGCCGGCGAAGCCGCTTTATCTGCGGGCACCGGACGTCACGCCGCAGACTTCGCATCATATCGCGCGCCAATGATCGGAAAGCTCGCAGCTTTTTTTAAGCGGGCCGACCCCGCGATTCTCGATGCGCGCCCGGGCGACGCCTCGGCGCTTGCCGCACTTCATCGCGTGTCATTCCGGCACGGCTGGAGTGAAAGCGAATTCGAGCGGCTCTTGTCGGATCGCGCCGCCATCGCGCATGTCGCGCGCGCGAACGGCGGACGCGGCGCGATCGTCGGCTTCGTACTCTCGCATCGCGTCGACCGCGAAGCGGAAATTTTTCTGGTTGCGCTGGCGCCGGGAGAACGCGGCCACGGTACTGCGACGAAGCTGCTTTCGAAGCACCTGGGACGGCTAGCCGCCGTCGGCGTTTCGCGTGTTTTTCTAGAAGTCGATGAGGGCAACACTTCTGCGCGAAAACTCTATACGCGCGCGGGCTTCTCGGAAGTCGGCCGGCGCACCGGGTATTATCGTAAGCCGGAAGGCAGTGCGGCGGCACTCGTGCTCGGACGCGATTTAAACGCATAACTGCGGGTGGACGCGCGAAGATGCCGCCCCTAGACTCGACGCAGTAAACGACGAGGCGGAAATTGCCGAACGAAAAGGACCTTTCTCCGATCGAGCAGGCATGCGCGGCCAGAGGCATGCGCATGACCGAACAGCGCCGCGTGATCGCGCGCGTGCTCGGCGCATCGCAGGATCATCCAGACGTCGAAGAGCTTTATCGCCGCGCCGTTGCGATCGACGACAAGATTTCGATTTCCACCGTGTATCGCACCGTGAAGCTGTTCGAGGATGCGGGCATCATCGAGCGGCACGATTTCCGCGAAGGCCGCTCGCGCTACGAACAGGTGCCGGATGAACATCACGACCATCTGATCGACGTGAACAGCGGCTCCGTGATCGAATTCCGCTCCGAAGAGATCGAACGTTTGCAGGAAGAAATTGCGCGCCGCCACGGCTTCAAGCTCGTCGGCCACCGGCTCGAACTCTATGCGATACGCCTCAAAGACAAGTCTTCCTGAGCGATGCTGGTCGCGATCCGGATTTTCCTTTTCATTCTGCTCTTGGTTCTGCTTCCGCTGCAGTGGCTTGCGCTCAAGCTACAATGGCCCTTGATGCGAAAATTTCCGGTGTGGTTTCACCGGATGGTTTTGAGAATTCTCAACATCCGGGTCGAAGTTCTCGGCATACCGTCGGCGACCGACCGTCCGCTCCTATTCGTTTCCAATCACAACTCCTGGCTCGACATCATCGTGCTCGGCTCCACCGGCCCGCTCGTCTTCATCGCGAAAAGCGAAATTGCGAGTTGGCCGTTGTTCGGCACCTTCGCGCGGCTGCAACGCTCGATTTTCGTCGATCGCGCGAAGCGTCACGGCACCGGGCAGGTCAATCGGACGATCGCAAAGACGCTTTCCGGCGGCGACCCCGTCGTCCTGTTCGGCGAGGGCACGTCGAGCGACGGCAACCGCGTGTTGCCGTTTCGCTCTGCACTCCTTGGTGGACTGCGTGACGCGATGGAGGAGAACGGCCGCGGCTTCGTGCAGCCCGTTTCCATCGCCTACCGCAAGTTTCACGGCATCCCGATGGGCCGCCAGCACCGCGAAATCGCGGCCTGGTATGGCGACATGGACCTCGTGCCGCACCTCATGCGGGTGCTGCGGGAAGGAGCAATTGACGTCACCGTGGCGTTCGGAAAAGTGCTGGAAGTGGCCCATGCGGATGACCGCAAGGCCCTGTCCCGTAACGTGGAATCGTCGGTAAGACGGCTTGTTTCGCTTTCTCTCGCGGGCCGCCCGGAACTGCTCACGGAATCCGTTTGCTTGGCCGGGGAAAGGCGCTAAGACTTTCCGACATGCCAATACAGGGTGAACTGCCTTGCCCCCGCAACTTTGGCGGGTGGCTGCGCGTTCCGGTTTCGGTACTCCCGGCGCGATGAGCGACGCTCGCAAGGTTCATATCAAGTCGTTCGGCTGCCAGATGAACGTCTACGACGCGCGTCGTATGGCGGACACGCTCGCGCGCGATGGTTACGCCGAGACATCAGACCCCGAACAGGCTGACCTCATTATTCTCAATACCTGCCATATCCGCGAAAAAGCGGTGGAGAAGGTCTATTCGGAACTCGGGCGATTGCGCGACATGAAAGCGGAATCCGCGCTCGCTGGACGCACGCAGATGATCGCGGTCGCAGGCTGCGTCGCGCAGGCCGAAGGCAAGGAAATCATCCGCCGCGAGCCCTCCGTTCGCCTCGTGGTCGGCCCGCAAAATATCCATCGCATTTCCGAACTCGTCGCACGCGCCGCGGACGGCAAAGCCGTGGTCGACACCGAGTTCGCGGTCGAAGACAAATTCGAACAATTGGCGAAGCCGAAACCGGAAATCACACGCGCGCGCGGCATTTCCGCTTTCGTCACCGTGCAGGAAGGCTGCGACAAGTTCTGTACGTTCTGCGTCGTGCCCTATACGCGCGGCGTTGAGGCCTCGCGCTCCGCCGAGCGCGTTCTTCGCGAAGCCGAAACCTTGATCGCGCAGGGCGTGAAAGAAATCACGCTGCTCGGCCAGAACGTAAACGCATATCATGGCCGCGGACTGGACGGGCGCGATTGGTCGCTGCCGAAGCTGATCGCGCGTCTCGCGGAAATTCCGGAACTGCTTCGCATCCGCTACATGACCAGCCATCCGCGCGACATGGATGACGAACTGATCGAAGCGCATCGCGATATCGAAAAACTGATGCCGTTTTTGCATCTACCCGTTCAGTCAGGCTCCGATAGGATTCTCGACGAAATGAACCGCAAGCATACGCGCGCGGAGTATCTCGAAATTATCGAGCGCGTCCGCAAAGCGCGCGCCGATATGGCTTTCTCCTCCGATTTCATCGTCGGCTTTCCCGGCGAAAGCGATTCCGATTTCGAGGATACGCTCTCGCTCGTGCGCGAGGTGAATTTCGCGCAGGCCTATACGTTCAAATACAGCCCACGCCCGGGAACACCGGCGGCCGACATCGACGATCAGATTCCGGAAGCGGTGAAGACAGAACGGCTTTATCGTCTGCAGGAATTGATCGAGCGGCAGCAACACGAGTTCAATCTGAGCTGCGTCGGCCGTGAACTCGACGTCTTGTTCGAAAAGCCCGGCCGTCACGACGGCCAGATTGTCGGCCGCTCGCCATACCTGCAGCCAGTGCCGGTCATGGCGCCGCAGTCGCTCATCGGTTCGGTCGCGCGCGTTCGCACGACTGAACTTCGTACCTACAGCCTGATCGGCGAACTGGCCGGCAACGCAGATGTGACGGCGATGTCAGCAAATAACTCCACTCCAGAGGTGAACGCGTTTGCCTAATCCTGGTCCAGAAGCCGGCAAGAAAGCTCCATGGGAACGCGGGCGCGAGAGCGCTGATGGCTTGATGGTCGCGTTCGATGACAATCGGTTAGCCAGCGTGCTGTTCGGCCGCTACGGCGAGAACCTTGCTTTGATCGAGCGGCGCCTCGGCGTCACCATCGACCAGCGCGGCAATCATGTCTCGATCGACGGCCCGCGCGATGCCTGCGAAAAAGCACGCAAGACGCTCGAAGGCCTCTATGACGAATTGCGCGCCGGACGCGACGTAAGCAGCGGCGACGTCGAAGGCGCGCTGCGCGCCGCACAGACCCAGACTTCTTTCTTCGACAACGAGTCGGGCGCCGGCGGCGACAAAGCAGGTTTCGGCGACATTCGCCTGAGAAAACGCGCAGTACGCGCCCGCACCGCGATGCAGGACGCATACATTCGCGCGATGAAGCGTCATACGCTCGTGTTCGGCATCGGCCCCGCTGGTACCGGCAAAACCTGGCTTGCGGTCGCGCATGCCGTTTCGCTCTATGAGCGGCGCGAAGTCGATCGCATCGTACTTTCCCGCCCCGCCGTCGAAGCCGGTGAGCGGCTCGGATTTCTGCCCGGCGATATGCGCGAGAAGGTCGATCCTTATCTTCGTCCGATGTACGACGCGCTCTACGATCTCATGGATCGCGCATTGGTCGAACGCGCGCTGCAGTCCGGCGAAATCGAAATCGCACCGCTTGCCTTCATGCGCGGCCGCACGCTCGCAAACGCCGCAATCATTCTGGACGAAGCGCAGAACACCACCCCGATGCAGATGAAGATGTTTCTGACGCGTCTCGGCGAGCACTCGCATATGATCGTCACCGGCGATCCGTCGCAGATCGACCTGCCGCCGGGCCAAAGCTCGGGTCTGGTCGAAGCCACCGCGCTCCTCAACGGCGTTGAGGATATCGCGCAGATTCAATTTACCGGCGCCGACGTCGTGCGCCATGAACTCGTCGGCCGTATCGTCGCCGCTTATGACGATGCCGACAAAGAAAAGAAGAAGGGCAAGAATTGAGTTTCGCGATTGACATATCGGCAGAGTCCGAAGGCTGGACGAAAATTCCGGATCTCGAAGCCATCGTGCGGCGCGCGGCGGAAGCCGCGATGCTGGATAACGAAGCGCCGCCTTCCGAGATTTCCGTCGTCCTTTCCGACGACGAACATATCCGCGAGTTGAACAAGCACCACCGCGGCATGGATAAGCCGACGAACGTGCTTTCCTTCCCGCCCGCGCGCATGAAAACGCCGGCCGGTACGCCGCGTTTCCTCGGCGATGTGGTGCTTGCGCTCGAGACCGTCGAGCGCGAAGCCGCGGAAGAAACCAAACCGGTCGAAAATCACATCGCACATCTGATCGTGCACGGCGTTCTTCATCTTCTGGGTTACGACCACGAAGACGACGAGGAAGCGGAGATCATGGAAGCGCGCGAGCGGCAGATTCTCGCGAAGCTCGGGATTCCGGATCCCTATGCAGAGCGCGGCCTTACCGCGAGACCGGCATGAGCGACCCCGGCGACAGAAACGGACACGAGAACGGCGACAAGCCGTCTTGGCGCGAGCGCGTGCTCGCGAAGTTCGGTCTGTCGCGAAAGAAATCGATCCGCGACGATCTTCAGGAAGTTCTCGCGGAAACGCCGGCCAGCCCACAAGCGCAGACCGAATCCGAATTCACGCCCGCCGAGCAAACCATGCTGCAAAACGTGCTGGCGTTGCGCGAGCGGCGCGTGGCCGACGTGATGATTGCGCGCGCGGAGATGGTCGCAGTCAAACAGGACATTGCGATCGGCCAGTTGCTTGCGACTTTCGCAAAGGCGGGACACTCGCGGCTTGTCGTATACGGCGAGACGCTGGACGAGCCAACCGGCATGGTTCACATCCGCGATCTCGTCTCCTATCTCACCGCGCAAGCCGCGGCTTCGCAGAAGGGCAAGCGCCCGCGCCGCAAATTCGATCCGAAGTCGATTGATCTCGCGCAGCCGCTCTCGGCGACAAAAATTGCGCGCCGCATTTTATATGTGCCGCCGTCGATGCCCGCGGTCGATCTCCTAGTGAAAATGCAGGCGACGCGCATCCATCTGGCGCTTGTGATCGACGAATATGGCGGCACCGACGGGCTCGTCTCGATCGAAGACATCGTCGAGGAAATCGTCGGCGATATCGAAGACGAACATGACGACCAGGAAAGTCGGATCGTAGCGCTCGGCGACGGCAGTTTTCTTGCCGACGCGCGGGCGTCGCTTATCGAAACGGTGGAAGCGATCGGCAACGGCTTCGACGTCGGCGCTTCGGGGGACGAAGTCGATACGCTCGGCGGCCTGTTGGTAACGCTTGCCGCGCGCGTGCCGCTGCGCAACGAAATCCTGCGCGGTCCCGGCGACTACGACTTCGAGATCATCGACGCCGACCCGCGCCGCGTGAAGCGCGTGCGCATTTTCCGCAGACCGCCGGATCCGCCGAAGCGCGAACGCAAGCGCAAGCCGAAGCCACCTGCGGAATCGCTCGCGCCGCAAACGCCGGACAACGAATCCGTTACGTCGGCGGACATGGACAACCGCAACGCCAGCGGCTAACCCCGCGCGCATGACGCTCGCCGATCTTGCGAATCGCGTGGTGCTCTCCTGGGGCTGGAAACGGCGCGGGATCGCGTTTGTTTCCGGCGCGCTTTCGGCGCTTGCGATGGCGCCGTTCGACTTCTTCCCCATACTCGCGCTCACCTTTCCGGTTTTCGTCTGGCTGCTCGATGGCGCAGGCGCCGGCAGGCGCGGACTGTGGGCTGCCTTCGGCACCGGCTGGTGGTTCGGCTTCGGCTATTTCGTCGCCGGACTTTACTGGATCGGCATGGCGCTCTTCGTCGAAGCCGACAAATTCGCCTGGCTGCTACCCTTTGCCGTACTCGGCATTCCCGCAGGGCTCGCTTTTTTCACCGCGTTCGGCGCGCTGCTTGCGCGCGCAATGTGGACGACGGGACCGCTACGCATTCTCGCTTTCGCCGCAGGCCTCGGAATTTCGGAATCGCTGCGCGGCACGATTCTCACGGGTTTCCCCTGGAACAGTTTCGGTTACGCGCTGACCAGCGTGCCGCCGCTTGCACAAGCGGCATCGCTTATAGGCTTGTGGGGATTGACGCTACTTGCGCTCGCGATCTTCGCGTCACCCGCGACAATCGCGGACGCGCGCGACCGCACCGAACATCCGTGGCTGCCGCTGATCGTGTCAACGCTCGCGCTGTTTCTGCTCGGTGCTTATGGCTGGCATCGCCTCGCGAACAACGAAGTCGCGAATGTCGAAGGCGTGAAGTTGCGGCTGATGCAGCCGAACATTTCGCAGAATCTGAAATGGCAGCCGGAACAGCGGCCTGTGGTGATGCGCCGCTATCTTTCGCTGAGCGATCAGGCGACCGCGCCGGACCGCCAGGGCGTGAAAGACATCACGCATCTGATCTGGCCTGAATCGGCATTTCCGTTTTTCCTCGATCGCGAACCGCAGGCGCTCGCGCAAATCGGAGAGCTGCTGCCGCCGGGCGTCTCGCTGGTGACGGGCGCGATCCGTCTCGACGCGCCGCTTCCGGGACAGACGACGCCGCGCGTCTTCAACTCGATCCGCGTGTTGCGCGATGATGGCTCGATCATCGCGACTTACGACAAACTCTATCTCGTCCCGTTCGGCGAATTTCTGCCGTTTCAGTCGCTGTTAGAGAGCATCGGGCTGCAACAACTGACGCGCGTGCGCGGCGGCTTCACAGCGGGAGCGCGCAGACGCCCGCTGAATATTCCCGGGCTTCCGCCCGCCGCACCGCTCATCTGCTACGAGGCGATCTATCCCGGCTACGTCTTGCCGGAAGGCGCGCGTCCGCGATGGATTTTAAATCTCACGAACGACGCCTGGTTCGGAATTACGCCCGGTCCCTATCAGCATTTCGCGCAAGCGCGGCTTCGCGCAATCGAAGAAGGGCTGCCGCTGGTGCGGGTTGCGAACAACGGCATCTCCGCGATCGTCGATCCGCTCGGCAGAATCCAGCGCTACTTGCCGCTCGGTAGTGACGGATTGATCGATGGAGCGCTGCCGCAGGCGCTGGAAGAAACCGTGTATTCACGCCATCGGAACGGCCCAACCTTGCTATTAACGATCTTCTTCGTTATCGCCGCCCTCGCTGCGAAAAGGCGTAAAACAAGGCGCGGCGCGTAAGAAGTCGTCGCACTTCCTATCGGAAGCGTTTCGAATTCGCTTCATCCGGCGCGCTTCCTTCCCTACGGCCTAAGTAGTAGTTTTATAGGCAACCGTCGGACGCTCCATGACGAAAAAAACGCCGAACCCGATCGACCGGCATGTCGGCAGCCGCGTGCGCATGCGGCGCATGATGATTTCCATGAGCCAGGAAAAACTTGGCGAACGTCTCGGCATTACTTTTCAGCAAGTCCAGAAATACGAGAAGGGCACGAACCGGATCGGGGCGAGCAGGCTTCAGCAGATTGCCGGAATCCTCGGCGTGCCGGTTTCCTTCTTCTTCGAAGGCGCGCCTGGCGGCGACGGCTCTACTGCGGGCTTCGCGGACTCGGGCAATCCGGCTTACGTCTCCGACTTCCTCGCGACTTCGGAGGGCCTCGCCCTCTCCAAAGCCTTCATGAAAGTGAGCGACCCCAAGCTTCGCCGCCGGATCGTGGATCTCGTCGAAGCGATGGTCGTGGCCGCCGAAACGCAAGAAAAGTAGGGTTTCGCCCGCATTTCTCGGGGCCTTCGCCCAATCCGCCCACATCTTGACCATGCTTGGCATCGCTGCGAGAACCCTTGCCGCGAAATACAGCCGTGTCTGTGTTTTCAAAAGATTTCACGCCGCCGCGCAGGAGTTTACCGGTGTCCCTCAAGAACTACATCTTTACGAGCGAGTCCGTTTCCGAAGGCCATCCGGACAAAGTTTGCGACCGCATCTCCGACGAGATCGTGGATCAGTTTTTCAAAGCCGATCCTATGGCGAAGGTCGCGTGCGAAACGCTCGTCACGACCAATCTGATCGTGCTCGCCGGCGAAGTGCGCATGTCGAAGACTGCCGCGGGTCCGAAAGAAATCATGAGCAAGTCGGGCAAGGTCAACAAAGCGTTGGCCGAAAAGCTCGCGCGCGCTGCCGTGAAAGACATCGGCTACGCGCAGAAGGGCTTCCACTGGAAGACCGCGAAAGTGCAGGTTCATCTGCACGGTCAGTCCGCCGATATTGCGCAGGGCGTTGAAGCCGCCGGCAATAAGGACGAAGGCGCGGGCGACCAGGGCATCATGTTCGGCTACGCGACGAACGAAACGCCTGAATTGATGCCGGCGCCGCTGCAGTATTCGCACAACGTATTGAAGCTGATGGCCGACGATCGCCACTCGGGCAAGCAGAAGTTGTTCGAGCCGGACGCGAAGAGCCAGTTCACGCTGCAATACGAGAACGGCAAGCCGGTGAAGTGCACCGCAGTCGTGGTCTCGACGCAGCACAAGGAAAAAGACGGCAAGAAAGTTCTGGAATCGGGCGACATCAAACAGCTCGTGCTTCCTTATATTAAGAAGGTTCTGCCCGAAGGCTGGATGCCGCCGCTCGATCAGGTTTACGTAAACCCGACCGGCCGCTTCGTCATCGGCGGTCCGGACGGCGACTCGGGCCTCACCGGCCGCAAGATCATCGTCGACACTTACGGCGGTGCCGCGCCGCACGGCGGCGGCGCTTTCTCGGGTAAAGACCCGTCGAAGGTCGACCGTTCGGCTGCTTATGCGGCGCGCTATCTCGCGAAGAACGTCGTTGCCGCCGGTCTTGCCGACCGCTGCACGATCCAGCTTTCTTACGCGATCGGCGTCGCGCATCCGCTTTCGGTTTACGTCAACACCGACGGCACCGGCAAAGCAGACGAACAGAAGATCGCAAAGGTTCTTCAGGAATTGATGAGCCTCACCCCGCGCGGCATCCGCACGCATCTGAAGCTGAACAAGCCGATCTATGCGCGCACCGCCGCTTACGGCCACTTCGGCCGCAAGCCGGACAGCGATGGTGGTTTCTCGTGGGAGAAAACCGATCTCGCGGACAAGCTCCGCAAAGCGTTCTGATCGACAACGGGACAAGCGCCGCGCATCAGCGCGGCGCTTTTTTCGGCCGCCGCAAAGGGCACAAGCTGCGCAAGCAGCAGGCCGTACTTTACGAAGACCTTCTCCCAAAATTATCCATCGACATTGCGCAGCCCGCTCCGCGCGATCTGAAATCTTTATTTCCGTTTCAGCCTGACAAGCTGCAATTAGAGATCGGCTTCGGCGGCGGCGAACATCTGCTGCACGAAGCACGCGCACATCCGCAGACCGGCTTCATCGGCTGCGAGCCGTTCATCAACGGCATGGCGAAAATGCTCGCCGTAATCTCAAACGAAAAGATTCCGAACATTCGCCTGCATGCGAGCGACGCGCTCTATTTGCTCGAATGGTTACCGGACGCTTCCCTGGATCGCATCGATATTCTTTATGCCGACCCTTGGCCAAAGAAGCGGCATTGGAAGCGTCGCTTTATCTCCGACGAAAACGTCGCGCGTTTTGCGCGCGTGTTGAAACCGAACGGGACGCTTCGTTTCGCGAGCGACATCGACACCTACGTGGAATGGACGCTCATTCGCCTGCTGCGCGCGAAGGATTTCCATTGGCTTGCCGAAAAGGCCGACGGCTGGCGGCTGCCCTACCTGAACTGGTCAAGCACGAGATACGAGCAAAAAGCTCTCCGGGAAGGCCGGAAACCGGCTTATCTCGAGTTTCGCCGCCTCTGATTTAGGGTTGCGATTCCGGGGATCGGCGCTATATTCCCCGCCAATCAACAACATCTCAGAACGATCTACGGATCGATGATGAGAGTGGGGACCGGACCGGCCCCCGCTCCTTTCCCCGTTTCTTGCCGGTCATATGAAACAGAATGCAGTCAGACGCCGACCAGAGTGAGCCGCGACTCGTCATCGAGACGGGTCTTGCCGCGCGCGTTGCCGCGGTGATCGAGCCTGCGCTCGGCTCGCTCGGCTATCGTCTGATACGCGTGAAGATTACCGGACGTGACGGCGGCACGCTGCAAGTGATGGCCGAACGTCCGGACGGCACTTTCAAAATCGAGGATTGCGAATCAACGAGCCGTGCGCTCTCGCCGATCCTCGACGTCGAAGATTTTATTCAGGACGCCTATCGGCTCGAAGTTTCTTCGCCCGGCATCGACCGGCCGCTGGTGCGCCGCTCGGATATCGAGCGTGCCATCGGCCACGAAGCGAAGTTTGAGATGAATTTGATGGTCGAAGGCCGCAAGCGCTTTCGCGGCATCATCGAAGGCATCGAGAACGACGCCGTGAAAGTGAAAAGCACCGAAGGCAAGGCCGACGCGCTCCTGCCGCTGAACGACATCGCCGACGCAAAGCTCGTGCTCACCGACGCACTCATCGAAGAATCGCTTCGCCGCGACAAGCCCGCGGAAGAAGCAGACGAAAACGCGGATGAAGAAGCCGCGCCCCGAAACCAGAAACACCCGGCGAAACGCCGGGCTTCACGCTAACGGAGAACGCCACAATGGCCGTCGCCGCAAATAAACTCGAACTCCTCCAGATCGCGGATGCAGTCGCGCGCGAAAAATCCATCGAACGCTCGATCGTGATCGCAGCGATGGAAGACGCGATCGCGAAAGCCGCGCGTTCCCGCTACGGCGCGGAAACCGATGTGCACGCGGAAATCAATTCGAAGACCGGCGAACTCCGCCTCTCGCGCCATATGATGGTGGTCGAGAACGTCGAGAATTCCGCGATCGAAATGACGCTGGAAGATGCGCGCCGCCACAACCCGGCGGCGCAGGTCGGCGACACCATCGCCGACACGCTTCCTCCGCTCGAATATGGCCGTATCGCCGCGCAGTCGGCGAAGCAGGTCATCGTACAGAAGGTGCGCGAAGCCGAGCGTGACCGTCAGTATGCCGAATACAAGGATCGCATCGGCGAGATCGTGAACGGCGTCGTGAAGCGCGTCGAATACGGCAACGCTGTGCTCGATCTCGGCCGCGGCGAAGCGGTGATCCGCCGCGACGAGTTGCTGCCGCGCGAAACGTTCCGCAACGGCGATCGAGTCCGTGCGTATGTCTACGACGTGCGCCGCGAGCCGCGTGGGCCGCAGATCTTCCTGTCGCGCACGCACCCGCAGTTCATGGCGAAGCTGTTCACGCAGGAAGTGCCGGAAATCTATGACGGCATCATCGAGATCAAGGCGGTTGCCCGCGACCCGGGCTCGCGCGCCAAGATCGCGGTGATTTCCCGCGACTCATCTGTCGATCCGGTGGGCGCCTGCGTCGGTATGCGCGGCTCGCGCGTGCAGGCAGTCGTCAACGAACTCGCCGGTGAAAAGATCGACATCATTCCGTGGTCGCCGGACGTCGCCACCTTCGTCGTCAACGCGCTGGCACCGGCGGAAGTTGTGAAAGTCGTGCTCGACGAAGTACGCGAGCGCATCGAAGTCGTGGTGCCGGACGCGCAGCTTTCGCTTGCGATCGGCCGCCGCGGCCAGAACGTGCGTCTCGCCTCGCAGCTCACCGGCTGGGACATCGACATTCTCACCGAAGCGGAAGAGAGCGAGCGCCGTCAGAAGGAATTCGCGGAGCGCTCCAATATGTTCATGGAGAGCCTCGACGTCGACGAAACCGTTGCGCAGCTGCTTTCCTCGGAAGGTTTCACTTCCGTCGAAGATCTCGCATTCGTTCCGATCGACGAACTTGCCGAAATCGAAGGCTTCGACGCTGATACGGCTGCCGAATTGCAGAACCGGGCGAAGGAATATCTCGACCGCATCGAGCAGGAGCTCGACGACAAGCGCAAATCGCTGGGCGTTGAAGATGCAGTCAGCGAAGTGCCGGGTGTTACCACCAAGATGATGGTCGCTTTCGGCGAGAACGGCGTGAAGACGGTCGAGGATCTCGCCGGCTGCGCCACCGACGATCTCACCGGCTGGACCGAACGCAAGGACGGCGAGACCCAACGTCACGCCGGCATCCTCGAAGGTTTCGAGATCGACCGCGATGGCGCGGAATCGATGATCATGCAGGCGCGCGTGAAAGCCGGCTGGATCGACGAAGCGGCACTTGCGCCGGCCGAGGCTGAAGAAGCCGAAGCCGCTGAAGTGCAGAGCTAAGGAGAATGAATGCTCGCGCAAACAGTGGCTGACATAGATACCGACGAAGGGCCCGCCACAGTGCGGCGGGCCCCGGTCCGGACGTGTCTTGCCACGCGCGAGAATGTGCCGATCGAACAGATGATCCGTTTCGTCGCCGCGCCAGATGGCTCGGTGGTGCCGGATCTTTCCCGCAATCTTCCCGGACGCGGCGCCTGGGTCACGGCTTCGCGCGAAGCGATCGAAAAAGCGATCGTGCAGAAGGCGTTTTCCCGCGCCTTCCGCGGCAAAGCCACGCCCGATGCCAAGCTCGTCGATCTTGTCGATCAATTGATCGAGCGCTCGGCACTGGAAGCGCTTTCGCTCGCGAATAAGGCGGGTCGAATCGTGACCGGAAACTCCAAGGTGGAGAGCGCGATTCTGGCCGGAAAAGCGCTCGCCATTTTCCATTCCGCCGACGGATCGAGGGACGGAAAGCGCAAATTGGACGGGCTTTCGCGCCGAATCGAAGCCGAGGGGGGTGCAAAAGTACCCGCTTTGAACCTATTTACCGGGGGCCAATTGGACTTGGCCCTCGGGCGGCCAAATGTGGTACATGCTGCCCTGCTCGCAAGCCCGGCGAGCGGCGGTTTTCTCGAACGCAGCCTAAGACTTAAGCGCTGGCGTGACGGCGACATCGCCCGTGGCGACGACGTGCCGGGCAAGAGCAACCAAGAATTGGAACACGAATGAGCGATACGAAAGACTCTGGCGAAAAGACGCGTGCACCTTCGAAGACGCTTTCTCTGAAGCGCTCGGAGCCTGGAGTTGTGCGCCAGAGCTTTAGTCATGGCCGTTCGAAGCAGGTCGTCGTCGAAGTAAAGCGTGGACCTCGCTCGGCTGCGAAGCCAGGAGCTGCGACCACGAAACCCGCCGCCGGTGCCGCAACCGGCAAGGCCGCAGCTGCTGCGCCTGCCGCGCCGATTCCGGAAAAGACGCCCGCCGCTCCCGCGCCAAAGCCTGCAGCCCCGAAGTCGGGCGGCATGGTGCTGCGTACGCTGAGCGAAGAGGAACGTGAGGCGCGCGGCAAGGCACTGATCGACGCCCGTGTGCGCGAAGAAGAAGAGCGCCGCGAAGCAATCGAGGAAGCCAAGCGCCGCGAAAGCCGCGATGCCGTCGAAAAGGCAGATCGCGAAGCCGCGGAAGCGCGCAAAAAGGACGAAGACAAGCGCCGCCTGCACGAAGAAGAAACGAAAAAGAAAGCCGAACTGGAAGCGCGCAAGCGTTTCGGTGATGACGGCGTTGTTGCGCGGCCCGGCGCGGGCCGCGTTATTGTGGCCGACGAAGAAGAAGAAAGCCGTCCGCGCCGTCCCGGCGCGAAAGCGCCCACACCGCCCCGCCCGGCTCGCACCGGCGAGGTCAAACAGCGCGGACGTCTCACGCTGACTAAAGCGCTTTCGGGCGACGATGAGCGTCAACGCTCCAATGCAGCGTTCCGCCGCCGCACGCAGCGTCTGACCGGTCACCGCGACGAGCCGAAGGAAAAGGTATCGCGCGAAATCGTTATTCCGGAAACGATCACGATCCAGGAACTCGCCGTCCGTATGGCTGAGCGTTCCGTGGAAATCGTGAAGTTGCTCATGAAGCAGGGCCAGATGAAACTGGTTACTGATCTGATCGACGCCGATACGGCGCAACTGATCGCCGAAGAACTCGGCCACACCGTCAAGCGCGTCGCCGCAGCCGACGTCGTCGAAGGTCTATTCGATGCGCCCGACGCGCCGGAAGACCTGCAGCCGCGTCCGCCGGTCGTGACCATCATGGGTCACGTCGACCACGGCAAGACTTCGCTGCTCGATTCCATCCGCCAGGCCAACGTCGTCGCAGGCGAAGCCGGCGGCATCACGCAGCACATTGGCGCTTATCAGGTGCAGGCCCCGTCCGGCGCGAAGATCACGTTCATCGACACGCCTGGCCACGCGGCCTTTACCGCGATGCGCGCACGCGGTGCGAAAGTGACGGACATCGTCATTCTCGTCGTTGCCGCGGACGACGGCGTGAAGCCGCAGACCATCGAAGCGATCCAGCACGCGAAAGCGGCAAAGGTCCCGATGATCGTCGCGATCAACAAGATGGACAAACCCGACGCCAAGGCAGAGCGCGTCCGCACCGAACTCCTCCAGCACGAAGTGCAGGTGGAATCGATGGGCGGCGACGTGCTCGACGTCGAAGTGTCGGCGACGAAGAAAATGAATCTCGACAGGCTGCTCGAAGTCGTCGGGCTGCAGGCAGAAATTCTCGAACTGAAAGCGAATCCGAAGCGCGCAGCCGAAGGCACCGTGATCGAAGCACAGTTGGACAAGGGCCGCGGCACCGTCGCAACTGTGCTCGTACAGCGCGGCACCTTGAATGTCGGCGACATCGTGCTTGCCGGCGCCGAATGGGGTCGCGTACGCGCGCTCATTTCGGACAAGGGCGAACAGTTGAAGAGCGCCGGACCTTCGATGCCGGTCGAAATTCTCGGCTTCAACGGCGCGCCGGAAGCAGGCGATCGTCTTGCGGTCGTCGAATCCGAAGCGCGTGCGCGTGAAATCGCGGATTACCGGAAGAACGAGCGCCGCGACAAGGCGGCGGCGCGCACTTCCACGGTTCGCGGCTCGCTTGAGCAGATGATGAGCCAGTTGAAAACCGCGGGCGCCGCGGAATTCCCGCTGCTGATCAAAGGCGACGCGCAGGGTTCGATCGAAGCCATCACCGGCGCACTTGAAAAACTCGGCACCGACGAAGTCAAAGCGCGCATTCTGCTCGCGGGTGTCGGCGGCATCACCGAATCCGACGTGACCCTGGCTGCTTCGTCGAATGCCGCGATTATCGGCTTCAACGTCCGCGCGCATAAGGAAGCGGCGACCGCAGCCGAACAGGCTGGCGTCGAAATCCGCTACTACAACATCATCTATAACCTCGTGGACGACGTGAAAGCCGCGATGTCAGGCCTGCTTGCGCCGGAACTGCGCGAGACCATGCTCGGCAACGCCGAAGTGCTCGAAGTGTTCGCGGTTTCCAAGGTCGGCAAGATCGCGGGCTGCCGCGTCACCGACGGCCGTGTCGAACGCGGCCAGCATGTTCGCCTGATCCGCGACAAGGTCGTGATCCACGAAGGCAAGCTTTCGACGCTCAAGCGCTTTAAGGACGACGCTGCTTCGGTGGTCGCCGGCCAGGAATGCGGTATGTCGTTCGAAAACTATCAGGACATGCGCAAGGGCGACGTGATCGAGTGCTATCGCGTCGAATCCATCGCCCGCGCTCTGTAAAATCCAGCTTAGGCGCCCGCCCCGGTCCGATTCCGGGCGGGCGTTTTATTTGATGTCAAAAAACAAATCTTCCAACGAGAAGGCACCAAGCCAGCGCATGCTGCGCATGGGCGAACTTGTGCGCCATGCGCTCGCGGAAATATTTTCGCGCGGCGATGTGCACGACCCGGTGCTGGAAACGCATGTCATTACCATTCCGGAAGTTTCGATGACGCCGGATTTGCGCCACGCGACCGCCTATGTGATGCCGCTCGGCGGCAAGGATTCCCGTGCGGTGCTGGACGCGCTCAACCGCAACAAAAAATACATGCGCGGCGTGATCGCGAAGAAGCTGCAGGCGAAATTCACGCCCGATCTTCATTTCCGCATCGACGAGCGTTTCGACCGCGCTGAGAAGATCGACAAGCTCTTGCGGCAGCCCGAAGTACAGCGCGACCTGAAGCCCAAGGACGAAGAATGAACCAGCCGAAGCGCGAGAAGCGCGACATCAACGGCTGGGTAGTTCTGGACAAGCCGCTCGGCATGACCTCGACCACCGCGGTCGCCGCAGTGCGCCGCATCTTCAAGGCGAAGAAGGCGGGGCACGCCGGTACGCTCGATCCGTTGGCTAACGGCGTGCTGCCGATCGCGCTCGGCGAAGCGACGAAGACCGTGCCTTTCGTACAGGACGGACAGAAAATTTATCGCTTTACCGTCCGCTTCGGAATTGAAACCGATACGGATGACGCGGAAGGCAAAGCGACCGCGCGTTCCGAAAAGAGACCCACGCGCGAAGAAATCGAAAAGCTCCTGCCTTCCTTCACCGGCGCAATTTCGCAAACGCCACCGCAATTTTCCGCGCTGAAGGTCGGCGGCGAGCGCGCGTACGATCTCGCGCGCGCGGGTGAGACGGTCGTACTGGCTGCACGCGAAATTGAAATCGATTCTTTTTCGCTGATTGCAATACGAGACGCGGATCATGCCGAATTTGAAGTCGCATGCGGCAAGGGAACCTATGTGCGCTCGCTCGCTCGCGACATGGGCCGCGTACTCGGCTGCTTCGGCCATGTCAGCGTGCTTCGCCGCACAGTGGTCGGCAGCTTTTCGGAGGAGAACACTGTCGATCTCGTGCAACTGGAGCAGGCAAGCGCGGACGAAACGTCGCTTCATGCGCTTCTGCAGCCCGTGGCAGCCGGCCTCCAATCCCTTCCGGCGGTGAGAGTCTCCGAGCCCGATGCCCAGCGGTTGGCCCAAGGCCAAAGCGTGTTCCTGAGGGGCCGCGACGCCCCAGTTTTCGAGGGTCCGGTCTCGGTCTCGGTTTCGGGGAATCTCGTGGCGCTGGCCGAAATGGAGGCTGGCGCGCTCCATCCAAAGCGCATTTTTAACCTTCCCCGATAAGGACTTAGCCCAAAACGCCGGGGGGCTCGTTTTTCCTCGCTTTCGAGAGGCTTTTGGCTATAACAGCGCGCGTTGGGGCCCGGCCCTGACATTTAGTCGCGACCCCGCTGGACGACATCCCGGCTCGGCCGTTTTCCAACTCCAACAGATAAGGAGCACCCGATGTCGATTACTGCCGAGCGCAAGCAAGCGGTCATTAAAGACAATGCCACCAAGAAGGACGACACCGGTTCGCCGGAAGTGCAGGTTGCGATCCTCTCGGAGCGCATCTCGAACCTGACCGAGCATTTCAAGACGCACGTGAAGGACAATCACTCGCGCCGCGGTCTTCTGAAGCTCGTCTCGCACCGCCGTTCGCTTTTGGACTTCCTGAAGAAGAAAGATGAAGCGCGTTACAAGGCGCTCATCGAAAAGCTCAACATCCGCCGTTAAGGCAGATGGTAACGGCCGCGCGCGGGAATGGTCCCGCGCGAACGGCCGAGTATGGAGCGGCGGAATTCGCCGCCGCAAAACCGACGGACCAGGGACAAGTCATGGCAGGATTGCCAGACGCTCTTTCTACTTTCGCGTTGTAGCGCGGAAGAGCGCCTCGTTATCTTGCCCATGGCTTTCCTTATCCGACATCCGATGATGGGAAAGAGAAATGTTCGAAATACATCGTGAAGAACTCGACTGGGGCGGACGCACGCTCGTCTTGGAAACCGGTCACATGGCGCGCCAGGCTGACGGCGCGGTCCTCGCCACCTACGGCGACACCACCCTGCTCGCGACCGTGGTCGCAGCGAAAGAACCGAAGGCCGGCATCGATTTCCTGCCGCTCTCGGTGCACTTCATTGAAAAGTTTTATGCCGCCGGCCGCGTGCCGGGCGGTTACTTCAAGCGTGAAGGCCGTCCGACCGAGCGCGAAACGCTGATCTCGCGCCTGATCGACCGCCCGATCCGTCCGCTGTTCGCGGACGGCTGGCGTTGCGAAACGCAGGTCGTGATTCACGTGCTTTCGCACGACATGGAAAACGATCCGGATATTCTGGCGATGGTTGCGTCGTCCGCAGCACTCACGATCTCGGGCGCGCCGTTCATGGGCCCGATCGGCGGCGCACGCGTTGCCTTCGTCAACGGCGAATACGTGCTGAACCCGACGCTAGAAGAGATGAAGGAAAGCCAGCTCGACCTCGTCGTCGCCGGCACCAAGGACGCAGTCCTGATGGTGGAATCGGAAGCAAAAGAGCTTTCCGAAGAAATCATGCTCGGCTCGGTCATGTTCGGCCACAAGCATTTCCAGCCGGTGATCGACGCGATCATTCGTTTGGCCGAAAAGGCCGCGAAAGAGCCGCGCGATCTCAAGGTACCGGATAACTCCGCGCTCAAGAGCAAGCTCAAGGGTCTTGCGGAAGTCGATCTTCGCGCCGCTTACGGCAACAAGATCAAGCAGGACCGCTACGAAGCGGTGGGTGCTGCGAAGAAGAAGGCGAAGGAAGCGATCCTCGGCGACGGCACCAATCCGGATGCGCCGTCCCCGTCGCTGGTCGGCGAAGTTCTGAAAGAGCTCGAAGCCGATATCGTCCGCAACTCGATCCTCGATACCGGCATCCGCATCGACGGCCGCGACGTGAAGACCGTCCGCCCGATTGAATCGCTGGTCGGTATTCTTCCGCGCACGCACGGCTCCGCGCTGTTCACGCGCGGCGAAACCCAGGCGCTTTGCATTGCGACCCTCGGCACCGCCGAGGATGAGCAGTGGATCGACGCGCTGCCTGGTACCTACAAGGAAAACTTCCTGCTGCACTACAACTTCCCGCCGTTCTCGGTCGGTGAAGCAGGCCGCATGGGCTCGCCCGGCCGCCGCGAAATCGGCCACGGCAAACTCGCCTGGCGCGCGGTGCATCCGATGCTGCCGCCCAAGACCGAATTCCCCTACACGATCCGCGTCGTGTCGGAGATTCTGGAATCGAACGGCTCGTCCTCGATGGCGACCGTTTGCGGCACCTCGCTCTGCCTGATGGACGCGGGCGTGCCGCTGCGCGCGCCGGTCGCAGGCATTGCGATGGGCCTCATTCTCGAAGGCAAGAAGTACGCGGTGCTCTCCGACATTCTCGGTGACGAAGATCATCTCGGCGACATGGACTTCAAGGTTGCCGGCACCGAAAACGGCGTCACCGCGCTCCAGATGGACATCAAGATCGCGGGC